>JAABUN010004233.1_pt1 | contig 20040 bp, 15 predicted proteins | sample 5559311 | NCBI WGS metagenome assembly JAABUN01 (sample SAMN10711877, study PRJNA513370) | rock metagenome | isolation source: Antarctica rocks | place: Antarctica: Victoria Land, Siegfried Peak sud
ATGGAGCGGGCGGCTAGTACATGTGTATCGGCAGGCGCCGACAGTTTGCGCGAGCCCAGGTCAGATGGGCTCGGTATCGCGGATCTTGCGGATGATCGTCTCGACGTCGATGTGGTTGTCGATTCGCGACTGAGCGAGCCGGCTCTGGTCGGCCAGCCGGCTGGTGCTGCGAGGCGGCGATCCGGTCGTGATGCCACGCCAGCGCGTCCCCGGCGTACCCGATTGCAGCCATCGGTCGGGTGCTTCGGATGGCGTCGAGCGCCTCGATCGAATCCCAGCCGAGAGCAAGCAGTGCGGCGTAGCCGAGCGAGGGGCCGCGGTTGATGCCGGGTGACCTTGGAAGCCATGAGTTGGCTGCGTGGCTGGAGGTGGACATCGAGCAGTTGCACCGGAATCCCATCGCAACCGACGACACCATTCTGGGCGTGGCTATGGAACGATTGGGCATTCCCTTCGCGGAAGATGACGTCCCCAGGTGGTTCAGGAAAATGTGCGTCCGTGCAGAGCGCCTGGTGCTGGTCCTGCATTCGTGGATCGACTCCTTCGCCGACGGCCGCGTCTATCGCGTTGGCCCCAGCCGGACTGGAGCGTGACTTCGAAAAGTGGCTCGTCGAACAGTTGGATCGGCTCGCCGACATCGGATACCCCGTACGCCTCGAGCAACGCGGCCGACAGCGGCGACTAGCTGGGGGGCGACTGATTCCAGACCTACTTTGCCGGTCTACTGCAGACGTGGCTCCGGCCAGGCGGGGAGACTGGTTAGTCGTAGAGAACAAAGCCACTGCCGCCTATATCGAGGCTGGTGACCAGGTCGCAGACTACGTCGCACTCGTCCGTACTGAACTTGCTCGCCCAAGCGAACAGGTATTCGGTCTGCCCATCGCGGATGGCGCCTCAGCGCACGTCCAGGCACACCTGAGTCGACTGGGCATCGGCTATGTCTCATTATCGACTCTTGGCTACCGGCGCCGCGACTGGCCCCAAGTGGTGAGGCCTGGCCCGGCCGAGCTGGATCGCTTCTCCACACTGGTAGCCGCGTCGAGGATCCCATCCGATTCCTACGCCGGGACTGAGAAAGTCTCGCTACTGATCAATCACCGGCAGGCACGGCTTCGCGCCTTTCGCGTAATTGTCCCGCAGCCGCCGGGGCTTGGCCGCTCTCACGGCGGGCGTACCGCTCGCAGGCCGCTCGCCCGCACGATCGGGCGCCCGACAGCGGCCCTGACGGCTGCTTCCGTGCCGACGATGCGGACCAAGAGTTTGGCCCGTGTCACCGCGGTGTAGAGCAGTTCGCGCGTCAGCAGCGGCGACCCCTCCGGCGGCAACACGATGCTCACCTTGTCGAACTGGCTGCCCTGACTGCGGTGGATCGACATCGCATGCACCGTCTGTACGTCGCCCAACCGGCTCGGCGCCAACAGCTCCAGCCGGCCGTCACGGACGAAGGCCGCCCGCGGCTGGCCGTCGTGGTGCACGATCACGCCGGTGTCACCGTTGAACAACCGCAACTGGTAGTCGTTCGACGTGACGAGCAGGGGCCGCCCGATGTACCACAGGCCGTCGCTGGCGTAGCCGTCGACGGCATCGCTGAGCCAGTCCTGCACCTGCTTGCTCCAGTGGGCCACGCCGTACAGCCCCTCCCGGTGCGCACACAGCACCCGGTGCTCACCTAGGGCGTTGAGGGCGTCCTGCGCGCGACCGGCGCGGGCGGCGGCTATCAGCGCCTGGCCGGCGTCCACCACGTCGGCGCGGAACGTGGGCAGCTCCGACCGCGAGGACGCAATGTCCAGATCGACGTACTCGATGCGGCCAGGCGCTACCCCGTCGGGCGAAGCGCCGGACGCGAGGTCCTCGGGCGGTGGGTCGGCCGAGGCCGTGTCACCGGGCGGAGCGTGGGCCGACGCTGTGTCGTCGTCGGCTGACTGCAGCAGCGTCAGCACCTTGTCAGGCAATCCCAGCCGGATGGCCTCAGCGAGCTCCTCGATCCGGCCGCCGTAGCGGTGTGGCACGGTGAGCCGCACTACGCCGGTCGTCACCGCCGCGTGCTGCTCCTCGCCGGTCAGCGACTCGAGGTCTGCCCGTGCCGGCGGCCGATCGGCCGTCAGTGGTACGACGCCCGCCGGCGCTGCCCGCTGCACCAAGTCACCGAGGACCGCGCCGACCTCGATCGACGACAGCTGGTTGGGGTCACCGACCAGGATGAGCCGGCAGCTCGGCCGCAGCGCCTCGATGAGCCGCGACATCATCGTCAGCGACACCATCGAGGCTTCGTCCACGACGACGACGTCGTACGGCAGCCGGTTGTCGCGGTTGTGCCAGAAGCGGGTGCGATCGCCGTGGCGGCTGCCCAGTAGGCGGTGCAGCGTCGAGGCAGACAGCGCGCCCACCCTTTCCTGATCCGCCTCGCCGAGCTTCGCCACTTCCCGTGCGGCCGCCTCGGTCAGCCGGGCTGCTGCCTTGCCGGTTGGTGCAGCGAGCGCGACCCGCAGCCGGCCCTCCGCCAGGTTTTGTAGGACAGCAAGCAGTCGAGCCACCGTGGTCGTCTTGCCGGTGCCAGGGCCGCCGGCCACGATGCTGAACCGCCGCCGCGCGGCGACGTACGCCGCCAGCCGCTGCCGGTCAGGCTTTTCCGCCGGCGACTGGGTCCCCGAGTCGTCGTCTGGCCTGAAGATCCGTTCGAGCGCGGCGCCGAGCCGCTCGGCGTCCGGCGTCGAGGCGGACGCGAGCATTGCGGCGTCGACGTACTCGGCGACCACACGTTCCTGGCGCCAATATCGGTCGAGATAGAGCAGTCCGCCCACCCATCGCAGCGGCCTATCCGAAGGGCCGTCCATACCGACCGAGACCAGGGGGCTCTGCTCGACCGCGCGCACCCAGCCGCCAACGTCTGGCCACGGCAACACCGGAACGTCGTCCGCCGCGAGCCCGTCGACCGCCGTCCGCGCCTCGGCCTGCGAAAGCTCCAGCACCACCGAACCCTGGCGCACCGCCCGCACTGCTAGCGCCGCCGCGAGCAGCACGCGCTCGTCACTTTCTCCGCACAACCGCTGCAAGCGCCGGGCGACGTGGACGTCGGCGGCCCCCAGCACACCGGCTCGGTTGAACTCGCCCAGCAGGCCCTCGGCTCGCAGCACGCGCTCCACCGACTCGACAGACGGCGTCGTCACGACCCACCTCGGTGCAGCAGGTCGGACAGCTCCGTGACCAGCCCGGTGGGCGGCGACCAGGAGAAGACACCGCACGGCGTGCCGTCGGCGACCGGCGTCTTCGGCCCGCACATGCCGCGCAGGAAGAGGTACAGCACTCCCCCGAAGTGCACCGCCGGGTCGTACGCCGGCTGCCGCCACCGCAGGTAGCGGTGCAGCGCGACGCAGTACAGCAACGCCTGCAGCGGGTAGTGCGCATGCCGCATTTCCCGCACCAGCGCGTCCGGCCGGTAGTCGTCGGCAGTCAGCTCCTCGCCTCTGCCGAGCCAGTTCGTCTTGTAGTCGACGACGAGGTAGCTCGGGACGCCGTCGTCGGAGCGCACGCGCAGCACCGCGTCGATGCTCCCAGCGAGGTAGCCGCGCAGGCTGCGCTGCGCGATCAGCGGAACATCGAGGTCGTCGGCGTACCCCGCGAGCGGGTCGTCGGAGCCGAGGTGCCGGCGCACGAGAGCAGCGATCTCACCCACCCGCGCCTCGCCGGTGGGGGTGTCTCCGCCGGCCAGCGGCAGCTCGAAGTCGAGCTCGTCGAGCCGGTCGGCCTTGGCGAGGTCGACCAGCCGTCGGCCTCCCGCCAGTGGGCCCAGCGGGGTGTGCAGGGCCGGGCGCAGCGCCGCGGCGAGCTCGGCGGGCGGCGTACCGGCGAACCGGCCGGAGTCCTCCGCCTTGGCCGCCTCCTCCAGTGCTGCCGCAAGATCCGGAGCCGTGAAGTCGGTGCGCTCCAGCACCGCGTGCACCAGCGTGCCGAACGCCGCACCCGACGGCAGCCCGCCCATCGGCGACGCGACGGCATCAACGCCCGAGGGCTCGTCAACCTCCACGTCCGGCCGCTCGACCGGCTCGTCAATGGTGCCGGGCGTCTCCGGCTCACTCACCGCGGCCACCGCGCCCGACGCCTCGTGCAGCCCCGACGTGATTCCGGTGTACGACGTTCGCCGCCACGCGCGGTCCAGCTCCCGAGAGAACTCGCGCACGGACAGCCGCGCACGCGGCACATCGCGGGCGACGAGCGGCGCATCGGACGTCGGGCCGGCGACCTCCACGCTCACCAGCCCACCGGATCCGGCGGCGAGCTCGTGGAACCGTTCTCGAGCAGCCTTCTCGTCAGGCAGCGAGACCGCGTCGGGCACCTCTCCCCCGGCCGACCGGTCACCGAAGAGCAGCCGATGCAGCGGCGCGCCAGGGGTGTTCCAAGCCGGCGCCCAGTGCATGACCACCTGCGACCGAGCCCGGGTGAGGGCCACATAGGCGAGCCGCAGCGACTCGCCGGCTTCCTCCGTCTGGTGTTGCGCCTTGCGCGCGGCGTACCCCGGCCCATTCGGTCCGCCGACATCGAGCACTCGCGCGTCGTGCTCGTCGTGCAGCCGGATGACATGCGAGTTCATCCCGGTGTAGCGGTCCCACAGGAACGGCGCATAGACGACCGGGAACTCCAGCCCCTTCGCCCGCCAGATCGTCATCACCTGCACGGCCTTGGCGTCGGAGTCGAGCCGCCGGCTGCGCTCCTCGTCGAGATCGCCGGTCGCCTCCGCCATCCGGTGCTGCAGCCACTGCACCAGTGACGACACGCCGGCGTACCCCTCGGTGCGCGCCTGGTGCAGCGCTTGCCCGATGTGGCGCAGGTCGGTGAGGTCGCGTCCGCCGTCGTCGCGGGCCAGCACTCGCTCGACGAGCCCGCTTGCGGTCGCCGCCTCCATCAGCGCGGCGACGCCCGCGTCGGTCAGGCTTTCGGCCCACCGGCGCAACCGGGCCCCGAGCTCGTCCTGCCGCGCATCGTCCGCGGCCGCGAGCTCGTTCGCCGACCAGCCGATGAAGCTGGTAAGCGCAGCGTTGCGGGCGAGCCCTCCGCGCTGCGGCTGCTCCAGCGCGGTAAGCAGATCGAGCCACTCCCGCGCCGCGTCTGACGCGAACACCGAGCTCACCGCCGACAGCACGACGGGTACGTCGACCGCGGCGAGGGCGTCGCGCACCGCGGCCCCGTCGTCGTTGCGGTGCACCAGTACGGCGATGTCGGCGGCCACGAGCGGTCGGCGTACGCCGTCGCGCTCGACCAGCTCAGCAGCCGATGACAGCAGCGAGACGACGTCGGCGGCGACGTCGCGCGCGACGAACGGCCGGGCGTCTGCCATGGCCAGCTTGGCTGTGGTCGATTCGCCGAATTCGGCTCGCGGCACCTGCCGGAGGCGGACGGGAGCGGCAACAGGGGCGCCGAGCAGCGACGCCTCGCGGTGAGCGGCATCGACGTCGTACAGGCGGATGCGGGGGTCGCCGAGCGCGGCGTCGCCGAGCAGTCGGCGTAGACCTTGCACCAGCGGCTGATCACTGCGCCAGTTGGTGCCGAGCGTGGCCTCGTCCTCGGCGGCTCGCTTGGCGAGCAGGTAGGTGACGACGTCGGCGCCGCGGAACGCGTAGATGGCCTGCTTCGGGTCGCCGACCAGGATCAGTGTGCGGTGGCCGTGGAAAGTACTCTGAAGGATGTCCCACTGGAGCGGGTCGGTGTCTTGGAACTCGTCGACCAGCACGATGCGATAGCGCGCGCGGATGCGCTGGCAGGCGTCCTCGCCGGTTTCGGGATGCGTGAGCGCGTCCCTGAGGTAGGTGAGGAGGTCGTTGTAGTCCATGACCCGCATGGCGCGCTTGCGATCCGCCACCTGGTCGCGAGCACGTTCGGCGAAAGCGACTCGCGCGTGCGCGTCGGAGTCTGCCTCCGCGTCGAGGGGCTCCAGCCGAGCTGCCGGGTCGCCGACAGCCTTCTCGGCGAGCTCGGCGGCGACGCCGAAGGCCATCTCCTTCGACGGCACCGGACTGTCGTCGCGGCCGTAATCGGCGACGTAAAGGTCGGTGGCCACGTCGAGCACGAGGTCTCCGGTGGCTTCGGCGAAGGTGACGTCGGCGTCGAGGTCGGCGGCGATGCCGAGCCCGGCGAGCATCTGTGAGCAAAAGCCGTGCGTGGTCGCGATGGTGGCGGCGTCGAAGTCGGCGACCGCGCTCGCGAGCCGGCGGTGGCGCAGGCGTACCTCGTCGTCGGGCGCCTTTGCCAGCAATCGCACGACGTCGTCTTTGGACAGCCGCGCGGTCTCGGGGTTTTCGAGGTCGGCGGTGACGGCGGTGAGCCGCTTTCGCACGCGTTCGCGCAGCTCAGCGGTGGCGGCCCGGCCGAACGTAACGAGCATCATCTCGTCCATGCGCGCCTTGCCCTCGGCCAGATAGCGAGCCGCCAGCCCGGCGATGGTGTGGGTCTTGCCGGTGCCGGCGCTGGCCTCGAGGACCGTCGTGCCCTCGGGCAACGGCGCGTCGTAGGTGAAGACCGGCGTCTCTGTAACCGTCATCGGATCTCCTCCGCCTCGAGGAGGGGAGTCCAGATGGTGCGGGCGAGCTGACCGAAGCGGTGCGGCTCGTCGGCGTAGTCCGCGTCGGGGTGCGACCGCTCGTTGCGCAGATCGTCGAGCGTCACCAGGCGCACGCGCCGGTGGTCACCGTCGTCGAACTCGCCGTACGCCCCCGACTGCCCCTTGGTCGCCCACTCCTTGCCGGCGAGCTTGGCGGAGATGTCGGGATTGCAGCCGTTACGACGCTTCTCGGCGTACGCCGCGGCTGTCTTCGGCGGCGCTGCGAGCGGGTAAGTGAGGCCCAGACGGTAGAGCGCGGCAAGATCGTCGAGGCGCTCTGCGGCGACTTCGGCCGATGGACCGGTCAGGAACGAGCCGACAACGGAGTCCTTGGGGCCGCGGCCGACAGCGACGGCGGACCACAGCTGGCTCGGGTCGTGTGCGCACAGCGCCAGCAGCTGCACCCAGGCGCGGATGCGGTGCTTGGCGGACAGCTTAGAGTACTCGATGCGCACGATGCGGTCGCCGTACACCCGGGGCACCGATCCGTCGAGCCGGGTGCCGGACGGCAGGATGATCGACACGTCGACGGTGTCCGGCTCGCCGGCGCGGAGCCCGGCGCTCTTGTCGATGACGGCGGCGACGTTGTCGGCGATGGGCTGCAGCACCGTTCCGCCGAGCTGGCCCGGCGGCAGCTCACCGCGTAATCGCTCCACGTGCTCGGCGTCGGTCAGTGGCAGGCTCGTGAGCCCCGCGCGGAGCAGGCGGTCGCCGACCGCCCACTCCTCCAGCTTGTTGGGGCACACCGGGATAGCGTCGGAGGGCTCCTCTGCCTCGTCGGAGGTGCGTAGCTCGAGCCGTTCGCGCAGGAAGGCGCGCACCGGATGTTCGAGGAACCGGATGAGGCGCTCGAGCTCGACCGGAGCTTCTGGGAGCTGCGGCAGCGGACCGTCGAGGAAGGGTCGCTGGCCGGTCTGACCGTGCTGCAGGGCGAGGCTGCCGGCGTACGCCGCCCGATCGAAGCTGAACGTCTGCGCGGGCATCAGCGTGCCTGGCTCGAAGTTGCGCGCGTCAAACGGCTGTAAGGGGTGCCGCACCAGCACCCGGTCGCGCACGGTGCCCTCCTCGACGCTAGCTGTGCGGTCGAGGACATCGAGCAGCTCACCGAGCGGGACCGCGGGTGGCCGTGTGGCGCCGGTGCGTTCGTCGGCGCCGGTGTAGAGGATCACGAGCCGCTCCTTTGCGGCCAGGATCGCGTCGAGGAAAAGCTGTCGGTCCTCCGAACGCCGGTCCCGCTCCCCTACTCGCGGCTGGCGGGCGAGGATATCGTCGCCGTCGATGCTGGTGCTGCGCGGGAAGACGCCGTCGTCGAGGCCGAGCAGGCAGACCACCCGGTGAGGCACCGAGCGCATCGGCACCATCGTGCAGATGGTCAGGTGGCCGGTGCGGAAGTTGGCGCGGGTGGGGCGGCCGCGGAGATGGTCGCCGAGCACGGCGCGTACGTCGGACAGCGCGAGGTGGCTGTTGCCGGCGCGGTTCTGCGCGGTCGCGGCGGCGCCGGCGAGCGTGGATTTTGCCTGGGTGAGCTGCCAGGCGTCGCGCGGTGAGACGTCGGTGAAGAGGTCGACGGCGTCGGTGAGCGCCTGCACCCAAGCCTCGAGTGGCTGCTCTTCGCGCAGAGTTATAAGGGTCGCGTCGAGCCGGTTGAGCAGCTCGGCGAGCCGTCCGGCGAGGTCGATCTCGGTGCTGTCGACGTCGTCCAGCGGCAGGGCGGTGCCGACCAGGCGGAGGTCTTCCTCGTCCATGGTGACGCCCGCGAGGAGGCGGTCGAGTCCGTGTGACCAGGTGTTCTGGTCGACACCAGTCAGGCCGTAGCCGGCGCGGGCGTCAGCGTCGATCCCCCAGCGGACGCCGGCGCGGCGTACCCAGTCACCGATCCGTTCGAGCGCCTCCTCGTCGAACCGGAACCGACGCCGCACCGGCTGCATCGCGGCGAGGTCGAGCACTTCCGACGAGGTGAGCCGGGAGTCGGCGAGCTCAAGGAGCCTCGCGACGACGTCGAGTACCGGGTTCGTCTGACGCAACGAGCGGTCGGCTAGCCGGAAGGTCAGCCGGTGGCCGGGGTGCACCTGCGCGGCGGCGGCTGGGTCGTCGTCATCATCGAGGAGCTCGATGCCCAAGCTGGCGCTGATCAGCGGCGCGTAGGCGTCGATGTCAGGGCACATGACGATGATGTCGCGCAGCTCGAGCGTCGGATCGTCGTGGAGCAGGCCGAGCAGCACCTCGCGCAGCACCTCGACCTGGCGGTGGCGTCCGTGGCAGGCGTGCACTTGGATTGTGGTGTCGTCGTCCGCCATCGCATGCGAACCGTCGGGTGACCGATCGGCGCGGAGATCTGTTTGCAGCGCTCCGAGCAGCGTGCGTTCTGTGTCGGCGCTCGGCAGATACTCGTCCGTGGTCGGCGAAGTGTGCGCAACTAGGCGGACGCACATCTCCCGTGCGTCGCGACCGAGCGAGCGCAGGAGCGGATGAGCGGGCGCCGCAGCGGTCGGATCGTCGCGCCGCAGCGGTAGCGCGTCGGACGGCGGCAAGGCGGCGTCCAGTCGTCGCCAGAGACCGTTGGACGGGAAGGGCAACCACAAGTGGATCTCGCGGTGCGCTGCGAGGGCATCGAGGACGACGAGCTGGGCGGTGGTGAGCCGGGTCGGTCCGAAGACCGAGAGCCGCTCAGGCAGGTCAGTGATGTCCGGCTGTTCCCTCAAGCGCTTGCACGCCGGGTGCAGCCGTTCCGCGGGGCTTTCGGATCCGATGTGCTGTCGCAACCGTCGCCACAGCTCGGCTTGCCAGGCCAGGTCGTCGTCAAGCTGGCCGCCGTACCCATCGGTGTCCTGACCGGCATGCCAGTCCGTGAGCATGGAAGGTCGTTCGGCGGCATACGCAGTGACGAGTCCGGCGAGCTTCTGGGCGACCGCCATGCGCCGGCCACGGTTGACGCCCCCCTCGACGAGTCCGAGATGTCGGCCGAGCGTGCGGCACCAGTCTTCGCCCGCGCAGTCGTCGATGACGTCGAGCAGCGCCCAGGGCAGCCGCTCCTCCACCCAGGGATCTTCGTCAGCGCCGAGCACTGTCGCCGCGACGAGCACCTCGTCGACCAGCCGGCCGGGTGACGGGAAGACGACGTTGGCACAGACACCGTCCGCCTCGCCGATTTGAGCCCCCAGCGACATGGACAGCGACTGAGCGATCCACCGCTCCACGCCTTTCGACGGCACAGCCACGATGTCGGACTTGAACGGATCAGCCGAAACGACGCCAAGCAGCCAGCCAAGATCGGTCGACAGATGGTCCACCACGTTAGCGCGGTGCAGCGTCAACACCTCATCAACCGTCCATTTCGCTTGTCACCAAGTGACCATACGGCTTGACGCCGACAGCGCCACTCGACGACTTGAAGCCTAAGCAAATCGGTAGCGAGGGGTGCTGATCGGTCTCACGCAAGGCCGCTACCTGTGCCGCCGCAAGACTGAGCGTTTCCCGCACGCGGAGGCCGGTGATACGGACGAGACTCACAGCTGGATGAACTGAGTTCGGTTCAAGGTGTAACAGTCGGCCGGACCGAAGTCATGCAGCGCACGGGTCAACATGGTTGGGGCACGAAACTGACGCCCACAACGACGTGAGTGATACAGTGAGCGGAATCGCTCAGGAGCTGCCATGAACATCAGCGTTCCAGAAGCCGCGCTTCGCCTCGGCAAGTCGCAGGCGACGATTCGTCGTCTCCTAGCCGGTGGCCAGATAGCAGGTCAGAAGGTCGGCGGGAGGTGGATCGTGCATGCTGAGAAGTTGCCGCACCTACCCTCCGTGTCAACCGCAGCGGGTGCCGATCGCCCACGCATAGACGTTCGACTGGCCCTCAGGCAACTCCGGCGCACGGACATACGCGACCTGTGGGTTCCAGACGTTCTCAAATGGGAGGACTACGCGCAGGAACCGTCAGAGGTGCTGGCAGCTGCTCAGGCGAAATGCTCAACTGGGCAGTCCGATGAGGTGATTGTCGTGAACATTCCCAAGGGACCTCACCTCAGTCGAGCAGGATCGCTGCTTAGTCTGGAGGACAGAATTGCATATCATGCCCTATGCGCGACATTCGCTGAGGAAGCCGAAAAGCGTCTCTCCGACAGAGTATACAGCTCACGCCTGAATGCGAACCAAAGAGCGGGGCTATTCAAGAGCGGTATTGACCAGTGGAAGAAGTTCAACGAAACGACTAACCGCGAGGTGCGCACCGCGGGACCCTGGATGGCAAAGACCGATTTAGTCAGCTATTTCGAGACGATAAGCCACAAGGTGCTATTTCAAGAGCTGACGCTTCTACAGGTGCCGGAGGATATCAAACGGCCGCTCCGCGAGCTGCTACGTGGCTGGAGGTTCGAAACGCAGCACGGTATTCCCATCGGCCCGGACGCATCGCGGCTGCTCGGTAACATCTTCATGATGCGCGTCGACGAGACGATGCTCGATGAAGGGTGGAATTATTGGCGGTATATGGACGACATACGCATAATCGCTAATTCGGAAAGAGAGGCGGTGAGAGCCCTTCGGCGCCTAGAAGTTCTTTGCCGCACGCGCGGCTTGCTTTTGAGCTCCCCGAAGACGAAAGTCGGTGAGTACCCGATGGGCGGAGCGACCGACGATGACTCTCTTGATCTAGCTGATTACTTTTTTCGGAACGGGTTAGACGAAGCACGCAAGGCCATACGGAAAATCCTGCACTCATCTCTACTCGATAAGTCAATCAAGACCAGGCACGCGAGGTTTGCTCTTGTAAGGCTCGGGGCGCTGGTAGATCGGGCTGTACTAGCAAAGATTCTCCGTCGACTGGACCGCCTGAAGGAAGCTTCTCCTGAGTCGGCGCTTTACTTACGCTCGTTCATCTCAGAAACGGCAGTGCAACAGGAAATTACCGCGTACCTAGCCGGGCCTGGCGAACCGGGGGTCGAGGAGTATCAACAGGCATGGCTGCTCGCAGCCATGCTCGAAGTATTGGGGGATCCACCACGCGAATGGATCATCTACGCCTGGCGAATCACACAGGATGCAAATAACCCGTCATACTTGAGAAGCCTTGCAGCTAACTTGGTGGCTCTCGGCAAAGATCCTGAACATCTCGCATGGCTACGGAAAACGGCCATTGAAAACTACAATCCCGCTCTCGTAAGGGGGACGCTTGTAGCGCTCGCCCGAGCTGGCGAATTGAGGCAGCCTATTGTGGATTCTGCCGTTTCCCGGCATACACAGCTGAGGTGCACCGCCGAGTATCTGCGAAGTAGAGCATCATTACCTTCGTTGATACAGGTGGGACTTTGGTCGCGAGTGCGTGAAGTGTCGAACACTTAGACGTTGGAGTGATGCACCCGGCATCTCAAACGAACGACAGACTGAGTTGTGACCCCACGAGTTCAGAAAGGTGCGAACGCGCTTCGCACTCGCGCCAGTAAGGCGAGCATGGGTTTGGGTCGGCTAAGCTGCTGGATCCCACCGGGCTACACGGCGAGCCAGCGCGTCAACTTGGGCGAGCAAGACGCTGGGCGCCTGGGCTAGGTCGAGGGCATGACAGTGAACCGTGACGTTGGCTCCTATGACGGCATGCTCGCGGGGGTCCTCGTTGCCTTTCGCGTAAATCAAATGTCCTTCGCGAAGGCCAAGAGCGGTGCAGTACGCGAGTAGCTGGTAGATGTCGGCCTGGGGGAATCCGGACGGCTTCTCGGCTTTGTACTTGGCATCCACGACAGCAGCTGGCTGGCCCGCGAGCATCCAGACATAGTCGGGTCGCATGGGTACGTCGCCGGAGACGTCGAGATGCATGCCGAACTGCAGAGAAGAGCGCCCGCCGTAAGCGCAAATGGCCTCCTGCAGAGCCACGCAGACGAAGTCCTCATACACCTTCCACATGTCGAAGACGAATCCACTCACCTGCACGTCACCCACTCGTTGTTCGAAGGAGTCTCCGGCCACGATCAGCTCCGCCAGGTGCAAGGCGGGCTGATAGCGCGTGTTGAGGCGAGAGGCAGTCCACCTGGGCATCGACTGTCCGCGCGGAATGGGCGTCACGTCTGCGAGTTGTAGCCGCAGTCTCTGCAGGGACTGCCGAACCGAGCGGGTGACGGTCGGCATCCGGAGCAGACGAGTCGTCGCGGCCAGGAGGAGGCGGTTCTCAGCGATGTCGGCGGTGAACTCGTCGTAGCGAATCTCTAGAGGGATCCCCAGCCCGGGTCGGCGCGCGAGCTGGTCTCCGATCCGGATGCGGCCGCGCACAACCGGCAAGGTGTCATCGACCTCGAGGTAGCCGTGCAGAAGTCCTTGCTCCAGTGCCTTGGTGGCGAGCCGACGGAACGACTCGGCAAGAGCGTCGGCCAGATCGCGCTCGAGATCGAGCAGAACGCTGTGTTCGCGCCAGAACTTCGGCTTTTGCGCGTAGCCCATCATGAACACCAGCCGGTCGATCGGGATCTTCGGTCGCACGGTCACCTGTAGATCTCCGACTTTGGCCACGCCAACCTTGGCCCCGGCGGCCACCTCCCACCAGGTGGCTCCGGGTGTCCGGGAGACCACGGCGAGTTCGGCGCCTGCGAGTGCTTCGGCTTCCTCCGTCGAGATGTCCCACGGGGCTGCCGGTGCCCCCTCAGTCAGCGTCAGGTGGCGCATCAACTGCGGCCTCGGAGTCAGTCTGGATCACCGCTGGACCATCGACACGCGCGGCGACGCCTGCCAGCCCGTACTTCGCCTCCACCTGGTCCGACGTGAGTTCGCCGTAGTGATGCTCCTCCAGCAGCGGCAAGATGGACGTGTCCCATGTCCGCTGCAGCCCCCCTTGGCTGTTTACGGCTGGTCGCATGAAGTACGACGGGCCGATCTTGAACTCGCCGTCCTCGATCCGGCCGTTGAGCTCATCGAGTAGATCGGCAGTCCGTGCCGGATAGCCCTCGACCTTGAGCCACGACCGCAGCACTCCGCTGACCGGCGGCTCCGAGGGGTGCAGGGACAAGAAGGCGAACCGGCGTCGCATGGCCGCATCGACAAGGGCGATTGAGCGGTCGGCGGTGTTCATCGTGCCGATGATGTAGACGTTGCGCGGAAGCGTGAACCCCTTGTCGTCATCGGAGGCGTAGAGCAGGTCGACGTTTTTGTCGCGATACTCGAGCAGGAAGTACAGCTCACCGAAGACCTTGGCCAAGTTGCCGCGGTTGATCTCATCGATGATCAAGACATGCGGCACGGTCGGGTTGTCCAGCGCCTGATCGACGACCTTGCGCATCGGACCGGGTCGCAACTCGAACCCACCTGTCGCTACCGGGCGGAAGCCCTCGAAGAAGTCCTCATAGGAATATGCGGGGTGGAACTGCACCAGTCGGATGTTGTCGCCAGCTACGTGCTGCGCCAGCTCCTGCGCGATGTAGGTCTTACCGGTGCCAGGGGGACCGTAGAAGATCAGCTGGGGCCGGTCGTTAAGCAGGTCGACGCACAGCTGTAGCCAGTCCTGCGGAATGTGGAGACTTCGAGCCAGCTTCGCAGTGGCATCACGGAGTACTACTTCTTCGACGACTGCTGAGTCATCCGGGTCGCTGGAGGTCCCTTCGAGCAGGGCGTGTAGAGTCTCGATCTGCTGGGTCAGGTCGAGGACGTCGCGTTGGACCTGCAGGCGCGACCGCAGGTCAGGAATCTTGTCGTAGTTGTAGCCGGTCCTGCCGCCGACCCACTCGACCTGGCGGCGCAGATTCGAGCGTTCGTCCGTTGACTCGTGGTACGACGCTGGTCCCGTGATCGTGCCCAGGAAAAGGCGGCCCTGGCTCAGGGTGGCGATCAGATCCCCCAGTTGCATCTTCGAGAGGAACGCGTGGAACTCGTCGAGCTTCTCGGCTTTGGCTGCATACGAGGTGTGGGCGTAATCAGCGTCGACGACCGGCTTTAGTTCCTCGCGCGACATCCCTTCATGCACTTCGCGAAGCTTGCTGGCCGCCAGTGAGACCGTGCCTCGGTTCAGCCAGGTCGGCACCAGGTCGTGTCCATTCACGTTGTTTCCCCGCACCAACCAGGCTCGCGCCGGCGCTGGCTCCGGCGGGTCTCCTGCGGCATCGCCACGCCACGCCTTGAAAGCAGCAGCCTCGGCTGGCGCCCAGTTATCGGGGACGTCATACGTGACCACTGACCAGATCAGTCCCTGCGCGTCGAGCCGGTCTGCGAGCTCCAGGCCAGAATCGGCGCTGCGTTCGAGAACTTCATCGCAGAGCCCCAACAGTGCGTCGTACCGCTCGCTGGGTTTGTCGCCCACCGCCATGGTGCCGGTAAGTTGGCCCGCCTTGACCGCAGGCGTCGGGCGGTACGGCGGGAACTGGCCTAGATCGCGGGCCATGAGCAGGACTGACCCCAATGCCGTGGTGTTGCCGCCGGTGTAGGAACGCTGATGGCTGATCGACTTGAGATCGGCTTGAAACGGATCGAAGAGCGCGGGATCAGGTTCCGACTCCCAGAGCTTGAGGACGGCAACCCTGATCTCGGCAGCGTGATCCTTTAGTTCGTTGAAGAGGGCAGTCTTGAAGAACGAGTCGAGCAGGTTTCCGTAGTTGAGGGCGCTCTTGAATCGGTCCGGCCAGGATGGATCGTTTGCCAGCACCAGCGGGCGCACAGCATCGAGGCGCTTGGCCATTTCTACTTTGTACGTCCGCTCTTCGGAGGCCAGATCTACCGACGCTGCGACGCGAGCTGCCCAGTGCATGAACTGTTGCCACTTGTCCCCGGGGCCCTTGTACGTCGAGGAGTTCGCCGCTGACGGGTCCCACAGCTCGCGAAACGGCGCCTGATACAAGTCGACGCTCTTACCGTGCTCAGTGGACAAGGCGACGTAGATGCGGTGCAGGTCGTCGTCCTGATCGCCGGAGCTGACGCCGATCTTCGGCAGGAAGGCGTTGCGGATCTGGGCACGATGTTCGGTCTTGGCGATCGGGAGAAAGAACGAGGGGAATGCCAGGTAGAGCAGCCCGTGGCGCTGCGAGGGCGCATTGACCTTGGTCATGGTCAGCAGCCGGTCACGGAACTCGAGAGGTTGGTCAGCCAGCGCCCGTCCCTCTGACGGCGGAAGTTCCAAGAACCCTCGCGCGAACTCCACCAGGTACGAGAGCTGCCAGAATCGGCGGGTCTTGAAGGCGACACCGCCGTTAAACACGCCCGAGTCCAGGGCTGCATCGAGCATGGCGGGGATAGTGACCGGCGTCCTCGCCAACTGAAGCGCGACAGCGATGCACTTGCGTTTGGTGGCGCCCTTGTAGTCGGAGAGCGGCAACAAGTCCAGGTAGTAGAGCTCGGCGAACAGCTGGATGGCGCCGTCAGAGACACCAGCGAGCTGCTTGGCGAGCTTGTCGTCGAATGACGCCCCGCTGATGTCCGGTTGGTTGACGAAATGCTCGACCAACTCTTCGGCGTGAGCAGCCGTCCAGATTGGGACGCCAGGGGTAAAGGCTGAGTCCCGGCTCCAAAGTGCATTGAACACCTCACGGGCGCCGGACTCTACCGGCTTCGCTCCGGGACGTCCCAACGTCGGACCGAGATCGGACTCTGGGCTCATCGCTCTCCCTTTCCCTGGTCACCCAAGCTGGTTGTCACCTGCGCCGGTTCTCGAAAGCCACCGAGAGGTCTGCCCGACCGAGACATCGACTTCGTCCACACAAGAGCCTCAGTCATGCATCCGCTCTTCTCGATTCCGCCGCAGCAGCCAAGCCGACGCGCTTCGTATATAGGCGCGGTACTGGCCCGCGGCCTGCTGAGCAGCCGCCGCAACCATCTTGAGGTCGATGTCGACGTACTCGTGTGCAAGTACGTTGCGCAACCCGACTGAGGGTTGCAGGTCCGCGGCAAGCTGAGGATCGATAAGACCGGCGGTCGCTGCTAGCAGGAATGAGGAGCGGTAGTCCTTCGGCGCGTCTTCCAACACGGTTGCCGAGACGTGACTGTTCACGGATACGGCTAGTTCGACAACCTGGGACAGGATCCGTTCGATGGCGTGCCGGAGCATCCGGTCGTGCTCGAGCATGTCGGCCGTGAGTTCACCTGTCCGTTCGAGATCGTCCAGCAGCTCTTCGATCAGCCGGAGTCGCGACTGGACGACAGCCCGGTCGAGGTCGCGTGGCGTCACCGGGACATCAGAGCCAGCTCAGCTCGGCGCATCCCGTCGGTGTCCAGCCGTTCCATGATGGCTGCGATCTGCTCACTCGCGAAGCGGCCTGCCCTGGCTTCGTACAGCACATGCGCGCCAACCAGGGCGCGTTCCCGAGCCAGCGGTCCGGCCCTGCCGAGATCGAGTACGTCGAATCCTTCGTAACCGGTCAGGCGATAGAGCTGCTCCAGCAGCCCCAGTACGTCGTGGGACGCTCCCTGCTCGAAGCGGACCGCTACGTCGACATCGTTCGGGTCAGCATCGAGGCGTCGGGCGCTACCGAACAGTAGGAGCAACTGCGCATCGGCTCGCTCGCACAGCGTGGCGAGGTCGCCGGACTCCGCTGCTTCGCAGAGTCGACGTACCGCCTGCCGAGCCGAATCGGACACCTCGCCAGCGTATCGGCACCGCTTGCATCGGGGGCAGGGTCTCAGTCCGAGCCAGCGGCGCAGGGAGTCGATGAGGTGAGATCGACTCGATACAGCTGGGGCATACTCGCACCCTGGGCGGTCGCTCGGTCGTATTCAGCCAGTGACGGCGCGACCAAGGCGCGCGTCACGACCGCGAGTCGCCACCGTGGGTCGCTGCAGGCTGTGTCGTATTCGTTGCAGGTGAGGAGGATCGACGGCCCCGGTCCAGACACCCCTTTCACCTCAGGGTGCATCTCGGACGCGTCGCGGCGGACAGTGATGTCCCAGCCACACTTCGCGTGGCTGACGTCCTCGATGTCCCAACCGTCGGCCGCGTACGTGGAGATGACCACGTGCATCGCCGCCAGCTCGATCAGCCGGTTGGTCTCGGCATCCCCGTAGCCGGCGCCGGACGGGGTGATGGAGACGTGGCTTGCCGGCCCCTCCATCCCATCGGCGAGTACGACGGCGGCCCGCAGGCGACACATGGATAGAAGCCCCTTGTCCTGGGCCCTTCACGATGAAGCCTTCTTCCTCCAACAGGTCGTATATCTCCCGTCTCAGCGGACGCAGGCGCTTTCGGTCGTCCTCGCTGACCACCCTGCCAGCTCCGCCCACCATGGAAGTACGCCGGCGACGCCGGCGGAGACCTTCGCCCAGCCCGGCATGAGCGAGGGCGACGAGTTCCGCGAGCGCAGGTGCGCAAGTGTTGCCTGGGCCAGCTCCTCGACGTGGTCCTCGCTCAGTTGCCGAGCCCGAACCTGGAAGACGCCGAGTTGATCCGCGGCCGCCAGCCCCTCCCGGACGATCTCCGCAACGCTCACTTGGCCGGCTGGTCTACAATCGATGGGCTAGTCGCGTCGAACGGCGATGAGTACGGTGTGCCCGTGCGGATCGCGTCGGCCATCTGGTCGTAGATTTCGAGAATCAGACGCTTGGTCCGGTATTCCCCGTGAGCGGCGACGTCTTTGCGCTTCACGATCGGGAACGTCTCCCTGATGTAGTCCACGTCCACCCGCTCGATCCCGTAGAGGTGGAACATCGCGGCGTCGACCTCAGTACGCAGCGCCTGGCGACTGTCTAGATCCCACGCTCCTACAGCGAGGCTCCGGTCGAAGTCCTGAGCTAAGGCCGCCATGTCTCGCGCGTCGAGAACAAGCGCGAGGACACATTGTTCAAGCCAGGTGCTGAGCGTGTCTCGGATAGACCATGGAGCAGGTCGCTCCGACATCGAGGGTGGCAGTACGGGTAGCTGTCGCACGGTGAAGTACTTCAGGTGCGTCCCCCCTACCTTCTGACGGGCGACGTAGTCGAACGCGTAAGAGTTCCACTGAGACACGAGGATGGGTACGAGATCAGGCGGGTCGCAGAGAGTCAGAAGGGTCCCTCCCTCCGGAGATGCACCCTCCCCGCTGATCGTCGAAATCATGGTGCGTTCATCCGTACTGCGGCAGATGTCACGCCAGCCGAGGAGCCAAGCCCTGTCCCACTTGCCGTCAAGGCGATCCCGGACAACCTCCTCGCGCACCCAGTCGCGGCATCACGACGAACTCAGGGTCCTGCTTCTCCTCCAGCGTGACGTTGCGAGTCGAACCGTCCCGCTCGTACGTCGCCCAGCGGTGGTCGTAGTGGTGGATCATCTTTGCCTCGTACAGCGGCAGCATCCGCTCGACGGGCTCCGTCATGGACCGACAACTTTTTCGATGGCCTGAACAACGGATTCGAGCCCAGCGAGGTCGCTCTTGACTTCGTTGATCGAGAGACTGGCGCGAGTTCGGCCCTGACGGTCGCCGGTGTGCACGATCTTGTTTCGTCGGTTGGTCACCCGGTCCAACAGCGCCACTGACTCGCCCTTCTTGCACCCACGATGGTGATCCAACTGGCGTGCCCAGTTTTCGACTCCGATGAGGCAAAGCAGATCCCCTACCTTCGTCGGAGATGTGCTGGCGTTGCGCCTAATTAGCGGCTCGATGACGCGACCATGGAGGCCGCTTCGGCGCCGTGTGTAGTGCTGTTCGATGTACAGCCAATCCCCGACCGACATAGGGAGTCGCTTCAGTCTGTCGGTCGCGACATCATTCGATGTCGATAGGGCACTGACCCGGGTCATCACTTTATCGGCCAGGTAGGTTTCGGCTGCTGCGCAAGCGGCGACCAGCGCCTGCCGCAGCAACGGCCGATGATCTGCGAACGTCTCGCGACTCAACCGAGAACCGGGCTTAAAGGTCAACAAGACGTCGTGGCTTTCTAAGCAGTCCAAGTCGTGCCGGTACTTAGCTGGTACCTTCCACGCGTCCCCTACACGCTCGCGAAGTTCCTTGCGCATTCGCCGCGCACGGCTGTTCGTGAGTCCTTCCGCCAGCAGCACGAGGTGCTGGGCGTCTTGCATGTTCGCCTCGAACGCTTCGAGGGGGGTCGGCTTCTTTACGCCAGCCATTGCTCCACCTCCGGTGTCGTGTCGGGGGAGGCACCGGCTGCTGACTCCTGAAGGCTCGAGTAGTACGCCATGCCAGTATCGGTCGCTTCAGTCATCGCGTCGTAGGCCTCGAGGATGAAGCGCTTCGTGCGGTACCCACCGTGGGCGGCGATGACCTTGCGCTTCACGATCGGGAAGGTTTCCAGGATGTAGTCGGCGGCCCCTACCGGGCCCGCGCCGGGGCGTCCTAACGTCGGAAGCAGGTTAGACTCCGAACTCATAGCGCTCCGTCTCAGTTGGCCGCGTTGATCATTACGTCCGCCCCGCAGATGGTTCAAAGGGTTCGGACTGCTAGTGCGGCGCGTCTAAAGTCTTTGGACAATGGATGTGCGCGAGAATGAGGTATGCGAGCACAGCCGCTTGGCCTGCGTCCGGGTGATCGAGAGTTGCTGGCCTCGTGGACGCGTGCGTCGAC
>JAABUN010004235.1_pt1 | contig 20038 bp, 19 predicted proteins | sample 5559311 | NCBI WGS metagenome assembly JAABUN01 (sample SAMN10711877, study PRJNA513370) | rock metagenome | isolation source: Antarctica rocks | place: Antarctica: Victoria Land, Siegfried Peak sud
GTTACGGTGGGAAGGAGCCACCCCGCACCGGCGCGAGCCACGCGGCCATCGCGCCCTACGGACCCTTCGAGTGTGGTGATGGAGAGGTTGTTTTCCTAGGCATTCAAAACGAGCGCGAGTGGGCTTTATTCTGTGAGATCGTTCTAGAACATCCAGAACTTACCAACGACGAACGCTTCGACTCCAACTCAAAACGTGTAGCCAGCCGCGAAGACCTGCACAGCGAGATATGGAGCGTCTTCGGCGACCTCTCGGCGAATGACGCGCTGCAACGGCTGGACGAGGCAGGCATCGCGAACGCCAGGATGCGAACTGTACAGCAGTTCTTGAATCACCCTCAGCTACAGGCCCGCAACCGCTGGCGTGAGGTTGCTTCCTCCGTGGGCAACGTCCGGGCTCTCATCCCCCCCGCAATGCTCGACGGCGGCGAGCCGGTCATGGACCCCATCCCCGAGGTTGGCGAACATACCGGAAGGATACTCGCTGAACTCGGTCACAACGAGGAGGGAATCTCAGCGTTGCGCCAGGACAAAACCGTGTAGAGTCGCAGTGCTTGATCTTGGGGTAGCGTCAGGTCAATGTTATGGATATAGTGCCCTCCAGGGAAAGGAGTGAGGCATAGTCTGAGGTACAAGACTACCCAAACTATACGTCAGAGTTTCGGACGTGATCGGAACAATGTCCGAGCCTTACGGGAGTGTTTCTGAAAAACCTAGACGAAGGAGGACCATGAAGAGAGACCCGAACGCCACATGGGGAAAGGCGTTGACCCGCCAGGAGTTCTTGAAGCTCGGCGGTGCCGGGCTCGCCGGGGCCGCGTTGCTCGGTACAGCTGGCTGTGGAGCCCGAGGCGGCGGCGCGGAGGGTGGAGGCGGAGGTGGTGATGGCGAGAGCTTCACCATCAAGTTCTCGCACGTAGTTACGGCGGAGACTCCGAAGGGACAGGCCGCTGAGAAATTCAAGGAGCTGGTTGAGAAGCAGTCCGACGGCAAGATAAAGGTCGAGATCTTCCCAAACTCCGAACTCTATGGGGATGAGGACGAGTTGCAGGCACTCCAGTCGGGCTCCGTCCAGATGCTCGCGCCGTCCAGCGCCAAGTTCACCACGATAGCGCCACAACTCCAGGTGTTGGATCTGCCGTTCATCTTCGACAGTGTCGACGACATACCGGAGATCGTCTCGCCAGATTCCAATGTTGGCAAAGCGATCTTCGAGAACGAGAAGCTGGCGTCGAAGAACATAAAGGTCCTCGGACTCTGGGACAACGGACTCAAGCAACTCTCTTCGAATACCGAGATGACCAAGCCGGACGACCTGAACGGCCTGAAGTTCCGGATACAGCCGTCCGACGTACTGCGCAGCCAGTTCAAGTCCTGGGGAGCCAACTCCACACCGCTAGCCTTCGCCGAAGTCTACAACGCTCTGCAACAAGGTGTTATAGATGGTGCGGAGAACCCGTACTCAAACATAGAGTCTCAGAACATGCAGACCGTACAGAAGCACATTTCGGAGTCGGATCACGGCTACATCGGATACGTCCTCGCGATCAACAACGACTTCTACGACAAGCTGCCAGACGATCTCAAAAAGGTCGTCGAAGATTCAGCCGAAGAAGCCAGCACCTACAATAGGGAGATCGCAGCCGACCTCAACCAAAAGGCGAAGGACAAGATCGAAAAGGGCGGCAAGTCGAAGATCACCAAGCTCAGCGACAGCGAACGCCAGGATTTCAAGGATGCCGTCGTCCCGAGCGTGTGGAAACAATACTCCGACATTATCGGGAAAGACCTCGTCGACGAACTTCTGAAGAAACAAGGATGATAGTAGCCGGGTAGCTAGCGTCGAAGTGGGCGGCTCTCGGGCCGCTCACTTTAGAAGGAGGAGAAGGGTTGCACGGCTTCGATCGGGTTCTCACCTGGATAGAGAACTCCCTGGCGGCGCTCGCGCTCGGGGGAGCGACCGTCATAGCGATCGCGGGCGTCATAATGCGCTACGTCTTTGGAGACGGAATCTTCTGGTCGGAGGAGGCGGTCATATTTTTGGTCATCCTCTCTACTTTTATCGGGGCCGTTATCACGCTACGACACAACGAGCACGTCAACGTGGACATAATGCCCGCGTTGCTCGGTGAGCGAGGGAAGTGGGTCTTCGCGATGCTCGGGACTCTTCTGCTCGTGATCTACTGCGGCGTTATCGGCGCGTACGCCTGGATCCTGATCTTCGAGCCCGCCGCGAGCAACACGATCACACCTTCTCTCAAACTCCCGCTCTGGGTCGTCGAACTCTCTCTCCCAATAGGTCTGACGCTGATGTTCCTGCGCTCGATGGAGGTCCTCTACCGCACCGCCCGCGGCCAAGTCGCGTTCCCCGAAGCCGAAGAGAACGAGTTCGCCGAAGACACACCGGAAGGCGCTCTGTCCACGACTGGCGAAGCTGACAGCCGGGATACCGATGCAGACGACCGAGACGAGAGGAGCGACCGATGAGCGAAGCCTCGATCGTTCTGTTCGTGATCTTTTTTGTGCTACTGCTAACTTCGACGCCGATAGCCGTGGCACTCGGGCTGGCGACCTTCGCGTATTTCTTCTACTACACGACGATCCCGTTGACCCAAGTCCCGGAGACGCTCTTCAACGCGCTCAATACGTTCCCGCTAATGGCAATACCGTTCTTCGTGCTGGCGGCGAACATCATGAGCCAGGGAGGCATCAGCCGACGACTGACCGAGGCGGCGAACGCGGTCGTTGGAGGGTTCCAGGGCGGACTCGCCATGACCGCCGTGATCTCGTGCATGTTCTTTGCGGCTATCTCGGGATCGAGCCCGGCCACCGTGGTCGCTGTCGGCACACTCCTCATACCCGCCATGATAAAGAGCGGCTACGGTCGCAACTTTTCGACAGGTGTCATCGCAACCTCCGGCTCTTTGGGCATCCTGATACCACCGTCCATCCCGCTCATCGTCTATGGCATCGCAACGGAGGTCTCCATCGGCGACCTGTTCCTCGCCGGTGTGCTTCCGGGGATCATGGCCGGTCTCATGCTGCTGGCGCTGGTGGTCTTCATCTCGCGGCGGCGTGGCTACGGGTCGGGTGAGCAAGCGATACAGATGAGCGGCGCGCAGCGTGTGCGGGCTTTCAGGGATGCCTTCCTGAGCCTACTGCTTCCGGCCTTCGTGTTGGGCGGCATCTATGGCGGCATTTTTACTCCGACCGAGGCGGCGGCGATGGCGGTGTTCTACGCTCTGATCGTCTCGCTGGTCTTCTACCGTGAGATCGGTATAAAAGATCTTCCCAGGATAATCCTGAAATCGTCGCGAACCTCGGCAATGATCATGTTCATCATCGCCAACGGCATCCTCTTCTCATTCGTCCTGACCTCCGAGCGTATTCCCGGTGAGGTCACCAACCTCTTCGTAAGCCTGGATCTGAACCGCTGGGTTTTCCTGCTGGTGGTGAACGTTCTGCTTCTCATAGTCGGGGCATTCATGGAGACATCTAGCGCTATCCTAATCCTGGCCCCTATCCTTCTGCCGGTTGGCCTGGAACTCGGGGTGGACCCAGTACATCTCGGCATCATCATGGTCATGAACCTTGAGATTGGGATGGTGACGCCGCCTCTGGGTCTGAATCTCTTCGTAGCGAGTGGCATGTCGGGTATGTCGGTTTTGCAGGTGGCGCGGGCCGCGTTACCGAGCGCCCTCGTGCTGCTGATCGCGCTGATGATTGTAACCTACATCCCTGAGATCGCTCTGGCTTTCCTGGAGACGGCGGATACAAAGGGTGGCTGAAAACCCTGCGCCCAGGCTGTGGGCCAATAGGCGGACGTTCGCGAGCCGCTAGCGAATTTTCGAGAGAGATAGGAGAATTTCTGATGCGTGAGATCCATGTGGACGAGATTACCGAGGTCGTGCGCGACCTTTGCATCGAGACGAACACTTGCCTGCGCGACGATCACCTCTCGGCCATGCGCCGGGCGCGGAATGACGAAGAATCACCGCTCGGCGTGGAAGTTTTGGACCGTCTTCTTGAGAACGCGGGCGTCTCTTGCAGCGAAGGCGTTCCGTTCTGTCAGGATACCGGGTACGCAGTCTTCTTCGTGGATCTCGGCCAGGAAGTAAGGTTCGTTGGAGGGGAGATCGGGGCGGCGATAGACGAGGGTGTCCGTCGTGGCTACGGTGAAGGCTATCTCCGTGCCTCGATGGTGAAGAGCCCCGTGGATCGCGTGAATACGGGAGACAACACTCCGGCGGTGGTCTACTACGATCTCATTCCCGGCGACGGACTCAGACTAACGATGCTCGTCAAAGGCGGCGGCTGCGACAATATGAGCGCCTTGAAGATGCTCACCCCCGCCGAGGGCGTCCCCGCCATGAAAGAGTTTGTCGTGGAGACGATAGAGAAAGCCGGACCGAACGCGAGCCCACCGCTCACGGTCGGGGTTGGTATCGGAGGACCGTTCGAGAAGGCCGCGCAAATGGCAAAGAAGGCTCTGACTCGCACGTCCGGAGAGCCAAACCCAGACGCGAAGCTCGCGGAGTTGGAGCGGGAGTTGCTGGAGGAGATCAACGCGACGGGCATCGGCCCGGCGGGGTACGGAGGCACCCAGACGGCACTGGCGGTCCACATCGAGAGTCATCCCACTCACATCGCCGCCTTCCCCGTGGCCGTCAATCTGGACTGCCACTCGCACCGGACGCGATCGGTGGAGCTATGAGCGCGGAGGCCATACACCTGAGCGCACCACTCGCTCACGAAGACATAGAGTCCTTGAAGACCGGCGATGTCGTTCGGCTCTCCGGAATTTTGTATACCGCCCGCGACGCGGCTCACGCTCGTATGGTCGAGGCGATTCACAACAACGAAGACCTACCTTTCGACCCTGAAGGGCAGATCATCTACTTTACCGGACCAGCGCCTGCCAAACCGGGACAGGTACTCGGCCCGGCGGGTCCGACTACCGCGTCGCGGATGGACCCGTACTCGCCACTGCTAATCGAGCGCGGACTGCGCGGCATGGTCGGCAAGGGTCTGCGCTCGGAGCAGGTACGGGACGCTATGATCGAGCACGGCTGCGTCTACTTCGGGGCTGTGGAAGGCACGGCGGCATTGTTGGCGCGTTGCGTAAAAAAAGCGGAGATTGTCGCCTACGAAGACCTCGGGGCCGAGGCCATACGGCGGCTCGTCGTCGAGGATTTTCCCGTAGTAGTGGTGAACGATCTGAACGGTGGAGATCTCTACCGCGAAGGCCGCGAGCGTTGGCGACGTAGAAACCCGTAGAGGAGAGTTATCCAGGTTCGCCGCCGGGTTGAACCGTCGCTCTCAGGATGCGAGCAAGCATGGGTTGATCCAGGACGTAACCTCCGTCCTCCAACTTGCGTCCATAAGTCGAAAAAGCGTCTTCGACTGCGGGACGCCGCTCCTCCACAGTCGCCGCTCGTGCGGGATCCACGGCCACTATATGATCCAGAAACTCCTGCAAACCCGAGTAACGCTCATGCCGAACATACTCCATGGCACTGGTTTGTTCCAGCAGTCCGCTTTCGATGGCTTTGTCCATAGCTTCCTGGGCTGCGTTGCGAACGGCCGTCTCGTCCTCAGCCAACCGGAGCGCGTTGAACAGAGATCCCTCAGCCAGCGGCTCGACAACAACTAAAGGTCCACTAGGTTCCACAACCCTCGCGACTTCCCGCAAGGCCATGTTCATGTCGGACACAGGGACATGATGCAGAGAGTTGAGGAGAACGGCACCGTCGAACGAATCGTCCGCGAACGGCAGCGCCTCTGCGGCGGCTTGGGCAAAGACTCCCTTGGAGACTGCTCGTCTTGCGGCTCCCAATGCCTCCTCATTAGGATCGACGCCAACCACCTCGGCCCCTCGGTCCACTAACACCCGGAAGAGGCCACCGTTGCCGCAGCCGACATCGAGGATTCGCTTTCCCTCGATCAATCCGAAAACGCCTTCGAGCAAGGACAGGACATTGGCTTGTGGCGTCAAACCTTTGCCCTCGCGAGACGCAGTAGTCCAGCCCTATGTGAGGGTTCCGCAACGGATGCTTCTTCAAAGGTACGCTTCATGCGAACATTATCGCGCAACTTTTATGGCTCCGCCTCTCTGACCCAGGTGGAGATTTTCTCTAGGGTCATCGGCATCTCGTCGATCTTCAACGTCGAAAGTCGAGAGCACGTCTTCCTTCCTCGCCTCGATTTGCTCCACGGAACCTTGCAGCGCTTTCCTGCGGGGCGGTCGGTTTTCTGGGACACCGAGGAATACATCCGCAGATACACTAGACTGTATCTGCGGCGGCCCTTCGAGCTTCTCACTTTATCGCCAAGGGGTTGACGGCGGAGCCCGTAGCCCCGGTAATGGGCAAAGGTGGCGCAACAAAGAAGAACTCATAGACACTGTCTTTCGCGCAGTCCTCCGCAAGTTCCTCCAGGTAGAAAATTTCTCCGACTGACAGACCTATGTTTGGTATCGCCACCCAGTGCCAGGGACCGAAGATCTCGCTCTCATCGGTATGGTTTGGACGAACTTCCACTCCCCAGGTATCCGAGGCGATAGCGGCAATCTCGCGTTCCTGTATCCATCCGAGTGTATCGAAATCGAGACCGGGAGCGTCACCGCCCGCGTAGGTTCCCCACCCTTCCCGTAGGCACCGTCCGAGCTTGCCGGTTCTCACGATCACGAAGTCGCCGCACCTTATTTGCACGCCCTGGTGATCCGCGCATTCGTCAAGATCGAATCTCGTAATCGAATGCCCGTCTTCGAGCGCGCCAACGCCCTTGTAGCCCGGTATGTCGAGCAGAACACCGCGGCCCACCATCTTGTCCTTTGTCTTTTCGATACCGTTCTTCTGTGCGCCCGATGCGGTCACGAGCTCCGCGCTGTGTCCGTTCCACATCCGCGAATCGTAGAAGATATGACACAACGAATCCCAGTGAGTGGAACCGTGCAACGGCAGGGAGAGCAGGTCGTCCGCATACTGCTGCTTTATGGCGCTTGGGGCTCCGTGTGCGGCGTCCATTCCGGTCGCGGTCATTACGTGCAGCGGGTTGAACCGTCCGAGGTCTCCCGTCTGCGGACCGTGTTGGTCGAAGTCTATGGCAAGCGCGAAGACCTTTCCGGTTCTTATCAAGCTGGCGGCGTCGACTATATTCGACGGGGTGACATGGTTGAGCGTGCCGATCTCGTCGTCTTCGCCCCAGCGGTTCCAGTTACGCAGCTCCGCGCTGCGTCGGTGTACGTCTTCGATGGTCAACCTGGACATAGTTCCTCCCGTGGCCTGTGAGTAATGCAGGTTGGCGGCGCTCTCAGCTGTCTCTAGGCTTTCGTGGGACACCTTGGGGACACCTTGCGTACGAGGGTGCCTCAAATATTGAGAGGCACCCCCGTCGCGGACCTTTTAAAGTTGCGCCTCTCTGACCCAGGTGGAGATCTTCTCCAGGGTCATCGGCATTTCGTCGATTCTCACTCCGAAAGGCGCGAGCGCGTCTTCGACTGCCCGAGTCACGGCTGGAGGCGCGACCATACGCCCCCCTTCCCCGCCTCCTTTTACGCCATACTCCGTAAAGGGCGATGGTGTCTCGTAGTGGTGGACCTCGATATCCGGTACGTCCGGCGCGCCTGGCAGCAGGTAGTCATCCAGCGATGCGGTAAGGTTCTGTCCGTCGGTTCCATAGCGGACTTCTTCGTAGAGCGCGACGCCGATCCCCTGGGCAATGCCGCCCCGTATCTGCCCCTGCAACGAGCGGGGATTCATGACCGTGCCGACATCGTGGACCGCCACGTACTTGAGGAACTTCACTTGTCCGGTCTCTATATCCACTTCGACTATGGGGACGTGGCAGGCATGGCCCATTATGGGATAGAAAGCTCCGAGGTCTTTCCGGTCATCCGAGGGCATGGAGGAGTAAGGGTGGTCGTAGGTAAAGCTGCCTTCCAGACCACTCTCCATTTCCTCCGGCAGATCTGCCTTGTGCCAGTAAGCTTTCATCCCGATGTCGGCGATGCTCAAGGAACGCTCTTCGACGGGAACACCTTTGACCCACACTCGGCCATCGCGCAGTTCCATGTCATCAGGGCTCGCCTCTAGCAGATGGGCGGCGATGTCGAACATCTTGGTCCTGACTTTGGTCGCCGCGCCGTGAACCGCGCCGGAGAGCATCACGGTCATGCGACTTCCGCCGGGACCGGCGCTCGGCAAACCGTGCATAGTGGAATCGTAGTCTACGGACACCTCGGTCGGGTCGACGCCGAACTCTTCGGCCACCACCTGGGAGATCACGGTCTCCGGACTGTTGCCCCAGAACGGGGAAAACGTAGTGACGTTGATGCCTCCGGTCGGACCGATTCTGATACGGACGCTCTCGGGGCTCGTGGTCAGACCAGTAGCCGGTCCAGGGTTGTGGAACCAGAACTCGCTGGCGAAGTAGGTGCTGCGCTGCTGGGCGGTAGCGATGCCTATACCGATGTAGCGCCCCTCTCCGCGGGCGCGTTCCTGCTCCTCGCGCCAATAATCGAGGTCGGCATGCTCCAGGGCCACGTCGAGCACCGCCGGGTAGTCGCCGGAATCGTAGACGTTGCCGGTAGGAATTTTGTACGGGAATTGATCCGGCCGTATGAAGTTCTTGCGCCGCAGTTCGATGCCATCGATCCCGAGCTCATCGGCCGCAGCGTCCACCAGACGCTCCAGCACCCAGTTACTCACATCCGAACCCGCGCCCCGGAACACGGTCTGCTGGTTCTTGTTGGTAAGCACCGCCTTTATACCCGTCTCGGCGCTACCGATAGTGTATGGTCCGGTGATTTGGGCCATCGCGTTGGTGTTGCCGGTGATGGCGAACATGAAATATGCTCCGTAGTCGTCGACGGTGTCGAGACGAACGGAAAGGAACTCGCCCTCCTCGGTGACGGCAAGCTCGGCATCGTAGATCCGATCCGGACCCTGCGAGTCGTTAGCCGTGAGGTTGTCAGCGCGATCCTCCATGAACTTGACCGGACGTCCGGTCGCCTTGGAGAGTGCTCCCGCAATGCCTATCTGCTTGCCTATAACGTGCTTGGAACCGAAGGAGCCGCCAGTGTACATGGGATGGAAATTGACCGTGTGAGGCGGCATCTTGAGTGTTCCGGCGATAGTCCAGGCCACGAAGTTGAGCATGTTGTTGTTGGACCATATGTCGATACGTCCGCTGGCGGAGTCGTACTTGCATACCGCCCCGCTCGTCTCCATTGGCGCCGCGCACGCCCGGGGCCAGCGTAGCCGGCGGCGGATCACACGGTCGGCCCGAGAGAAGTCTCCTTCGACATCTCCAAAAGTAAACGTCTGGTCGTAGACGAGGTTCGACTCTAGCGTATCGTGCAGCAGCGGAGCGCCGGGATTCATCGCCGCCTCGGCATCCACCACCGGCTCCAAAATTTCCCATTCGATCTCGACTAGATCCAGGGCATCTTCGGCGACGTAGCGCGATTCCGCTGCCACCGCGACCACAGCTTCGCCCGCGTACCGCACCTTGTCCACGGCAATGGCCCGCTCTTCGACAGGCTCGGCAGCGAAGCACGGCACGGGATCGATGAATTCGGTCGCCTCCTGGCCGGTCAACACAGCGTACACGCCAGGTAGTTTCTCGGCGGCAGACTTGTCGATGGAGAGTATGCGAGCGTGGGCGTGAGGCGAGCGGAGTACCGCCGCGTCCAGCATACCCGGCAGTTTCACGTCGTTGGTGTAGGTAGCCTTGCCCGTGATTAGGGCTGGATCCTCGCGCCGCCGGATGTCCTTACCGACCCACTTGAATTCTTGCTTGGTGGTCTCCATTGCTCTAGACACCTTCCTTCGCAATGATCTCGGCGGTGATGTCCACATCGGACGCTGTCTCGGTACCGACTGGTTCGCCGATAGCGTTGCGAGCGGCATCACGAACGGCATCGACGATGTGTTCGTAGCCCGTGCATCGGCAAGTGTTGCCCGCAAGGGCGTTCCGGATCTCATCGTCACTCGGGTCCGGATTGCGTCGCAACAACTCGATGCCTGTCATAAGAAATCCCGGCGTGCAGAAACCACACTGCAAGGCTTGCTTGTCCCAGAAAGCTGACTGCAACGGATTCATCTCGCCATTCTGAGCGAGTCCTTCGACCGTCGCGATCTCAGTCCCGTCAGCCTGCACGGCGAGCATGAGACACGAACGAACGCTCTGTCCATCAACCAGCACAGTGCATGAGCCACATACACCCTGCTCACAACCGAGGTTCGTGCCGGTGAGGCCGAGATCCTCGCGCAGCACATCACAGAGTAGCCGCCGCGTCTCTATACCGAGCCGGTGCTCTATGCCGTTCACCACGAGCCGAACAATCGCGAAATCTTCCTGAATCATCAATTATCTCCCTTCCGCACGAGCCGTAGCCGCAGCGAGTGCGCGGCGAGTGAGCACGTTAGCTAGATGCCGTCGGTAATCGGCGGAGGCATGGATATCCGAGGGTGGATCCTCTAGAGCACTAACCACCCGATTCGCCGCCGCCGACCACACTTCCTCCGAAGCCCGCTCGCCACGGATCCCAGCCTCCGCCTCGCGAGGACGTATGGCTGTTGGTCCGACTCCTAGGAGTCCGAGACGCACGTCGGATATTCGTCCGTCATCGTCCAGCGTTACCATCGCGGCCACTCCGCAAAGCCCCCATCCCCGACCCCGCCGAGAGACCTCCATGAACACGCTGCCAGAGTTTTCAGGCAAACCGGTGACCCGTATTCCTGTCAGAAATTCCGTAGGTCCGATGCTCGTCTGGTGCGGTCCCTGGAAGAAATCATCGGCGGAGATATCACGTTCGCCGTCGCTGCTCTGAACTGTGAATTCGGCTTCCAGCGCCAGCATTACTGGCGGCAAGTTGGACGAAGGGTCGGCGTGCGCTACGTTGCCCCCAACCGTGCCACGGTTCCGCACAGCGACATGACCAACGCGAGCGGCGGCTTCGACGAGCATCGGCAAGCGCTCCGCTATAGTCGCATCCTGCTCGATAGTTACCGTGCGCGTCAGGGCACCTATTGCCAGTGAACCGTTTTCGGAGTGCGCAAAGGATAGTTCGTCTATCGGGTTCACGTCTATCAGCACTTGCGGCTTCGTCTGGCGGACGTTCATCTCCTGGATCAAGCTCTGCCCACCGGCTAGAACTCGTGCGTCGTCGCCATGCTCCGCCAGCAACGACACCGCCTCCTCGACGCTCTGTGCCGCGAAATACTTAAAACTTGGCGGCTTCACTATTCGTCCTCCTTTTCCTTTCCCCTAAAGATCGCCCGGATTGGACGATCCACTAATCCTCTGTTGTGATTCCCGTCCGTATGGGAGCCGCTTCATCTTCCCCGGAGTTTCCCGGCCCCGTTAGCTCCACCATATATCCGTCGGGATCGGTGAGGTACATCTGCGTGATCCCATCACCCCTGAGACGAGGTTCACCGATAACATCCGCTCCCCTCTCCCGGACTAGCCGTTGCGCCTCGTCCATGTCCTCTACCTCGAACGCTATGTGGGCGCCGTAGCCTTCGGCAAGCTCCTCGGAACGATAGCCGGGGTTTACCTGGCTGACACGGCCTGGCTCGGCTTCACCGATCAGGTGCAGCTCCGCCGACCCCCGGCGGAACCAAGCTCCCGGAAAGTGGAAGTTGCTCGGGCGCGGGATCTCCTCCATCCCGAGCACTTCACCATAGAAACGCCTCGATTCTTCGACGTCGCTAACCAGGAGAGCGGCGTGGCTTATGCCTCGAATTTCCATCTCATCAGAGCTCCTTAGCTTGCCTCTACTCTGCGCTCCGCCCCCTGCGGCAGCTTGCCCGGCTCCCTACCGCGCAGACCAAGCGCCTCCCTCGCCTCGTCAGGTGTGGCAGGCTCCCGCTCCAGCTCGCGCGCTATCCTCACCGTCCTCTCGACGAGCTGTGCGTTGTTCTCCAGGAGTTCACCGCGACGGTAGAAAACGTTGTCCTCCATTCCCACCCGCACGTTGAAACCCATCGCGAGCGCTATGGTCGTGATCGGGAGTTGCGTTGGCCCCATCGAGGTCACGTTCACCCGCAACTCTTCCCGCGCTACCGGAAGGTCGTGCAATCGCTCGACCATGTCCAGAAGATTCTTTGGAGTCCCCCTCTGGCCTCCTTGAGTGGGTGTATGCAGCACGAAGTTGATGGTGCAAGGCGGCTCCAGGATGCCAAGCCCCAAAAGATAGGCGGCTTCTTCGAGCATTGCGCTGTTGTAGACCTCAAGCTCGGGCTTTACATCGTGGGACGAGATCTCGTACGCGAACCTCTCTATGTCCGAGCGATGATTGGCGAAGAATACTTGCTCTCCCCGGATAAAGAAGTTCAACAAGCCCATATTGAGCGAACACATCTCGGGCGAGAGAAGTACCGTATTCAGGCGTTCCTCGACCGGCAGAACCGGACTACCGCCGGTGGTTAGTTGCACAACAGCATCGGTCTCGGCGCAAAGCCGCTCGTGCAATTCATAGTAGATGTCGGGATCCATTGTGTTGGATCCGTCAGGCTTACGGGCATGTACGTGGAGAACAGCCGCCCCGGCTCGCCAAGCTGCGATACCGTGCTCGATTATTTCGTCCGGTTGCTCCGGCAGGTTGGAGTTGGCCTCCTTGCCGTGTATTCCCCCGGTCAAAGCACAGGTGATGATCGCTTTGTTATCTCTCGCGGAACCAGTCATCGCAGCCTCCTTTCTATTCGTCGAGTATCGCGACAGCTCGCACCGGAGAGCCCGTTCCACCACGGATCTTCAATGGGAAGCCTGCAAATGTGAACCGCTTTCCGACGAGTTGGTCCAGGTTCGCGAGGTTCTCGTAGTGCGTGATGCCAGTCTCCCGACACATCATATGGACCGGATAAGTCTTGCTGATCGGATTATCCGGGCTTGGAGAATCTACTCCGAATACCTTGACTCTCTTCTCCTTTAGCCACTCGCCCGCCGATTCATCGAGACCAGGATACTGGCTCGTGTACTCTTTTGTTCCATGGACTCTATCGTAGGTTCCCGTGTAGATGAGAAGCGTGTCGCCTTCGCTGACCTCCACCCCAGCTTTCTGTACGGCGGCTTCGATCTCCTCCGCCGGGATATAGGATCTCGGTTCCTTGTACGAGAGATCTACGCAAGTCGCCGGGCCATAGAAAGTGTCGAGAGGCATCTCATCTATGCTCGGTGCGTCGTCTCTTGGATCAAGGTGATTTATGGCGTCCACATGGGTCGGGCCGTGATCGTTCATCATCAACCCTTTCGATTTAAAGGAGAAACCTCCCTCGAAGTTCTTCGCAGTCTCTTCATGAGAAACATGCTCCCACACTACCGTCTTGAGATGCCCCGGGTAAACTTGCATCCCCTGATAGATTTCTTGCGACAAGTCGATCAATCGAGGCATGTATCCATCCTTTCACAAGCTTCTCTAGCCCTGGAATACGTGAGACTCAGTCAAACAACACAAGCTGCGGTGACCGGACGCACGAAGCACCTCACGATAGCCTGAAACATCAACGGCGTTGCCTTCATCAACAAACCTCTCCTTCCCCGTTAAACGACATGTATCGTTTAGTCCTTGCACTATAAAGGAAACGAAACGTACTGTCTAGTAATTCATTGTTAGAATTTCGTTTATGTCGAATATTTTTGAGGTATCAGACCGGTCACAGGGTCGTCCTAGAAGCGAAAAGGCGCGGCGGGCGGTATTGGACGCGGCAAGAGAGTTGCTTGAACGCCACGGTTTCGCCGCCGTGACGGTTGAAGCGATCGCCTCTCAGTCCAGGGTTAGCAAGGCGACCATATATCGTTGGTGGCCGAACAAGGCTGCGGTTGTTACAGACAGTTTTTTGGAGCTGGCTGCACCGGATGTCTATTGCCAGAACACTGGATCCACGCAGGAGGATCTCCGGCTTCAGATGCGTAAGCTTGCCCAGGTATTTTCCGGCGAGAGCGGCAAGGTTATCGCGGCTCTCATAGCAGAGAGCGTGTTCGATGCTGAAGTAGCGGCCACTTTCCGTTCGAGATGGATATCGGCTCGGCGTGAAGAGACCAGAAAGGTCGTTCAGCGCGGCGTGGACAACGGCGAGTTCAGATCCGACCTCGATGTGGAAGTTGCAATAGACGCGCTATACGGCCCCATCTACCATCGATTACTGGTGGGCCACTTTCCTCCCGAGCCACGGTTTGTCGATAACCTCGCGAATTACGTTATGGTTGGAATATCCACGTCGACAGAAGAATCCGCTTCACACCCCTAGACATCCGGCAAAGATCTCCAAGCCTCCGTTAAAGAAAGTCAGTAACTCCGATCTAGCCGCAATCCATATTTGCTTGGCAGCGCGTCGCCATCGAGTGCGACGCGCTAAGGGGTCGTTTTTACGCTGTGCTAAATGACGCGGTTCAGGGGTGAAGCAGGACGTACAAGCTTTACGCTTGTGGTGTCGGTTGGGACAATTCCTTCTCTGGTCGCCACAGAGAGGTGCACGGTATCTTTGTTGTATCGCAGCGGTGCGCATACTTACCGGCTATCTCGGTGACTTCTTCTAGTAGGCCCTCGCTTAGGGTTGTGGGATCCAGGCCAAGCTCCAGGAAGCGGTCGTTGCGGACGTGCAGTTCGTTCTCCGCTGCTTCGGCGCGGGGGTTTTTAACATTGTCGATCTCGGCCCCGGTGCGCTCGGCGATAAGCTTGGCAAGATCTCGAACCCGATGGGTCTCGGTCATCTGGTTGAAGACGTTTACGCGGTCTCCAATCTCAGGCGGGTTCTCCAGGGCGAGTTGGATGCAGCGCACCGTGTCTTGTATGTGGATGAAGGCGCGAGTCTGTCCGCCGGTGCCGTGTACGGTGAGCGGGTAGCCGATAGCAGCCTGCATCAGGAAGCGGTTCAGGACGGTTCCGTAGTCTCCGTCGTAGTCGAAGCGGTTTATGAGACGTTCGTCGAGTCTGGTTTCCGCAGTTTGAGTGCCCCACACGATCCCCTGATGCAGGTCCGTTATCCTTGTCTGATCGTTTTTGTTGTAGAAAGCGAACAGAAGCTGATCCTGGGTCTTGGTCAGGTGGTAGATGCTCCCTGGATTTGGTGGGTACAGTATCTCTTGATCCACCAGCTCACCCTCATCAGTCTCCACCTTGACCGTTAGATATCCCTCGGGGATCTGCATACCGGCTGTCCCGTAGCCGTAGACACCCATAGTACCCAGATGTACGACGTGGGGATCAAGGCCACTCTCGGATATCGCTGCGAGGAGATTGTTTGTCGCGTTGAGGTTGTTGTCCACGGTGTAGCGCTTGTGGTTGCTGGACTTCATCGAGTACGGGGCGGCCCGCTGTTCAGCGAAGTGAATAATTCCATCCGGCTGCCACTCCGTGATCAGATCCAGCAGCTGACGGTAGTTCTCGGCCACGTTGATGTTATGGAAGTCGATCCGGTTGCCGGTCAACTCCTCCCATACGCGCAAACGCTCGCCCATCGGACGAATTGGGGTGAGTGAGTCGCATTCGAGCTCGATGTCTATCTTACGCCGGGAAAGGTTGTCGGCTATGGCAACCTCGTAGCCCTGGGCGGAAAGATGTAAGGCCGTAGGCCATCCGCAAAAACCATCTCCACCGAGTACAAGTATCTTCACTTACCCACACCTTTCGTCGCAGTTCGCTCCAATGAAACCATCAGATCATTCGGCAGTGGAGTATAGCAGTTGCGGAATCTTGAAAGCGAGAGCGTGGCGCATCCTGAATTTTTGTTCAGCGCTGCGGATCCAATACAGATGGAGTAGCTTGGTATGTGGGCGATACTGGGTTCGAACCAGTGACCCCCTCCTTGTAAGGGAGGTGCTCTACCGCTGAGCTAATCGCCCGGTGGGTCCGTGTGGACCCGCCGGAATGGTGCCCCCAACGGGATTCGAACCCGTGCCGCCGCCTTGAAAGGGCGGTGTCCTAGGCCCCTAGACGATGGGGGCAGACCCTTGCGGGACTCAAGCCTTCCGGCTCGTGAGCCAGGAAGGGATCGAACCTTCGACACGAGGATTAAAAGTCCCCTGCTCTACCACTGAGCTACTGGCCCGCCGCAGGGATTCTACCAAAGATTCGCGTTTTCACTCTCCGCCGGAAACTCCGGTTTCCTCGGGGGTCATGCGCCGGGTAAAGTAGAGAGCGGCGGCGAGCGCGAGGACGAGCGCGGTTAGGACTCCTAGCTCCAGGATCAGGTCTTCGAACTTCGGCGTTCCGAGGCTTTGCTCGATATCTACGGTCACGGCGAGGATGCGTCGCACTACGGCTATCAGCCCGATCAGGATGAAGGGTTCGGCGACGATCTCGCTCTCCCGGATGGTGACGCCAATGGTGTTGAGCAGCTCGGCGAAAATGAAGATCAGAAGTACCCGATCCAGTACAACGAGAGCGGTCTCTAACGGACCTTTCTCAACTACCTCGAAGATCGACACGCCCGCCGCGTAGAACAACATCCCAATGGTCGCCAGCAGCAACAACGCAGCCCCGGCATACACAAACCTCTCCGCACGATCCACGTACCGCGTCACCGTGGGCCTGTTGTTCTGTTCCGAACTCATCTGAGCTGTATCTTAGTGCAGAAAATGCCGCCGTCCCGTGAACACCATCGCTAGGCTACTCCGATTGGCCGCCGCTATGACCTCGTCGTCGCGCTTGGATCCCCCAGGCTGCACGACCGCCGAAACCCCAGCATCCGTCAAAGTCTCCAACCCATCCGCGAACGGGAAGAAAGCGTCGCTCGCCGCTACTGAACCCGAGGCGCGTTCACCGGCCTTCTTGACGGCTATCCCGGCGGAGTCGACCCGGCTCATCTGGCCCGCTCCAACACCAACGGTAGCACCGTCCTTGACGAGCACGATGGCGTTGCTCTTGACGTTCTTGGCGACGCGCCATGCCAGCAAAGCATCGTCGCGTTGTTGCGGCGAGAGGTGTGATTCGGTGACGAGTTTGTAATCTGTGTCGTCCTCCACCCGGTCGGTCTGTTGCAGCAGTATGCCCCCGGCTACGTGCTTGGCCGAGTGCGCGGGACGGATGAGCGGACCTCCGGTTAGGAGGCGCATGTTTGGCTTGGTAGCGAAGATCTCTTTGGCTTCTTCGGTGAACGAAGGGGCTATCAGGATCTCGGTGAAGACTTTGGACATCTCCTCCGCCAACTCTACGTCCACCTCGCCACTCAAGGCGATGATGCCGCCGAAGGCCGATACCGGGTCGGAGGCTAGAGCCTTACGGTACGCATCGGCTACGGAAGATCCGATGGACGCGCCGCACGGGTTGGCGTGTTTCACAATGACCGCCGCTGCGGGAGTATCCAGCTCTGTTAGATCCGATAGAAGCGTTCGGGCGGCGTCCAGATCGAAGAGATTGTTGAAGGAGATCTCGCGCCCCTGTAAAGTCTCGACCCCGGACAGCAGGTGATCCTCCCCCTCCTCCGCATAGTAAGCAGCCTCTTGATGCGGATTCTCCCCGTAACGCAGACTCGCCGCCCGCTTGTACTCCACCGTCCGACTCTCGGGAAACCCTTCGTCGCCATTGCCGTTATTATCGCCAGCGAGCCAGGTCGAGATAGCAGTATCGTACTCCGCAGTGCGCCGGAATGCGGCGAGGGCGAGTTTGCGACGGGTTTCTTCGGAGACTATGTTCTCCGTCTTGAGCTCTGTGATGATCTCATCATAGAATTCGGGCGAAGAGACTACGGCTACGCTGCGAAAGTTTTTGGCGGCGGCCCGGATCATGGCTGGTCCGCCAATGTCTATGTTCTCGATGCCGTCTTCCTCGGATGCGCCCCCAGCGACGGTCTTCTCGAACGGATAGAGGTTTACGCACAACAGGTCGATGGGCGCTATGTCGTTGTCCACTAGCTGTAAGACGTGGTCTTGGTTCCCGAGATCCGCGAGGATTCCACCGTGAATCTTAGGATGCAGCGTCTTTACGCGACCGTCCAATATCTCCGGCTCACCCGTCACCTCGGAGACGAGCGTCACGGGGATGTCCGATTCCCGCAATGCTCCGGCGGTGCCTCCGGTCGAGATGATCTCGAACCCAAGCTCCACCAGTGACCGTGAGAATTCCACGATCCCCTGTTTATCCGACACCGACACCAACGCTCGACGCTTCATACCGTCACCTTCCCCATAAAATATTCCGCCACCGCCCCAACGAGCAACCGATGCTCCACCGGATGCAACCGCTCGAACAGTGACGCCTCCGTATCCCCCGGCATCACCGGCACCGCCTCCTGACACACTATCGGCCCGGCATCCACCTCTTCCACCATGAAATGAACCGTCACCCCTGTCTCCTCGACCCCAGCCTCCAACGCCCGCCGCACCGCGTGCAACCCCTTGAACTCCGGCAACAACGACGGATGCACGTTCAACACCGCCTCGAATCGCTCCAGAAAAACCGGCGAGAGAACCCGCATGTATCCAGCTCCCACAACCAACTCAACATCGTGGGCCGCCACGCGAGCTGCAAGCTCCCGGTCGAAGTCTTCCCGATCCTCGAAGTCTTTAGGATCCACAAACTCAACCGAAACTCCGGTACGCCGCGCCCGCTCGAACGCGAAAGCCTCGCGTTTGTCCCCCGCCACAACCGCCACGTTCCCTGGATAAGCGTCCAACAACGCCTGTAGGTTCGTCCCCGAGCCCGACGCGAGCACCGCGAAGCGTGAACCTTCCGGCAGCGGCTCAGACAAATTCCACGACTCCACCCTCAACTACCGCCCCGATCTCCGCAGCCTCACATCCAGCCTCCCCCAAAGCCGCAAGTCCCTTCCCCGCATCCTCCGACCTCACAACCGCACAGTACCCGACCCCGAGGTTAAAAACCCGCCGCATCTCATCCTCCGGGATACCACCCACGTCCCGGATAAAACCAAAAACCGCCGGTTCCTTCCAAGAGCCTATCTCCACCCGAGCCCCGCGCCCACCAAGAGCCCGCGGAAGATTCCCTAGCAGGCCACCGCCCGTGATGTGCGCCATTCCACGCACGTCAACAGCTTCACGCAGAGCGTTTATGGCCTGCACGTAAGCGCGGTGTGGCTCCAGATATTCCTCCCCGATAGGCCGATTCAAGTCTTCGGGTGTGTCGGATAAGGAGATCCCCGCGTCGGTTAGCACTTTGCGGGCTAGGGTGTATCCGTTGGTGTGCAGTCCGCTGGATGGGAGTCCGAGGACGATGTCGCCGGGTTGGACGGCGGTTCCGTCTAGTATCTCCAAGCGTTCGCGGGCTCCGACACAGACACCGACGAGGTCGAAGTCTCCGGCGGCGTAGAGGTCCGGCATCTCCGCCGTTTCGCCGCCAACGAGGGCGATGCCTAGAGATCGGCATGCTTCAGCCGCACCTCGCACGACATCCGCTACAGAGGTGGGATCCAACCTTCCGGTTGCTATGTAGTCCAGAAAAAACAGCGGTCGCGCACCGGTCGCCAACACGTCGTTAGCACAGTGGTTCACGATGTCCGCGCCCAAAGAGTCGTACCGTTCCATCTCTCGAGCGACGAGTACTTTAGTCCCGACACCGTCGATGGTCGAGGCGAGCACGGGCTCGCGATACCCGGCCAGGGCGTAAAGCCCCGCGAAGCCGCCGGAACCGCCCAAAACCTCCGGGCCGTGAGTTCCCTCGACGGCCTCGCGCATCATTTCCACGGCGCGTTCGCCACGCTCGATAGAGACTCCGGCTGCCTCGTAGCTGTGGCCGTCTTCAGGCACGGATACTCTTCTCGTAGAAGATGCACTCGACCGGACCTACGGTGCCTAGTCGCGTCTTTCGGTAGCCGTTCGTCTCGTACAGGTTTCGGGCGGCCTCGTGGTTTGTGCCGGTGTCCAGGTGTAACGTCGTGTAGCCCAGTTCGACCGCGCGGTTGTGGAGCGCGTCCAGGATCTCCTGACCGAACCCTTGTCCTCGGAAGGCCGCAGCGACGCGCATACGCTTGACCTCGGCGCGTCCCGGCGATGTATTCTGAAGCCCGCCCATCGCCACGACTTGCCCATCGCAAACGCCGACGAGGAATTTCCCATCACCTCCGAGGTATACACCC
>JAABUN010004236.1_pt1 | contig 20038 bp, 14 predicted proteins | sample 5559311 | NCBI WGS metagenome assembly JAABUN01 (sample SAMN10711877, study PRJNA513370) | rock metagenome | isolation source: Antarctica rocks | place: Antarctica: Victoria Land, Siegfried Peak sud
CAGATCGATCCGCCCCGGATGGAGCGATTCCAGCAGCCGGAATGCCTCGATCACCCGCAACGGCGCGTGGTTCGGCAGCATCACCCCGCCCGAGCCGAGGCGGATATGGCTCGTATACGCGCCCATGTGCGCGATCAGGATCTCCGGCGCGCTGCTCGCCAGCCCGGTCGTATTGTGATGCTCGGCATACCAGAGCCGGTGATAGCCGAGCCGATCGGCCAGTTGAGCCAGCGCAGTCGCCTGCCGCAACGACTCGCCCGAGGTCGAGCCGCGCTCGATCGGCGTCAGGTCCAGGAAAGAAAGCGGACGTATCATCATCGATCGCCTTTCGCGGAATTCGTGCCCACCCGGCCTCTTGCCCGCAACGGGCAACGCCAGACTCACGCCCAGGGATAGCCCTAGATCGCGTCAGCTACAACGCCGGGGGGCTGGCGGGGATTCCTGAGCGAGCCAGTATACTCCGCTCTGCTGTGTGGATGGGTCAAAAGGTACGGCCACGCGAGGCGAGTTGGGCGAGCAAAACCGTCCCCTACGAGCGGCCTTTCGGGAGCTGGATTCGAGCGCGGAGGCCACCCACCAACTGTGTAAAGGAACCGTGTTCACGTTGGACCACCGGTGCCGCCCCGCCACGCTGTCGGCGTTGCAGGCGCACGAGATAGAGGGCCAGCACGAGCACGACCACGAAGATGAGATAGGCCCCACCGGTGATCACCATATCGAAGAACGACGATTCGGTCGTCATCGCCTACTCCTCCGCGCGGGCGTATCGCGGTGCAATCCGCTGGCGCACAGCCCTCACTCACCACCGATCGTAGCGCAAGGCCACCGCGCCCGCTATTCCCCAAGCCGACTGGCCCCCACCCACCGATCGGGCTATCGCTATGCCGGACGCGCCAGCGTAAGCCGACAAGCCAATGGCCCAGCAAGGTCTTTCGTCGCTTACGGAGCCATGTGACGCTCACGCCGGCGCTGGGCGATGGGGCAATTTAGCGGTGCGCCTGTTGAAACTCCCGGTACCAGTCGATCGTCCGGGCTAAACCGACCGCCAGCGGTGTTGTGGCACGGAAGCCGAATGACTGCTCGGCCCGACGCACATCGAGTTTACGTCGGGATTGCCCGTTCGGCTGGGTGGTATCCCACCGCAGTTCGCCGCCAAAGCCGGTGTAGCGCGCGATTAGTTCGGCCAGGGCTTTGATGCTGATTTCGGACGCGGTGCCGAGATTCACCGGCTCGCTGGGATCGTAATGCTCCGCCGCAAGCAGTCCTCGACGTAGAGGAACTCCCGCGTGGGCGTGCCGTCGCCCCAGGCAACAATATGGTCGGCACCGGAGCGACGCGCCTCGAAGCATTTACGAATGAGCGCCGGGATAACGTGACTACTCGCCGTGCCAAAGTTATCGTGCGGGCCATAGAGGTTTACTGGCAGCAGAAAGATGCTGTTATAGCCATATTCCTGACGATATGCCTGACTTTGCACCAGGAGCATCTTTTTCGCCAGGCCATACGGTGCATTGGCTTCCTCGGGATACCCATCCCACAGCGTTTCTTCGCGGAACGGTACCGGCGCGAACTTCGGATACGCGCACACCGTCCCGAGTGCCACGAATTTCGGCACACCCGCAGACCAACTTTCGTGCAACAACTGGACACCCATCATCAGGTTGTCGTAGAAATATGCGGCGGGATTCGCGCGGTTAGCCCCGATACCATCGACCGTCGCCGCCAGGTGGATAAGCAGGTCCGGGCGCGTCTCGCGGACCTGCGATTGAATCGCGGCGCGATCACGCAGATCGGTATCGACCCTGCGCGGAATAATCAGGTGACGGACGCCGCGCTCGCGCAGTTTTGCCACGACGTAGCTACCGAGAAAACCGGCCCCGCCGGTCACCAGCACTCGCCGCTCGGTCCAAAACTCGTTCATCGTCACCCTGCGCTAGTCGGGGTATCCGCCACGCATACTGGATCAGCTATGCTTGAGCAATACCTGCTGCCGTTCGCGCTGGAGTGATCCTGACAGAGAATCCGGCGTGAGCGCGTATCATAGCACTCACCATCCTGCGTACCGCCCGCAGCGTGGTGGAACAGATCGCCCCGCCCTGCCGTATTTTCAGGCGAGTGGGGAAGACGCAGCGGAAGGAGCGCCAGTGGCAGACCGGGTCGGCCAAAAGATCGGGGAGTACACGCTGCACGAGACGCTCGGCACCGATCGGTGCGGCACGCGCTACCGCGCCACGGCGGCCACCACCGGCGACGAGGCCACCGTGCGGGTGATTCCTCCGCCGACGAGCGACGATCGCTGGTTCGCCGACCGTGTCGCCAGCACCTTGCGGCGCTATATCGGCGTCGATAGCCCCCACCTCGCGGCACTCCTGGCGGTTGGCGAGGCGAACGGCGCGGTCTACACCGTCGGGCCACCGCTGGTGGGCACGTCATTACGTACACGGCTCGGTGCGCCGCTGCCGCCCACCGCTATCGCCGCGCTCGACACGATCCACGGTCGCTATCTCGTCCACGGCGATCTGCGCCCCGAGACGATCCTCCTCACGGCGCGTGGCCCGATCCTGACCGACGCGGGGCTCGCCGCCGCCATCGCCGATGCCGCCCGCCTCTCCGCTGGCGACGCATCCAGCCCACCCGCCGACGAGGCGATCTACCGCGCCCCGGAAACCCTAAGCGGCGGACTCGCCGACGCCCGCGCCGACATCTACAGCCTCGCCGTCATCGCCTACGAAGCGTTGACCGGCCAACCACCGCTTCGAACGGAGACGGTGGCTAGTTCGGCGGGACAACGCAGCACGCCGCCGCCCACCCCGCCGCGCGAACGGAACGCCGCTCTCTCGGTCGCCGCAAATGACCTCCTCCTGCGGACGCTGGCAACGTCACCCTATCAGCGCCCTGCCACCGCCAGCGAGCTCCTCGCCGCGTTCGGCCCGGCCTCCGCTGACCCGGCAATGTTCAACCCGGCCACGCCGTCGCCCGTTCCCGCACAGACGGCGCAACCCGCTGTGCCAGATGCGCCATCGCGCCCACAACGCTCATCGTTCACCGCGCCTGCGCCATTCGCCGCGCCAGGAGGGGCCACACCAACCCCCGGCACATCAGCATCACCGCCGCTGGCACCGACACCGGCAGCTCGCCCACCCGCGCCCGCGCCGCGACTCGCACCGGAGGCCGCCGCGAGCGCGGCTAGTGGGCAGCAGCGATTACTCCCGACAGCGCCAGGCGTCGCTGCCCCCGGCGTCGCGCGGGCGCGCGACACGAACGGCGGATCTTCCGACGCCTACACCTACACCTCAACACCCAGCTTCGACGCCATCGCCGTACCTGGCGATACAGCGCAGCAACTCGTCGCGGGCCGGACGCTGCTCGTCAACGCCCTGGCGGCGCTCACCCGCCAACGCGCCGCCGCGCCCCTGACCGCCGAGCGTCAACACCTGGTCAGCACGCTCCGCGCGGTCACGGCCACCACCACGCCGAAAGGCACCAGCCGCACGCAGGCGACGCAGGAGCTATCGCCACGGATGCGCCAGGCCGCGCGCCGTCCGGCCCCCGCCGAACGCGCCGTTCGTTATGTCGACAACTGGCGCGCGGTTTACAGTGTGCCGCCTCAGGAAGCGCTCAGCGCGCTCGTCAAGGGCAGCGGCGTCCTCGCCTTCGGGGCAATCTTCGGGGCGATGCTCTTCCGCGACATCCGCTGTGTCTTGCTGATCGTGATCGTCGGATCATTGGGGCTGCTCGCCAGTTGGCGCTCGACCACCGAGCGTGCCATCATCTGCAACGCCGATGGGTTCATCGTCGAAACGGGCTTCTTCCCCTGGCAGCGGGTCGGGCGATTCTACCGCTGGAGTGAAGTTCGCGCGATCCGGTACCACGAAGCAAACCCCCCGCAAATCCAAGAACGGCGAAGTGGCGGCCAAGGGCGTCGGCCACTTCGCCGTACTGACCCCGAGCGGCGAGGTCTTCGATCAGACCGACGCCTACACCGGGTTCGATTTGAAAGGACTGGTGTCGCGCTTCGCTGCGCAAACCCCGCACCTCCCCTATGCCTGGCTCCCTAACGACCAGGTCGGCACACAGCCAGCCAGTCAGCGCGTCGGCCGGTACAGCATGGTCACGCGCACATAGCTGCACAGCGTGGCGTCCACACGGCACGGTGAGCGGGCGTAGGAGGTGAAGAGAACGATGGACGAGGTGCTACGCGCGGAATTGCTGGCGATGGAGCGTGCCGATCGGGCCACCAGGGCGGCGCTGGTCAAGCGCGGCGAATTGCACGGCGGGGGCTATCACCCGGAGATGGCGGCGGTCCACCGTCGCCACAACGCGCGTATGGCCGAGATCGTCGCGGGCGTCGGCTGGCCGGGGCTTTCCCTCGTCGGCGACGACGGTTGCCGCGCCGCCGGGTTCGTCATCCAGCACGCCATCCTCGACCCGGCATTGCAGCGCCGCTGCCTGCCGTTGTTGGAGGCGGCGGTCGCGGCGGACGAAGCGTTCCCGCCGATGCTAGCCTTCCTCACCGATCGCGTGCTGATGGAACGCGGCCAGCCGCAGCGCTATGGCACCCAACACGTCGGCGGCCCGGACGGCACACTCATCCCCTGGCCGATCGCCGATCCCGAGACAGTCGATGCGCGCCGCCTGGCGGTCGGCCTGAATCCTCTCGCCGAGCGCACCGAGGAGTTGCGGCGGCAAGTCGCCGACAAGCAACGCAAGCTGACCAGCGGGTGAACGGCCAAGGCGGCACTGGGCGTATCCTCGAACCTTCCCCCACCGCTCCTTGCGCGCCTGCTCCGGTATACTGTGCCCACAGGCCGGAGGATTGATGAGTATCACCTGGGACGATCAAGAACACGAAGGGGCACGCTTCGATGAGGCCGCGCTGGGCGACGCCATCTTGCGCGGCTGCCATTTCGTGCGCTGCACCTTCCGCCACGCCGATCTCGCCAGCCTCCTCACCGAGCGGTGTGTCTTCGAGTGGTGCGATTTCACCGGCGCGAAGCTGAACGGCGCGATCCATGAAGGCTCCGCTTTCCTCAACTGCGACTTCAAGCTCGCCAAACTCTTCGCTTCCGAGTTCCGCCAGTGCAAGATGACCGGCTCGTCGTTCGAGGAAGCCGATCTCGGCGCGGTCCAACTCCGGGGCGGCGACTGGTCCTATACCCGCCTGCGCTTTCACGAACTCCGCAAGCGCGACCTCCGCAATATCCGCTTCGCCGAAGCCGATCTCTACGAATGCGATCTGCGTGGCAGCGATCTGCGCGGGGCCGACCTCAACCACGCCAATCTGCAGAAGACCCGCCTCGACAAGACCGATCTGCGCGGCGCGAAGATGGAGGGGATCGATTTCCGCGCCCTCGAACTCAAGGGGACGCGGCTCGACTTCATCCAGGCCGTCCTCCTCGCCCGCTGCTACGGTGCTCGCGTCGATTTCGAGTAATCACACCAACGCAGGGTGGCGATGCCCTCGGCAGAGGCGACCATCAACGCCACCCGCACCGTGATAAACCACCCACATCGGTAGGGGCGGATCTTGACCCGCCCGCCATCAACGCCGCCCACGCCGCCAGTGCGCCACCAACGTGTCATGACCGCTGGCGGTGTGGGTGCCGTCACCAGCCGGTCGGGTCAAGACCCGCCCCTACCTAGTTCTGAGCCATTGCCAACACTCGCAGACAACTACGCAGACGGTGCTATAGTGCAGATCCGAATCAGCAGCGACACCGCACCATAATCGGCAGGAAGGAAACAGCGATGAAGATCACCGGGATCACGACGGAGGAATACAAGTGGCCGCGCCACACGCCGATCAGTAACGGCCTGCATACCTACACCCATAGCGGACTCGCGCTGGTGAAGATCGCGACCGACGCGGGGATCAACGGGATCGGGCTCGGCGGTGGCGGGCCGATCGGTCGCGCGACGGTCGAGGTGCTGACGCCGCTACTGATCGGCGAGGATCCGATCGACGTGGAACGACTCTGGCACAAAATGTGGGTGCCGAAGCTGATCGGGCGGCGTGGGCTGACGACGCGGGCGATCAGCGCGATCGACATCGGCCTCTGGGATATCAAGGCCAAGGCCGCCAACCTCCCGCTCTACAAGCTCCTCGGCGGCTTCCGCGACCGCGTCCCCACCTATATCGCGGGCGGCTACTACGAGCAGGGCAAAGGGCTGAAAGAACTCCAGCAGGAGATGTACGACAACATCGCGATGGGCGCGAAGGCAATCAAGATGAAGGTCGGGGGGGTCGAGATCGGCGAAGACGTGGCGCGCGTCAAGGCGGTGCGTGAGGCGATCGGCCCGGACGTGAAGCTGCTGGTCGATGCGAACTGCGCCTATCGCTTCTACGACGCTATCCGCTTCGCCAAACGGATCGAGGAATACGACCCGTTCTGGTTCGAGGAGCCGGTCAAGCCGGACGATTACGACGGCCACCGCAAGCTCGCCGCCGCCACCAGCATCCCGATCGCGACCGGCGAGAACGAATACACCCGCTACGGCTTCCGCGACCTGATCGCCCACGATGCGGCCGCGATCCTCAACGCCGACGCCAAGGTGCTGGGCGGCGTGACCGAGTTCATGAAGGTCGCGGCGTTGGCCCAGGCGCACGACCTCGATATCGCTCCGCACGGCTCGCAGGACATCCACGTCCACCTTGTCGCGGCGATCAGCAACGGCCTGATCCTAGAATTCTACCGCGACAGCGTCGATCCGATGTGGGCCAAGATCTACCAGCACACCCTGCGCCTCAACGATGATGGCACCGTCAGCCCGCCCGACGTGCCCGGCATCGGCGCCGACCCAAACTACGCGGCACTGGCACCGTATCGCGTGGCGTGAGGTAGTTAACCTCTCCCCGGCCCCACCCCTCCAGGGGAGGGGTGACTCGTTGGGGTGTTGTAATCTGTTGTCAGACTGAGAGTAGCGCTCGGTGGCCCGGTGTCGATATTGACACCGGGCCACTTCCGCGTTTCCAGCTACCGCCGGTCCTGTACCAAGTCACCCCTCCCCGCGTCGCGGGTACCCCCTGGGCAGCGGGCCGGGGGAGGAGGTTCGTGGACTATCCCCCTATGGCACCCGATCGACCTTGAAATAGCTGTCGAGCGCCTGCCAGAGGGCGAAGGCGAAGTAGGCGCGACTGCTCGGCTGGTCCCAGCCCTCGAAGCTCCCGGTCGCGCTGCCGGTCCCGCGCACCAGACCGGCGTAGTGGACGTAGGTCGCCAGATCGACGCGGTGGCCGGACCCCGGCGCAACGTTCGGATAGACGGTGTTGTTGTCGGGCTGGAAGGTCCAGTAGCCGTGGTTCACCATCGCGCGGGTGATGAAGCTGATCACCTGGGCGTTGAGGACCGGGCTGGTCGTGCCATACGTGCCGTCGCCGTACCCCTTGGCGACGCCGTGATCGGCGAGGATGGCGATGGCTCGCCAGAGTTCGTCATCCACGCCGTTGCGGTCGGGGAACGGGTTGACCGGGTTCTCATTGCCCCAGCCGAGCGCGCGGACGATCAGGACGGCCATCTGCGCCCGCAGGGTCGGGTCGGTCGGGCAGAACAGGTTCGCGCCCGGATCGCAGCCCTTGATGATCCCGCGCGCCGCCAGCTGGGCGATCGCCTCGGTCGCCCCGGTCTGGCTCGGGCCGGCATCGGCGAATGTCTGCCGCGCGGCGAAGGCGGCGGCGGCGGCGTGATTATCGTTCATCGTGATCGTCAGAGGGTTCGCCCAGCCCTCGGGTTGCCCATCGATCGTCCAGCCGGTGAAGACCTGCGCGGCGGTTGGCGCAACGCTGAGTGTCGCCTCCACACCCTCATGGTAGTTACCGCCGCCGGTCGCGGTGCCGCCGCCGTTATCCAGGGTCAGGGTGAAGACGCGCAATTCGACGGCACCGCTGTCACACCCCGCCCCCTGCGGGCGCGTCACCCCCCGCTGATCGGCGCTCCCGCACGGCAACGGGATCAGGTCAACCGCCGCGCTGGTCGGGGCGGGGCGCCGTGTGGGCAGCCCCCCGCCGTTGTCTTGCAGCGGGCCGAGTTGCGGATCGGTCGAGTTGCGATCACCGGCATTGGCGAAGGGGCAACTCCCATCGCTCGACACATTCCAACCGGGCGCGAAGGAGACGGGCGTACCGGCGCAGTTCCCGCCGGTGTTGCCCGCCAGGATCGTCTTCTGCACATTCAGCGCGACCCCACCGGTGCGATTAATCCCCCCGCCACCGCTCGCTGCGGCGCTATTCCCGGCGATCGTGACCGAGTTGAGGGCGGAGGTGGTGGCCCCGCTGTGCCACACGCCGCCCCCCTTGCCCATGGCGATGTTGCCGCTGACGGTAGAGTTGATCAGGCTCAGGCCACCGAGATTCTCGATCCCGCCGCCATTCGCCTGCGCGGTATTGCCGCTGACGGTGACCTGCTCCAGGAACGCAGCCGCACCGCCAGCGGTGGTCAGCCCACCGCCGCCCCAGCCGGTCGCCGAGACGACGCTCTCGCTGATCACCACATTGGTCAACATCAGGGTGCCGTGATTGTGGATCGCGCCGCCGTGATAGTGGCCGGCCTCCCCGATCCCGGCCTTACCGTTGCGAACGGTGAGATCGGTGGCGGTCAGGCTCGAAGTCGTCTTCATGTCGAAGATCCGGCAGGAGAGGGCCGTCGCCGGGTAGCAAGCGGGGTTGTCGCCATGCCCGTCGATGATCGTCTGGCCCGCTCCCGCGCCCTGGATCGTGATATCAACCTTGATATCGAGTTGGCCCTTGGTTAGCACGTAGGTATTCGCCGGGAGAATGATCGTCGCCGTGCCCACGAGTTCGGCTTGCTGGGTCGCCGCACGCAGCGTGCATTTCCCCGATGGCGTCGATTGGCAAACCCCATCGGCGATATTCGCATCGGGCTCATCGAGGGTGCTGTTAACGGTGAAGGTCGGATCGACGGCCCCGCGCACGGGCGCTGGTCGGAGCAGGACGAAGCCGAGGAACAGCAGCGGCGGCAGCAGCGCGATGACCAACGCGAGCGGCAGCGGCAGCCGACGCGCGGGCCGCAGCAGCGCAAAAATCCGTTGCGGCAGGGGCGGGACAGAACGCTGCGCCATAGTGTCCTCCTTCGCGATGTGTGATTGTACGTCGATGATTACTACTACGAATGGCAGAGATAACGAATCACGGATCACGTATAGTGAATGCGTCCGGGCGCGATCGGGACGGGTTTGACGCGGGGATGGCTGGCGGCTGAAGCCGCGCCTTGAGGGCCTGCGGGCCACGAAGCCTCCCTGCGGAGGCTGGGATTGTTGTCGGCGCGGTGTCAAAAAATGAGGCATTGCCTCGCAATAATTCCAGCCCGCGCAGGCGGGCTTCGTGGCCCGCAGGCCCTCAAGGCGCGGCTTCAGCCGCCAGCCATCCCCACTCCCTGCCATGCGCTCTGCTCCACTATACAGACCGTCTGTTAGCTGCGCGTTAGCTGGTACACGCAGAACCCGCCATACTCCTTGCCCAGCACGACGCGCTATACTCGCGCGCAGGAAATTTGGGCAGTCGGCCAGGCTGCATAGCCACACCGCAAGTAAGGAGGGGCTCGGGTGAGGATACGGGAGATCCGCGAGACGACGGCGTCGATGGCGTCGGAGATGGGCAACGCCTACATCAACTTCCGCGACATGACCACCTCGGTCGTCGCCATCGTCACCGATCAGGTCCGCGACGGTCGCCCGGTGATCGGCTACGGCTTCAACTCCAACGGGCGCTACGCCGTCGGCGGCCTCCTCCGCGAGCGATTCATCCCGCGCCTCCTGAGCGCCGACCCCGCCGACCTCCGCGATGACGCCGGGACGAACCTCGACCCCGAGCGTGCCTGGCAGATCATGATGACCGGGGAGAAACCGGGCGGTCACGGCGAGCGCGCGGTCGCGGTCGGCACCCTCGACATGGCCCTCTGGGACCTCGTCGGCAAGCTCGCTGGGCAGCCGCTCTACTGCGTCCTCGCCGACCGCTATCACGGCGGCGTGGCCGACCAGACGGTCGCCGTTTACGCCGCCGGGGGCTATTACCAACCGGGCAAGCACGAGCGCGCCCTGCAAGACGAACTGCGCGGCTACTTGGCGCTGGGCTACACCGCCGTGAAGATGAAGATCGGCGGCGTGCCGCTCGCGGACGACCTGCGGCGGATCGAGGCGGCGCTGGCCGTGGTCGGTGGCGACGGCAGCCGCCTCGCGGTCGATGCCAACGGGCGCTTCGATGAGGCGACCGCGCTGGCGTATGGCGCGGCGCTGGCCCCGTACGGCCTGAAGTGGTACGAGGAGGCGGGCGACCCGCTCGATTATGAAGTACAGGCGGCGTTGGGCCGCGCCTACGCCCCGCCGCTCGCGACCGGCGAGAACCTTTTCTCGGTCCACGACGCGCGCAACCTGATCCGCTACGGCGGGATGCGCCCCGACCGCGATATCCTGCAATTCGACCCGGTCCTCAGCTACGGGCTGGTCGAATACCTGCGGATCCTCAAGATGCTGGGTGAGCACGGCTGGTCATCGCGCCGGTGCATCCCGCACGGCGGGCACCAGATGGCGCTGCACCTCGCGGCGGGCCTCGGCCTCGGCGGCAACGAGTCGTACCCCGGTATCTTCCAGCCGTTCGGCGGCTTCGCGGACGCCATCCCGGTCGTGGACGGTCGCGTCGGCCTCACCGACGATCCGGGGATCGGCTTCGAGGGGAAGGCGGCGCTGTACACGGTGTTCAAGGCGTTGGCGGGGTGACAAGGGGGCATACCCACACACGCGGTCAGCCATAGCGACCACGCCGACACGGCCACCAACGCCCGCGCGGCCCCTACCGCCCCCCACGTCGGCGCGACCGACCAACGCCGGTGGCGGCAACAACACCCCAATCGCCCCCCCCCCACGCCGGTAGGGGCGGGTCTTGACCCGCCCGGTCGGCAACGGCGCAACGTACGTGGTCCGACCACCCGCGCCCGCATCGCCAACCATCTGACAACGGCGAATCGTGCGGGCGGCACCAACCGGGCGGGTCAAGACCCGCCCCTACCTACGCGCCCATAACCTCACCCCACACCCGCATCCGGCAAGGTGTGGGGCTTGTCGTCGGCCCGCGCCAACGGCGTCAGGCATCCCTGCACGCCCCGCAACAACGATAGTCGCATCGCGTCGGCGGCGTTTACCCCTCGTCCTCCCCGCCCGCATCATCGCCTGCGGAGAAATCAGTCTTGACCACCTGAGCATATAGAAGCTCAATATCGGACCATGCTTCTGTCAGGCCAAGATGTTCAGCGAAGATTGCATCACTCTTATCTGTAACCTCCCGACATTTCGCAAGGTTATAGTTACCCACCCGCTTTCCAGCGTTAAGCTTGAAGGACACATTTTGCTTCATGCGAGTATCGAGTTCTCCCGCCAAGACAAGCAATCGCTCGCGGCTTTGACCCACAATCTCAGGGAGATGAATCGGGAAGTTGGCAAACATTCCGCGCGTGAGGTGAAAATCATCACCACCTATGCACCAAAGAGCAAAATTAATCTTGCCATTGAGGAGCAGCATTGCCAGATCACATTCTTGGGTGTCGCGGAAGAATACCGGACCAAACATCGTATGCGGAATCTTTTTCCCCGCAGCGTCATAGCAAGGTGGTTGCTGTCGGCAAAAGGTCAGCCAATTATAGGCGCTTTGCTTGAAATACAGGACGTGCTTTGATTCACGCGCAGCAAAGCTTGTACTTATCCTCCTGTGTGTAGCAGCGAAGCAGCGATCAAAAGCTGCCGCGAGATGTGGCGTATTCAATTTGGGGATCAAACCATTGTAAGGGATTGGTGAGAACGACGCATAACTGAGCGTTGCGAATAGGTGTGGCCGAGCCTGGGTAAACCAACGGTGCAACACCGTAGTCATCTTCGACTCGCCTGAACTCCTATGACCTACAAAAATGGTGTTTCGCACCCGCACTTCAGCACTGAATAGGGCCGAAGGAATACGGGCATACGATGAAAACCAAGTGCCAGAAAACTGTTCGAACAACAAGTTGCGTAACGGCTGGAAATCGCCAGAAAAAGAAAGGCTGAGCGGCACAATCATGCCACAAGCACCACGTTTGGAAAGCAAGTTAGCACAACGCTCTAACACGTTCGCGTAAACGTCGGGACACTTTTCGGTCGCAAAGTGGCGTAGCGCATAGATCTTTCGCACCTTGGCGGAACTTATATACGGCGGATTCCCAACGATTACATCGAACCCACCATCGGCCATGATCGTGTGGAACTCCACGAACCAGTGGAACGGCTTGTGGCTCTCGCGCCACGCCGCAAAGTCTTTCGCCTTCTTCGTGTCGATCCCGTATTCGCGCGCCAGATAGCCGTCGAGTTCCGTCCCCAGCGCCCCCAGCTTCTCGCGCAGTTGCCGCTTATCCCCGGTGAACAGGCCCGCCTCGGGGCTGAAGTCGTCTTGTGCCTTCCGAAAGTTATCGAACTCCCGCGCCACTTCCTGCGCCCGCGCCGCGATCCCGGCCATCTCACCGAACAGATCGATCTTGCGCTGCGCGCCGCCGCCGATCGCCCGCTCCACCTCGCCATAGGTCGCGAACCCGACCAGCGTGTTCCCCGCCCGGATGTTGAAGTCGATATCCGGCAGCGGTTCCAGCCCGTAATTCGGCTTACCCTTCGCCGGTTCCACCTGCGACGCCAGCTTCAGGAAGAGGCGCAGCTTACAGATCTCCACCGCCTCCGCCATGATGTCCACACCGTACAGGTTGTTCAGGATGATCGTCTTCAACACGAAATATTCGCGGTTGCTGTGCGCCGCCACCCGGTTCAGCACCGCACGAAACGTGTTGAGCTGGAACAATGTTTGCCCTGTCTTGCCTTGCCCCTTTGTCGCCCCGTTGTCGTCCTCCACGAAGCCCTGCATCCGGTCCAGGCACGCCTCGTAGAGCGGCTGCAAGATATTCAGCGCCGCGAAGAGGAACGCCCCCGAGCCACACGTCGGGTCCAGCACCGTCAGCCCCTCGATCGCCCGGTAGAAGCCGCCCGCCAGCGTCGGCTCCTCGCTATAGGCGATCAGATCCTGCGCGAACTGCGCGATATTCAGGTTATGCGTGATCAGATCGTCAACCGCGTGGATCTCGCCCGCCGCCAGCTTCGCGCGCAGATCGAGCGCCCGCGCCCGCCGCGCCATGTGCTCCCGCCACGTCTCCGTCGGCAGGGCGAAGGCGGGGTCGGCGGGGCGATTCCAGCCGCCGCGCTTGCTCACATCGTCCGCGCCCGCCGCGATCTCGGGCGGCAGCGGCTCGATGATCCCTTGCAGCACCGCGTCGTGGATATAGCGATCCGGGTTGTCGCGCAGCAAGCGCCACGCCGCCCCATCCGGCGCGAAGGCGTCCGGCGCGTCCCCGGCCACGCGGTCGAGCAGGAACGGCAGGATCGTACTCGTCCCGATATAGCCGGTAATATCTTCCTTGGTGTAATAGGCGCCCATCTGCTTCTGATTGATGTACTTCTCGAAAATGTAGCCCAGCACGTCGGGATTGATCTCCCGCTCATCGCCCAGCGGTCGCTCGTCCAGCCGCCACTGGTAGTTATCGAAGAACGCGAAGACCGCATCGAACGCCTCATCGGGGACATCGATCCCCACGTTCGCCTCTTCCAACTGGTGCAGCGCAAACAACCCGCCGTTCAGATACGGCACGTCGCCGATCAACCCTTCCAACTCCGCATCGCGCCCCTTGTTCCCCAGGCCATCGTGGAAAAGCCGCAGCAGAAAGAAGCGATAGAACGACTGGAACTCGCCCGCGCCACGTCGCGCCCGCACCTCGGCCAGCTTGTCGCACAAATAGTCCGGGTTGCCGTCCAGAAAGCCGCGCTTCTGGATGAAATAGACGAACATCAGCCGGTTCAGCATCAGCGAGGCGTACCACTCTCGGTCGCCCCGCGCCGCGATCCCCGCGATGAATTCCAGGAACGCCCCATGCTCCTTCTGGAACCGCTCGTAGAACTTCTTCGTCACCCGCTCGACATCGAACGCCGCCGCACCCGGCCACTGGCGACGGTGATCGTCGCCCGCTCTTCCTCGTCCAGCGAGAAGCGCAGCACTGCTAGCTTCTCCGTCAGCGCCAACTCCTGCCGCCCCGGCAGATAGCGCTGCTCCCGGTACGCTGTCGGCCCATCGGGTCGCCGCCGCGCCCACTGCCAGACTTGCTCGCCGCCCGTTTTCCCCTCGAAGACGATCAGATGCTCGTGGATCAGCTTCGCCACCTCGCGCTCGATCCGCCGTCGCGTCGCCGCATCCGCCACCTTGCCATCGGGTCCGGGCGGCGCGACCAGCACCGCCAGCCCGCGCTTCTGCGCCACCCCACGCAGCGCCCAGGTTTGCTCACCCACGCGCAGCGCCATCGGCCCCGCCGCGTAGCGGTCCCAGCCCAACTCCTCCAGGAACAGCCCCTGATAATCTTGCTCGCGCAGATACCGCCCGATCGCCGCCCCGCCGCCTACCATCACCCCACCCCGTTTATCGGTCAATCATCATCAGTCGGTCATCTCGCCACAATCGTACGGGCTGTTTGCTCTACGCCTACGGCCTCACGGCGCGGAGAGGGCGTATGCAATACGCCCCTACAACGACCACCGCGTTGCCTGTTGACGTTCGCCTGCCTATCCCTGGCGCTTCTACTTCGTAGTTCGTAGTTCGTACTTCGTACTTCACTCGCCCACTCGCCCACGCATCACTCACTGAACAAGCCCAACGAGCACAAAATCTGTGGCTCGCGCTCGCGCTCGTCCCCGTCCTGCGCCACGATGCACAACCTATCCTGATTCCGCAACCCGATCACCAACTCGACCAGTTGCTGGTCATCGATCCCACTCTTCAACTGCCGATTCAGCGTATCAGTCGCCGTCTGCCGCAGCGGGTAGCGATAGATCTCGTCGATCGCCTTCACCAGATCCTGCACCACAAAGAGTTGACCCTTATTCGCATCTTCGTAGCGTTTCAAGCGCTCATACGTCCTGTAGCGCGCGCCCGAAGGGCGACCGAGCCCGCCGCCCATCGTGCGCTCATCGCTGACCAGTTGCTTCACGCCCTGGGTTACCAGTTCGTGATGCCGCTCGTCGCGCTGCCGCGCGGGCGTCTCCGGGCCGCACGCCGCCGCCTTCAAGATCGCCAGTTGCGACTGGGTCACCGGCCTGCCGTGCGTGTCGGTCCAGGCCAGCGCGTCATTCCCTTCCGCCGTCCGCAGGTAGACCAGCACCCCCTCCGGCTCACCCGGCAGGCTGCGATACTCCCGCGTGGCGTAGACCACATTCGGCAGCGCGGGCACCTCTTTCGCCAGCGTCGGGTTAGCGGTGATCGCGTTCTTCCAGATCTGGTACGCATAGGACCTCCCCTTCCGCGTCGCCATCCAGAATCCCCGCCTTCTCGTTATAGAGATCGCGCAGCGGCAACCGCTCGGTGTGATCCTCGTCCTCGAAGAATGCCTCGTCGGTCCCCACCACCTCAGCGTTCTCTTGCAGCCGTCGCCGCACTTTCCCGCGCAGATCGATGATCCGCTCTACGCCATCGGCGGGCAGGAACGAGTAGCACAGGATCTCTTCCGACTCTTGCCCGATCCGATCGACGCGCCCCGCCCGCTGGATCAGGCGAATGATCGCCCACGGCAGATCGTAGTTGACGATGATCGCGCAGTCCTGCAAATTCTGCCCCTCGGACAGCACATCGGTCGCGATCAGCACCCGCAACTCTTGCCCCGGTGTGACGCGCTCCCGATAGCCGTTGCTGACCGGGCTGAAGCGCCGCGCCAGCATCGTCGGGTCTTCGCTATCGCCGGTCACCCCGGCCAGCTTCGGCAGCCCGCGCGCCATCAATTGTGCCGTCAGGTAGTCCACCGTATCGGCGAACTGCGTGAAGATCAGCACCTTCTCATCCGGGTGCCGCTCGTTCAGCAAATCGGCCAGGGCCGCCAGCTTCGTGTCGCGCGCCGGGTCCCACTGACCGCAGCGCTTCAACACCGCCAACAGCCCCTGCGCGTCAGACAGCAACTCCTGCCCCAAACGCTCCCCGAAGAGCGCTGGCCGCAGCCAGGAGAAGCGTCCCCGCTGCGGCCCCGCATAGGTGGCGTAAATCTGCGCCGCCCGCCGCCGATAGTCCTCCTCGGTTCGCAGCACGCCGCTCCCGTTCGCCGCCGCGCCGGGGGTCGGCGGCTCACTCAGCGCCAGCGCCGTCTCCGGGTCTTCGTCGCCCTCATCCTGCGCGGGCAGATCGAGCAAATTGGCGTCCTGCGTCCCCAGCGGTAGATCGAGGCCGTTCTCGATCGCGTGCAGGAAGACGAAATTCCGCAAGGCGTGCCGCTCGATCGACTGGATAAAGGCCGGCCCACCGCTCTCCAATCGCTTGAAGAGATTGGTGCGACAGAAGCCCATCAGCCGCTTCCCGGCGCGGGATAGCCCATCCAGCGTTTTCTGCTCGGCGTTCGTCGCCGCCGGTCGCGGTTTCGTCGCGATATAGTTGCCGAGACCGTAGCGTGGCAGCGCCAGCTTTTCGATCGTCCGCACCACCGTAGGCCCATAGAGGCGCGCATACGGATCGCTGCGCCCGTCAAGGCCGATCGTGAACTGCACCGTCTTCGGTCGCCGCGTCGGGAAATACGAGCGCCGACCATCCCCATAAGTCAGATAGCGCAGACCCTTCTCGGGATCGAGCGTCGCATAGTTCTGCATGATGAAGCTGCGCGTTCGCCGCACCAGGAACAGACGCATCAACTCGCGCCAGTCGTCCGCGAACTCGCTATGCTCGAACGCCGCCAATGTCCGCAGGCCACAGGCGTGCTTCGCGCTGAACTCCAACTCCCCGGTCTCAGCGATCTGGCGCTCCGGTCGGATCGCCAGATCCTGTTCCGCGTCAATGAATAACCGCAACTGCGCCGACAGATCCAGATAGGTCTTGTTGTACGGCGTCGCCGACAGCAGGATACACTTGCTGTCATTCTGATCGATGTACTCCTGAATCGCCCGGTAGCGTGCCCCCTCACGGTTCCGCAGATTATGGCTCTCATCGATCAACACCACCCGATAGCGGCGCAAATCGCGGAGTTCGTTTTGCACTCGACTCAGCGGCACGATCTTCGCCAGCAGCCGGAACCGCTCTTTGTAGTCTTCCCACATCGACACCAGGTTCTTCGGGCAGATAATCAGCGTCTCGGTGCCGTGGTCATCCTGGAAGACCTTCGCCACGGCGGTCGCCATGATCGTCTTGCCCAGCCCCACCACGTCGCCGATCAGCACGCCCCCGCGCTTGTTCAGGTGGTGCGCCGCGATCTTCACCGCCGCCGCCTGATACTCGAAGAGTTGCCCCGCGAACTCCGGCGGGATGCCGTACTCCGCCAGCCCCGCCCGCGCTTCGTTCGACAGATGCCACGCCATCTTCAGGTAGACGAGATACGGCGATAGCGGCTGTTCGCGCGCCCAACTCTCATCGATAATCTGCGCCAATTCCGCCGAAATATCGACGCAGCACTTGTCATCCCACCGATCATCGAACCACCCTTGCAACTTGCAGGACGCATCGTGATCCAGAACATCGACGTTCAGTTCACCCTGCCCCTTCAGCCCCGCCAGCGTCAGATTGCTCGATCCCAGATAGCCGACGATCGGCGTATGCACGTTCTGCTGCAGGTGCAAGAGATAGAGCTTCGCGTGCAGCGGGTGGCGCAGGAAGAGCTTCACCACGACTTTGCCCGACTTCAACTGTGCGCTCAGTCGTTGCAGCGCCGCCTCATCGCGATTCGTCGGCGCACCGAGGGTCAACTGCGCCCGAAACTCTTCGGCCAGCTTTCGCTTCAGGCGTAACGCCTCCTGGTTATCGATGATCGTGTCCTGCCCGGTCAGGCTGAACGCCTGCTGCAACTCATCCTGCGGCAGACGTTGCATCCCCACCAGCACCCGGCAGCGGCTCTCAACCGTCCCCGGCCACGCATCAAAGAGATCATCGATCAGCTTCCAGCCCCGCAGATTAAAATATCCGACACAAAAATCAGCCCGCGATGCTCCCTGCAACGTCTGTCGAATCGATGGCAAAAAATGCTGATCGATATTATCGAAGATTCGTGGCATCCCCGGCGTACCCCTCTCTATACGCGATGGCCCCGCGCCACCACGCCCCACATATGCCAATTGCAGTATGAATATTCAATAGCACCATATTACAACATCGCACTCGTACAAACAAAAGGACTTTTCTCCCAACTTTGCGCCGCGTTTCCACAACGTATCACCCTAAGACCAATGAGCCCGCCACGTACCAGCTACCCATAATCCCCCAACTCCATTGCGTCTCTGCGTCACTCTGCGCCTCTGCGTCTCTGCGGTGAACCGTCCTTCGACTATAGACCGCCCACGCCTACACACGAAAGGGACGGCGCTTCCACAGCGCCGCCCCCTTCGCCAAACCAGAATCTCGCTCCCCTTACGCCCCATCCGCCCCAGGCGTCCAGGTCGCCAGCCGATCGAGCAGCCGCAGGTAGGCGTGCTGCCCGCGCAGGAAACTGGACATCCGATAGAACTCGTCCGGGCCGTGGATCCCCTCGTCCGGCAGGCCGAAGCCGAAGCCGACCGAATAGACGCCCAGGCTCTCGCGAAAAAACGCCAGGATCGGCACGCTACCACCGGTGCGCGACGGTAGCGGATTCCGCTGGTACATCTCTTCCAGCAGATCGCTGACCAGTGCGTTCGCGGTGTGATCGCTCGGCATATGGTAGGCGCGGGCCAGACTCGCGAACGGCGTGATCTCGGCCGTCACGCCGACCGGGGTATGCGCCTCGATATGCGCGATCACGCAGTCGCGCACCCGGCGCGGATCCTGATTCGCGACCAGGCGGCAGCTGATCTTCGCGCGGGCAACGTGCGGGATCACCGTCATCGGGCCTTCGCCCATGTAGCCGCCCCAGATCCCGTTGATCTCCAACGTCGGGCGGATGGTCGTCCGCTCGCGCGGCGTGTACGCGGGGTCGCCGAAGAACGCGGTGATCCCGATCTTCGCGCGCTCCTTCTCCTCGTCCCAGGTCTGCGTCACCATCGCCGCGCGCTCATCGGCCGAGAGTTCCAGCACGTCGTCGTAGAAGCCCGCGACCGCGATCCGTCCCTCGGCGTCGTGGAACGAGGCGATCAGTTCGGCGATGGCGTGCAGCGGGTTCTGGATCGAGCCGCCGTGCTGCCCGGAGTGGACATCGGCCCCCGGCCCGATCAGCGCGAACTCCAGCCCGCAGATCCCGCGCGTGCTGAGTAACTGGACCGGCTGTTCCTCCGATTGCTGCCCGCTATCGGCGTTGATCGCCAGATCGCACGACAGCAACTCCCGCTGCTCGGCGACGAACTCGCCCATGTGCGGACTGCCCATCTCCTCCTGTCCCTCGAAGATGAACTTCACATTGAGGGGCAACGAACCGACGGTGTGCAGCAACGCCTCGACCGCGAGGATCGGGACGAACATGTTGCCCTTGTCGTCGGTCGCCCCGCGCCCGTAGAGTCGGCCATCGCGTAGTTCCGGCGCGAACGGCGGCGAGGTCCAGAGGTGCAGCGGTCCCGGCGGCATCACGTCGAAGTGGCCGTAGATCAGGATCGTCGGCTTGCCCGGCGCGTGGAGCCATTCGCCATAAACCGCCGGGTGCAGCGCCGTCGGCACCAGCCGCACCCCTTCGATCCCGGCCCGCGTCATCCGGTCGGCGACCCATTGCGCCGCCCGCGCGACATCGGCGGCGTGCTCCGACTGCGCGGCGATACTGGGGATCGCCACGAACTCGGTCAGTTCGGCGATCGACTGCTCCTGGCGCTGGTCAATGTAGTCGTGCGGATTGCCCTGACTCATGCTGCTCCTCTGCGGCTATACGTCACTTTTCGGCATTGCGGCACCGGCCCGCAAGCACCACGGCATCATACCCGATGTGCCAGGGGAACGGCGATGAATGGCAGAAGGATAGCGGTGGGGGGCGGGCGGTTGAACGCCGAGGCGCGGCGCGGGACAAACCCGGCACTGAAGTACCGGCTAAGGGCTGCGGCCACGAAGCCCGCCACCGCG
>JAABUN010004237.1_pt1 | contig 20037 bp, 16 predicted proteins | sample 5559311 | NCBI WGS metagenome assembly JAABUN01 (sample SAMN10711877, study PRJNA513370) | rock metagenome | isolation source: Antarctica rocks | place: Antarctica: Victoria Land, Siegfried Peak sud
TAGTTGCCGTAGGTGTGGTCGCCGTGGTGGTGGGTGTTGAGCAGGGTGCGCACCGGTCGGTCGGTCACGCCGGCGATCGCCTCGAGGTAGGCGCGGGTGCGTCGCTCGGTCGAGGTGGCGTCGACGCTGAGGACGCCGTTGCTGCTGACGAGGAAGCCGGTGTTGTTGAGGTACCAGCTGCCGTCGGGCTGCAGGTAGGCGTAGATGCCGTCGCTGACCTCCTCGAGCGTCGCCGGTCCGACGGCGCCGTGCTCGCGGGGTGAGCTCATGCGGGTCCTCCTGCGGTGGTGGGGCGGTGGCTCATGTGGCGGTCACGGCGCGAGGTCGGGGAGCAGCCCCACGACGTCCAGCGTGCGGGCTGACGTGAGCGTGGACCTGTGCGAGGGCGACGTCTCCGGCGAGGAAAGGAAAGGCCGTGACGAGGATGTCGTGCTCCAAGAGGATCGACTCAGCCGCCGCGCAGCCATCGCGGATCTCCCTTCCTCAGTGGGGAGAGGGAACCACGGCTCGGCGATCGGCGAGGACTGCGCGGCCGACGGGGTCGACGAGTTCCTGCTGTCGGCGGCGCAGCTGCCACCACCACAGCCTCGGGCTCCCCGGCCAACGCGATGGCCGTGAAGTGAGCTGAGGCGTCCCCGTCAGGAGCCGAGTCCGTGGCGCGCCACGTCCTCGGCCACGACCTCCCGGAGGCGCTTCTTGTCGATCTTGCCGATCTTGGTGAGGGGGAGCTCGTCCACGACCAGCAGGTGCTCGGGGAGCTTGTAGGCCGCGACGCCCGCGTCATGGAAGGAGCTGCGCACCGTCTCCAGGTCCAGCTGCGCGGCCGGTTCCAGGACGACGACGATCGCGACCCGCTCGCCCAGCCTCGGGTCGGATGCGGCGACTGCTGCGACGCGTGAGACACCAGGGAGGCGGTAGACGAGGTTCTCGATCTCCTCGGCGGAGATCTTCTCGCCCGCGCGGTTGATGAGGTCCTTGTCGCGCCCCTCGACGATGAAGTTGCCCGAGTGCCACCGGACGACGTCACCGGTCCGGAACCATCCGTCGGGTGTGAACGCCTTGGCGTTGTGCTCCTCGGCGCGGAAGTAGCCGCGCGGCGTGTACGGACCGCGGGTGAGCAGCGCTCCCATCTGGCCCTCGGCGACCGGCTCGTCGTGAGGACCGACGATGCGCACCTCGTCGGCCTCGCTCATGGGGCGGCCCTGCGTCTCGACGATGACGTCCTCGGGGTCGTCGAGACGCGTGTAGTTGAGCAGCCCCTCCGCCATGCCGAACACCTGCTGCAGCGTGCACCCCAGCTCTGGCCGTACGCGGCGCGCGACCTCGTGCGCGAGGCGCGCGCCGCCGACCTGCAGGACCTGCAACGAGGGGCTGCGCTGCACGTCGCCGGCGGCGACGGCGTCGAGCCAGCGCTGTGCGACGGCCGGCACGACAGCGGTGACGGTCACGCCCTCGGCATGCATCGCGGCGAACGCTGCCCGGGGCTCGGGAGAGCGGACGAGCACGACCCGCCCGCCCGCCTGCAGCGTCCCGAGCAGACCAGGGCAGGCCAACGGGAAGTTGTGCCCCGCCGGCAGGGCCACCAGGTAGACGGTGTCCGCCGAGAACCGGCACACCTCGGCGCTCCGGCGGGCGTTGAGCTCGTAGTCGTCGTGGGTCCGCGCGATCAGCTTGGGCAGCCCGGTCGTGCCCCCCGAGAGCAGGAGCACCGCGACGTCGCTGCTCGGCGGGGCCGAGCCGTCCAGCCGCTCGCGGGCGGCACCCGGCTGCGCGGCCGGCGTGGCGAGTGTCCGCAGGTGGACGCTCGACGGCAGCGACGGCTCGCCGACGACGAGGACGGCGCTGACGGTGGCCACCGCCTTGGCGACGCGGTGACCGAGCGCCTCGTGGTCGAAGTCCTTGACGCGGTCCGGGACGACGACCGCGGTCGCCCCGGCGTGCGCTGCCAGGTACGTGAGCTCGGAGTCCCGGTGAGCCGGGAGCGCCATCACGGGTGCGACGCCGAGTCGACAGCAGGCGAAGAGCAGGACGACGTACTCCCAGCAGTTGGGCAGCTGGACGAGCACGGTGTCACCGGGGGAGACGCCTGTCGCCAGGAGCCGTTCGGCCAGGCCGTCCGCCCGTTCGGCGAGGTCGCGGTAGGTCAGGCGCACGCTCCCGTCGACGACGGCCACGCGCTCCGGGTGTGCGTCGGCCCACCGCCACAGCAGCTCCCCCAGCGGCTCCCCGCGCCAGAGGCCCCGCTGCGCGTACTCCTGCGCGACGTCGGCCGGCCAGGGCACGAAGCCCTCGCGGGGCGTCCACTCAGTCATGCTGCACCGGCACCTCGGCACGGACGACGGCGTCGAGGGCGACGAGACCCCCGCCGGACACGACCCGCAGCGGGTTGATCTCCACGTCGGTGAGTCGCGGGCTGCCCGCCAGCAGCCCGGCGACCGCGAGCACGGCGTCCGTGAGGGCCTCGCGGTCCACGGCTGGGCCGCCGCGCCACCCCTCCAGGAGCGCCCGCCCGGCCAGCTCGTCGACCATGCCGGCAGCCTGTCGACGCGTCAGCGGCACGCATCTCACGGCGACGTCCGCCATCACCTCGGCCGCCGTCCCGCCCAGCCCCAGCACGACCACTGGTCCGAAGACGGGATCGCGCCGGGCGCCGAGGATGAGGTCCGGCCCGGCGGGTGCCATCAGCTCGACGAGCACACGCCCGCCGCCCTCCCGCCCGGCCGCGTCGAGGGCGTCGAGGGCGTCGTCGAGCTCCTGCGCGGTCGACACCCCGAGGTGGACTCCTCCGATGTCGGTCTTGTGCAGGACGTCCACGTCGAGCAGCTTGACCGCGACGGGGGCGCCGAGCTCGGCCAGGGCGGCGTGAGCCGCCGCCCGCTCGTCGCACGCGCGGCGAGGCAGGGAGGGCACGCCGAGCTGGGCCAGCAGCGCTTTGGCCTCGTGCTCGTCGAGCGAGCCCGAGGCCGCTTCGGCGGGAACCGGGACGACCGCCGCACCACGACGGGCGTACGCGGTGCGGGCGTCCTCGACGAGCGCGCGCAGCGCCGTCCCGCCCGCCGCCGGGGTGACGTAGGCCAGGACGCCGTCGGCGGCAAGGGCGGCGAGCTCAGTCGCCACGTGACCCGGGGCCCCGCCGGTCATCACGACCAGCGGGAGGTCGGGGGCCGGCTGCAGCGCGGCTCGCAGGTCGTAGGCGTCTGGCTCGAGGAGCGCGTAGACGCCGAGCGCGGCGACGGCGTCGTCGGAGGCGACGGCGCGCAGCACCTGCGGGAGCGTCTGCGGGTCCGGCCGTCCGGTGTCGACCGGGTTCCGCAGGTAGGTGAGCGGCGGCAGCAGGTCCGCCACGAGCTCCACGGTCGCGTCGGCGAGCGGGGGGACGGCGACCCCGGCGCTCCGGAGGGCGTCGGTGAGGAGCAGCGCGGGGCCGGCCTGTCCCGTGACGATGCCGACGCCGGCGTCGGGGGAGGGGGGCAAGCGGTGACGGGAGAGGGCACGGACGGCATCGACGAGGTCGCGTTCGTCGTCCACCAGCACGGCTCCGGCCTGGCGCAGGGCTGCGCGCGCCGTGCGCCAGGACGTCGCGAGAGCGCCCGTGTGGGAGCGCGCGAAGTCACCGACGTCGCTGCGTCCGACGACCAGGGCCACGACCGGGACCCGGTCCGACAGGCGCTCGACCGCGGCGACGAGTCGAGCGCCGTCCGCCACGGTCTCCACGTGGAGGGCGACGGCACCGACCTCGGGGTCGTCGACCAGGTGCTCGAGCACGTCGGCGGACGTGACGTCGACGCAGTTGCCTAGGCCCACGGCCAGGCGCACGCCGGTGTGCGTGCCGGCCAGCGCGAAGGCGAGGGCGTGGTTGACCCCACCGCTGGCTGCTACGACGGCGACCGGTCCGGGCAGGACCGCCGCCGCGCCAGGCACGAAGGTCGCGGTCAGCCGGAGCGAGGGCATGAGGAACCCGGAGGTGTTGGGCCCGAGAAGTCGCAGCCCGGTGTCGCGGACGAGGTCGGCCAGCTCGTCCTGGAGCTTGGCGCCGGCCTCCCCGACCTCGGCGAACCCTCCGGCGCAGACCAGCGCGGCCCGGGCGCCGGCCGCCACGGCCTCGCGCAGCGCGGCGACCGTCGCTGCTGCCGGCACGCAGCAGACGGCGAGGTCGACCTGCGCGCCGGTCGCCTCGACGCCCTGGCGCACGGAGGCGTAGACGTCCCGCCCCGGGTCGGGCGTCCGCGGGTTGACCCCGAGGACGACACCGGAGAACGCCCCCAGCGATCGGGCCATGACCGCACCGAGCTTGGCCGGTGAGGTGGACGCCCCGAGCACGGCGATGCCGCGGGGTGCGAACAGCGCGTCGAGACCCCGGGCAGGAGCGGTCACCTCGTGCTGCCCGGCTCGGCGACGACGTCCGCCCGGCCGCTCAGGATCAGCGTCGTCGCCGCGTCGTCGTCCATGGCGGCCACGACGACCGCCGGCAGGCCGCACTCCAGCCGGGCCTGCTCGGCCAGCAACGAGCGGGTCAGCGGGGTGCCGCCCGCCACGGCGACCGCGACCGCACCGGCGTCGACGCCGGCGTGCATCAGCCGGGAGGTCGCCGGCAGCCCGCGCTCGTCCTCGGGGGCCTGCAGGTGGAGCACCGCACCGGCTGCCTCCGCTCCCGGCTGGACGACCGGTATCGTGCCGTCGCCCGCCTCGAGCCGGCCGTCGCGCAAGGTCGTGCGGCGACCGGAGAGCCGCCGGCCGCCGAGCTCCATGGGGGTGTGCAGCGGGTCTGCGCCGTGCGCGTCCGACCACCACCTGTCGACTGTCGCGACGAACCCGGGGTCGCGGCGCTCGAGCCTGCCCCGGGAGATGCTGCGCGAGAAGAAGTGGAAGGCGAACTGGGGCGGCTCCATCGTGTCGTACGCCCGCCCGAAGTGCTCCCACCACGACAGGCTCGGACGGGCGGCGCCCTGGATCTTCTCGACGCTCGGCCGGCGCTCGGCCTCGTAGCGGTCGAGGGCGGCAGGTACGTCGTCGGGCGACGCGACGAGCGCCGATGCCAGGGCGACGCTGTCCTCCATCGCCATCTTCGTGCCGGACCCGACGGAGAAGTGCGCGGTGTGTGCTGCGTCGCCGACCAGGACGACCCGCCCGTCGTGCCAGCGCTTGGTGCGCAAGGTGCGGAAGTTGCCCCAGCGGGAGTTGTTGACCAGCAGCGGGGCGCCCCCCACCTGCTCGGCGAACAGCTGCTCGAGGTAGGCGCGGGAGGTCTCGTCGCTGGGCCCTGGTGGCTGCGCCGTGTCGAAGGCGTCGAGCCCGGCGCGGCGCCAGGTGTGCTCGTCGGTCTCCACGATGAAGGTGCTGACGCCGTCACCGATCGGGTAGGCGTGCGCTGCGAACACGCCGTGCGGGCCCTTCTCGTGCACGAAGGTGAGTCCGTCGAACACGTACGAGGTGCCGAACCAGATGAACTTGGCCGTGGCGGTGTCCACCGTGGGCCCGAAGTGCTGCTCGGCGCCCCGGCGCAGCACCGAGTTCGCACCGTCGGCCGCCACGACGACGTCGTAGTCGTCGAGCGCGGCCCTGCTCGCGATCTCGGTGTCGAAGCGCAGGTCGACGCCGGCGTCGGCGGCGGACGTCTGCAGCAGTCGCAGCAGGGTCACGCGACGGACGGCGGACATGCCGTTCCCGCCGCACACGAGCCTCTCGCCGAGCAGTCGAACCTCGATCTGGTCCCACCGGACCCCGTGGTCCCTGAGGGCCTGCAGCAGCACCGGGTCGGCGGCGTCGATGGCGGCCAGGGTGGCGTCGGAGAACACCACGCCGAAGCCGAAGGTGTCGTCGGGCGCGTTGCGCTCGAAGACCACCACGTCGGCGTCCGGCCGAGCCCGCTTGACCAGTGTGGCGAGCAGCAGGCCGCCTGGTCCGGCGCCGACGCACGCGATACGAAGGGGCAAGGGTCACCACCTCCGACGGGTCGAGCTTCCGGTGCACCGGCTCAGGGGGCATCTTGTGCTAGTCGAAGGACGGACGTCAAGCAGTTGACACGTCTGGTGTCCTGATCCGACTCACTGGTGCCGGTCGACGACCTCCCGGTAGTGGCGCTGCGCCTCGGCCTCCAACAGGGAGTACGCCGTGAGGAAGAGCTCGTGCACCTCCCGGCCCGCCCACCCCGCGGGCAGCAGCTCCAGGGGCAGGTCGGGGTCGCGGAACGGAAGCCGGCGGTGCTCGGCGATGAGCGAGATCCGCTCGACCAGCGCCTCGCGTCCCTGCGGCGGCTGCTGCGCGTAGCGCGCCAGGCGGGCGTGGTAGGACTCCCGGCTCACGCTGAACTCCGCCTGCAGCCCGTCGAGGTCCCAGCACCGCGCGGCCATCTCCCGGTCCTGCGCCTCGTCGCGAGACCTTGACACGAGCAGATCCAGCCGGGCCGCGCTCTCCCCGGCGAGCTGCTCCGCGGCTTCGTCCAGCACGTCGTGGGGCGAGATCCAGGTCGACGGTGCGAGCGGCCCGAAGCCGAGCCAGGCGAGACGCTTGCGCAGCCGCTCCCGCGCGGAACGGTCGCTCTCCGGGACGCTGTAGATGACCATGCGCCAGTGGCCGTCCCACAGCTCCCGCTCCCGCTCGAGGATGCGCCGGCGCCCGACGTCCAGCAGCCGCCACGAGCGGTCGGTGAGCGCGTACGTCGTCGTACGCCCGCTCCGGCGCGCCTCGAGCCAGCCCTCCCGCCGCAGGCGGGCCACGACGACCCGGACCGTCGCCGGCGGGACCTCGAACAGCCCCAGCAGCTCGACGAGCACCTGCAGGCGCACCTCCCCGCGGTCCCAGCGCCCGTAGTCGCCGAACACGTCGAAGACCAGCGAACGCGGCTTCACACGAGGCCCTCCCTGAGCTGCGACGCTGCACTCGCGGACCGTCGGCGCTGCAGTGTGACAGGTCGGTCAGCGCAGGTCGGCGGCGATCCGCGCAGCGCTCGCGTGCAGCGGTCCTACGTAGCTCGCGAGATCGGCCCGCGCGAAGCGCGTCGACGGGACGGCCAGGGACAGCGCCCCGGCCGGCTCGGGGCCCGACCCCGGCACCAGCACGCCGACCGCCGTCACCCCCGCTTCGGTCTCCTGGTCGTTGACGGCGTACCCCCTGGTGCGTACGAGCGCGAGCCGCTTGCGCAGCGTGCTCGTGTCGAGGTCACCTCCGTCGTACAGCTCCGACAGGCCGGTCGGCGGCAGGGCGGCCAGCAGTACCTTGCCGCCCGCTACCTGGTGCGCGGGAAGGACCTTCCCCGACCGGTCGCCGACGCGCAGCGCGCGCGTGCACTCCACCGACTCCACGAAGCGGACCTCGGTGCCGACGCGGATCTGCAGCGACACCGTCTCCTCGACGCGCTCGACGAGCGCCTGCATGTGGGGGAGCGCGGCGCGGCGCAGGAGCAGGGCGGGCGCCGGGTGCGCCGTTCCCAGCGCGGTGCCCGGTCGGTAGCGACGGTCTGCCCCTTGCTCGGCGACGTCGCGGTAGACCAGCGTCGTCAGCAGGCGGTGGGCGGTGGACCGGGCCACGCCCAGCAGTTCCGCACCCTCGGAGACGCTCAGCGATCCCTCCTGCTGGAGCAGCGCCACGAGGTGCAGGGCGTGGTCCACCGACGCGATGGCGTACGGGGGCCGGTTCTTCACAGCAGAACAGCGTAGGGGCTCTTGCAGAACGTGTCTACGGTCCGGGAGACCCCCCGCGGAAGGACCCCCATGACCCTGCAGCTGCCCTCGCCGGTGCGTCTGAAAGCCGTCGACTCCCCCACCCAGCCGCCGGCCACTGCCGATCTGGAGCAGCTGTACCGCGGCTTCGAGCAGGAGCTGCTCGTGCCCCTGTGGACCGAGATCGGCGATCTCATGCCGACGGCGCCGAGCCCGGGCGCCCAGCCCCACCTCTGGCACTGGGGCTCGATGCTGCCGCTGGCCGAGCGGGCGGGCGAGCTCGTGCCGGTCGGCCGCGGCGGGGAGCGGCGCGCCATCGCGCTGGCCAACCCCGGCCTGGGAGGGCACCCGTTCGCCACACCGACCCTCTGGGCGGCGATCCAGTACCTGCGCCCGGGCGAGGTCGCGCCGGAGCACCGCCACACGCAGAACGCGTTCCGCTTCGTCCTCGAGGGCGAGGGCGTGTGGACCGTCGTCGACGGCGACCCGGTGGCGATGCGGCGTGGCGACTTCCTGCTCACTCCCGGCTGGCAGTGGCACGGCCACCACAACGTGGCCGCCGCGCCGATGGCGTGGCTGGACGGGCTCGACATCCCGTTCGTGCACGCGACGGACACGGCATTCTTCGAGTTCGGGTCGGAGCAGGTGACGACGACGGAGACGCCCGCGACCTCGCGCGGTGAGCGCCTGTGGGCGCACGCGGGCCTGCGGCCCGTGTCGCAGCTGGGGGCTCTGCGGACCTCCCCGCTGACCGCTTACCGCTGGGAGCACACCGACGCCGCGCTGCGCGCCCAGCTCGAGCTGGAGGACGAGGGCCACCCGGGCGTCGTTGAGCCCGGTCATGCCGCGGTCCGGTTCACCGACCCGTCGTCGGGAGGTGACGTGATGCCCACGATCCGGGCCGAGTTCCACCGCCTGCGCGCGGGGGCGCGGACGGCGACGCGCCGCGAGGTCGGCTCCGCGGTCTGGCAGGTGTTCGAGGGCCGTGGCGTCGTGTCGGTGGGGAGCCACGAGTGGCAGGTCGGACGTGGTGACCTGTTCGTGGTCCCGTCCTGGCAGCCGCTGACGATCGCGGCGGACGGGGAGCTGGACCTGTTCCGCTTCTGCGACACTCCGATCTTCGAGGCGCTCGGTCAGGACCGCGTGGAGATAGACGGAGCTGCTCGATGAGGCTCGCCACCATCCGGACGTCGACGGGGACGCGCGCGGTCCGCGTCGACGGGGAGGACCACGTCGACCTCGGCGTGGCCGATGTCGGTGACCTGCTCGCGCTGTCGGACTGGCGAACGCGGGCGGAGTCAGCGGACGGGACGGTGACGCGCTCGGCCGGCGCGGACCTGGCCCCGGTGGTCCCGCGCCCCGGCAAGATCATCTGCGTCGGTCTGAACTACCGCCAGCACATCCTCGAGATGGGGCGGGAGCTCCCGCAGGTCCCGACCCTGTTCGCCAAGTACGCGGAGGCGCTCGTCGGGCCGCACGACGCTCTCGAGCTCCCGCCGGAGTCCGAGGCCGTCGACTGGGAGGCCGAGCTGGCGGTGGTGGTGGGCGCTCGGGTGCGTCGAGCGGACGAGCAGCAGGCTGCGGCGGCGGTTGCGGGCTTCACGGTCCTCAACGACGTCACCGCCCGCGACTGGCAGTACCGGTCGACGCAGTGGCTGCAGGGCAAGACGTTCGAAGCGACCACGCCGATCGGGCCGGTCCTCGTCACCCCCGACGAGCTCCCCGGAGGCGTGCGCCCTGCCCTGTCGATGACGGGCGAGGTCGACGGCGAGACCGTGCAGGAGGCGTCGACCCAGGACCTGGTCTTCGACCCGGTGGCCCTGATCCGCTACGTCTCCACGATCGTGACCCTCCAGCCTGGTGACATCATCGCCACGGGCACACCCGGCGGAGTGGGTCACGCGCGCACGCCGCCGCGCTACCTGTCGGACGGCTCGCGCCTCGTCACCGGGATCGCGGGGATCGGGCAGCTGGACAACACAGCCAGGCGGGCGACGTGAGCCCGACCTTCCCCCGATCGCTGGACTGGATGCGCGAGGGCACCGATCGCCTGCTGGCGACGGTCGACCAGCTCTCGGACGACGAGCTGGCCGCGGGGAGCGCCCTGCCCGGGTGGTCGCGCCGTCAGGTGCTGGCCCACGTCGGCTTCAACGCGGCCGCACTGCGACGGTTGGCGAGCTGGGCTCGCACGGGCACGCCGTCCCCGATGTACGCGTCGAAGGAGCAGCGAGCCGAGGAGATCCGCGAGGGCAGCTGCTGGCCGGCGAGGCGGGTGCGGCAGTTCCTGCACGACGGAGCGACGTCGCTGGCCGACGACCTGGCGGCGCTCACACCGCAGCAGTGGTCCCGGGAGGTGGTGACTGCGCAGGGACGGACCGTGCCGGCGACGGAGATCCCGTGGCTGCGGACCCGGGAGGTCGTGGTGCACGCCGTCGACCTCGCAGCCACGGTGGACTTCCTCGACCTGCCCGTCGACCTGTGCGAAGCGCTCGTGGGCGACATCGCCGTCCTGCGCTCCGCGCGGGGAGACGGTCCTGCGCTCGCGCTGAGGAGCCCGAGCGGGAGCACCTGGGCGGTGACGGGTGCCGGCGCGGCGACGGCCGTGTCGGGGGAGCCGCCCGAGCTCGTCGGTTGGCTGACGGGGCGGCGGGGTCCCGACCGGATCAGCGTGGGGCACGATCACGCCGCGCCGGTACTCGGGCCGTGGCTGTGAGCCCCGCCCCGGTCCGCCCAGGGCCGACCACGGTCGCGAGCCTCGTGGCGAGCACCCTCGCGTCGAACGGAGCCCGCCACGCCTTCGGCCTGGTGGGCAGCGGCAACTTCCACCTGTCCAACGCGCTGGTGACCTCCGGCGTGGCGTTCACGGCCGCGCGCCACGAGACGGGTGCCGTCGTGATGGCCGATGCGTACGCGAAGGTGTCGGGTCAGGTCGGGGTGGTGACGCTCCACCAGGGCTGCGGTCTCACCAACGCCATCACCGGTGTCGCCGAGGCCGCCAAGAGCCGCACGCCGATGCTCGTGCTGGCGGCGGACACGGCCGGAGCGGCTGTCGAGTCGAACTTCCGCATCGACCAGGACGCGCTGGTCCGCTCGGTGGGCGCCGTGTCGGAGCGGGTCCACGGCGCGGCCTCGGCGAGGGAGGACCTGCGTCGGTCCTGGCGACGTGCGGTGGCAGGGCGGAGCACGGTCGTGCTGCACCTCCCGACCGACGTGCAGGAACTGGGAGTCCCCGACGGCCCGCCGCTCCGGCTGCCCGCCGCGCCACACCCGGCCCGCCCGTCGGCGGAGCTCGTGGGTGCCGTGGCGGACCTCCTGGCGACGGCCGAGCGGCCCGTCCTGCTCGCCGGTCGTGGCGCGCGGGGGCACCGCGCCGTGCTCGAGCGGCTCGGCGAGCTGACCGGGGCGGTGCTCACGACGACGGCGGTGCGCCGTGGCCTGTTCGCCGGCAGTGCGTGGTCGGTCGACGTCTGCGGCGGCCTGTCGTCGCCGACCGCTGCGCGACTGGTCGCCTCGGCGGACCTGGTCGTGGCCTTCGGCGCAGCGCTGAACGGCTGGTCCACGCGGCACGGCGCGCTGGTGGCGGGGGCGACGCTGGTCCAGGTGGACGACGACGTCGACGCGCTCGGCCGGCACCGGCCGGTCGACGTCGAGGTGCTCGCCGACGTGGGGGAGGCGGCCGCCGCGATCGTGGCCGAGCTGCAGAGCCGTGGCGGAGCCGACAGCGGTCGCCGGACGGTCGAGCTGGCGCGCGAGATCTCCGACGGCGCGTGGTCCGCTGAGCCGTTCGACGACGCCAGCAGCGACGACGCCATCGACCCCCGCAGCTTCTCGCGGTTGCTGGACCGGGTGCTGCCCCTCGAGCGGACGGTCGCGGTGGACTCCGGGCACTTCCTCGGCTGGCCGTCGCGCTACCTCGCGGTGCCGGACGAGCAGGGCTTCGTGTTCAGCCAGTCCTTCCAGTGCGTCGGGCTCGGTCTCGCGTCGGCGATCGGGGCGGCCCGGGCTCGCCCGGACCGGCTGGCGGTCGCCGCCTTGGGAGACGGCGGTGCCCTCATGGGGCTGGCCGATCTCGAGACGGTGGCGCGACTGGGGCTGTACGTCGCCGTGGTCGTCTACAACGACCAGGCCTACGGGGCCGAGGCGCACCACTTCGGCCCGGCCGGCTCGCCGCTGGCGCTCGTGCGGTTCCCCGACACCGACTTCGCCGCCCTCGGCCGGGCCGTGGGGCTGCACGGCGTGACCGTGCGCCGCTCCGAGGACGTCGAGGAAGTCGCCGCGTGGGTGCGCAGCGGCTCCCGCGGCGGGATCGTCATCGACGCCAAGGTGGTCCCGACGCTCGTCGCGGACTGGCTGGAGGACGCCTTCGCCGCTCACTGAGGTCTGCGGGAAGGCAGCCGCGGGAATTCCGTGTGCCGCATCCTTGACGGCCGTGTGTGAGATGAAACATAGTAGCGAGTGTCAGAGCCGCTCATGACAGCCGAAGCCGCCCCGTGCGGCGAGGGGAGTGCATGTGCTCAGCCAAGACCCGACGACTCAGGCGCGTCGACCGGAGGACCCCGAGCCGCGCATACACGTCGAAGGGCTGGACGTCGCGTACGGCGACCCTGGCGGCTCCCGCGTGCACGCCGTCGTTGACTTCTCCCTGGATGTCCGGCGGGGTGAGTTCCTGACCCTCATCGGCCCTTCCGGGTGCGGCAAGACCTCCATCCTGCGAGCGGTCGGCGGACTGATCACCCCGGACGGCGGCAAGGTGCAGATCGGCACGACGACGGTGACCGGTCCGGTGCCGGACGAGATGGCCTACGTCTTCCAGGACTTCGCCCTGTTCCCGTGGCGCACGGCACTGGCGAACGTCGAGGTGGCGCTGGAGCTCAAGAAGGTGCCCAAGTCGGAGCGCCGCGAGCGCTCACTCGAGGCGTTGGCCACCGTGGGACTGACCGACGCTGCAGACCGGCATCCGCACGAGCTTTCCGGAGGCATGAAGCAGCGGGTGGCGGTGGCGCGCGCCCTCGTGTCGAACTGCGACGTGCTGCTGCTCGACGAGCCGTTCGGCGCGCTGGACGAGCAGACGCGGCTCGTGCTGGGCACGGAGCTGCTGCGGGTGCTCGAGTCCCTGGGGAAGACGATCATCTTCGTCACGCACAACCTGCAGGAGGCGGTCTACCTCTCGGACCGGGTGGTGGCCATGTCGGCGCGACCCGCCCGGATCAAGGAGATCATCGAGGTCGACATCCCCCGGCCCCGATCACCCGAGATCATGGTCAGTCCCGCCTTCACCGACATCCAGCACCACCTGTTCAGCCTGCTCTACGAGGAGTCGGCCCTGGCGATGAACCAGCGGTGAACCCGACCCGGCTGGCCATCTACCTCGGGGTCCCGCTCGTCGTCCTCGGTGCGTGGTTCGTCCTTGCTGCGAGCGGGACGGTCAACCCCTTCCTGCTCCCGGCTCCGGCGGACGTGCTGGCCGACCTGGGATCGGTCCTCACCGACGGTGAGACCTACCCCCACCTCTGGACGACCGCGAGCCAGGTCCTGGCAGCCTTCCTCCTGGCCGCAGCGATCGGGATCGGGATCGGCCTGCCGCTCGGGTGGTACCGCACCTTGCGCCGGGCGTACGAACCGGTCCTCGGCACCGTCTACGCAGTCCCGCTGATCGTCCTCTACCCGGTCATCGCGCTGTCGTTCGGGATCGGCTCCACGTCGAAGATCGTCTTCGGGGCGCTCTACGCCTTCTTCCCGATCGTGCTCGGCACCGTGTCCGCGGTAGCGCTCGTGGACCAGAACCTCGTCTCGGCCGGTCGTTCCATGGGCGCGCGCGGCCTCACGCTCTTCCGGGCCGTGGTGCTGCCCGCCGCCGGCCCGCGCATCATGGCCGGCCTGAGGCTCGGCGTCATCCTCGCGACCCTCGCCGTCGTCGGCGGCCAGTACATCGCCGGCACGTCCGGGCTCGGCTACCTGCTCGCTACCGCAGGCCAGTCCTTCCAGACCGTCCAGATGTTCGCGTACATCCTGCTGACCTTGGCGTTCGCCGCTCTCGTCAACGGGCTCATGGCCGCGCTCGACCACTACTCCAACAGGAGCTACCGATGATGCAGCACAGCGCCCGCAAGGCACGAGTCCGTTCGCTCGGCGTGGCCCTGGCCCTCGCCGCAGCCACGGCGGGGTGCGGTGGGGGTGAGGACACCGCCGCCCCACCGGCCAGTGGCGGTGAGCAGGGCCAGCAGACCGAGGCTGTGACGGTCGGGCTCGTCGTGGACAAGACCTTCGAACACGCCGTCATCCCGAAGATCACCAAGGAGGTCGGCTGCTTCGAAGAGGAGGCGCTCGAGGTGGAGATCGTCGCTTTCCAGGGTGGCGCGGACCTCGTGAAGGGCATCCTCTCCGACGCTGTGGACATCGGGGCTGCGACCGGCTTCGACCCTCCCGCCGCGGCGGCCAAGGGCGTGCCGATGAAGGCGTTCTACGGCGTCACGGAGCGCTCGCCGTTCGTCGCGATCGCGGCGCCCGGCTCCGGCGTCGACTCGGTGGAGGACCTGGTCGGCAAGAAGGTCGGCATCACGAGGTTCGGCAGCGCTACCGACTACGTCGTGCGGGTGCTGGCCGACGACGTCGGCAGTCCTGGCGGCATCACGGCGGTGCCCCTGGGCGGCAACCCGGCGGACCAGCTGGCGGCGCTGAAGCGGGGGGACATCCAGGCCTTCATCTGGTCGACCGAGGTCGGGTTCTCCCTCGAGGAGTCGGGCGACGGGAAGATCATCGAGAGCTTCGCCGACGTGGTCGGGGAGGACCAGTACGCCGTGCTCATGGCCCAGCCGGACTACCTGCAGGAGCAGTCGGCGACGGTGGAGCGCTTCGTCCAGGCCTATGAGTGCGGTCTCTCCTGGATGCAGGACGAGGCCAACCGGGAGGAGGGCGTACGGCTCACCGCGCAGTTCCTCGAGGTCGAGGAGTCGGTCGCCGAGGCGACCTACGAGGAGCTCGTCGACGGGCTCACCCCGAGCGGCGAGTTCAACACCGCGGGTCTGAAGCAGATTGCCTCCGTACTCCCCGACCTGGAGCTCGCCGAGCGGGTCCCGGAGCTCGACGAGTTCGTCGCCGACGACTTCGTGCCGGTCGACGGGAGCTAGGCGCGATGGCCGGGGTCACCGTGAGCGGGCGGGTCGCGACGCGGGCCCTCCCTGGGCCGCGGGTCAGCGCGTCGACCCTGCGCGGGCTCACCCTGCTGGCGGTGGTGATGCTGTGGGAGCTGATCGCCCGGCTCTACCTGCAGGACAGCCTGTTCCTGGCCGGCCCGGTCGCGATCCTGCAGGCCCTCCCGGGGACGCTGACCGATCCGGCGGTCCGGGAGGCCCTCGCGCTGACCGCGACGGAGTTCCTGCTGGCGTTCTCCCTCGCCACGGTGGTGGGCGTGCTCCTTGGAGCGGTCCTCGGGCGGACGGGCCGAGCCTTCTCGCCGTCGCGCAACCTGCTCCAGATGGCGTTCTCGCTGCCGCAGGTGGCCCTCTACCCGCTGTTCGTCCTCTGGCTGGGCATCGGCTTCTCGTCGAAGGTGGTCTTCGGGTTCACCCACGGGATCTTCCCGGTGCTGCTCGGGACCATGGCGGCGACCAAGCTGGTCGACCAGAACCTGATCACGTCCGTCCGGGCGATGGGGGGCGGCCGCGCGACCGTCATCCGCAAGGTCATCCTGCCCTCGATCCTGCCGGACGTGGTGTCGAGCCTGCGCGTGGCCGCCGCCCTGACGCTGCTCGGTGTGCTGCTCGCGGAGCTCATGGTGTCCGTCGGCGGCGTGGGAGCGATCCTCCACAGCCTGTCGTCGGCCTTCGCGCCCGCCCGCCTGTACGCCCTGGTCCTGACCGTCTGCGCAGCGGCGGTCGCGGTCAACCTCGCTCTGGGGTACCTCGAGCGCAGCCTGTCCCGGTGGCGCACGTAGTCCCACACCTGCCTCGGCAGGACGTCCCGGTCGGTCGCCCTGTCGGGCCGGGCCACCTCTCGGAAGGAGCAGTCCAGTGCACCTGGACGAGCGTCTCAATATGGAGTCCGGAACGGACTTCCGGATCAACGACCGGCTGACGGCCCCTGACGGGCGCTTCTACTTCTCCGGCATGTCGATGCTCGTGCGGCTGCCGCTCGAGCAGGCTCGCCGCGACCGGGCCGCCGGCCTGCGGCCGGGGACACTCATCAGCGGCTACCCGGGCAGCCCGCTCGGCGGCTACGACCTCCAGCTGGCGCGGAGCTCGACGCTGCTCGAGCAGGAGGACATCCGCTTCCTCCCGGCCGGCAACGAGGAGCAGGCCGTCACGGCGCTCATGGGCACGCAGATGCTCGACGGCTACCCGCACGCCCGTTACGACGGTGTCAACGGCTTCTGGTACGGCAAGGGGCCGGGGGTGGACCGGGCCGGTGATGCGCTGAAGCACGCCAACTTCGCCGGGACGAGCGAGCACGGCGCCGTCGTGGTCCTGTCGGGGGAGGACCACGAGGCGAAGTCGTCGACCATGCCCTTCCAGCAGGAGTACGCGTTCGTCTCGGCCGGCATCCCGATCGTCTACCCCTCGTCGATCGCCGAGTTCCGGACGCTCGGGCTGCATGCCGTCGCGATGTCGCGGTACGCCGGGTGCTGGGTGTCCATGAAGCTCACCAGCGCGTTGTGCGACGGCGGCGAGGTCGTGGACGTCGGCAGCGCCGACGTGACGTGCCGGGTCCCGTCGGACCGCTTCGAGAAGCGGGTGGACTTCTCCTTCTTCCCTGGCAAGAACATCGACCAGGAGCGGCACCTCTACGTGGACAAGCACGCCGCCGTGCTGCGCTACGCCCGGGCCAACGGCCTGAACCGGCAGGACGGTGCGCAGCACGACGACCGGATCGGCATCATCACGGCCGGCAAGAGCGCCGCCGACGTGCGCCAGGCGCTGCTCGACCTCGGTCTCGACCCGGCGCGGCTGGACGAGACGGGCCTGCGCCTGCTGACGCTCGGCCTCGTCTACCCACTCGACGAGGAGGTCGTCAGGGAGTTCTGCTCCGGCCTCGACGAGGTCGTCGTCATCGAGGAGAAGCGGGGCTTCGTCGAGGACGCGGTCAAGGCCGCCCTGCAGCCGCTGGCGCAGGCGGTGCGGGTCGTCGGCAAGCGCGACGTCGACGGCCACCCGCTCTTCCCGGTCGAGGGCGGCATGGACGCCGACGTCATCGCTCGGCTGCTCGCCGCGCGTCTGCAGCCCTTCGTGCCGGTTGTACGGGACGCGCCCCGGCTGCGCGAGCTCGCCGAGGTCGCTGCGCGGTCCTACGACCTGCACCAGGGCCGGACGCCGAACTACTGCTCGGGGTGCCCCCACAGCGCGAGCACGGTCATGGCCGAAGGGCAGGTGGCCTGGAGTGCGCCGGGCTGCCACTGCTTCGCCACGGTCATCGAGCAGCCCGAGCGGCACATCGACACGATGACGCACATGGGTGGGGAGGGACTGCCCTGGATCGGGCTGGCGCCGTTCACCGACCGGCCCCACCTGGTGCAGCAGATCGGGGACGGCTCGCTGTACCACTCCTCCTACCTCAACATCCGGTGGGCCGTCGCCACGGGGACCCGCATGACTTTCAAGCTGCTCTACAACGGAGTGCTCGCCAACACCGGCGCTCAGGCCGCTCCGGGCCAGCACGGCCTGGCTGCGCTGACGCGGGGCCTGGAGTCCGAGGGCGTGCGCCACATCGTGATCTGCACGAAGGACCAGGGCCAGTACCGCGGCCAGCGGCTCGGCGCGGGGGTGCAGGTCCGCGACGCCGACGAGATGCTGGCGGTCGCGCGCGAGCTCGAGGAGATCGACGGCGTGACGGTGATGGTCTACGACGAGTCCTGTGCCAACGAGCGCCGTCGGCAGATCAAGCGCGGCCTGCTGGAGGCGCCCACCGAGCACGTGCTGATCAACGAGGCCGTGTGCGAGAACTGCGGCGACTGCGGGGCCAAGAGCAACTGCATGAGCCTGCAGAAAACGCCGACGGAGTTCGGGCCGAAGACCCGGATCCACACCTCCTCCTGCAACGACGACTACTCCTGCGTGCAGGGCGAGTGCCCATCCTTCACGACGGTGACCGTCCGGGAGGGCACCGGGTACCGCAAGCCCGTCGCGCCCCCGCTCGGGGCGGAGGAGCTCGTGCCGCCGCCGGCGACGGGTCCGCTCGTCGAGGCGTTCCACCTCTACATGCCGGGGGTCGGCGGGACGGGCGTCCTCACGATGAACGCGGTCCTCGCGTTCGCCGCTCTGCTAGACGGACACCACGTCATCTCCTTCGACCTGACCGGCGCCGCGCAGAAGTGGGGACAGGTCCTGTCGAGCCTGGTCGTGCTCCCCGGCGACGCACCCGTCTGGTCACCGCTCGGAGCGCACGGCGCAGGGCGACTGGCCGAGCCCAAGGCCTCGGCGCACGCCAACAAGGTGGGCCAGGGGCGGGCGGACCTGTACCTGGCGCTCGACGAGGTGGGCAGCGTCGCGCCGGTCAACCTCGACCGCTGCTCGCCGGAGCGGACGGCGACGGTCATCAACACCGACCTGTTCCCCACCGGTGAGATGGTCCGCGACGTCTGGCACACCGTCGACGTCGGCGCGATGCGCGCGTCGATCTCGCGGTACGTCCGCCCGGGCGGGGTGCACACCGTCCCGGCACGCGGTATCGCCGAGGGGCTGTTCGGCGACTACATGATGACGAACATCGTGGCGGTCGGGGCCGCCTACCAGGCTGGTCTGCTCCCGCTGAGTGCGGACTCCATCGAGGCCGCGGTCCGACTGAACGGCGTCGCCGTCCAGTCCAACCTCCAGGCCTTCCGGTACGGACGGCTCTGGGTGCAGGATCCGGAGCGCATCACCCGGCTCCTCGACCCTCCTGCCGTGGGGTTCGCCGAGGAGCGCCTGCGGCGCGCCGCCGCCCTGAGCCCACGGTCGCGCGGCACCTACGCGCGCTTCAACCGCCGGGTCGACGCCGCCGGTCTCGACGACGAGGTCCGTCGGCTGCTGGCCGTGCGGGTCGCAGAGGCGATCGACTACCAGTCGGCCGGTTACGCGCAGCAGTACCTCGACGTCGTGCTCGCGGTCGCCGAGCGGGAGTCCGTGGCGACACCCGGCCGCTCGGACGTGACCAACGCCGTCGCCCGGGGGCTGTTCAAGCTGATGGCCTACAAGGACGAGTACGAGGTCGCGCGGCTGTACCTCAGCGACGCGTGGCGCCAGCACGTGCAGGACACCTTCGAGGAGCCGGTGACGCTCTCGTACAACCTGCAGCCGCCGCTGCTGCGCAAGCTGGGCCGCGAGGGCAAGGTGCGCGTCGGTTCGTGGTTCACCCCGGCGTTCTCGGTGCTGCGGTCGGGGAGGCGGTTGCGAGGCACGCCGCTGGACCCCTTCGGGGGGCAGGCCTCCCGCCGGGAGGAGCGCCACCTCATTGCCTGGTACCGAGACCTGCTCGCCCAGGCGCTCCCCGAGCTGCGGCCGCTCACGGCGGAGACGGTGACGGCGATCGCCGAGCTCCCGGACATGATCCGCGGGTACGAGCAGATCAAGGCCGGCAACGCGGTCAAGGCGCAGCAGCGAGCGGTCGAGCTCCTGGCCTCGCTGGAGCGCCCCATGCTGCGGGTGACGCCGACGACGTCGGGGTGAGGGACGCGGCGACCTCGAGGTGTCGCAGGGCTCAGTAGACGAGCGCCTGGGTGTCGTCCTCGAGGACCTCGGCGACGAAGACGGCCGCTCCGGCGACGCGCACTCCGGGGAGCAGGTCGGCTTCGGTCAGGGAGCGACGGGTTGCGCACTGGGTGCAGAGCGTCAGCGTGCCGCCGGCGAGCACCGCGTCGCGCAGCTCGGCGAGCGGTGCGCTGTGGGGCAGCTCGAAGCCCTCGGCGCGGCCGGGCAGCGCGAACCACGACGCCTCGCCCGTGAGCCACAGCGAAACGTCGACGCCCGAGGAGACGGCGACCGCGGCGACGGTGAACGCCTGCGCGCACCGCTCCGGGGCGTCGTCTCCTGCGGTGACCTTGATGACCAGCCGGGATGCCATGCGCCCATCCTGCCTCGCCCCGACCTGCCCGGTGCCGCCGCGGTCGCTAGGCTGAGGCACCTCGTCGAACCGGAAGGCCACACCCTCGTGCTCGAGTTCTTCTACACCGGCATCCTCGTGCTGGCCTTCCTGTTCATCGGCTGGTTCTCGGTCTACGTCGTCTACAAGCTGTACGAGGGCCAGCGCTAGGACCGGGCGCTCGCGTCAGGAGGCGTCGGCGCTTGCGGACGAGGCGTCGTTCCGGGACGAGGCGTTGAGGACCGACGCGGCCGTGGTGCGGTTACGGCCGCTCCGCTTGGACAGCAGGAGCGCCTCGTCAGCGGCTCGGACCAGACCCGCCAAGTCGTCG
>JAABUN010004238.1_pt1 | contig 20033 bp, 12 predicted proteins | sample 5559311 | NCBI WGS metagenome assembly JAABUN01 (sample SAMN10711877, study PRJNA513370) | rock metagenome | isolation source: Antarctica rocks | place: Antarctica: Victoria Land, Siegfried Peak sud
GCCCTCGAGGAGGGCGAGCCGGGCCGATTTCTCGGCACACTCATCAATCAGTCGGTCCTCCCCGTCACCGTCACCATGTCGGACGATGACGACGAGGTAATCGTGATCGTCCCCGCCGAAAGCGAGTTCGCGTTCGCTGAGAATGCGACGATCTTTGAAACTGCTGACGTCACACCTGGCACCATCATGACAATTTCCATGGAGGTCGGTCCGGACGATGAATCGGTGGAGATTCCCGTGGTGGACGGTACCGCTGAGGAATACCGCGATTTCGCTCCGGCCGATCCCGAGCGCTAGAACCGGCGTGAACCTGACCGTCGGGCGGGGGCCGAGAGGAAATCACCTGCGAAGTAGAACTCGAAGACCGTCCCGTGAGCTGGTCCAACGTGCACGGGCGTCCAGTTAAAGAGGAAGAAGTATCAGGATGAATAGGCGAATCAAGCAAATGCTCGCAGCAGCAACAATGGTGCCGTTTGCCGTGGCCGGGTTGAGCGCGTGCTCCTCGGAGCCCGAGGCCGCGGATGTCCAGGAGATCATCGGCGAAGAGGAACCGAACGTACCCGGACAGGTGGCTAATGCAGAGGGCGTAGGTCCCTTCTCAGGGGTGTATGACGCCGATTTCCGAGAGGACATTCCGAGTTATCTGGGGAACCAGGTCACACTGTCCGCGGAGGTGGGGGAGATCCTGTCCGATGAAGCTTTCACGATTGTCGACGACGGTGCCGCGCCACTACTGGTGATTGTTGGATCTGAAATTCCGGAGCTGGAGACCGGGCAAACCATAGGGGTGGACGGCGCCGTCGAGGAAGGATTCGATCTTCCCGCGTTCGAGCGCGCACTGGATGTCGATCTCGATGACGAGGTGTTCCTGGATTGGGAAGGCGAGTACTACATCGACGCTGCCGACATCAATACCTCCCTCTGACCGGATGCCGGCCGTCTTCGGTCCCCTGTCGGTGGCGCGGGCATGAAACGCTTCCGACAACCGTTGAGGCAGAAAGATCTGCGGCAGAGACAGGGGCTCGAAGATGAACAGAACGTCCTGGTGGGCGGCGGCGGCGGGAGTTGTTGCAGTGGGCATCGCCGCGGCCGCCGGCGAACTGGTCGCGGTCCTGATCAGCCCCGCTGTGACTCCAGTGACCGCCGTCGGTTCATCCGTCATCGATCTCATGCCACAACCTTTGAAGGAATGGGCGATCGCGGTCTTCGGCACCGCGGACAAGGCCGCGCTATTGATCGCGATGGCACTGGTCATTTCTGTCCTCGCGGCGGCTGCGGGAATCGGCGAGTTCCGCCGTCGTCATGTCGGCGCCGCGGTGGTTATCGCGTTCGCCTTCATCGGATTGGCAGCGGTACTGGTTACACCGCAGGCGGAGCGTTTCGCCGCCGTGCCGCCGATCGTGGTCGGCGGAATCGGCGCCCTGACCATCACGCGGCTGGGACAGCTGCTTCGCCGATGGAACAGCGCCGGTCCGAGTGACGGATCCCTGGCACGGCGTCGCTTCCTCCAGGCCTCAGGTGCAGGCGCGATCGTGGCTGTGATCGGCGGCGCAGTCGGCACTGCCCTACGTGCGGCCCAGACCGGAGGGGCACAACTGCGCGCCGCCCTGACCCTCCCGCAACCGGTGGAGCCAGCCGACCCGATTCCGGCAGGCGCTACGGCGGGGCTGGAGGGAGTTCCGCCGCTCGTGACTCCGAACAGCGAGTTCTACCGGATCGATACGGCGCTGGTGGTACCGCGGGTCGATCCCGCATCGTGGCGGCTCAGGGTCACCGGTCTGGTGGAGAACGAGATCGAACTGACCCTTGAGGAGTTGCTCGAGAAACCGTTGGTCGCACGGTATCTGACCTTGGCCTGCGTCTCCAATCCCGTCGGCGGAGACCTGATCGGCAACGCCAAATGGCTCGGCTGGCCCATTCGGGAGCTCCTGGCCGAAGCGAGGCCGACCTCCGGAGCGGACATGGTGTTCTCCACCAGCGTGGACGGATGGACCGCAAGCACTCCGCTTGAGGCATTAACCGATGAGCGCGATTCCCTGCTGGCCGTCGGGATGAACGATGAGCCCCTTCCCTTCGAGCACGGTTTCCCGGTGCGGATGGTGGTTCCGGGCCTGTACGGATACGTCTCGGCGACGAAGTGGGTCACCGAGTTGAAGCTTTCACGATTCGAGGACGAGCTTGCCTACTGGACGGTACGCGGTTGGTCCGAACGAGGGCCGATCAAGACATCCGCCAGAATCGATCGACCACGCCCGGGGTCCGTGGTGCCGGCGGGGACTGTGGTGGTAGCCGGGTACGCCTGGGCTCAGAACCTTGGGATCGAGGCCGTCCAGGTGCAGGTCGACGGCGGAGCGTGGCAGCCTGCCGTGCTCGGGGCCGCCATCTCGGCGGACACGTGGCGCCAGTGGGTTGCCGAAGTGGTGCTCGAACCGGGCCGTCATGAACTTGCCGTGCGGGCAGTCGATGCGAACGGCGAACTGCAGATAGCTGACGTAGCTCCGGTGGTCCCGAACGGTGCCACCGGCTACCACCGCATCCCGGTCGACGCCGAATAACCGTTCTTCCGACTGGAGGCGCCGTTCGTCCCACAGACGGGAAAGGACCGCAGCCGATGGGGCTGCGGTCCTTCTCTTGTTCTATGTTCTATGTTCTATGTTCTATGCCTTCGTCGTTACCAGCCGCGCTCGGCGAGACGGTGGGGCTGCGGGATTTCATCAACGTTGATGCCGTGGTCCAAGATTGGCAACTGAGCCGCGGGGGACGTGGGATCGGTCTGCATGGAACCCAGAGTAGTCCGGCGCGAGAACGCCGGAACCAACTCCACGGCTAGGGCGGCAAAGGGGCGAGCACCGCCTTGCTAGTCCGCATTGTCCCCGCCGAACGCCCGCGCTTCGTCACGGAGGCCCTCCAAAATCTCGAAGTGGCGGCGGATAATGGCCGGGTCGTAGGAGTGCGTCGGCTTCAAGCGAGACATCCGCTCGAGGACGTCCTCGTCGGACAGGTGCGCGAGCCAGGTCGAGATCCGCTCTGCTCCCGGGGACCCGTCCATCTGATCGAGCGTGTCGACGAGGTCGATCCGGACGAACGCTGCACCCAGGCGTTGTTGATGCCGTTCGGGTGCGGATTGCGAAGATCCAGCCGCGATCGCGCCGCGTTCGTCGTCGTGACCGATGGAGATCTCGTAGCGGGTCGGCAGCCCCGGCTCCGGCGGTTCCGCGCCGGTGATGAGTCGCGGCACTGCCTGCGTGCGTACCCAGCGAGAGATCTCGTCAAGCTCCGTCATCAGGATCGGCCAGCGGTCGGTCCCGGGCCGATTGATACCGATGGTCGGGAAGATGGCGACAGGCACCTGCGTCCCCGCCGGTGTCTCCGCGATTACGTCGCCCACTCGTAGGGGCTCCTCGGGCCGGGGAGGGAGGTCACGCATTGATCGGGGCCGTTGGTCCTCCTGGTACATGGCGGCGATCCGAACCGCGGTGACCGCCGGAGTCCTGTGCTTGGCGTGGTTCGTATGGAGGACCAGCCGTGCCAACGGATGGTCCTCGGCGTCCTTCCGGTTGAACGGCTGCAGACCCTCAAGTCTCTTGACGAGCTCGCTGTTGGGTTGCAATGAGGCCGGACCGTTCTTCGAGCGCCCCTTTGCCCATGCGAGGAAGTCCTCTGCCTTGCGTGACGCCGGGACCTCGATCAGCTTCGCGGTCTTCTCGTCCAGAGATCCGTCGCGGGACTCGACCTCGGCGAACAGCGCGTGCTCGAGCGCGGCGCGGAGTGCGACCAGGGCATCGGCGACCAGCAGCGGGATCTTCTGCGGCATCGGGATGATGCGCGTCACGACGGTCCTCGTGTTGGGGAAGCCGAGCTGCTCATCGAGCTCGAAGATGCCACCGGGCCGGGTTTGGTAGATGAAGAGCAGATCGGAGATCTGCCCGATCAACTCGTCCACGTGGGACAGGGTCGCGGCGACGCCCAGCTGATGGTCGGGCAGCCAAGCGAAGGCAGAAAGACGTCACCCGTTCAGAGTAGGGACAGAATCCCGACCGAGCGTCGATCCGCTGCTCACCGATGATCAGAAGTCGACTTCTTGGCCCACCCTTGCCCTCGTTCCTCGCAGCGATATGGCCATGGTCTTGCTCAGTCTGGGCAGTGCGGTCGGAACGAAGCCAGGGCCTCGGATCGTGTCCCTCGAAGAAGATCCGAGGCCTGCTTCCTGAGACACAGGGGCCTGGCGACCTTGTGGATTGAGTCGAATCCCGTCGAGGCTGCAGGGCATCGCCTACCTGATATCGGGATGCGCTCTCAGACCGGGCGGTGCTCTTGCCGATCGAGCGCCGCCAGCACGCGCTCCGGATCGTCGATCAGGTCGAACAGGCCGCGCGTCAGACGTGCCCACTGCGCCGGGTCGTCCCCCTCGGCAAACGCAGCGGCAGACGCGAATTGACCCCGGAGACTGACCTGCAAGCGGTCAGACAGCGCCGCCACGAGATCGCGGCCCAGGCCAGCCTGCGGCGAGGACGGCCGTATGAATCGGCTCAGCCTCCCGGTCGTAGGGACGACCGTGTCAGAGGCAGCCGCTAGTGCCGCGAGACTCTCGCGCACCCAGTCGTCGTCCCAGGAAGCAGCGGGCGGGACTGCGACGCGCTGGACGCCGGCGATCGCGTCTCTCCCCACCGCCAGGGAGAGCCCACCCGGGTCCTCGTGGTAGTTGAGGTAGCGCGCGATGTCGACTCCTGGAGGGCATACCTCCTCGAGCACGACATCGCCAACGAAGTTGCTGGGATCGATGAGCCAGTCCTCCCGCACGACGACGGATGGCTTGAGGTGTACCCGGTACAGGTAGAACTGGTTGCCGCGGTCTGCCTGGTCGCATATCCGCCTCAGCATGTTGTGGACCGCGGCCTCGTACGTGCCGACGTGGAGTGTCTTCGCCCGCTGACGCGCTTCCCAGGCGGCAACCCTTCGATCGCCGCCCATCCGCTGCCGGGTCTCGGCGGTCAGCACGGCGGCGGCGTGGAAGTTCTTCGTCGGCCAGTCCGGCTGCGTGCTGGTGTGGTACCAGAACAGACCAGCGACGCGGTCATCGTCCAGAGCAGGATCGTCGGGATCGACCGTCACCCGCGGCGCGTCCTCGTGCTCACACGTCAAGCCGCAGCCGAGGCACGTCTCCTGCGACTGCTCCCACCTGTTGATCCATTTCAGATCGACAATCCAGCGGAGACCGCAGGCCTTGCACAACATGTGCCGATCGCGCGAGAAGTCGATCGGCCGTTCCATGGCCCAATTATCCGACATCCGGGCCCCTGCTAGTTCAGGGAGCTTCGCCTCCCCTGCCGTCCGAACTGCTCGGGAAATTCGAGCGTCCGTGGGTACCCATCTTGGACCACGGCATCCGCCCCGACTGCAGCAACGAAACGCCCGGGCCCATGTCACCAACCCTCGGCAGCGTGGGCCCGAATCGCTTCGTTTACCAGCGTCTACCAGCCGCGCTCGGACAGCCGGTGAGGTACTGGGACATCTGAAACATTGATGCCGTGTCGAAAGATTGGCAACTGAGCCGCGGGGGACGTGGGATCGCTCTGCATGGAACCCAGAGTAGTCCGGCGCGAGAACGCCGGAACCAGCTCCACGACTAGCAGTCCTTCGACCCAACCTGTCCCTAGCCTTGGGCAATGGTCGACAACAACCAGGGCAGGACCACCGCGCCCAACCACCGTGATCCAGATGGCGACGATCGCTGGCGGTGCCCCAACTGCGGCGTTGCCCTTCGTCAGTCCGCAGAGAGAGAAGACGCCTTACTCGTCGTGGAGCAGCTACCCACCAAGGCGGAGTGCTTCAAGGTGTTCTGGACGCGGATGGCCACAGCCTGGATGTCGCTCACGCCTGAGGCGCGGCAGGAAAGCCTCGATGAGATCGAAGAGGCCAAGCGAGAGCGTTAGCTAGTACTTATGTCCCTTGCGCGCCGGGCTCAAGCGCTCTTCCGGTACGTCGCTTTGAACACTGCTTCGGCGAGCCACTTCTTGAAGCTGTTGTTGTCCTGGAACTCCTTGAAGAGCTGGGTGTCGTCGGCGATGAGTCGCAACATGACCTGGCTGAGGGCTCGGTCGCTCTCCACGCGGGCGTTCACAGGGTCGTCGTTAACCTGTGCGTTCTTATAGGCCTCGTCTTCGGAGACGAGCTTCGGGATCTCTTCGGTGATGAAGCGTTCGACGCGGTCGGCGTCGTTCCAGTCGATGTTGCCGAAGTGGTCGTTGAAGCTCCGTACGATCGCCGAGAGTCTCTCGAGTTCCGGGTCCAAGCGGTGCCCTCCCCCGGCCGCCGGGACTGGGGCGAGGGTGCCGTCCTCGTCGTCGAGCACGATCTTCATCGCGTTGAGCTTCTCGGCCCGATACGACTCCAGGTCGATGTTCTCCAGGATGCCGGTCGAGAGGTCTTCCTCCTTGGGTGCTGGCAGCTTCGGTACCAGGTGGTCGAGGAAGATCGAGCGCTTCTCCCACTCACTGCTGCCGTACGGCAGGACGGTGGAGAGGAAGTTGTAGGTACGCAGGAACGCCTTCGCGTTGCCTTTGAACATCACTTGGTCGTCTTCGTCGGGTAGCTCGATGTACTCCGCCACACAGACATCGAGCAGCGGGTCGAGATGGTCGCGGGGCTCCCCTGCCAGGTATCGCTCCACGAACTCGTCGACGTGCTCGTGGGTGTAGACGGCGAACGCGTCAAGGTCGTTGACCAGATCGTGGAGTTTGTTGGGGTCCGTCTCTTCTGCCAGCACGGTGGTGCGGTAGTACGGCTCAAATGCGCGTTGAATCTCGTCGGCGTCGTTGGCGAAATCGAGGACGAACGTGTCGTGCTTCGCGGGGTGTGCCCGGTTGAGCCGCGACAACGTCTGCACCGCCAGCACACCCGAGAGCGGTTTGTCGACGTACATCGTGTGCAGCAGCGGCTCGTCGTAGCCCGTCTGAAACTTGTTCGCGACGACGAGGATCCGGTAGGGATCAGTCTTCACTTGCTCGGCTATCGCGTTGGAGGGGAAGCCGTTCAAGCTCGTCTCGGTAACTTGCATGCCTTTGTACTCGTGCTCGCCGGAGAACGCGACGACCGCCCGGTACGGGCTCTTGCGGGAATCGAGTGCTTCACGGATCGCATGGAAGTACTCGATGCATCGTGCGACCGACGAGGTTACGACCATTGCCCGTGCCTGACCGCCAATCTTGCGCTTCGCGACGACATGGGCGAGGAAATGCTCGACCATGATTTCGGTCTTCTGAGCGATGGCGTGGTCGTTTCCCTCGACGTAGGCGCGAAGCCTTTTTGAGGCGCGCTTCGCGTCGAACTCGGGGTCGTCCTCGACGGTCTTCATGAGCTTGTAGTAGCTGCCAACGGGCGTGAAGTTGGCGAGGACATCGATGATGAAGCCCTCTTGGATCGCTTGCTTCATCGTGTAGGAGTGGAACGGACGGAAGCCGGTACCACCCTCAGCGTTGGGTTCCTGCTCGCCGAACATCTCGAGAGTCTTGTTCTTCGGCGTGGCGGTAAACGCGAAGTAGCTCGCGTTCGACAACAGCTTCTTACCCTCGATGATCCGGTTGATCCGATCCTCGACAGTGTCCTCGTCGTCGGCTACGACGCCAGCGAGGGCACGCGAGACGGCCGCTGACGTCTTCGATCCTTGGGATGAGTGCGCCTCGTCGATGATGATGGCGAACGTGCGGTCCCGGTGGTCGGCTCCAATGTCATCCAGGATGTAGGGGAACTTCTGCACCGTGGTGACGATGATTTTCTTGCCGGCTGTGATCGCCTGCCGCAGATCGCCGGAGCGGTCTGCATGGACCACCGTCGACCCCACTTGGAGGAACGCTTTGATGGTTTGCGTGAGCTGGCTGTCAAGGATGATGCGGTCGGTGACGACGATGATCGAGTCGAACGCGATCTGACCGTCGTGTGTGGCCTCGGTGAGCTGGTGAGTCAGCCAGGCGATCGAGTTCGATTTTCCGCTGCCCGCCGAGTGCTGGATGAGATAGCGACGGCCTGCACCATCTGCCTCGACGTCGGACAGGAGCTGACGCACCACATCGAGCTGGTGGTACCGGGGGAAGATCGCCTTCGATACCTTCTTGCCGGTCTTCGGGTTCTTCTCGACCACGATCTGCGCATAGTTCTCGATGATCCCCGCGAGGCTCTGCGGTGAGAGCACCCTCCGCCACAGGTAGTCCGTCATGACTCCATCGGGGTTCGGCGGGTTACCCGCCCCGTCGTTAAACCCTTGATCGAATGGCAGGAACCACGACGACGTGCCCTTGAGTTCGGTACAGAACCGTGCGCGCTGATCGTCCAGCGCGAAGTGCGCGATCGTTCGCCCGAACGCGAACAGCGGTTCGCGAGGGTCGCGGTCGCGCTGGTACTGCTGAACCGCGTCTTCGACTGTCTGGTTGGTGATGTTGTTCTTCAACTCGAACGTAAACACAGGCAGGCCGTTGACGAAGGCGATCAGGTCAACGGCATCTCCCGTGTTGCTGACGCTGTGATGCACCTGCCGGGTAATCACGAACTGGTTCGCGGCAAAAAGTTCAGCCGCCTTCGGGTTCCCGGCCGCAGGTGTCGGATAGTACAGATCGATGTGGCGACCGTGGTGGTCGATGCCGTTACGCAAGACGTGGACAACTCCACGCCGTGTGATCTCTCCCTGCAAGCGAGCGAGGAACTTATGACGCGTGGGGGTTTCCGTTGTGAGTCCGAGCGCCTCAACGAGGTCGGGCTGGGTCCCCTCGATGAACGCAGCGAAATGCCGGAGGTCGATTGCGTAGGAGGCGACGTAGTCGCCCGGTGCGCCCTCGATCCAGCCATCGTCGCTCATCTGAGCGACGATGAGCGCTTCCAAGCTCTCCTCGTCGAGACGCTGCACGCTCACTCCTCGCCTTCGCTCAGTACTTCCTCAAGCTCATCATCGAGCGCGGAGTTCGAGTTGTCGAACGCTTCGGGTGCGTCGGGCAACGTCGCAGCAATCGCCCGGACGTCAACCTGGCCCGTCACGACATCGGCGACCAGGCGCGTGCGGAACTCCTGAAGGAGTTCAATCTCGCGCCGCGCACGTGACCGAACAGGCGTAGTTTCGTGACGTTGGCTGTTAATGAGTCGGACCACCCGCCGTTGCTCTTCTGCGGGGGGAAGTGGCAATGAAATCGGGCCGAAATCTTCGTAGTACAGACGCATGAATCCAGATGCCCCGGTACCCAGGCCATTAGACCGTCGACGAAATTCAGCCATTGCTACATCGGTCTTAAAAAGATGCAAGTAAAAATCTGGATCCACGCCAGCAGCTACAGTCATCGTTGAGTAATCAGGACTAACCAGACCCTCCGTCTTCGCGACGCCAAAAAGCCCAATGGCTGCTCGCATTCTGTTCATCACAAGCTCACCAGGGCGAACGATCTTGTAGCCGACAAGGGCTTCCGGCGGGATAGGCGTCTCGGTGAATTTATTGGCGTCTACCAGCCCCTCGCGCATCCGCAGCGAAAGAAGGCCCTCGCGTCCGGTTGTACTTCGTCGATCAACCTCGAGAAATAACCGTTTCGCAGGAACTGATTTCCACACTGGCGGCATAGCGCCTAGCCAAGGAATTGAACCACTGTCCAGCGTCTTTGCACTTATCGAGCCAGCCAGATCATTCTCGACCGACCGGTCGAGCTCTTCGAGGAGGGAGATGAGACGACGCTTGGCTGTAATGGCTTTATCGATGCGAGTATTCGCATGGGCGAGGTACTTCACGATCGCTGCTTGCTCTTTTGCCGGCGGCACAAGGCAGGTCATCCGTTTAAGGTCCGACCAGCTCAGTTGCTGGCGTAGACCACTGCCCATCCCGTAGATTCGCTTCGATGAGTCGACGACGGTCAGATACTGGAACGCATAAGAATCACCCCAGTCGCCAGAAGGATGAAGTCCGATGTATGCAGAGGTGATAATCCCACGGCTCTTGACATGTCCAACACGGATGCTCGTCTGATCGTTCTGCAAGTCTGTTGGGCGCACGACGATGTCGCCTGGGTCAAGGATCTGGTACCCCTCGTAGGACTCCGGCACCAGCCCACGTTGCTTCTCGACGGGCTTCACGACCACCTGCCCGTAGCTCAAAGAGAGAACCTGAGACTCGGTCAGCCCGTCGTTCTTGAGGCGGTTCTCTCGCAGTACGGCGAGCCCTGGCTGCACACGCCAGTGACTCGGTGTTCGAGCCGACCAGAACGAATTCCAGGTCATCTCCGCGTACTGCGTGAGATCACGGAACATCAGTACTCACCTGCGATCTCGGCGATCAAGTCATCGGTCTCCGCTTCCAGGGCGCGGATGTCGGCCTGGATCTCGGCCAGAGTGCGCATCGGCGTGGGCTTGTAGAAGTGTCGGGTAAAAGAGATCTCGTAGCCAGTCTTCGTCTTTGGCTCGTCGATCCAGGCGTCAGGAGCGTAGGGAACAACTTCGCGGCGGAAGAACGCCTCGACCCCGTCGCTGTAGTCACCAGCAGGCTCAGTCAACGGGACCTGCTCGGTGTCGCGAAGCTCGGTGTCGGGCTCGTACTCCACCACCCGAGTTCGCTCGCCGACGACCGCTTTATAGCGACCGTGCAGCGGATCAGGGCTGGCTGCGTATGGAAGTGCCTTCTTGATGACCGGCGGTGCAGTCTCATCGCGCAACCCCTCCCCCTTGAGTTGCTTGATCTCCTTCGCCGTGTACACCCGGTTCGAATCCACTCCGGCGATGCGGAGCGGTCGCTCGACAGTGATCTTGAGGTAGCCGAAGTCGACTCCGTCGAACACCTTGGAGCGATCGGTGTCGTCGTACTGATCGAACGCCATGAACGCCTCGAGCACCTTTTCAGCATCATTCGCGCTGACTTCGACGCCCTTCTCACCAAGATTCTTGCGCAATGGTGTGGACCATCCGGTGGCATCGATGAGCTGCACCTTGCCCTTGCGGCGCTCTTCCTTACGGTTGGAGAGCACCCACACATAGGTCGCGATACCCGTGTTGTAGAACATCTTGAGGGGCAGCGCCACGATGGCTTCAAGCCAGTCGTTCTCGATGATCCACCGGCGGATGTTGCTCTCGCCCTGCCCCGCATCGCCAGTGAAAAGCGAGGACCCGTTGTGGACCGACGCGATCCGCGATCCCAGCTCCGTGCCCTGCTTCATCTTCGAGATTAGGTTCGCCAGGAACATCAGTTGCCCGTCGCTGCTACGGGTCACAAGCGAGTACTCGCTGTCGCCGTCGTGAGTGACCACGAAGCGCGGGTCGATGATCTTCTTCGCCCCACCGAGACGTTCTTGGTCGGTTTTCCAGCTCTTGCCGTACGGAGGGTTCGAGAGCATGAAGTCGAACTCCTGCCCAGCAAAGGCATCATTCGAGAGCGTCGAGTACTCAGGGCCACCGACGACGTTGTCGGCCGCCTTGCCATCACCCTTGAGGATCAGGTCGGCCTTCGCGATCGCGTAGGTCTCGGCGTTGATCTCCTGCCCGTACAGGTGGGTGGAAACCTTCTTTCCGGAGAGGTCTGCCAAATGCTGCAGCGTCTCCTCGGCGACGGTCAGCATGCCGCCGGTGCCCATCGCGCCGTCATAGAGGCGGTACGTGCCCGACGGAATCGCGTCAGCGATGGGTTCGAACATCAGCCGCGTCATCAGTCGCACGGCGTCGCGCGGCGTCCAGTGCTCGCCGGCCTCTTCGTTGTTCTCCTCATTGAAACGGCGCACGAGTTCCTCGAAGACGGTGCCCATACCGTGGTTGTCCATACCCGCCGGTGAGAGGTCGAGATCCGGTGCCAGAAACTTCTCGATCAACGCGCCGAGCGCGTCGGCCTTGGTCAGCCGGGGAAGTTGGTTGCGGAACTCGAAGTTGTCGATGATCTCCTGCACGTTGGGCGAGAACCCGTCCAGGTACGCCTCAAAGTTCTGCCGCAGACGCGTCGAGTTCGACACATGCCTCAAGTCCTGCAACGAGAAGCCGGACGTGTTGTAGAAGTCCTGCTTGGCAGCGTCCCGCAGCGGTGCATCCTGATCGGCGATGCCTGCCACATCCAGCATCTTCTTCATCGCCATCACCGTGTCCCGCGTCGGGCCAAGGACGCTGTCGAGCCGGCGAAGGACGATGAGGGGGAGGATCACGTCGCGGTACTTACCGCGGACATAGAGGTCACGAAGCACATCGTCAGCGATGTTCCAGATGAGCGCCACGATTCGCGCGTGGTTGACGGCGTGGTTGTTCACAACCTGACCCCTTCATGTATGCGAGCGGCATCAGCCGCGTAGAGACGAACCTAGGCGCACCGAATGGGGTTACCGACTTGGACCGCAAGGCACTCTTGCAGCCCCGCACATCCTTCCATCGCGTGCGCTGGTGATGTGTCACCTTGACGGTTCGCAGGGCCCGTGTCGCGCTGCGCCCCCTGGCTCGCGCCAACTTAACCGAGTGCGTCGCGCATCCACGTGAATGAGATAGCGCCACGCCCCATCGGGCCGATCGAAGCAGCGTCTTTCCGCCGCCCAACGATGGCTCGATCGTACGATCTATGAAAGACGACGGTTCGACAGCACGGAAGGCCAGAGCTCACTAGGCCCGCACGCAGACAGGCTCCGCGCGTGCGCGACATGCGGCCGCCCGATCCGTGACTCGTAGGTTGTTCAAGAGCCGCAGCACGGCGACCAACGGAGGAAGACTGCTGGATCGCGTGCGGGAACTGCATTGCCCAGATCTGGCTCTCGCTCCCGCCGCACCTCCAACCAAACTGCATCAACCGAGCGGTGCTTCTCGAAGAGCGGGGCGCAACTGCCTTGGCTAACGGACCGCACGGGGCACCTTCACAGCTCTAACCCTCGTCGGGCTTCAGGATCCGGGAGTGACCCCTACCCGTGCGGAAACCTGCTGCTGAACCTGGGTGTAGACGTCCACGTTGAGCGTTGGCGCGACCCACAGCGATAGGACTACGGCGAAGTCGACGCGTTGGCCATTCAGGCCTCCAGCCTGCTCCTTGCAATGGACGGTGAGATCGATGGTGTCTCCCATGCCAGAAGCGATGGTTCGGTTAATCTCCCAGACTGTGTGCTGGAGGGTACCGCGCTTAGACGGGTCGCTTGCGACGTCGCGTGGTGTGCCCACTTTGGTGAAGCCGACCGGTTGCGAGAAGTCCAGTGCCGCGCGACGGTACTGCCGGTGCTTCCAGTTGATGGGTGACATCCACGCAAGCGTGGCCGTCACTCTTTTCACGCCGAGCTGCTGCAGGCCGTCGGGCAGCGGAAACGACAGCGTGCTCTCCTCGTTCGCACCGAGGTCGCCGACGTAAAGGATGCTCGCTTCATGCGGCTCGCACCCATCGACGAAGGTTCTGGTCGGTGCGCCGTAACCGTGTGCAAATGGACCGAGAGCGTCGTGGACTCGAAGGTCTTCCGGGATGCGGGCCGAGTGCGCGACCAATGCTTTGGTCGCGACCGCCAGTTCGGCACGGGTCAACTGCCGATCCGCGAGGCTGACAACCGTGTCGACAGCCCGGGCAGCTTCTCGGGAGACCAGTGCGGCGGCTGGGCTGCTGCCCATCGTGAAGATCTCGTCGGTGCCGTTGGACGCCGCGACTCGAATGCCGGGGCCTAAGCCGCTCTGCTGTCCGAGGCGGAACTCGGTTTCATCGGGCCGCATTGGCTGCTGGAACAGAGCACGCCCACCGGGCGCGAGCAGGTCAGGCTTCACCGATCTCCGGTTCCCCGCACCCAGGGCACTCGTCGGATTGACGATGAGCTGTCCGTCGGCCGGGTCTAACCTGTACCCGAGCTGCACCGGCCCAGCTCCGTCGGAATTCAGCGCACCAACGGTCAACGCGTTCAACGACTCCGCCGGGGACAACAGGCTGCGGCGCGGCATTGTCCGCGCCACGGCCGCGTTCACCGCGTCGGCACGGTCAACACCTTCAACCGCCGTGAGTGTGTTAACGCCGCCCGGGATCTCGAGCGGTCCGTGGTTTCCGGCGGAGACAACCACTAGGACGCCGTATGTCGCGCTCAGCCAGTCGATTGTTCTCGCCCAAGACGACATCAGACCGTCGAACGGTGCTGCGGGATCGCCGACAGATAGGTTCAACACGACAATCGACGAGCCTGCTAAGTCAGCGCCGGCGGACCCGTCGAACAGCTCCCGGAAGATCCGGCGCATCAGGTCAGGCACCAGCTCCGCGCTCCTAACCTCCTCCACCCGGCCCTGCGTTTCGTCAGACGGCGTCAATATCGGGCGCACGAGCACCGGCCTGGTCGCGGGAGCTTCACCAGTCGACAAGTCGCCCCAGACGCACACCGAGGCCATGGCCGTCCCGTGTTGGCGAAGATCAGTTTCGATCGAAGTGTTCTCGGCCAGATCATCCGAGTCATAGACGATGACGCGCCCCGCCAGCCGCGGGTGGTTCGCGACGGGCACCCCGTCCAGCACGCAGAGCACCGGATCACCCGTAGGCAGTGGAGCTGGCGGCACCGCACCTGCCGGAACTTTCTCGGAGAACGAATAGGACTGTGCAGTCGCCCGCAGATACATCACATGGCTCGATCTCACGACTTCGACCGCGTCGAAGTCACCCCCGGCGAGCCGCTGAAGCAGTTCCACCGGAACGGTGCACTTCACCCCGTGGTAGCCGACTTCGTCGACTTGGGCCGCAGAGATCACCCGGCCGCCGTTGACGTGCAGCAGGCGTGTGACTTCGTCCTGTGCTTGTTTCCGCAACGTAGCCGAACCGCGATACCAGAGTTCGACCTCCACCGTGTGTTCGCGGTCCGGGAGCATCCCAGCCAGCGCGGTCGCCAGTTCGCCCACCCGAACCCGGTCCTGGGGTCCCCACGCCCGCACATCCTTCAGGTGGGCAAAGATGTCGCGCAGCGGCGCGTATCCTGATGCGACCTGCCCCGTCTGCCGCCAGCGACGCCATTGGGTCAGCAGGTTGTCCCGCGAGGTAGCGCTCAGGCAGATCGCGTGCAGGCAGCCGGAGACCGGCAATTCCTTGTTCTTGCTCCGCCGCGGGAAGTTCGGATCCGGCTCGTACTCCCGCTCAACCTCAGTCAGCACTTCCAGCCCGGAGAGCTCTGCCACCCGGGCCAGGTCCGCGCGCTCATCGACAGCCTCGAAGACCACGACCAATTGCGGATCACTGGCACCCAGCGACTGCGCCAGCACAATCTGCTCCGCGAATGCGTCCTCGAGAGCATCAAACCTGCCCCCGAGTCGAGAGCCTTGAGCACCGTGCGACGGAACGTCGACCTTGTCGTTGTTTCGGCCAGTCACCGCGAACGGCACCGGCGGGCTGACCTCACCCCACAGGACAGGCCGCTCCGGGGAAGGCCCCTCAGTCATCAGAGAGTGGTCCCGCTCGGTGGCTCCACGCCTTCAGCATTCGTTCTGTCGCCTGCGTATGGTCGACGTCGAAGCCATCCAGGATCTGCCGACGCTGAACATCAGCGGCGAAATCCTCCAACTCCGCGTAGCTCACACCGCGAAGGCGGTCGGCGATAGTCCGCTCGGACTTGCCGAACACGACGCCCGTACGCGCCGACCACGCCCGCAGCCACTCGATCTTCCCGTCCCTCGTCGCTTTAGGTAGCGATAGGCGGATCTGCATCCTGCGCCAGACCGCGCGGTCCAGCAGCTCAGCGTGGTTAGTGGCCGCGACCACAATGACATGGCTTGGCAACCGGTCGATCTGCAGCAACAACGAACTGACGACGCGCTTAATCTCGCCAGTCTCGTGAGTATCGCCGCGCTCTTTGGCGACCGCGTCGAACTCGTCGAAGAAGAGCACGCACGGACGGATACGAACCGCCGAGAACAACGCATCCAACCGGCTCGCGGTCTCGCCGAGGAACGAGCCGATGAGACCCTCGTAACGGACGGTCAGCAGTGGCACTGCGACTTCGGTCGCAATAGCCTCGGCAAGCGTCGTCTTACCGCTGCCGGGTGGCCCTTCGAGCAAGATCCTGTGACGCGGCTCCACCCCATGGCTGCGCAACAGATCCCGTCGGTGGTGCTCCTCAACGAGATCCGTCGAGGCCTGGCGCACCGTCGACGGCAACACTAAGTCGGTGAGTCGCCGCATCGGCTCAGTCTCGTGAACCAGACCGGCGGCCTCCTGCGGTCGGGTCAACGGAGAGACGGTCGATCCCGGCGATTTCCGCCGGGTCAGTGCGTCGGCCAACTGCGAGGCGAGCACGCCGTGCTTCTTCGCGTTCTCTTCAGCGATCAAGGCTTCGGCGGCACGGCGGAACGCCAAGTCGTCGCCACCCGCACCGGATTGGACCAGTGCGAGTAGCAGGTCAGCGCGCGCCATCGTCCCACCCATCTCTTCGTCGTCGCATTCTCGCAGGAAGCGGGCGTGCTGCTCGTGACCGCCTCGCCCGTGTCACCCACCAGCAGCATTTCACCGTGCGCGGACATCTGTCTGGATTAGAGCCCAAACGCTGCCGGGTCTCACTGGTCAGAACGGCGGCGGACTCGACGGCCCTCGACAGTCAGCCCGGCCACGCGCGGGTGTGGTGCCAGACAGACGAGGGGTGATTCGCCCTTCGCTGCACCAACAGGCATACGGGCCCACGCCACCAAACCGCGGCAGCGTGGGCCCGAATCGCCTCGTTTACCAGCCGCGCTCGGAAAGCCGGTGAGGCACTGGGACATCGGAAACGTTGATGCCGACCATGGCCTCGCCCAGGCCGCGGGAGACCTTGGCGATCATGTCTGGGTCATCGTGGAACGTCGTGGCCTGCACGATGGCGTTCGCGCGCTCGGCCGGATTGCCCGATTTGAAGATGCCGGAGCCGACGAACACTCCGTCCGCGCCGAGTTGCATCATCATGGCGGCGTCCGCCGGTGTGGCGATCCCGCCAGCGGTAAACAGGACGACGGGCAGGCGTCCGGCTGCAGCCACCTCCTTCACGAGCTGATACGGGGCCTGCAGTTCCTTCGCAGCGACATACAGCTCGTCTTCGGCCATGGAGGAGAGGCGATTGATCTCCGAGCGGATCTTGCGCATGTGCATCGTGGCGTTCGATACGTCGCCGGTACCGGCTTCACCCTTCGAGCGGATCATCGCGGCGCCCTCATTGATGCGGCGCAGGGCCTCGCCGAGGTTGGTGGCCCCGCACACGAAGGGCACGGTGAACTTCCACTTGTCGATGTGGTTGGTGAAATCAGCGGGAGTCAAGACCTCGGACTCGTCGATGTAGTCGACGCCGAGGGCCTGCAGGACCTGCGCCTCCACGAAGTGGCCGATGCGTGCCTTGGCCATGACCGGGATGGAGACGCCCTCGATGATGCTGTCGATCATGTCGGGATCGCTCATGCGGGACACGCCACCCTGAGCGCGGATGTCCGCGGGAACCCGTTCGAGAGCCATGACAGCTACTGCACCGGCGTCTTCCGCGATGCGAGCCTGCTCTGCTGTGACGACATCCATGATGACGCCGCCCTTGAGCATTTCAGCCATCCCACGCTTGACCCGGTTCCCCCCGGTCTGTGCTGTGGTTGCCGAATTGTCTTCAACGGTGGACACAACTTGCCCCTAAAGGTAGATAAAAGCTGACACTTAATGATACGACGCCGTGACAGTAATCCTGATCGCAGCCGTCGACCGGTCGGCCAGTCGCCATTGCTCGTAGGCCCTCGGTCCATCTCTTTCGTAGCTGCCTGAACCGGAACTCGGTCGTGCTGCATCTCAGTAGTCCACTCCTGAAAGCGAGTAGTGCGCACATTTTTACGCGTGTTGGCTACTCGTGCAAGCCATGGAGCGGGCCACCTAGGTTAGAAGATAAGGAAGCTTACGTTCGCGCTTCCGCGACGACACTTTCCGGTCGACGCAACGCTCGTCAATGCTGACAGCACTGATTCGAGCCGTGTCTGGCGCCCTTCAGTCCGTTGCGCGGACCCAGCACGCCCTACGGGCGATTGGGCGCTGTGAGAGCACGGCTACTCCTCCCGACACCGAACCGCAGCGTCGCGATCACACGACCACCATGCAACCTCGACCGAGAGCCCCTCCATGAACACGAGAGACAGCGCGCCCGACGCGACGGCCGCCGATCCCGCGCCACTCCTGACGCCGCTGCCGGAAAACCCGCCCACGCTACCAATCCAGCCCAATCGGGGTGTGGTTCCCGATCAAGCTGCCATGGATCTGACGCGGACCTCGATCCTGCCCACCTGGTCGTTCTGGGAGTGGATCGGCTACGGGACGATGATCGTCATCGCCCTCCTGCTCACAGCCATAGCCGTCACCACCCTGTGGTGGATGCTGCACGCGTGGCGGTCCAGGGACAGTCTCCAGCGCACCGGGTTCTCGCGGGTACCCCGACCTGCCGCTCAATCCTTCAGCCTCCTTGTACCGGGACGGCACGAGGAGGAGGTGATGGGACAGACCCTGGACAGGCTGGCAGAGCAGGACCACCCTGACTTCGAAATCATCGCCATCGTCGGTCACGACGATCCTGGGACTGAAGCTGTCGCTCGGGCAGCAGCTATCCGTCACCCTCACCTCATCAAGGTGGTGGTCGACTCCTCGGTACCCAAGAACAAGCCAAAGGCTCTCAACCTCGCACTCGAAACGGCCCGCGGCTCAGTCGTCGGGGTCTTCGACGCGGAGGACGATGTCCATCCGCGGCTTCTGTCCCTCGTCGACTCCCGCTTCACGGAGACGGATGCGGACGTCGTGCAGGGAGGCGTGCAACTGATGAACTTCGACACCACGTGGTGGTCACTGCGGAACGTCCTTGAGTACTATTTCTGGTTCCGATCACGTCTGCACTTTCACGCCAGCGCCAAGTTCATTCCGCTGGGGGGCAACACCGTCTTCATCAAGCGCAGGTGGCTCGACTGGTCGAATGGCTGGGATGCCGAGTGCCTCGCCGAAGACTGCGAGGTCGGTGTCCGCCTCTCAAGCCAAGGTGCCACTGTCGCCGTCGCTTACAGTCCTGAGGTCGTCACCCGGGAGGAGACACCAGGAACTCTGAAGTCTCTCTTCAAACAGCGGACCCGGTGGAATCAGGGATTCCTTCAGGTGCTCGGCAAGGGTGAGTGGCGCAAACTTCCCACTGCCCGCCAGCGACTGTTCGCCCGCTACATCCTCGCCATGCCATTCCTCCAGGCCGCGACCGGGCTCCTGATTCCCATCTCGATCACGCTCATCCTGTTCGCGAAAGTCCCGGTCATCGTCGCCCTGATCACATTCCTCCCTCTTGGCCCCACCATCGTGACGCTCGCAGTCGAGGCCGCAGGATTGAGCGAATTCGGCCGTCTCTACGGAAAGAAGGTCCGGATGAGGGACTACGTGCGGCTGATCCTGGGCACCTTCCCCTATCAGGTCTTCCTCGCAGCGGCAGCCGTCCGCGCTGTCTACCGGCAGCTCAAGGGCGAGAATTCCTGGGAGAAGACAGAGCATACCGGCGCACATCGCACGGACTTCAACGTGCCGGCCGGTCGCCGCGACCTCGTCAGCGCGGGCGCCGGCTCATCTGCCACTGCACCGATGACCGCGGGGGTTGCTCCATGAGTTCCACCATCGAACGTTCTCCGGTGCACCCATTGTCGCCACGGCCGGTGACGGAAGCGTCGTGGCGCGCAGAGTCACCCGATGCCCAGCGCCGGGCACTTCGCTCCTCGTGGAAGCGGTGGTGGCGCATTCATGGCAGGGCGCCCCTCTATCTGGTTCCTACGCTCCTCGTGGCAGGGTTGGTGCAGGCCTGGAACATGACGGGTGCCCCGCAGCGAATTGACGACGAAGGGACGTACGTAGCCCAGGCCTGGGCCGTCATCAACTTCGGCGAACTCGCGCATTACACCTACTGGTACGACCACCCTCCGCTGGGCTGGATCCAGCTCGCCGGTTATGCGCAGCTGACCGGTGCTTTCGCCCGCTGGGATACCGCCGTCATGGCAGGCCGTGAAGCCGTCCTTGTCGCCGCGCTCCTTTCAACGGCACTGCTGTGGTTGCTCGGGCGCAGGATCGGCCTCTCGCGGTCCCTGGCCACCGCGGCTGCGCTCCT
>JAABUN010004239.1_pt1 | contig 20027 bp, 18 predicted proteins | sample 5559311 | NCBI WGS metagenome assembly JAABUN01 (sample SAMN10711877, study PRJNA513370) | rock metagenome | isolation source: Antarctica rocks | place: Antarctica: Victoria Land, Siegfried Peak sud
ATCGCCGCCACCACATCGGCGATGCGCTTGCTGCGCGTCTCCGGCTTCTTGGCATCCCTCACGGCCAGTGCCCAGCGGAGCCGGTGGCTGTAGGCCATCGCATCGAAGGCGGCCCTGGCGCCGGGAGCTGCCGACAGCGCGGCGGCGAGATCGTCCGGCACGTCGACCGTCCGAGGCTCGGTGTCCAGCTGAACATCCACATCGATCACCTCACCAGCGATCACCCCGGCCGCGGCACGGACCTCCGCCGAGACCGGCATCATGAACCGGCCGCCCATCGACGCGATGCTGGTGCGGTAGGTGTGCTCGGAGAGCGTCACCGTCACGGCCGGCCGCTTGCCGGCAGCGAGCGCCTCGACCACCTCCGGCGGTACCTCCACCCCGGTCGCCGTCCTGCCGCTCAACTCCAGCTCAGCGCGGAACTTCATCGGTGCACCGTCTTTCAGTTGTTGCGGCCGCGCTTCTCGCGCACCCGCACGTTGATCCGGACCGGCGAACCGGGAAAGCCGAAGTCCTCCCGCAATCGCCGTTCGATGAAGCGGCGGTAACCGGCCTCCAGGAAGCCCGTGCTGAACAGCACGAACGTCGGCGGGCGGTGGGCCGCCTGGGTGGCGAACAGCACCCGCGGCTGCTTGCCGCCGCGCACAGGTGGCGGGGTGGCCTGGATCAGGTCCTTGAGCCAGCTGTTGAGCTGCCCGGTCGATACCCTCCTGTCCCAGGATTCCAGGGCTCTGCGCAGCGCCGGTGCGATCCGGTGAATCCCCCGGCCGGTCTGGGCGGAGATGTTGATCCGCTCCGCCCACGGCACCCTGTTCAGCTCGCGTTCCACCTCCCTGTCGCTCTGCTCGCGACGATCGGCGTCCACCAGATCGGCCTTGTTCAGGGCTATCACCAGCGCCCGACCGGACTCGGCGACCATCGAGATCACCCGCTGGTCCTGCTCTGTCAACGGCTGCGCCGCGTCGATGAGCACCACCACCACCTCGGCAGCCTCCACTGCCGCCTGGGTCCGCAGTGATGCGTAGAACTCCATGCCCTGAGCGGTCTTCACCCGCTTCCGCAGACCGGCGGTGTCGACGAACCGCCACACCTGTCCGTCGAGCTTGACGAGGGAGTCGACGGGGTCGACGGTGGTGCCGGCGACCGGGTCCACCACCGACCGTTGCTGGCCCGACAGCTTGTTCAGCAACGACGACTTGCCGACGTTCGGCTTGCCGACAAGGGCCACCCGGCGCGGCCCCGAAGCTGCGCCGAACAACTCGGGTGGAGCGGTCGGGAGCTTGTCCAGCACCAGATCGAGCAGATCGCCAGACCCGCGCCCGTGCAGCGCCGAGACGCCGAACGGTTCCCCGAGCCCCAGGCTCCACAGCTGGGTGATGTCGGACTCGGTGCGTTCGTCGTCGACCTTGTTGGCCACCAGGATCACCGGCCGCGTCGACCGGCGCAACACCCTGGCCATCGCCTCGTCGGTTGAGGTGGCACCGACCGACGCGTCGACGATCATCAGCGCCACATCGCTGGATTCCATGGCTCTGGCCGCCTGGGCCGCAACCGCTGCCTGCAGACCGACCGCGTCCGGCTCCCAGCCTCCGGTGTCGACGACAGTGAACCGTCGGCCGCGCCAGAGTGCGTCATAGGACACCCGGTCCCTTGTCACACCAGGGATGTCCTGGACCACAGCCTCCCGGCGGCCGATCACCCTGTTCACCAGGGTCGACTTCCCGACGTTCGGTCGGCCGACGATGGCCACCGTCGGAACGTAGACAGTCCGGGATTCCGCCTCCGGATCGCCACCGCCGGCGACGGCGCCTGCTTCCCAGCCGGCGAACTCACTTTCGTCCCCCCAACTGCCGTCCGCATGGCCATCGGACGTGTCGGTCTCGGCTCCGCTGTCCCACTCGGTCACCGGCTACCCTTTCCGGACGGAAAGCGACCGGCCAGCTCCGCATCCAGCGAGCCGACCAACTCCGAGAGCCGTTGCTGTATCAGCATTGTCGCCGCGTCCACTGCCTTCTTCCCGGCGCCGGGCGGAACCTGGAACGGAGCGCCGATCAGGTAGTGGACGAGCGGCCGGAACCGCCGGCCGGACCGGGCCGGCCGGTCGGTGCCGCGGATTGCGATCGGCACCACCGTCGCCGCGGACCTGACCGCCAGCCAGCCTGCACCGTTGAAGACGTTCTGCACCGTGCCCGCGCCCCGGGTGCCCTCCGGGAAGATACCGATGCAGCCGCCTGCCTTCAATTGGCTGAGGGCGGCCATCAACGGAGTCCGGTCGGGAACGCCGCGCTTGAGCGCATGCTGTCCGACGCTGCGCAGCAGCCAGCCCAACGGGCCCTTGACCGCTTCCGACTTCACCAGGAACGACACCCGCCTGGGGATGATCCCGAACAGCACCGGTCCGTCGATGAAGTTCGTATGGTTGGCCACGAACAGCACCGGTCCGATCGGCGGAACCCGGTCCATGCCACGGATCCGGTTGCGGTACAAGACAGTTCGGAGCACGACGCCGATGCGCCGGCCGCGATCCATGCCCTTGGGCCCGGAGTGCACAGGGGTCGGGTCGGCGCTGCCCGGCAGACGGAGGAAGCTCACCGAATGCCCCGCTCGGCGGCCAGCCGGACGAGGTGATCGACCACCTGCTGCACCGTCATGGTGGAGGTGTCGATCCGCACTGCCCCATCCGCGATGCGCAAGGGGGCGGTGGCCCTTGTCGAGTCGACGGTGTCCCGCCGCTGCAGATCCGCCCGAACCGCGTCCAGGTCGGCACCGGACCCGGGTCGCCGAACCGTTTCTCGGCCCGCAGCCACCTCCCGGACCGGCCCGGCATCCGGAACCAGCACCGCATCGTCCTGCGCATGCCGTCGACGCGCGCGCTCGGCCACATCCGCTGTCAGGTACACCCTCACCGCCGCATCGGGGGCGATCACCGTGCCGATGTCTCGGCCCTCGACCACCATCCGGCCGGAATGCGCAAGCGTCTGCTGCCGCTCGCGCAGCCACTCCCGGACGGCCGGGTTCGCCGAGACCGGGGTGACGGCGACAGTGACTGCCGGGCCACGGATCTCGGCGGTGACGTCCTGACCGTTCAGGTCGTGCCGCTGACCGTCCGGGTCGGTCGGCGAGTTGAACTGCACCAACGACAGGTGATCCGCGACGGCGGTTCGGTCATCGACGTCGATCCCGGCCCGCAGCATGGCCAACGCGACTATGCGGTACATCGCACCGGTGTCCAGGTAACCGGCACCCAGCCGCCTCGCCAGGGTCCGGGAAACCGTCGATTTCCCTGTGCCCGATGGGCCGTCGATGGCGATCACGAAGCTGTTCACGGATGCACCGCTGCCCACGTCACAGGCCGACCGCCTTGTACAGCAACGAGATCTCCACCGGGTTCAGCTTGCGCAGGGTGCCGGGCCGCTGGTGCCCCAGTTGCACGTCACCGATCTTTGTGCGCACCAGCCGGGAGACCGGATGGTCGACGGCGGCCAGCATCCGGCGGACGACGTGCTTACGCCCTTCGTGCAGCACCACTTCGACGACGGCGCGGTTGTTGTGCACGTCCACCACCTCGAACGAGTCGACCTTGACGACGCCGTCGTCCAGCTCGATGCCGCGGTGCAGCCGGCGTCCGAGGTCGCGGGGTACCGGCCCGGGGATCTCGGCCATGTAGGTCTTGGGCACCCCGAACGAGGGGTGGGTCAACCGGTGGGCGAGGTCGCCATCGTTGGTGAGCAACAACAATCCCTCGGAATCCATGTCCAGCCGGCCCACATGAAAGAGACGAGTACGGCCGCTCCATTCCTCGACCAGCTGGCCGATGTGCGCTCGTCCCTGGTCGTCCGACATCGTCGACAACATGCCAGGTTGTTTGTTCAGCGCCAGGTACACCAGGTCGGACTGCAGCTGAATCCGATTGCCGTCGACGTGCACCACGGCATCGTCCGGGTCGATGCGCATACCCATCTCCCGGACCACGATGCCGTCGACCTTCACCCTGCCGTCGCGGATCATCTCCTCGGCCTTCCGGCGGGACGCGACGCCGGCCGATGACAGAACCTTCTGCAGGCGCACGCCCGCGGACCGTTCGTCCGGGGTGAACTGCGGTGTGGCTGTCCCCTTGGCGGGGTGCTCGAATTGGTCAGACATCGTCGATTGCGTCCACTTCCGGCAACAGCGGTCCGATTTCGGGCAGTTCGTCGAGGGAGTTCAGCCCGAGGCGTTCGGTGAACAGTTCGGTGGTGCGGTACAGCATGCCCCCGGTCTCGGCGTCCGATCCGGCTTCCTCGACGAGCCCGCGAGCCGCCAGGGTGCGGATCACCCCATCCACGTTGACGCCGCGGACACCGGCGATGCGGGCCCGGGTCACCGGCTGCCGATAGGCAATCACCGCAAGCGTTTCCAGCGCCGCCCGGGACAGCCGTGTCTGCTGCCCGTCCAGCACGAACCGCTCGACCACCGGCGCGAACCGGTCGCGGGTGTAGAACCGCCAGCCATCGCCGACCTCGCGAAGGTCGATACCGGATCGGGCTGCTGCGTACCGCTGCGAGACCTGGATCAGCTCACTGCGCACCTCGTCGACCGACCGGCCGACTGCCGTCGCAAGCGCCTGTTCACTGACCGGGCTGTCGACCACCAGCAGCACCGCCTCCAGCGCGCCGGACAACTCGTCGGCGGCGACATCCGGTGCGCTGCTGGGCATTGCCGGATCCTCGTCGATCTCCTGTTGTCGGGCGGCCACATGCTCCGAGTAGCCGCCGCCGTCCGGGGAGCCGCGCTCCTCGGGGTAGCCGCTGTCGTCGGGGTAGCCGCTCAAATCCGTCGTTGGCAGGGCGCTCGGCGACCCGGGCTGCTCGATCATTCGTACTCTTCGTCCGTGGCGATCCCCGGAGCACTCGGGTGTCCGGCACGCGATGCACCATCTTCGGATGCCCTGCCGCAATCACCGGTCCACCGAACGGTCAACTCTCCCAACGGTTCCGGCTGATCGAACACCACGGCCGCCTCGCGGTACAGATTCAGCAGACCGAGGAATCTGGCCACCACCTCATTGGTCAGCCGGCATCCGGCCACCAGTTCGGCGAACGTCAGCGAGCCGCTGCCGGTCAGCATCGCCCGGAGTGCGGCGGTGTGTTCGGCCACCGAGACGATCGACATGTGGAGGTGTTCGAGGGACACGCTCGGCGGTGGATCCGGGCGGAAGACCCGGGCGGCCATCTCGGCGAAGGCAGCCGCATCCATACCGATGTGCACCTCCGGCAGCAGACCGAGGTAACGGTCCTCGAGCGTCACCGCCCGTGGATACCGGCGCAGCGCGGCGGCTTCCAGTTCCCGGAACAGCCCCGACACCTGCTGGTAGGCCCGGTAGGCCAGCAACCTGGCGAACAGCAGGTCCTTCGCCTCCAGCAGGGACAGGTCGTCAGGGTTCTCCACCTCGGCGTCCGGCAGCAACCGGGCGGCCTTCAGATCGAGCAGTGTCGCCGCCACCACCAGGAACTCGGTGACCTGCTCCAGGTCGAAGTCATCGTCCATGGTCCTGATGTGCGCGATGAACTCGTCTGTCACCCGATGCAACGCCACCTCGGTGACGTCCATCCGATGCTGGCTGATGAGCTGCAGCAACAGATCGAACGGGCCGTCGAAGTTGTCCAGCTGGACCCGGAAGACCGCCCGTTGGCCTGGGCTGGCGAGGACAGCCGGCGCCGCGTCCGGCTTACGATCGGCCGCGGCGAGGATCAATGTGCGGTGTTCTGTGGCGGGTGTGACGGGAGTCGTCATTCAAATCCTCGAAGCCGGTGATGATCGTCGCCGGGCAGACGGGCGGGCAGGCTCACCGGGCGATCACTTCACGGGCCAGTGCACGGTAGGCGTCAGCGGCGGACGAGTTCGGCGCGTAGGAGGTGATGGGTTCGCCGGCCACCGTCGTCTCCGGGAACTTGACCGTCCGGGAGATCACCGCGTCGTACACCTGATCGCCGAAGCGCTGCACCAGCATCGCGACCACGTCCCTGGCGTGCACGGTCCGCCCGTCGAACATGGTGACAAGCACCCCGTCGATCTCCAGTTCCGGGTTGATCCGCTCCTGCACCTTCTGGACCGTGTCGACCAACAGGGCAACCCCGCGCAGTGAGAAGAACTCCGCGGCCACCGGCATGATCACCCCACTGGCGCAGGCCAATGCGTTGACGGTGAGCAGGCCGAGCGATGGCTGGCAGTCGATCAGGACGTAGTCGTAGGCGTGCAGCACCGGTCGGAGTGCACGGGCCAGCGTCTGCTCACGTCCCACCTCGCTGATCAACTGGACCTCGGCGGCGGACAGGTCGATGTTCGCCGGTATCAGGTCCAAGCCGTCGACCTTGGTGGACACCAGCACATCGGAGATCGACGTGCTGTTCTCCAACATGAGGTTGTAGATGGTGCGGTCCAGCTCGTGTGAGGGCACCCCCAGTCCCGCGGAGAGCGCGCCCTGCGGATCAAGATCCACCAGCAGCACCCGGCGGCCGTAGCCCGCCAGCGCCGCTCCCAGGTTGATCGTCGAGGTGGTCTTGCCGACCCCGCCCTTCTGGTTGCAGATGGCGATCACCCTGGCCGGGCCGTGGCCGGTCAACGGCGCCGGTTCGGGTGTCTGACGGGACGCCCGGCCGGTCGGGCCAAGACCGTCGCCCGGCCGGTCGATCGGACCCGGATCGGCGACCGCGCCTGCGTCCGCGTCGGCGATGCTGTCCGGCACCGTTCGCGGAACAGCCGGCGCGGCCGGTTCAGGGATCGAGCCGGACGGGAAGCTGTCGTGGCCGGCAGCGAGGGCGTCCCCGTTCGGGTCGGCGTCGGCGTTCGGGGCGGCGTCGGGGTCGTCAATGTTCGAGCGCTCGGCGGTTGCGCTGCCCTGTTCGGTGATCGATGCGTCCGGTTCGCGGATGGGGCCGGCGAAGCCGGTGGTGGAGCTGGCGAGGTCGGTGCCGGGGCGGTGGCCGGGATCGGGGCGGGCAGCGGCGGCGTTGACCCAGGTCGCGTCGTCCGGTTCGGTCATCAACTCTGCGAGCTCCAGCCTCTCCACCGTCGTCCTCCCGACGACGTCCGCCAGATTAGGCGCTCGCGGACCGACTCACCAACGCGACCCGCCATCATCCGGGAACCGGGCCAAGCAGATCGATCCCACCAGGTTCAACAGCGAACTGTTCGCGATGCCGGCGCGGGCTGGTGCCCAGCTGCGCGCGGAAGTGTCGCCTCAGCGAGGTCCCCGAACCGAATCCGCTCTGCTCCGCGACGACGTCGACACCCAGGTCGGTGGTTTCGAGCAGCGTCCTGGCATGGTCCAGGCGCTGCCGGAGCAGCCACCGGCCAGGGCTGTCGCCGGTGCGTTCGGTGAACCGACGGGTCAACGTCCGGCGCGACATGGCCACCGCCCTTGACCAGTGATCCAGGACTATCGGCTGCGACAACCGGAGCCGTGCCCACGCCATCGCCTCCCCGATGTCGTCGCTGTGATCGGCGGCGATCACCGGGATCTCGACGTGCTGGGCCTGCGAGCCGCCGCGGTGGGGCGCCATCACCAAGCGCCTGGCGAGGACGGCGGCAGCGGCCGAGCCATGGTCGGCGCGCACCAGGTGCAGACAACAGTCCAGCGCGGCGACGGTTCCGGCGGAGGTGATCACGTCTCCGAGGTCGGTCCACAGCACGTCCGAGCGCACCCGGATCTGCGGATGTTCGGCGGCCAGTTGCTCTGCGGCGTGCCAGTGGGTGGTGACCGTCCGACCGTCTGCGACGCCGGCTGCCGCGATCACGAAGGCGCCGACGCACAGTCCGACGATCCGGGCGCCCCTGGCGTGCGCCGCGCGGACAGCGTCGGCCAGTTCGGCGGGAACCGGCACGTCGCGGTCCCAGCTCGGGATCAGGACGGTGTCGGCGGTGGTGAATGCCGAAAGCCCGTGCCGGACGGCGATGTCGTATCCGGCCCTGGTCTGAAGCGCACCGGGCGTGACGGCGCAGACGACAACGTCGTAGTCCAGCGGTGACGTCCCCACCAGTTCGGATCCGAAGACGACGGTCGGCACCGACAGGTGGAACGGGGAGATCCGGTCGAAGGCCAGCACGGCGATGCGATGGGGCACCTCGCAACCCTATCCACCACGCTGGCCCGATCTGATCGAACGGTGACCTGCCGGCCACTCGTCGGCGTTCGCCCCGTTCGGTGAACTGGCGCCATGCCCCCAGCTGACATGAGCCACCATGACCGACCCGACATGACCGCGTCTGACGCGACCTCCCTGGCATCCGGAGCCGGGGCCTGCGAAGGATCCGAGCCGGCTGGCCCTTCGACGCCGGTCCGCATACTGCACATCGGCGGGCCGACCGCGGCACTGGACGTTGCCGGGCTGCGGATCCTCACCGATCCGACGTTCGATGCGCCCGGCGACCACCCGGTCGGCGAGCGGGTCCTGACCAAACTGTCCGGGCCGGCGGTCCCGCTGGAGGAACTGGGCCACATCGACCTGATGCTGCTGTCGCACGACCAGCACCCGGACAACCTCGACGATGCCGGCCTCGCCGCGCTGGCCGCCGCCGGCCTGGTGCTGTCCACTCCGCTTGCCGCGCAACGGGTTCCCGGCGTGCGCGGGTTGGCACCCTGGGAATGCACCGAGCTGCCGACGCCGGCCGGCCCGACACTCACCGTCACCGCGGTGCCGGCGCTGCACGGGCCGCCGGGGTTCGAGGAAGTGTCCGGACCGGTCACCGGATTCGTGCTGACCGGCGACGGGCTGCCGACCATCTACGTGTCCGGCGACAACGCCTCGGTGGATCTCGTCGAGCAGATCGCCCAGCGGTTCCCCACCATCGACGTCGCGGTGCTGTTCGCCGGCGCGGCCCGTCGCCCGGACCTCGACGAGCCGCTCACCCTGACCGCGGCCGGCGCCGTCCTGGCCGCCAGGGCACTCGGCGAAGCAGTGGTGGTTCCCGTGCACACCGAGGGCTGGCTGCACTTCACCGAGGGCCCGGGCACTCTGGCCCTGGCCCTCCGGCAGGCCGGTCTCGCCGACCGCCTCCGCATCCCGCTGGCCGGGGTGCAGATGACCTTGTGACCGGGAGCGCCGGTGATGGGACGGACCCTGCCCTCAGCGCGCCCGGGGATGGGAGGTGGCGTAGACCTCGCGCAGGGTGTCCACGGTGACCAGAGTGTAGATCTGGGTGGTGGTGACCGATGCGTGGCCGAGCAGCTCCTGAACGGTTCGGACGTCGGCGCCGCCTTCCAGCAGGTGGGTCGCGAAGGAATGCCGCAGGGTGTGCGGCGACACCCCGTCAGCAAGCCCGATCTTCGCCGCGGCATCGCGGAGCACCTGCCACGCCGACTGCCGGGACAGCCGGGAGCCGCGCACATTCAGCAGCAGGGCCGACGTACCACGGCCGGCGGCGGCCAAGGCCGGACGTCCGCGCACCAGATAGGCCTGCACGGCGTCCTTGGCGTACGACCCGACCGGCACCAGCCGTTCCTTGGACCCCTTACCGAACAACCGCACCGCGCCGGCGGCCGGGTCCAGGTCGTCGACGTCCAGCCCGGTCGCCTCGGAGATCCTGGCCCCGGTGGCGTACAGCAGCTCCAGCAGCGCCCGGTCCCGCAGGGTCCGCGGTTCGTCAGCCGAGACGGATTCCAGCAACCTGGCCACCGTTGCCACATCCAGCGCCTTCGGTAATCGTTTGGCCGGTGTCGGCGGGTGCACATCGGCCGACGGATCGGACCCGACCGTGCCCTCGGCGAGCAGGAATCGATGCCAGCCGCGGACGGCGACCACCGCCCGGGCCGCGGACGACGCGGCCAACGGCGGGTGCTCCGCGTCACCCTCCCGCAGCACAGCCAGGTGCTCGGCGACGTGTCCGCGTTCGATGCCGTCCACGTCGGTGACGCCGGCCGCTGCCAGCTGCCCGAGGTATCGGTCGAGGTCCCGCCGGTATGACAGCAGGGTGTTGCGGGCAACACCGCGTTCCACCGCCAGGTGGTCGAGGTAGCCCCGCAACGCGTTGCGCATGGCGGCCGATGGTTCCACCGGCGCGCTGTCGTCCGGTGTACCCGGAACCTGCGTCACCAGTGCGGGTCGGCGGTCAGGTCGGGCCGATCGGCCGACTCGATGGCCGGACCGGATGTCCACGGCTCGTCCGCGGATCGCAGCGGGTGATCGCCGGCCAGCGCGCGATCGGCGGCCAGGATGCCGGCAACCGCCGACGCGTTCACGATCCGGCCGTCCAGCACCGCCGCCACTGCCTCTGCGAGCGGGACGCGGGCCATCCGCAGATCGGCCTCCTCGTGCTGGATCTCGCCCTGCCTGCCCACCTCGGCGAGCTGCCGAGCCAGGAACACCCTGACCGCCTCGGTGGTGAAACCAGGCGAGACGGCCACGTCGACCAACAGCTCCCAGCGGGCGGCCGCCAGACCGGTCTCCTCGGCCAACTCCCGTTGCACGGCCAGCAGCGCCGGTTCCTCGGCGACATCCCTCAGTCCGGCCGGCAGCTCCCAGAGCCGGTGCCCGAGCGGATGACGGTACTGCTCGATCAACACCACCTGGTCGAGGTCGTCGACGGCGACCACCGCAACCGCGAGATCGTGTTCGACCACCTCGCGACGGGCGACTTCACCGCCGGGCATTTCCACCTCGTCGACCCGCACGCTGGCCACCGCACCGGTGAAAACCCGCTGGCTGGACCGGACATCGAAGACAGCCATCACGCCACCATCAGCGGTCGGCCGTCAGCACACGGCGGTCGGTATCCGCCGTGCCGGAGCCGGCATGCGCCGTGCCGGAGCCGACATGCGCGGTGCCGGAGCCGGCCGACACCGCACCGTCTCCGTCACCCGGGCCCTGGTCGGTTCCTGGCCGGGCCGCTGCCCGATCGGCAGGATCAGCCGGATCCATCGGCAGCCGCTCGGATTCCAGGTAGTCCAACGCCGCCCGGGCGAACGAGGCGAACAACGGATGCGGACGGGTGGGCCGTGACTTGAACTCCGGGTGGGCCTGGGTGGCCACCAGGAATGGGTGCTGCTCGCGATCAAGCTCGACGAACTCCACCAGCGACGAGTCCGGGGAGGTACCGGACAGCCGCAGACCGGCGGCCTGCAGCCGCTCGCGGTAGGCGTTGTTGACCTCGTAGCGGTGCCGGTGCCGCTCGGAAACCTCTGTGCTGCCGTAGATCTCGGCCACCAGTGAACCGGGGGTGAGGGCCGCGGGGTAGGCACCGAGCCGCATGGTGCCGCCCATGTCCTTGTCGCCGGCCACCACGTCGGCCTGGTCGGCCATGGTGGCGATCACCGGATCGGCGGCGTTCGCGTCGAATTCGGTGGAGTTGGCCCCGCCCAGTCCCGCCAGATTCCTGGCCGCCTCGATCACCACGCACTGCAGCCCGAGGCACAGCCCGAGCAACGGGATCTGATTGATCCGGGCGTAGCCGATCGCGCCGACCTTCCCTTCAATTCCGCGGACGCCGAACCCACCCGGAATCAGCACGCCCTGAACGTCCCGCAGCGCGTGCGCGGCGCCACTGGGGGTGACGCAGTCGTCGGACTGCACCCAGACGATTTCCACCCGCGCGTGGTGCGCGAAGCCGCCAGCACGGAGCGCCTCGGTCACCGACAGATACGCGTCCGGAAGGTCGATGTACTTGCCCACCAACGCGATTCGCACGGTCTCGACCGGCTGGTGCACCCGTTCCAGCAGATCACCCCACTGGGTCCAGTCGACGTCATGGAAGCTCAGGTTCAACCGGCGTACCACATATGCGTCCAGGCCCTCGGTGTGCAAGACCTTCGGTATGTCGTAGATCGAGGCGGCATCGGGCGCCGCGACAACGGCTTCCGCGTCCACGTCGCACATCAGAGAGATCTTGCGTTTCAACGCATCCGGGATCTCCCGGTCGCTGCGGCACACCACCGCGTCCGGCTGGATGCCGATGTTGCGCAGGGCAGCAACGCTGTGCTGGGTCGGCTTCGTCTTGAGCTCGCCGGACGGTCCGAGGTACGGGACCAGCGAGACGTGCAGGAAGAAGACGTTGTCCCGCCCGAGGTCGTGACGGACCTGCCGTGCCGACTCCAGGAACGGCAGCGACTCGATGTCCCCGACAGTGCCGCCGATCTCGGTGATCACCACATCCGGTGCCGGCTGCCCGGGGCCGGTCCTGGACATGCCGAGAATCCGCTCCTTGATCTCATTGGTGATGTGCGGGATCACCTGGACCGTGTCGCCCAGATACTCACCGCGGCGTTCCCTGGCGATCACCCGCGAGTACACCTTGCCGGTGGTCACGTTCGCCTGTTCGGACAGGTCGCGGTCAAGGAACCGCTCATAGTGACCGATGTCCAGATCGGTCTCGGAACCGTCCTCGGTGACGAACACCTCGCCGTGCTGGAACGGGTTCATCGTGCCCGGATCGACGTTGATGTACGGATCGAGTTTCTGCATGGTGACCCGCAGGCCACGCGAGGTCAGCAGGCGTCCGAGACTGGAGGCCGTCAACCCCTTGCCCAGGGACGAGGCGACGCCGCCGGTGACGAAGATGTGCTTGGTGAGGTGCGCCGAATTCGGCAAGGGAACTCCCGTGGTTCGTTGGCCCAGGATCTGCGCAGCGTCGCGGGTCGGGCTGCGGTCTGTGCAGACCTCTGTGCGGATCGGCGGCCGGTTGTCAGTCCGGGAACGCCCGTTCTCCACGGGGTTTCACTCTAACCGACGCCGGACACCGGCGCCTAGCCCGCCATCCCGACACCGGCGCCTGGTCCGCCGCCCGCCTCCGGCGCCTGGTCCGCCATCCGGACTCCGGAGTGCGGGCATGCAACGGCCCCCGAGGGGAACCCGGGGGCCGGTGCTGTGCATCGCCGGAGCGAAGCCTGAAGTGCGGTGGGGAACCGACCGGCCGGCGCCGGATCGGTCAGCCGACGGCCAATACCGGGATCGGGCCCTGGGCGCCGACGCCTTCGCCGTACTGACCCACTCCGCCGCCGCTCTGCTCGACCAGACTCAGCACACTTGCCAGCCGACCGGTCGATTCCTGCACGTTGTCGACGGTGCTGACAGCACCGCTAAGGCCGGCGTCGCCGCGGACAGCGCCGATAGGGCCGGCGGAGGTGGTCTCGGAGCCGGTTCGCCCGGCCAGCACCACGCCGCCGGATGCCTTCTTCAGTTGCGCCGCCATGTCGGCGATCATCGTCGCCCGGTCGGCTTCCGAGCCGCCGGCCGCCGCGCCTCCGGTGAGCACCAGCACCAGCCGTCCCGGGGTGAGCGAGCCGCTCGCGGTGACGAACCCGCCGGCCGACAGCGCCGACATCGCGGCCGTCGCTTCGGCCGGCTTGGCGGTGGGTTTCCCGCTCTGATCGGTCAGCAGCACCGAGCCGAGCAACGACCCGGCCATCGTTCCGGCCGATGACACCTCCGGAAGCTTCGCCCCTGCCGGCAACGATTTGGCCAGTAACGACTGCAGCTCCGCCGAGCGGGCGGGGTCGGTGAAGTCGGCAGTCAGTTGGAGCTGGCCGCTCACGGTGGCCCCGGCCCTGGCCAGCAGCCCGAGCACAGCGTCCCTGTCCCCCGGGTCGGCATCCGAGGTGCTGATGAGCACCACTGTTGCCTTGGGCAGGGTACCCCGGACCGCGAGCGCGCTCACGTCGCCGGCGAACCGTTGGTCCTGCGTCAGCTGCTTCGCCAGTTGATCGTGCTGCTGCTGAAGTTGGTCGCGTTGACCGGTCAGTTGGGCGCGGTCGTCCTGCAGACCGACAAGGATCGGCGATTGCACCTTGGTGGCGCCCAGCGCGATGCCCAGTGCCAGCGCCAGGAAGACGGCCGCGATGGAGACGATGTGATAACGAAGGGAGATCATCAGAAGAGCCCCTTGACCCAGTCGGCGAAGTTGTTCCAGATGGTGCGTGCGAGGTCGGCATACGTGCCTGAGACGTCGGAGTAGTACACCGCGGCGACCACAGCGGCGACGGCGGCGAGCAGCAGCACCAGCAGCACCCACCACGAGACCTTCGGGCGGTATAGCTTGGCGACGGCCGGTGCCTCGACGATCTTGTCGGCCACCCGCATCCGCACCAGGAAGGTCGATGCGCTGGAGCCCCGCCCACGGTCCAGCAGTTCGGTCAGCGATGCGTGCATACCGACCGTCACCATCAGCGACGCCTCATGAGCGTCGGCCAGCAGCAGCGCGAGATCCTCGGACGATCCGGTGGCCGGGAAGGTGACCGCACCGATGCCGAGATCCTGCAGGCGTTCCAGCCCCGGTGCGTGGCCGTCGGTGTGGGCCGGGATGACCACCTCCGCCCGGCTTCGGAGAGTCTCGTCCTCGATGCGGTTGGGGTTGCCCACGATGACGTCGGGGGTGTACCCGGCTTCGATCAACGCGTCTGCCCCACCGTCGACGCCGATCAGCACCGGGCGGTAGTCCGAGACGAATCTGCGCAGCGACTTGAGTTCGGCGCGGGTGTCCGGGGAGCCTGCGACGATCAGTGCCGGCTTGCCCGCCATTTCTGTGGTCAGCTCCGGAATGCCGACGCCGTCCAGCAGCAGGGTCCGTTCCCGCTTCATGTACTCGATCGCGTTGGCGGCGAATGCCTCCAGCTGCGCGGACATGCCCGCCTTGGCCTCGATCATCAGGTCGGCGACCGACTCCGGGGTGTGCTCGACGCCGGATGCGATCTCCTGATCCCCCACGTACAGGGTTCCCTCGTGCAGCCGGACCCTGGCGCCGTCCTTCAGCCGGACGAACACCCGGTCGCCCACCTGATCGACCAGTGGGATGCCGGCCGCCACCAGGATCTCCGGGCCGAGGTTCGGATAGCGACCTGAGATGGCCGGGCCGGCGTTGACAACGGCGGTGACGTCGGCCTTCACCAGGGCATCCGCGGTTGCCCGGTCGATATCGGTGTGGTCGAACACGACGACATCGCCGTGGCCCACGTGCCCGATCAGCGTGTCACTGCGTCGAGCCACTCGTGCGACGCCTGTGACGCCTGGTAGCGCGTGTTGCTGGCGTGACAGAAGTTTCATGCTCGCATGGTCGCAGCATGCGGCCACTGAACGGTGGAGGCGGGCTCGCGGCGAGGGCGCGTGTCGTGGCGGTCCTTCTGCACCTGCCGCCCCGGTCGCTGTGGCCCTCGCGATTCGCGGCGGGCCGCCCGCGCGTCCGGCCGCCGAGGCGCCCGTCAGCGGTGACGGCGAGCGGACTTGAGCAGGTCCGCGGCGTGCGCCAAGGCCGATTCGGTGTCCGTTCCACCCAGCATCCTGGCCAGCTCGGTGAGCCTGGCCTGTCCGTGCACCGGCCGCACGCTCGAGGTCCCGACAGTACCGTCCGGCGGCACATCGACGACGTACTGGCGATCGGCGAATGCCGCCACCTGGGCCAGATGGGTCACCACAATCACCTGGTGGTTGCGGGCCAGGTCGGCGAGCCGGCGGCCGATCTCGGTGGCTGCCCGGCCGCCGACACCGGCGTCCACCTCGTCGAACACCAGCGTTCCCACGGTGTCGGCTCCGGCCAGCACGACCTCCAGCGCGAGCATCACCCTTGACAACTCGCCGCCGGATGCGCCCTTGCCGATGGGCAGCTCCGGAGCCCCCGGATGCGCCGTCATCAGCACCTCGACCTGATCAATGCCGTCCGGACCGGCGTGTACCAGCTGGGACCCGGTTGCTGCCCCGCGGCGGGCGGTGGTCTCCGGCAGCAGGACGGTGTCCGGACCCGGCGCGCCGGCGCTGCGCTGGGTGACATCGACCCGGACCGTCGCGCTACCCATGGCCAGTTGACCGAGTTCCCCGGTGGTCGCCGTTCCCAGCTTCTCCGCGCCGGCGGCGCGCTGGCGGGAGATGTCCACGGCCAGCAGCAGCACCTCGGCGCCGAGCGCATCGACACATTGCCGCAGCGTCGCCAGCGCCTCTTCCGAGGTGTCGAGCGTCGCCAGCTCGGCCCGGGCGGCTTCGGCCCAGCCGAGCACCGCGTCGGTGTCGGGGCCGTACCGACGGGCCAGGTTACGCAGCACAGCCTGCCGTGACAGCGCCTGCTCCAGGGTGGCCGGGTCGGCGTCCAGCGCCTCCAGATAGCCGGACAGTTCGGCGCTCACCTCGTTGAGCACCGCCAGCGCCTGCTGCAGCGCCGGCTCCCAGCCCGACAGACGTGGATCTGCACTGCCGGCCAGCCGGCGTCGTGCCGTGTCCACCAGCGCCACCGCATTCGGGGTGTCGTCGGCGCTCTCGGCCAGGAACGACAGTGCGGACAGGGCCTCGGTGGCCGCTTCGCGCAACGCGTCGACGTTCTCCAGCCGCCGGACCGTTGCGTTCAGCTCGGCGTCCTCCCCGGGCAGCGGGTTGACAGCGTCGATCTCCTGCAACCCCATTCGCAGCAGTTGTTCGCGCTGGGCAAGCTCCCGGGCCCCGTCGATCCGGTCGGTGAGCTCCGCGGCGGCGTTCTGCCACCGTTGCCGCAGCCGGCGGTAGTCGGCAACGCGCTCGGCCAGGCCGGCGAACCGGTCGAGCACCGCGCGTTGCGCGGGCGGCTGCAGCAGCGAGATGGCTTCCGACTGTCCGTGCACGGCCAGCAGCGGCTCGGTGAGCTCGGCCAGCACAGCGAGCGGCGCCGACCTCCCTCCGACATGAGCTCGTGATCGGCCCTCGGCGGAAACGGTCCTGACGCAGATGACCGTGCCGTCCTCGTCGGCGGAACCGCCGGCCGCGCTCACCGCGGCACCGACTGCGTCGGCGACCGGCGTACCCGCCCGCACCTGCCAGCGAGTCTCGACCACTGCCCGGTCGGCCCCGGTCCGTACCCGGGCGGCGTCACCCCGTCCGCCACCCGCCAGACCGAGGGCGGTGACGACCATGGTCTTGCCAGCACCGGTCTCTCCGGTGACGACGGTGAATCCCGGGTGCGGCTCGATGACCGCCTCGGCGATCACTCCGAGGCCGGAGATCCGCAGTTCGGTCAGCACAGTGCCGCCGTGGGCCGGCAGTGAGCGCGCCCGGTGGCCTTGGTCAATGGCGTCGGTCCCGCCAACCGTGCACCGGCAGATCGAACTTGCGGACCAGCCGGTCGGTGAACGGTTCGTCACCCAGCCGGACCAGCGCGACCGGCACCGAGCCGCGCCGTACCTGCACCCGGGCGCCGGCCGCGATACTCACGGTGCGCCGGCCGTCGCAGGCGAGCACAGCACCGTGGCCGTCGGGATCGAGGTGGATGGTGACGATCGAATCCGGGCCGACAACGGCAGCCTTGGCGAACAGGGCGTGGGCATTGAGCGGCATCACCAGCAGCGCCTGCACCGCCGGCCAGAGCACCGGACCGCCGGCCGAGAATGCGTAGGCCGTTGAGCCGGTCGGGGTGCAGACCAGCACACCGTCGCAGCCGTACGCGGACAGTCCACGCCCGTCCACTTCCACCACCACGTCCAGGATCCTTTCCCGGGTGGCCTTCTCGATGCTGATCTCGTTGAGCGCCCAGCTGGTGTAGACCTCGACGCCGTCCAGTCCGACGGTCACGTCCACCGTCATCCGGTCGACGGCGCGGTATCGCCTGTCCACGATGGCATCCAGCACCTGGTCGATGTGATCGGCGTCGGCCTCGGCCAGGAAGCCCATTCTGCCCAGATTCACTCCGAGCACACCTACTCCCAACGGGCGAGCCTGTTCTGCTGCCCGCAGCAGAGTGCCGTCGCCACCGAGTGCCAGCACCAGCTCGACCGGTGACCCGTCGGTGACCGGCAATCCCAGCTCGGGACCTTCATCGGCCAGCCCGACGAGTTCGACGCCGTCGGCCGCCAGACGTTGCCGGGCCGCCCCCACGATCTCGTCGATATCGGCGCGTCCGGTGTGCGCCACCAGCAGCACGCACCGCCGCGGAGCACCGCAAGCCCGCTCGGCCACCGATGCGGCCGTCGTCTGCCGGGCTTCGTCCGGCACCGCCCCCTGGTCGCCGGCGGAAGGCCGGGTGGACTGCTCGGTCATCTCGGGCCCCTCGCCACGGCCATGGAGATCCGCTCGGGCACGGTCGACTGTCCCTCGGTGCTCTCGACCGACGGCGGCCAGGTCTGCGCCTCAGCGGCGCGTAGGTGCACAAAGTATTCGACATTGCCACTCGGGCCGGGGAGCGGCGACGCGACGACACCGGCCAATTCCCAGCCCAGCGCGGCGGCCGCGTCCACCACGCCGGCCACCGCGTCCGCCCGCAGTGCCGGGTCGCGGACCACGCCGCCGGCGCCGAGCCGCTCTCTGCCCACCTCGAACTGCGGTTTGACCATCAGGACCAGATCGCCGTCCGGCTCGGTGCAGTCGAGAAGAGCGGGCATGACCAAAGTCAGCGAGATGAACGACAGGTCGCAGACGGTCAGCTGGACCCGCCCCCCGATGTCGTCCGGGGTCAGGCTGCGCACGTTGGTCCGATCGTGGACCCGGACCCGATCATCGTTCTGCAGTCGCCAGATCAACTGCCCGTACCCAACATCGACCGCGACGACTACGCCGGCACCCCGGCGGAGCAGCACATCGGTGAAACCACCGGTGGAGGCGCCGGCATCGAGGCATCGGCGTCCCCGAACCTGGACGTCCTGGAAGGTGTCCAGCGCACCGATCAGTTTGTGTGCTCCGCGGGAGGCCCAGTTCTCGTCGGCCGCATCCGGTCTCACCAGCAGCGGCGCGGTCGGGTCGACGGCGGTTGCCGGCTTCACCGCGGTCTGGCCCGACACCGTCACCCTGGCGGCGGCGATGAGCTCGGCTGCGTGTTCCCGGGAGCGGGCCAACCTCCGTCGGACCAGCTCCGCGTCCAGCCGGGTGCGGCGCACATCAGCCACCCGGCTGCTGAGCGGGCGGCGTGGCGCCATCGACATCGGTCTCGGCGAGCGCCGATGTGAGCGCGGCGTGGATCCTGGCGTACATCGCCGGTTGCTGCTGAGCGGGAGTGGATTCCAGCGCATCCAGGTCGGTATCCATCGATGCCAGTGCATCGGTCGAGGCAGATCGCGGGTCCACGGCTGTTCCTCTCCGGATCGGGCTGACAGCTGGGACAGGGATTCGTTCGGCCTCCACGCTAGTGCAGTCGGCTGTTCAGCCTTGGTCGGCGCCGGCTGCCGGCTCGGTGGAAATGCCCAGCCGGGTCAGCGCGGAGGCGGCTGCCGGATCGTCGGCGAACACCCGTGGGCGGCGATCCGGCTGTTGCCAGGCAGCCGACAGCAGCATCGCCAGAGCCCGCAGCGTGGCGCCGTCATCGGCCGGATCGATGTCCGCGGTGCCCGCAGCCAGGGTGAGCCGGTCGGCATCTGCGGTGACGGTCCATTCGGCAGCCGGCGCGCCGATGCGCTGCGTCTGCTGCATGTGCTGCCCGCTGTCGGTCTGGCGTGGGTTGTCGGGGTGCCGCGGATTGTCGGGGTGCCGCGGGTTGTAGCCACGGTCCGCGCCCGCAGTGCCGTCCGATCGCCCGCCGGCCTGCGGCAGGTTGACGACCAGGTCGGCGTCCACCAGTCCGCGCAGATCGAAGCTGACGTAGCTGGGCCGCCGGTTCGGGGGCGCCGTCAGCAGATCCGTTGCGGTGTTGACCCCGGTCAGTGGCATCAGCGACGGGAGTCCGGCGGCGGCGGCCGCCTCGATATCGGTATCCAGCCGGTCTCCCACCACCAGCGGACGTTCGGCGCCGCACCGGGCTATCGCGGCGTCCAGCAGAGGCCGGGCCGGCTTGCCGGCCACCCGTGGTTGCAGCCCGGTGGCAGCCACCAGCGCGGCCACCATGGCGCCGTTCCCCGGCAGGAGCCCGCGATCGGTGGGAAGGGTGCTGTCGGTGTTGCAGGCAACCCAGTCCGCCCCGGACCGCAGGGCGATGCAAGCTTCCGCCAGTTGGCGCCAGCCGGTGTCCGGTGAATGTCCCTGCACCACCGCCACCGGTGCGTCGGCAGCCGACCGGACCGGCCTCAATCCGGCCGAGGCGACGGCGTCATGCAGGTAGGGAGCGCCGACGACCAGAACCGCGGAGCCTGCCGGATGCGCCGCCGATAGCAGCTCAGCGGCCACCTGCGGGGAGCTGAGCACATC
>JAABUN010004240.1_pt1 | contig 20026 bp, 18 predicted proteins | sample 5559311 | NCBI WGS metagenome assembly JAABUN01 (sample SAMN10711877, study PRJNA513370) | rock metagenome | isolation source: Antarctica rocks | place: Antarctica: Victoria Land, Siegfried Peak sud
ACATGTTGAATTTAGCTTGTAAGGATTGTGTACATCGCTGTAATATTTGTAGATGTAGCGCTAAAAGCAATCATTAAGTGGTGTGTTCTGGCAAATAAAACGATTTTAATAGTAGACTTTTCGGTTTCTAACAATTATAATTACCTGGACAACATAATTTTGAATACACAAACTTTTTAAGAATATATTTTCACCAGGAGCAGCAAATATTGTTAGAGCGAATTTCGGCAACGGCAGGCACATTCCGCACCACATTCTGCTGCCGGCATTTCTATTACGGGTTGCCCCTGCATAATTTCTTCTTCACTTGCTTTGCGTACACCCTTAATAACATCAAAAAAATAATCATCATTTAAACCCAGTAAGCCCTTGTTCCCCTGAACTCATGACAGTTTTTTATCGCCCAGAGAGATACCCAACAAAATTAATTTTTACAAACTATCGGGGGGCGGACATCCTATAAACAATAAAGCCTGTTTCAAATAACTGAAACAGGCTTTAATTAAATGGAAGCAATTATAATTAATGCTCCACTGTATCCCTTACCTCATTTCTAAACACTACCATACCACCAAATACATCTACCAACACAGGTTTAGATTTATCTATATCCCCGGCTAATATTCTCTTACTTAACTGATTTACGATTTCTTTTTGTATCAACCTTTTTAAAGGCCTTGCACCAAATTGGGGATCGTATCCGTTCTGCGCTAAATAGTCCAAAGTATAATCGCTAAATTTTAAGTTTATGCCGCTTTTCTCAACCAGCTTATTCAGGTTCTCTAATTGAATTTTTATAATGCCTTTAATCTCCTTCTTCATTAGTGGCTGGAACATGATCACCTCATCAATCCTGTTTAAAAACTCAGGACGGATGTTTTGCTTCAGCAGGTTCATAACTTCGGCTTTTGTTTTCTCAACCACTTCTTCTTTATTATGTTCATCCACATCCTCAAAAGCTTCCTGAATAATAAGGCTGCCCATATTACTTGTCATGATGATGATGGTATTCTTAAAGTTTACCACCCGGCCTTTGTTATCGGTTAAGCGGCCATCATCCAGCACCTGCAGCAATACATTGAATACATCGGGATTTGCTTTTTCAATCTCATCTAATAAAACAACACTGTATGGTTTGCGACGCACGGCTTCGGTTAACTGTCCGCCTTCATCATAGCCCACATATCCCGGAGGCGCACCAATCAAACGGCTGACTGTATGTTTTTCCTGGTATTCACTCATGTCAATACGGGTCATCATACTTTCGTCGTCGAACAGGTAGTCTGCCAGTGCCTTTGCCAACTCTGTTTTACCCACGCCGGTAGTACCTAAAAAAATGAAAGAACCAATAGGCCTTTTAGGATCCTGTAAACCTGCGCGACTTCTGCGAATAGCATCGGATACTGCTTCTATTGCCTCATCCTGGCCTACCACTCTTTTATGCAATTCAGCTTCAAGATTAAGCAGTTTCTCTCTTTCACTTTGCATCATTTTTGTAACGGGAATTCCGGTTGCCTTAGCTACATTTTCAGCAATGTCTTCAGCATCCACTTCTTCTTTAAGCAGGCGCTTACTTTCGCTTAGCTCATTTAATTTTTGAGAATATTCGGCAATGATCTGTTCCTGCTCCTGCACCTTGCCATAGCGTATTTCAGCAACCCTTCCGTACTCGCCGTTTCTTTCGGCCTGCTCGGCCTGTTGCTTCAAATTCTCAATTTCCGCTTTAGCAGTTTGTATCTTTTCAACTACTTCTTTTTCCTGTTGCCACTTGGCTTTCAGCGTGTCTCTTTCAACGCTAAGTGTGCTTATATCTATGGCAAGCTGCTTCAGTTTGTCGTCATCGTTTTCACGCTTGATAGCTTCTCTTTCAATTTCCAACTGGCGTATTTTTCTTTCCAGTTCATCTAATTCTTCAGGCATACTGTTCATTTCCAAACGAAGCTTTGCGGCGCTTTCATCAATCAGGTCAATGGCTTTATCTGGTAAAAAACGATCGGTTATATAACGGTGAGAAAGCTCAACCGCAGCAATGATCGCTTCGTCTTTTATACGAACATGATGATGGGTTTCATAACGGTCTTTTAACCCACGCAAAATGGAGATGGCATCTTCTTCATTTGGCTCTTCAATCATCACCTTTTGAAATCGGCGTTCGAGCGCCTTATCCTTTTCAAAATATTTTTGGTACTCATTTAAAGTGGTGGCACCAATTGCCCTTAGTTCGCCTCTTGCCAAAGCTGGTTTTAAAATGTTAGCGGCATCCATTGCACCTTCACCGCCACCGGCACCAACCAACGTATGTATCTCGTCAATAAATAAAATGATCTCACCCTGGCTTTCAGCAACTTCCTTCACCACACTTTTTAAACGCTCTTCAAACTCCCCTTTATATTTTGCACCGGCAATTAACTGACCCATGTCGAGTGCAAAAATAATTTTGCTTTTCAGGTTTTCAGGAATGTCTCCGTTTACTATACGATGGGCCAAACCTTCGGCAATAGCAGTTTTACCAACACCTGGTTCACCTACTAAAATAGGGTTGTTCTTGCTGCGGCGCGAAAGAATGTGCAGTGTGCGGCGTATCTCTTCATCACGGCCAATTACCGGATCAAGCTTTCCTTCGCGAGCCATGTCGTTTAAGTTTCTTGCATATTTCTGCAGCGCATTAAACTGCTGGGATGAAGTTTGCGAATTAACGGTTGAGCCTTTCCGCAAATCGTTAATAGCTGCCTTTAAACCTTTTTCGGTGAGGCCTGCATCTTTTAATAAACGTGCTACATCATCATTTACAGAAAGTAAACCTATAAGCAAATGTTCAACACTTACAAACTCATCTTTAAAGTCTTTTATAGATGCATTTGCTTTAAGCAAAGCATTATTTAGTTCTCTGCTTACTGATTGAGCAGGTTCTGCCCCGCTTACTTTTGGAAGCTTGTTAATCATTTCTTCCACTTTCGTTTTTACCAAAGAAACATTTACATTATTTTTCTTCAGCAAAAATTCTACAGGACTATCCTCATCATTCAGAAGAGCCTTGAGCAAGTGGTTAGTTTCAATGTTGGAATTACCATTATTGAAAGCAACCTGCTGCGCTTTTTGGATGATCTCCTGCGATTTGATGGTATAGTTATTCAGATTCATATTTTAATTCTCCTTATTTTTTAAAACATTACGGCAAATGCTAATCCAACATAGGTTTTTAAGTAATTGTGTCATTAAAAAGCCGGGGAATAAGACCGTAAGTCAGACAGTGAAAGTTTTTTATGCTATTGTTTCAGAACAAACATACAGCGCTTAATATGGCGAAAGGATTAGATTAATTGAGAACAAAGTCTTTAACTATAATTAAGTATAAATATGGAATGCTTTTATGATTTTTACATAAGAAATAACTGAAGTGATCAGCGCATTAAATTATACAAAGAAGATTAAGGGTTGGTGTACGGGCCTTGGCTTTGATTATTGCGGCATTGCAAAAGCCGTACAATTAGAAGACGATGCCCGGCGCCTGGAAGCCTGGCTTACAGCAGGAATGCACGGCAGCATGCAGTACATGGAAAACTATTTTGACCTGCGCATTGACCCTGCTAAACTCGTGCCCGGCGCTAAAAGCGTTATTACTCTTTTACTGAATTATTATCCTTCACAAGCTCAAATTGAAACTGCACCGAAAATCGCCAAATATGCTTACGGGCAGGATTATCATGAAGTGATAAGGGAAAAACTGAAAGAGTTATTAGCAATAATGCGTGAAGAGATCGGCGAAATAAACGGGCGGGGTTTTGTAGATAGCGCACCTGTACTTGAAAGAAGCTGGGCAACCAGAAGCGGCCTGGGCTGGATAGGTAAAAACGGAAATCTTTTAAATAAACAATCAGGTTCATTCTTTTTTATTGCAACACTTATAGTTGATATAGAACTTGAATATGATGACCCTTATGCTAAGGATTATTGCGGCAGTTGCCGCAGATGTATTGAAGCATGCCCCACAGATGCCATTTTAGAAAACAAAGTAGTTGACGGAAGTAAATGCATTAGCTATTTTACCATCGAACTGAAAGATGCATTATTACCTGATGCAATGAAAGATAAATTTGCAAACTGGATGTTTGGTTGCGATGTTTGCCAGGATGTATGCCCCTGGAACCGCTTTAGCAAACCTCATAACGAAAAACAATTTACACCCCTGCCACAGGTTTTGAATTTTTCAACTAATGATTGGGAAGAACTGACAGAAGAAAGCTTTAAAAATATCTTTAAAAACTCGCCATTAAAAAGAAGAAAGTTTGAAGGAATTAAGAGGAATTTACAATTTTTGCAGCAATAATTAAGCACTCCGCACTTTTATAAAGACAAGATTTTGGATACCATTTTTCGAGGGTCTAAACTTATGTAGTATCGTTTTAGAGATTATTATAGTTAATACCTTTTAAAAAAAATAATGGAACAACTCATTTTAAATATAAAGAATAAAAACAAACTTAATTTTTTGAAAGAATTGCTTAAACGAATGGAATTTGTTGAAGTGGTAGAACAAAAACAAGTTTCTGCTAAAACAAAAAAGGAATTATTTAAAGATGATTTACTGGAGGCTGTGAAAGAAGTAAAACTAATTAAGGCCGGTAAACTAAAAGGCATTTCTGCAAAAGATTTACTGAATGAATTATAAAATTATTGCCACTCCAATATTTAAAAAGGAGATTAAACGAGTGTCTAAAAAATTTCATTCCCTCAAAACTGAATATGCTGAATTAATCAATAACATCCCACACAAGGAACCTCATTAGGTAATAACTGTTATAAAATACGTTTGTCTGTTGCTTCTAAAGGAGAAGGCAAATCGGGTGTAGCAAGAGTGATTACTTATGTGTTTGTAGCAAACATTACCGTTTTTCTTCTACATATCTATGACAAGCCGGAACAAAGTTATATTACAGATAAAGAGCTGATGCAATTACTTAAAAACTTATAAAAGTTTTTCATCACTTTCTACAACTGTATTCCCACCTTAAGCACCACCCGCCGGTATTTGTAATTATAATACTCCCTGTTACTTTCCATGCTGCGTATTGTTGGATTCCAACTTTGCACCATTACTTTTCCTTTGTCCTGCTTTAAGCTATAGCCGGCACTCATTAAAAAACTGCGTTTGCTTTTACTAGTTAATTTCCAGCCTATACCTAAATCATAATAAGCGCCGGGAGATATTGATGAATTAAGCTTTTGCTCTTTTTGAACAAACTTTAGCCAGGGAAAATACATTCCCCCATCAGCATATACAAAGGCCGTGTTGTTTTTATCAGTTAAATCTCTTCTTATATCTATAAACAAAGGAACTCCTCTTTCAACATAAAAGTCTATTCCTGCTCCAACTCCTGCAAACCATTTATCTTTTTTTATTCCATTAATTGTTTGCACCATTGCTGATTCTTTATTAGCGCCAAGCACAAGCCCGGCCAGGTTAATTGAACTAAATTTTATTTTTTGCTTAGCTGCTGAACCATCCTGGCAAAAACCTGCAATAACTATTAAAAAAGTGGCACACAGTATTATAGCTGTTTTCATCTTAAGTTTTTTATTTGTAAGAAATTTTGCTTAGCAGTTGAACTTTACTTCTATCACTATAATCATATTGGTACAAACCATCTTTAGCAACAACAATGGCAATTCCGTTTACAGCTATTACATCATAAGTATCCATTCCAACAATGGTTTGCAGAAGCTTAATACTGTTAACATCAGTTGCATCAAACACTTTTAATCCCGCCGCTCCATCACAAATAAATAAAGTATTTCCATCTTTACTTAAGCCATGAGGATTTATAAGAGGATAACTTTTAACAAGTTTAGAGCTTTGCAGATTTTGAATATTTACTACATCAAGCTGGTTGGTAAATCCACTGCATCTTGTACCCGAACTAAGGGTTACGTAGGCATAGTTATCATCTGCAATAACAGGATCGCACACACGTGCATGAGCAAAACTGCCTGCCTGTACCGGCTGCGCAGGATTTGCTGTTCCATATATTAACATACCTGTTTGAGAACCAATAAACAAGTTGCTTTTAAAGGGATAGATGGTTTCTATACCAAATGGCAAATTTATTTTATTACTAAAAACAGGGTTTTGAGGCTGAGAAATATTAAAAACATTTAAAGCATTATTGGTAACGGTGTACAAATAATTATTAAGCAAAGCAAACCGCGCCATAGAACCACTTATGCCTATAGCAGCTTTATTTGAAGAGCTTTGGCTTGCAGCAGAAAATGCACCTGAATCAAAGAACAAAACACCACTTCTGTTTGCTTGCAGATTATGAATATCGGTAGTAACTGTTGTATCTTTTTTTATCCATTCAGTAATAATTTTTGTGTTATCAGCAACAAAACCACCTGAATAACTTCTTAAAGGAAAAACATTATCTGTTATCTTTTTTACCTGTATGGCAGAAGGATCGCTAATATCGAGCGTTACAAGATCAATATAAAGATCAGCATACAACGTATTACCAATTACTGCAAGATCAATGTTACCGGGTACGGAAATAAAATATTTGTTTACAGGATTGGCAGGATTAGTATTATCTATAACATGAATTCCTTTATCTATTTCATTGAGGTAAATATAGTTGCCTAACACAACCATCTTCCCCGGATTCTTTACGGGCAGAGGAACATCGTTTTTTATATTTGCTCTTACTTCAGCCGAAGTTTTATACACAGGAATATAAATAGTGTACGTTCTTGAAACGGTATCTTTAACGCATCCCTGAAAGATGAAAGAGCAAAAAATGAGCACTGCAGCGAGGGTGCAAAGGGTTGAGATCTTTTTCATATAGTTTGTTTTAAGGTTTTATTTAAAAGTGATGTTGGTTTTTATACCGGTAAAAAATAAATGCTGCTTTGTTTGAATTGCATTCTTACTAAAAGAATTAAAGCTATATTGTAAAGCAGGCCCCAGGCTTAACTGATACTTTTGTTTATTGCTTAAAGTATATGACAATTCACTTAAGCCAAATAGCATAAAATGGTTGAACTGCTCTTTCTCGCGGTAGTATGCCCTTGCTTTACTGTTTAAGTATAACGCATTTGAAGTAATGAGAAATGATGGTGCCAATCCAAAAGAAAACAGCAGCGGCCTCTTCATATTTTTATTTATTTGTAACTGTAGGTTGACTGGAAGTTTAACAAGATGATATTTATTAGAAAAGGAAGTTACTAGCCCTGCATTGTAAAAAGGAGTTACTAACGTTTGCTTTTGTAATACGCTATCATAAATATTTAGCGTAGAATTTACGCGGCTTCCAATTAAAGACTTTGCCGAAAAGAAATGATAATCAACACCTGCTGTTATGCCCAACTTTTGCGTTAATTGTTTTTTTACATAAATGCCCGCACCAAAAGATAATGCACTCTTATATTGAAGCTTAGGAAGTGACGCCACATTGATTAATTGGGAAAGTGAGGAAGAGAATGAATAGCTCGCATCTGCTAAATACATGCTCTTTGCTGAAGCTAATCCCAATCCCGTAACGTTATCAGATATTCCCCCGTAGATGGTGAAACCATACTTCAACTTTTTTAAAACATTTTGCTGGTTCTTTTTGATAACTAAATTTTTATCAGGAGATGCATGCAGAGAATCATTTGCATCCATTTTTTGCTTAAGAGTTGCTGTTGATGAATCTGGTGTTTCCTGTTTTATTTTTTGCTGTTGCGATAGCAAATATTTATGAGGAGGTAATCCGGTTATTGTTTCTTTGCCTGGTGTAATCAAACTTCTGTTTCCTGTTGATGCTTCTGCTGTATTTAATTGCAAATCCTGTTTTCCCATACTTGTAATAGTTGTACTTTGTTCTCCCTTACTTGCAATAGTTGTACTTTTTGTATAAGCCTGTGATGCAATTAAATCCTGTTTGAATCTTGTTCTATTTGCGTAAGCTGTTCTTGAGTTAAGTTTCTTTGTTTTAGCTGAGGCTAAAGGTTTTAAAATATGTTTTTTCGGTTTTTCATCTTCTTTTACTAAATCTTGCTGATTTGAAAGTTTATCATCCTTTTTTATAACATGGCCCTCTTTACTTAAACCAGGCAAAGGTGTTTTATCAGAAGAAACATTTGTTATCTCAGTACTTTTCGTGCTATTATAAGATAACCACGTGCCTGCTCCTCCCGTTAGTAAAAGAGCTGCCAGCATCCAGTAAAAAATCACCCGTCTTCTTTTTTTCTTAGTTATCTCTGCTTCCACCTGTTTCCAAACTTCATTGTTAGGAACAAGTGTAAATTCCTCCATCTTCTTCTGTACGCGTTTCTCAAATTCATTTTCTTGCATACACCTTGTTTTTATTTCCACCTGTATTGGTTATCCAGGTAATGAGTAATTGTCTTGCCCGCATGTACTGCGATCTTGAAGTGTTTTCACTAATGCCGAGCATTTGTCCTATTTCAATATGCGAATAGCCCTCAATTGCAAACAGGTTAAATATGGTTTGATAACCTGTTGGTAATTGCCTTATCAGTTCTGCCAGTTCTTTTGCATTCAATTGTATTTCCGGATCCTGCTGCGATACCACATGCATTTCATTCTTTTCAAACATCAGATCGTGCTGATACTTTTGGTTTTTCTTTAAATAATTTAAAGCAGTGTTTACCATAATTCTTCTTATCCATGCACCCAACTCCCCCTCCCTGTTATACTGATCTAAAAATTTAAATACCCTTATAAAACCATCCTGCAATACATCTTCCGCATCCTGCATGCTTTTAGTGTAACGGTAACAAACGCCCAACATGGCTGGAGCAAACTCGTGGTACAACTGCTTTTGTGCAGCAGGTATCCCCTTCAAACAATTTTTTATCAGTTGTTGGTGGTGCGACATTTTTGTAGTTCAGCAGGTTGACATAAGTTTATTAGCTGCCGTTGCATTTGTGATAAAATATTTTTTAAATGGTACCATTTATACTTTTTTAGGTAATGAAAAGAAATTTTTTACAGAAAGAACGCGGAAAGGTCAAGAGTAATTATATCCTGTATCCAAAGAATGAATGGCTGATCAATTATTCCATATAAATGCCTAAATTACAGGTGTTGTAAAGCTCCATCTGCAAAATAAGTTTTTAATGAAGCGGATTTTTTTATACCTCGCTTTTTTATTGTTGCCATCGTTTTTGGCTGCTCAAAAAATCATTTCTATAAAAGTTGATGGTTCAATCAATCCTGCATCCGCAGCCTTTATTAAAAATGCAATTGAAAAGGCATCTGATGAAAAGGCAGAATGCCTTATCATCCACCTTAATACGCCGGGAGGGTTACTTACTTCAACAAGAGTAATTGTAAGTAATATGCTTGAATCTCCTGTACCTGTTGTAGTATATGTTTCTCCGGGTGGAGCGCATGCCGGTTCGGCAGGGGTTTTTATAACAATGGCTGCACATATAGCAGCAATGGCGCCCTCTACTAATATTGGCGCCGCACATCCTGTTACCATGCAGGGCAATATGGATTCTACCATGAAGGATAAAGCCACTAATGATGCAGCAGCATTTATAAGAGCAATTGCTGAAAAAAGAAAACGCAATTTTGAATGGGCTGAGCAAGCTGTAAGAAACAGTGTTTCGATAACAGAAGCGCAGGCGCTTGAACAAAAGGTGATAGATATTGTTGCGGGAAACGATCAGGACTTACTAAAACAAATTGATGGCAGGCAGGTAGAAGTAAGTAGCGGCACAAAAAATTTACGAACCGCCAATGCCTCAGTGGAAAGGGTTGAGATGAACTTTATAGAAAAGATATTAAATATGATAAGCGATCCCAACGTTGCTTACATACTTATGATGCTTGGCTTTTATGGTATCTTATTCGAATTGTACTCACCCAGTGCAATGGTGCCCGGCATAGTTGGCGTTATTTGTCTTATTCTTGCTTTTTATGCCATGCATACTTTGCCTGTTAACTATGCCGGTGTTGCCCTTATTGCTTTTGCCATCATTCTTTTTATTCTTGAACTTAAAATAATAAGTCACGGGCTTTTAGGGCTTGGAGGAGTAATTTCATTAATGCTTGGTTCTATAATGTTAATAAAACCAAACTCTGCACTTGAGTTTGCAAGAATATCGTGGAGTGTTATTATATCAACATCGGTGGCAACAGCCTTGTTCTTTCTCTTTATAATAGGCTTTGCGTTAAAAGCACAAAGGGCTAAACCGGTAACAGGGGTGGAAGGAATGATTGGAGCTTTGGGAGAAACTTTAGCAAGGCTTGAACCCGTAGGTATGGTACGTGTACATGGCGAAATGTGGAAGGCAGAAAGCACTTCCGGAAGTATTGAACAGGGGCAGAAGATAAGGGTAACAGGCATTAAAGATTTGAAACTTTATGTTGAGCAGGTAAACAATATGATAACCTGATTAAAGATAAATTATTACTTTAGTTAGCTGTAATGCAAGAAATCTCACTAGCAAATGACTAGGAATAATTTACAACAACTCACAAGACTACGACTTGGAGAGGCAAAACTGCTTCTTGATAACCAGAACTACAGTGGAGCTTATTACTTATCAGGATATTCAATTGAATATGCATTAAAAGCCTGTATTTCTAGGAAAATTCGACAAAGCGAAATACCTGATAAGAAGTTTATAAATGACTGTTACACTCACAATCTTAAAGACTTAGTGAAATTGGCCGGCTTAGAAGGCGATAGAACTACATTAGAAAGAAGTAATGCTAACTTTGCTTCGAACTGGGCAATAGTTAAGGATTGGAACGAAAGTGCACGATACAAAACTTTTAATCAAGTTCAAGCGACAGAACTTTATTCATCTATAACATCACAAAGTGGGGGGATCTTATCATGGATACGACAGTACTGGTAGACAATCAATATGAAGAAGGAAAAAAATTGATTCAAAAACTTGATGAGCAAGGAACCAAGTATCCAATTGCTTTGTGGATTAATTTGCCAGAGAAAAACAGTTGGACATTATTATTTGGTGTTCCCAATCTTAATTCGACTGGAGCTAAGGAAATTTTCAAAACATTTCATAATGTTATTCTAAGGAACAATATTGACTTATCTCTAAATGACATTACTTTAGTAGACCCCTCAAGTGACCTCTGTAAGTCTTTGAGGACTATGTTGAAAACAGGTTTTGGTTTAAGCAAAGTGTCATTTTTTGGAAATTTTATAAACGGACAAAGATTTCCTGACTCAATAATTTACAGAGTTAACTAATAACAACGCACTACGGCTAACCTCAGCTTGCAGTAATACAAAAACTAAAACTTTCCCCTATGCAGAATTTCCCTTTTACCCTGGTGATCGTAGCAATTTTAGCCATATATATATTGGGCAATGCTATTAGAATTCTAAACGAATATGAACGCGGTGTTGTATTCAGACTTGGACGTATGGCAGGGGTACGAGGCCCGGGGCTGATATTATTAATACCTCTTATCGAAAAGATGGTAAAAGTAAGTTTACGAACTGTAGTAATGGATGTGCCTCCGCAGGATGTTATTACAGAGGATAACGTTTCTATAAAAGTGAATGCTGTAGTTTACTTTAGAGTCATTCAACCTGAAAAAGCTATTATTGAAGTAGAGAATTTTCTGATGGCTACATCTCAAATTTCGCAAACTACTTTAAGAAGTGTTCTTGGCCAGTCGGAGTTAGATGATCTTTTATCGCAAAGAGAAAAGATAAACCACAAACTGCAACAGATAATTGATTCGCAAACAGAGCCATGGGGAATAAAGGTTTCTAATGTTGAAGTAAAACAAATTGATCTTCCTCAGGAGATGCAAAGGGCAATGGCACGCCAGGCAGAAGCTGAGCGTGAACGCCGGAGTAAAGTAATTGCTGCTGAAGGCGAGTTCCAGGCATCGCAACGTTTGTCGGATGCCGCAAAGGTATTAAGCGAACAACCAAGCGCCTTAACCTTACGCTACCTGCAAACTTTGCGTGAGATTGCTGTAGAAAATAATTCAACCGTCATTTTCCCTGTACCAATAGATTTTTTAAAACCGTTTTTGAACCAGGTAGAGAAGAAGGATTCGGTATAAACTCTTTTTTCTATACGAGACCTATTAGTCTATAAAAGGCCTGTCAATCCTTAAATGAATTTGTTATAAGCGTTTACTCCTCTCTTTGTACAGCAACTGGTTTCTTACGCACTTCTTCATCAATAACACAAACCATCGTTTAAACTAAATTTTATTATGAAAGTTCAATCAATTTTTAAAAGGCTTATTGCTTTATGCACTGCCTTACTTGTTTGGTGTAATATGTTATTTGCACAGGAAATCGGGTTACAGTTGTACAGTTTACGAAACGAATTTAAAACGGATGTACCCGGCACTCTTGCTAAAATAAAAGAATGGAAAATAAAGCTGATAGAAGGTGGAGGCACTTATGGTCTTTCTATGGAGGAATATAAAAAATTGCTGCAGCAAAACAATTTGCAGATGGTGTGTTATGGCGCAGGATTTGAGGAATTAGCCAAAAATGCACAAGCAGTTATAGATAACGCAAAAGCTTTCGGAGCAAAGTTTGTAATGTGTGCCTGGGTTCCTCATAAGGAAGGGGAATTTACTATTGATGATGTAAAAAAAGCGATAGATGTTTTTAATGCAGCCGGAAAACTGATGTACGAAAATGGAATCAAATTTTGTTATCATCCTCACGGTTATGAGTTCAGACCTTCTGAGAACGGAACATTGTTCGATTATATGGTTAAGAACACCGATCCAAGATATGTTAATTATGAAATGGATGTTTTCTGGGTTAAGCATCCAGGCCAGGATCCCGTAGCTCTGCTTAAAAAGTACCCAAAACGTTTTCTGATGTTGCATTTGAAAGACAGGAAACCAGGAACTACAGGAAACCAGGATGGCCATGCACCAGATGAAACAAATGTAGTTTTAGGAAAAGGTGATGTAGGTATAGCCGCTATAATGAAGGAAGCTAAAAAAATCGGTATCAAATACTACTTTATAGAAGACGAGTCTCCAAAAGCAGTGGAGCAGATACCGCAAAGCCTTAACTTTCTTCGTAAACTTAAATAAAAGTGATTTTGGTTTTTACCCGTATAAAATTTATATAAGCGCTTTCAAAACCAGCACTATTAATATAGTTGAAAAGTAAAGTAGTTTATAGGGCATCAAATTGCTATTCTTCGTTATCTAACTCTTGAAAAAGTTCCTCCACATTTTCTTAGCTGTTCCGGATTATTTTTAATAGCCGTAAGGCATTCATCTATCATATTTTTTTGCCATTGCAGTAATTCGGCCTCTTCATCTATTTCCCGGATATTTACTTTTAATGCGCTTCTAATCTTCTATGGGAATAAGCACAGCCGTAGTTTGTCCTTTATTATTTTGAATGTATTGAAAAGGCATGAAATAAATTTTAATTAATGAAAGTTATTGGTTTTATAGCTTTTCAAAGGTTTCCTAAAAGCACAAATATCAGATGATAATGTTTACCTCTGTTGAAGTTCGTTATTATTAGAGTTGAAGCTCAAAGGTTGTATAATTGTTATCTCTACAGAGCTTATGACCGCTCCATAAGCTTCTTCAAATTCTCCATACTTTTCTCCATGAAAGGACCAAGCGTTTTATCTGATGCAATTGCTGCAAACTTTTCCCACGGGTACCATTTTATTTTTTGATTGAATTGCCAGTGCAAAGTGGTTTGCGAAGAACTATCATGAGAAATAACATTAAAGGTTCCGGATAATGGTTGTCCGTTACCTGCCTGCCATATTGTTTTTACATTTTGTGGAGCGGTTTCAACTATCGTTATAGTGGTTGCATTTACTTTTGATTGTGTCACCCTTCCTGCTGCATCTGTTTTAAGTATTGCACCTGATGAGTCATAATTTTCGAGCCACAACTTCCATTTAGATAAATCGTTAACCATATTGTAAACACTATCTGCAGGAGCATTAATATCAACAACTCTCGATACTGCAATAGCAGAAGGCATTAACAATGAAATAGCCAACATTAACAGGAAAAGAAAAACCAGACTTATTAAACCAAGTTTTATAACCCTCATATTATTCCCACTTAAAAACTTTTACGGCTGCTGCATACACCACTACACCCCACAATGCAAGCACTCCTAATTGAGGGAGGCAATCATTTAAATGAGCGCCTTCAAAAGCTATCTTTCGCATAGCATCGTTAAAATGTGTTAGCGGAAGTAAACGGCAAAGCGGTTGCAGCCATGCAGGAAAAACCTCTATTGAAAAGAACGTTCCGGCAAGCAAGAACTGCGGCAGTGTAACAAGATTAGCAACAGGCGGTATCATACTTTCGTTTTTTGCAAGCCCGCTTACAACAAAACCAAAACCCATAAATACAACGAGGGCAAGAAAGCTAAGCGCCATGATTTCTAAAAAAGTAACAAGGCCATGAACGAGCGTATAATGAAATGCAAAGTGCCCAATGCCAATAATGATCACCGCAGTTGAAAGCTGAAAAATAACACGGCTTATAGCCTCGCCCAAAATTATATAGGAACGTTGAATTGGCGTTGCATAAAACCTTTTTAATACCAGTTGCATACGCAGGTTATAAAATAGAAAGGCTACACCAAAAACTCCGGCACTCAATAACGAAAAGCCAAGCTGACCAGGTAAAATAAAATCAATAGTTCGATAAGTACGGCCCGGAATTTTTTGAACATCTTCATTTATAGCGGCAAAAGTTGGCGCCTGCGGATAAGTTCCTTTGTTGATACTGGCTATAATTGAATTTAAAATGGACTTTAGTACCTGCAGATTTTGCGGATTAACCGCTTCAGAAGTTTTAAGGTTAATAATGTAAGGCGGAGCGGCTGTGGTATTTTTTTGAATATTTAATACCGCAGTTATTCTGCCTTTTTCAAGGTCTTCTCTTATCTCGGTTTCGGGCTTGTTTATAATAGTAATTCCGGGTACACTTTTAATAGCCTTAAAAACAGGGTTCAGGGTATCGGATTGCTTGTCAGTTGAAATTTTGAAAGATACCTTTCCGCCTCCGCCTATAAAACCAAAAACCAAAATAAAAACTAAAGGAAAAGCAAGGCTGAAAACAACAGTCGACGGACTTCGCAATATCGCTTTTAAACTTGCCCTGGTAATTGCCAACATAGCTCTTACCTGATTATATTTTACGCTCATTGGCTTTGAACCGGGATTTTAATGATTTTTTGGATTAAGAGGAAATGAGGGAAGAAAAGGTGCAGCTTAAACTAATGAAGTATGTTGACGCTATTTTTAATTTCTATCTTCTCACTTTAGAGCCGGGGTTTATTGTATATCAATCTCAAAAGGTAAACGCGCCTGTGGTATTGCCATCATTGTTCGAATGCTTTTTAGTTGTTTAAAAATGACATATTGTTCTTCGCCTATTTCTTCTTTAATCGTTTTTACCTTCACATCATTTTTATAATCGTTGAACATCTTTTCAAAAATATTCTTCTTTTCAGGATATTCTTTCAATGTATAATCCTTAACCTTTGCCATTCTTGCTGCACAACTAACAGCATCATTTATATTACCTATACGGTCAACCAGGCGAAGTTGCAACGCTCTTTGTCCCGTCCATACCCGGCCTTGTGCAATACTGTCAACAACTGCCACAGATAACTTTCTTCCTTCCGACACTCTGCCTTTAAATGCCCCGTAAATAGTATCAACTGTATTTTGAATAAATATCTTTTCAGCCTCATTCAACGGTCTGTTTACTCCAAGCATATCGGCAAAAGGACCAGTTTTAACTACATCGAAAGTGATCCCTAATTTTTTATTAAAGAAGTTCTTCATGTTGGGAATAATGCCAAACACCCCAATAGAACCGGTTATCGTATTGGACTGTGCAAATATGCTGTCAGCATTACACGAAATATAATAGCCCCCTGAGGCCGCTACGTCACCAAAGCTAACTACAACAGGTTTGGCTTTTTTTGCAAGTGTAATTTCGCGCCATATTTCTTCACTTGCTAAAGCGCTGCCACCGGGAGAATTTACCCTGAAAACTATAGCCTTAATGTTTTTATCCATTCTAACCTTCCTTATCAGGTTTCTATAATCATCACTGCCTATTTCGCCATCTTCTCCCTTGCCATCTTTAATTTCGCCTTCAGCGTAAATGAGCGCAATCCTTTCGCCCCCACTTCGCGTAAAATCTACAGCCTTTGCATACTTTCCTAACGATACATAATTAATCTTAGCAGTATCTTTAATACCCAGCTTTCCAATAATCTCACTTTTAACTTCATCATCATACTTTACTGCATCTATTAGTTTATAGGTAAGCGCATCGTAAGCAGTTTTTATAGCGCCCTGGTTGGCCAGGTTATGTAAGGCAGCAGTATCTGCTTTTGTTTTTTCCGCAACAGCCGTTAAAAGCCGGCTGTACATATCATTTATATAAACAGAGGTTTGTAAACGGTTGGCTGCCGTCATCTGATATTCACGCAAAGGCTCTGTTGCGCTTTTAAATTTTCCTGCATAAAAAATCTGGGGTTGTATTTCAAGACGCTCTAAAGTTCCTTTTATAAAAAATAAAGTGCTTGCCATTCCCCGCCAGTCAACCAAGCCTTTAGGATTACAATATATTTTGTCTGCGGCGGTAGCCACATAATACGCTTTCTGGCTTATCACATCACCATAAGCAATTACAAACTTTTTGCTTTTTTTGTAATCAAGCAATGCATTTCGCAGCTCTTCGCTTGCTGCAAAACCATTAGCGTTATCATCACATTTTATATAAATACCTTTAACCGAATTATCAGTTTTTGCATACTCAAGCATTCTTACTACATCGTATAAACCCGGCACATTGTTATCCGAATTACTGGTGAATGTACTTAAAATGTTTTCATCCTTTTGTTCTTTGTATTGTTTAGTAAGGTCAACTACTAAAACCGCATTACTGTTAATGTCAGGTTTGCCAGGAGAGGCAGCGCTTGAAATAATGCCTATTAAAATGAAAAAACCAATGAGGGTAAAAATGATAAGGGCAAGCAATGAAGCAAAAAATATTTTAAAAAAATTTCTCATGTTTAGATGAATAATTAAGAACGCAATTTAGAGATATTTGAAGCGTGCAATTTATTGAATAATATGAACAACGTATTTTTATTGACTGGCGGCAACTTAGGCGACCGGCTTGCAAACTTACAGAATGCGTTTAAGCTGGTTGACGAATTAGTGGGTACTGTAGTAAAAAAATCTTCCATTTACCAAACCGCAGCCTGGGGACTAACTGATCAGCCTTCCTTTTTAAACCAGGTGCTGCTTTGTACAACACAATTAACAGCCGGGCAAATTTTACAAACCATTTTATTAATTGAAGAGCAAATGGGCCGCAAACGCTTCGAGAAAATGGGGCCACGAATAATTGATATAGATATTCTTTTTTATAATGATGGGGTAATTGATCTGCCCGATTTAAAAGTTCCTCACCCCGAAATTATCAATCGAAGATTTGTTCTTGAACCATTACAGGAAATTGCTCCGGATTATATACACCCTGCTCTTAAAAGAAGTATTGCTGAATTATTCTCTGCCTGTACCGATCCACTCGAAGTGAAGATGTTGCAGCAGGCATAAATTTACCAATGAAAGATCGTTTTGGAAAACTTTCTTTTATCAACATATTAGTTCTCTATTTATAATACACTTAATATTCTTACTGTCTGTTTATCATTTTGCTGTACGTTTGACATTTTTTAATGTTTTAAACGATTAACCTTTCCATAGTAAAATAGAGTGCAGCAGAATAAAAAAATTTACAATTTCAAATATGCATTGTTATAAAAAAGACAATGAGTATTATTATATTGAAGAAATAAGAACCGGGAAAAAAGAAATTGTATTGAATACAATGTACAAAATAAAACCGCCCCGAAAATAAACGGAGCGGAAATGATATACGGCACCTTCAGCGGATATACCCTAAGACTTTGCCGCAATACAAATATACAACTTACAACCGTTGATGAAGTATCATTTCATTACAATCGAAGGAAATATTGGAGCGGGAAAAACTACCCTTGCTCATTTGCTTGCAAAAAAACTAAATGCAAGGTTAATACTTGAAGAATTTGCAGACAACCCCTTCTTATCAAAATTTTACGAAAGCCCGGGTCAATATGCCTTCCCCTTAGAATTGTTTTTTATGGCCGAGCGGTATAAACAATTGAAAGAATTATTACACACTGCCGACCTTTTTCAAAGCATAACAGTCAGCGATTATTTATTTACCAAGTGCCTTTTGTTTGCCAAAGTAAACCTGCCGAAAGAAGAGTTCAGGCTTTACCAGAAGCTTTTTGACATCATCCATCAGCAACTGCTTCACCCCGAAATTCTGATATACCTACATGCACCTGTGCAAAAACTGCAACAAAACATCAGGAAGCGGCACCGCCGGTACGAACAATCTATACCTGACGAATACCTGCTTAAAATACAAGATACTTATATGAGTTATATACGGGAACATAATATTCGAACTATTGTTATAGATGCCGGTAATGCAGATTTTTTGGGAAATGAAGAACACGTAAATGTTGTAGTGAAGGCACTGGAAAAAGACCCTTCCGAAGGACAGCATTATTTTACTTTACCTTAATAACACCCGGGTTTTGAACGAAGCAACAATTTTACGTAATGATCCTTTTGCTGCTGTAAAAATTCCCGAATACCGCAATATGATGATTGGCCGCTTTTCCTTCATTATGGGATTGCGCATGTTAGGAACTTTAATGGGGTGGTGGGTGTACGAGTTAACCAACGATCCGCTGGCTATTGGCTTAATTGGCTTAACAGAAGTTATACCTGCACTTACGCTTGCCTTATATGCAGGCCATGTAATAGACATTAGCGAGAAGAGGAAACTGTTGCTTAAAGGCGTAGCTGCTTACCTGCTTTGCGGCATTCTGCTTCTTATTATTTCGACACCTTATTTTTATAATCATACTGGTAAAAGCATTGTGATTGCCGGTATTTATATCACCATATTTTTTACAGGCATTATACGTGCTTTTACAGGTCCTTCATTTAATGCAATTATTGGCCAATTGATTCCCAAACCTATTTTGCCAAATGCCATAACATGGAACCAGGGTACATGGCTTTCAGCATCAGTTATGGGCCATGCTTCAGCAGGTTTTTTTATAGCCATGTTCAAAAACACCGGTACTTTAATTGTGATTGTTATACTAATTTGTGCAGCTTTTTTTATGCTTGCTAAAATATATGCAAAGCCTGCCGCAAACACCAACTTTAATAAACGTACATGGGAAAGCGTTCGCGAAGGGTTGCATTTTGTATTTAAAACAAAAGAAGTTTTGGGAGCATTGTCGTTAGATCTTTTTGCTGTTCTTTTTGGGGGAGCTGTAGCAATGGTTCCGGTATATGCAAGAGATATTTTGCACGTTGGCCCCATTGGTTTTGGATGGTTGAATGCCGCCGCAGATTTAGGAAGTATTATTATGGTGATTGCCCTTACCGTATTTCCGCTAAAAAGAAAACAAGGGCAAACGTTAATGTTTGTAGTTGCAGGGTTTGGACTCACTATCATTCTTTTTGGAATATCGAAAGTGTTCTGGATATCGTTTGCTGCTTTATTACTAAGTGGCCTTTTAGATGCAATTAGTGTAGTGATAAGAGGAACGATCGTTCAAATGAAAACACCTGATGAAATGCGTGGACGTGTAATGAGCGTAAACTCAATGTTTATTAACAGCAGTAATGAATTAGGGCAGTTTGAAAGTGGTTTAGCGGCAAGACTTATGGGTGTTGTTCCGTCAGTAGTCTTTGGCGGAATGATGACGTTGCTGGTAGTAGCTGTTACATGGTTTAAAGCGCCTACTTTAAAAAAGATGGAGTATTGAATCTAATAAAACAAAGGAGAAAGCGCAATTTCGCTAAGAAGCTGTCTAAAAACGTTTCAGCATTATCCTTATGGCTGATAAGTGCACCATTGCTATACTTGTGTTATTAAGTCGTTCGTAATTTTTTGAGTTCCTTCTGT
>JAABUN010004241.1_pt1 | contig 19997 bp, 27 predicted proteins | sample 5559311 | NCBI WGS metagenome assembly JAABUN01 (sample SAMN10711877, study PRJNA513370) | rock metagenome | isolation source: Antarctica rocks | place: Antarctica: Victoria Land, Siegfried Peak sud
CTGAGATGAACGATCGCGCCGGGATCGACGCGCTCGCGGACGCGCTCCAGTCCCTATGATCGGGGGGCCGGCGGAGCATTACACGACCATCACCGCACCACGAGTCCTGACATTGGATCACCGACAATAGGCACGGATGGAGCGAAGCGCTGAGCAGGGGCCCGCGTGCCCCACGGTGATTTGGGACTCGGCGGTTTGTGCCACCGCCTCGGTCCGACGATCAGCGTCGCGGGTCTGCTATACTCGGCCGTTGCTAATCTTTCCGCCGGGGAACAACCATCCATCCGCGTTGGATTTCCCGGCCGCGGGCCGCTCTGATGAACCGGCGAAGTGAGATCGAGCGGCGCTATCGTCGTCGGGGTACCCGTGGCTAAACCGATTGTGGCCGTTGTTGGACGGCCTAACGTGGGCAAATCAACGCTGTTCAACCGCCTCATCGGGGAACGCCGGGCCATTGTCGAGGACCAGCCGGGCACCACCCGTGATCGTGTCTATGGCACGGCCGACTGGGGAGGGCTTGAGTTCACCCTGGTTGACACCGGCGGGCTGCAGGACGACAAGGAAATCGCCGCAGGGTCCTTGGCTGAGATCGCCCGGCACACGCGCGAACAAGCGCGGCAGGCGATCGATGAGGCCGACGTTATTGTCTTCATCGTCGACGCTAAAATGGGTCTCTCAGGCGGGGACCATGAGGTCGCCGATCTCCTGCGCAGGGCGGATAAACCGACCATTTTGGCGGCGAACAAAGCCGAGAGCGCCGACCGCCGGAACGGCGCGATCGACTTTTACGAGCTCGGTCTTGGTGAGCCGATCGCCATCTCGGCGTATCACGGATCGGGAACCGGCGACCTGCTCGACCGGGTGGTCGAGGCGTTACCCGAAGCGGAAGAGGAACCAGAGACCGATGGTCCCGCCATCGCCATAGTCGGTCGCCCAAACGTTGGCAAGAGCCGGCTCCTCAACTCGTTGCTGGGTCAGGAGCGGGCCATCGTCAGCGACGTCCCTGGCACCACACGCGATAGTCTTGATACCCAGTTGATCTGGGCTGGTCAGCCACTGACGCTGATCGACACAGCGGGCATTCGACGGCGCGGGCGAGTCGAGCAGGGCATCGAGCGTTTCAGCGTCCTTCGCTCCATGCGCTCGATCGATCGCTCGGACGTGGTCCTGGTTCTCATCGATGCCACCGAGGGATTCACCGCTCAGGACCTCCACATCGCGGGGTACGTGGAGGAACAGAAGAAGGGCATCGTCGTCGTTATCAACAAGTGGGATCTGGTCGAGAAGTCACCGCGGTCCATGGACGAATACCGGGAGAAAGCGCGGGAGGCGTTGGACTTCATGCCGTACGCGCCGCTCGTCTTCATCTCCGCGAAGTTCGGGCAGCGGGTCCAGCAGCCCTTGGAAACCGCTCTCGAGGTTGTGGCGGAGCGGCAACGACGCGTCTCGACGGCTGCCCTAAACAAGATGCTGCGCGAAGCGGTCGCAAGCCATCCCCCTGCCAGCAAGCCGGGAAAATGGCTGAAGTTTTACTACGCGACCGAGGCCGACACCTCGCCACCGACATTCGTCTTCTTTTGTAACGACCCGACACAAATTCACTTCTCCTACCGCCGATACCTTGAGAACAGGCTCCGCGAAACGTTCGGGTTCACCGGCACCCCGCTCCGGCTGAGCTTCCGCGGTCGCGAGGACGGGCGCTGAGATGCCGCCCCTCGCGGTCGACGTCGTGCTCATTGGCGCGGCCTACGCCTCCGGGGCGGTACCGTGGGGAGTCGTCCTTGGCCGCTGGTTCGGACGGATCGATCTCCGGCGCCACGGCAGTCACTCGATTGGCGCGACGAATGCCCTGCGGGTGTTGGGCTGGAGAATCTCGATCGCGGTCTTCGCCCTCGATTTTCTCAAGGGCTTTATCCCAGTGGTGGTCGCCCGTCTTGCTGGGGTTGATGGCTGGTGGACGGCAGCTGTGGGCGTCGCCGCCGTGATCGGACATTGTTGGTCGCCGGTGATCGGGTTCAAGGGCGGCAAAGGGATGGCGACGGGGGCGGGATCGGCCGCCGGTATGTTTCCGTGGGTGCTGCTGGTCTTTCCCTTGATGGTGTTGGTCGTGGCATTAACGCGATACGTATCGCTGGCATCCTTGGTTGGCAGTGTTGCGGTCAGCGTCGTAGTCGTCGTTCTTGGGGCGCTAGGACTCGTGGCCTGGAGTGTCACGCTGGCGATCGTCGTGATCACCGGGATCATCATCGTCAAGCACGAAGGCAACATCCGTCGCTTGCTCGCCGGCACGGAGCGCCGCTTCGGGGAGCCCGTAAGCGGCTGAGACGCATGGCGCCGTGCCCCGCCTACTTCTCTCCCGCGGCGCAGGCAGGCTTAGCCGCCATATCCGTTCGGGTGTCGCTTAAACCAGTCCCAGGCGCTGCCCACCATCAGGTCTAGGGTTGATCGCCGCGGCGTCCAATCGAGCACCTCACGGGCGCGACTGCTATCAGCCGTTAAAGCGGGCGGATCGCCGGCCCGACGCGGTTGGTAGCTGACCGGCAGCGACCGCCCGGTCACCCTCTCGACCGCCGCCACAATCTCGCGGACAGAGAAGCCCTCGGTGGTGCCAAGGTTCATCGCTCCGAGCGATTGCTCGAGTCGCTTCAGGGCTTTGAGGTGAGCATCGGCCAGGTCGATCACGTGAACGTAGTCGCGGATCGCCGTTCCATCGGGAGTCGGGTAGTCGGTGCCAAAGACGGCGAAGGTGTCCCGCTGGCCGAGCAATGTCTGTAAGGCGACAGGAATGACGTGCGTTTCTGGTTCGTGGTCCTCCCCATGCTCCTGGGTCGCCCCGGCGACGTTGAAGTAACGAAGCGCGGCGTAGCGGAAACCGTAGGCGGCGGCGTACGCTTCGAGCATCTTTTCGACGCTCAGCTTTGTCTGTCCGTACGGGTTGATCGGACGGGTGTCCATTGCCTCATCGATTGGGAGCGCGGCTGGCATCCCGTACACGGCGGCGGTCGAGGAGACGACGATTCGCTCGACATCGGCTTCGCGCATCGCCTCGAGCAGATTGTGGCTCCCTGTCATATTAATGCCAAAGTAGGGGCCGGGATCGGCCACCGACTCCGGAACAAGGGTAGCAGCGGCGAAGTGAATAACCGCGTCCGGTCGGATCGAGAGCATAACTTCTCGCGTACGTACGCCGTCCCGTAGATCACACTCGATAAACTCCGCATCCGCAGCGACCGCAGCACGGTGGCCACGCCAGAGATTGTCGACGACGACAACGTCCTGCTGCTCGGCAAGCAGCCGCTCGACGGCGACGCTGCCGATGTAGCCCGCGCCGCCGGTGACCAAGATGCGCATGCAACCTCCAACCATAAGCGACCCGTTAGCCCGCTAGCGGCCGCCTCACTGCCGTTCGCGGCGCAGACCCCCATGGTACACTCGGTCAACTCAGGCGCGTCTCGCCCGCCCCTGATAATCCCCCGCAGTTCCCTTCAACTGTCTTCGGTTTCGCCCCCGTGAGGAGAGCTCGTGTGGTGACGCTCAGCAGGCCGACGCGAACTGACACTGAGGTGAATGCCGCGATCAACGCGGAGCAACGGCGGCAGCGCGTTAGCATCGAGTTGATCGCGTCGGAAAATTTCGTCAGTAGCGCCGTGTTGCGCGCCGTAGGCAGTGTCTTAACCAATAAGTATGCGGAGGGTTATCCAGGTAAGAGGTATTATGGCGGCTGTGAATTCGTCGACCAAATCGAAACGCTGGCGATTGAGCGGGCGCGGCAACTCTTCGGCGCCGAGCATGTCAACGTCCAGCCGCACTCCGGAGCGAGCGCCAACCTCGCGGCGTATTTCGCGCTGCTCGAACCAGGCGACCGCGTTCTGGGGTTGAGTCTCCAGGAAGGCGGCCACCTAACGCACGGACTCGCGGTCAATTTCTCTGGCCGCCTCTTTCAGCCGCATTTCTACGGCGTCGATGCGGCGAGCGGTCTGCTCGATTACGAGGCGATCGCGGCCAAGGCGCGCGAGGTCCGTCCGCGGGCGATCATTGCCGGAGCCAGCGCCTACAGCCGTCACATCGATTTTGCCCGCTTCCGAGCGATCGCTGATGACGTCGGCGCGTACCTCTTCGCGGACATCGCCCATCCGGCGGGTCTGATCGCGGCCGGCCTCCACCCAACCTCGATCGGTCACGCTCATGTCACGATGACGACGACCCATAAGACGCTGCGCGGTCCCCGAGGGGGCATGATTCTGTGTGACCAGGAGCACGCCAAGGCGATCGACAAGAGCATCTTCCCTGGTTTCCAGGGCGGCCCACTGATGCACGTCATCGCCGGCAAGGCCGTAGCCTTCGGCGAAGCGCTGGAGCCATCATTCAGGACCTACGCCGGGGCGATCATTGCCAACGCCCGCGTCATGGCCGAGACGCTGATCGAACGGGGATTGCCGATTGTCTCCGGTGGCAGCGACAATCATTTGATGTTAGTCAACGTCGGTGAGCTCGGGATGAGTGGCAAGCAAGCCGAGCATCTCCTCGATACCGTTGGCATTACCTGCAACAAGAATACGATCCCAGGCGATACGCGCCCGCCGACTCAGGCGAGTGGCATCCGGCTCGGATCGCCCGCGATCACTTCGCGCGGCTTCGGCGTTGACGAGGCACGGCGCGTCGCCAATCTCCTGGCTGACGTTCTGCACGCTCCGGACGACCTGGCGACCAAGGCGCGGATCAGTGATGAGGTCCAGCATCTGACGAGTCACTTCCCGCTTCCCGGGTTGGACGAAGGGGAGCGATAGGCAAGAGGGAAGACCTGTACGGGTTTGAGGAACCCCTCTGCGGTCTGTGGCGAATCCGCGACGGGACTCATCGCCCCTCTTAGGGTTCACCAGACACGTTGAGGGGCTCTTTCACGTCTTAAGTGTTTCAGGCGCGTGGGGGCAGACGCCGTGTCCTTTCTATTGCAGCAGGAGTTCGAATCGGAGTTCGTCGCGCTCGTCGTCACTCAGGCGGCGGCCGGCGAGATGAATCAGACCGATCAACAGGCGGCGCGTCTGCTGACTAAGCAGGGTTCCCGCGACGGCTCCAGCGAGACCCCCAACGGCTGTTCCAACCAAGAACGGTCGGACGGCCGTGATCGCTCCCGTGTGCTCGATCGCCAACGGCACGGCGGCACCTGGACTGATGTCGCTACAAGAAGGTTCGCCGAAGACTAGAGTCCCTGCCGACACGCCGCTCCTCCTTGAGCGTTCACTCCGGGTCGCCCGCGTTTCATCGGCAGCCCCACCTCCGGTTCACAGGATGCGCTTCACTGGATGGCCAACAACGTCTGAGCTTCCGCCCATAGCTCTTCGAGCCGGTAAAATGCTCGCTGACCAACGTCCATGACATGAACGATCACCTCGCCGTAGTCAAGCAGGATCCAACCAGCGGCACTGGTACCCTCAGTACGTTCAGGGCGGACCGACTCTTCGGCGAGTTTTTCCAACACTTCCCGCGCGGTCGCTCGCAGTTGTCGCTCATTCTCTCCAGAGCAGATGACGAAGAAGTCGGCGACCGGGGAAATGGCGTGAATGTCGAGAACCAGCGTGTTACTCGCCGGCGTATCGCTGATCACGTCCGCAATGCGAAGGGCGAGGGCGCGGCTTTCGCGCACGGCTCCAGGATCGCGTTCGTCGAGGAGTGGCTCGGTCTCGGTGAGGTGGACGGATTCGATGGGAACGCTCCTTCGCGTCTGGGGCGAACGTACGGTCGTTGGCCCGGACAAAGTATAGGCGGGGGGAACTCCCACCACAAGAAAACGTCAGAGTAGGGGGAGATCAGCGGCGTTCATCCGGTCTGGGTGGGCCCGGCAGGGATCGAACCTGCGACCATGGGGTTATGAGCCCCGTGCTCTACCACTGAGCTACAGGCCCCCAGCACGCCGCATAGTTTAGACCACTTGTCATGCGATCTCATAGCCGCCGAACGTGACCGATCTCGACGCGCAGGTGGCACTCGAGGCGTAAGCTTGACAGGGGCAGCGATGAAAACGGCGCCGACAGAATCACAGCGGAACGTATCACTAGGTGGCGTGCCGTTTCGTTTCCCAGGTGCCAAGAATGGCGTGGACTGCAAATGGCTGGCGGTCTGGCGGGCAGCTGGGCACCATCAAGCCCAGCGGACACCAGGCCGCGCTTTGCCCGTCACATCAGAAGCTAACAGGGGTCGCCGCGAGTGAAACGGTGTACACGCGGCGAGGAGCGAGGGAGCGGACTCGAACCGCCAACCTTCTGCTTGGAAGGCCGGAGTGCGTTTGCGCTGTAGCGTCCCCGTGAGTCGCGGCGATTTCATGCCGTTATCTGCCTCCTCGCGCCGAGCGGAACGTGTCCAGTTATGGTGTCTCCCGATGGCGTCTCCAGCTTCGCGATGAGCCCTGCTGTCGCTGTATTGGCTCCCCCGGAGCCGCGCGCCGCGTCCTCGCCCGACGTTGGAGCCATCGCACGTTCCGCCCGTCAGCGCGCTCTGGTTGGTATGATCCTGGCGCCCCCGCCGGCCCTGAACCGATCGGTGGGGTGCGCTCTGGTGTCGCGGCCTAGGACTCGTCTAGGCCGCGACTTTTTCCTCGGGACTCCGCGGCCCATCGGTCAAGAATCGGTCGAGTTCGGACTGGGCGACGCGCCAGCCGGCCCGTCGGTTGATGAGGGTGCCGCGGAGCAATCCCCTTCGCAGCCACTCCCGAACCGTCTCCGGATGGGCGTGGAGCGCGTCGGCCGCCTCGGCGACCGTGTACCACCGCTCGCTGCTCATGGCGTGTTCCTCCTACTGGGCGGGGTTCTCTCTATCTTATCACGGTCTAGACCGGTTCGTGCCATGAAACGCGGTGGTACGCGGTCTCGTTTCCCTCGGGAAGCGTCGTTCCGCTGGCGGACCCGTCTTGCTCGTGCCCCGGCAATCTGGTACGGAGCGAGGCCGGGGCCGACGCAGGCGACCGGCTCCGATCGAAGTGCTACTTGCCAGGCGCCACGATCGCGAGATACGCCTCATTCCCGCATCGGTCACAGGAAAACGATCCCCCTCGCCGGTCAGGCGTCAGCACGACCCGCCCCATCAGCGCAATGGTCTCGCCGCAGCGGGAACAGGCGAACTCAAACGCCAGAACCTCGTCAGATGTATGGATCTCGTCGATCTCGTCGGGCACGTCGTCCATAGCGGTTACTCCCTTTCACTCGGTCACTCGGGCGGTCCACCGGGTCATCCCTGGGGGCGCCGCGACGACCTCTCGCGGCGGGTGGACGCTCGCCGCGAGAGGTCCGCTGGGTCCGGCGATTAGGCGGTCGCCTCCGCGGCAGCCTCCTCGGGCGTGCGGTCGGTGGGCGGCGCGAAGAGGGCAGTGAGCAGGACGAGCGCCGACGTCTGGGCATCGCCGGCGATGATCGGGGTCGGCGGGCCGCTGAGGTCGTTGGCGTCGAGGCGCCCCAGCGTCCACCGGCCCGCAGCGTCGACGGTCAAATCTCCGGCCAGGAAGGTGCATCTATCGAACGGATTGGCTTGGTTGAAGCGGGTGACGTGGATTCGGTCATGACGGGGCATGATGGGCGGGGCGGGCTGGTCCGAGCGGGCGGTGCCGGCAGACGCCGTGCCGAACGGGGCGGAGCCGGTCACGATGCCGGCGGCGACAGCAGCGCGGGCAGTGAGCTTCAGGGCAGCGCGTCGAGTGATCATGGTTGGTTCACTCCAATGGTGTCGTGCGTCCTGGTCGGGGGGTGCGGCACCGAAGAGGCCCCGATCACTCCCATCGTCGGGGCCTCGCTGTGTGCCAGGGCGGGTGGGCCGCGGGTAGGTGGTGATGGCATCGGTGCTTCTACGCGGCGCGGGAGGTGTCGGCGTCGGCCTGGCTGGCGTGGACGGTGAGACCGTTCGCGTCGATCGTGGCGTAGCCGCTCGCCTCCACGCGGTAGGTGACGCGGGCCATCCGCGCATTCATCGCCCGCATGGTGGCCAGCGCGGCGCGGTGCTCGGTGGTGAGGGCGGCGGCGTGGGTGGTCTCAAACGCGGCAATCTGCTCCTCAGTGGCCCAGGTGCCGAGGCCGGAGCTTGTGACGTGGCCGGCGGCGTCGATGACGAGGACGAGGACGGGGCAATAGGTGCTGGCCCGACGCTTGTTCCACGTCAGGCCGGCCCGCTTGGGGTTGCTGGTCTGGGTGACGTGGCGGAAGCCGTGGCCGCGCTTGAACTCGATCCAATGCCGCATCTGGCAGCGGAGACGGAAGCCGTAGGGGTAGTCACTGACGATGTAGGCGGTGTCAGGGGACGTGTGGCCGGTGAGGGGTTCCATGATCGGGGCTCCTTCTCTGGGATCGGTTCGGTGGTCGGGGTGGGGGCTGGCCCAGGAACGCCGGCCCCGTGACGGGTGCTAGGCCGCGACGGGCGTGGGGCGCGTGACCGGCTGGGGGGTCGGCACCTTCCGGGGGAGCCCGGACCCGCCGCATGCCTGACAGGTGACGCGGTAGGTGGTGCCGAAGGTGGCGCTCAGCTTGACGAGGAAGCCCTTGCCATCGCAGGGAACGCAGAAGGGCGGGACGAGCGCCAGGACGGGTGCCGCCGGGGTGGGCGGCTCCGGGTCGAGATCGAGGAGGCCGGCCAGGTGGTAGTAGGCCGCGCGGTGCTTGCAGACCGGATCGCCGAACGCGCCAGCCTGGCAGGTGCAGCCGTGGGCGGTGCCGTTGACGATCTCCAACTCATAGGCCGTGGTCGTATCGCTGCCGCTGGTCGCCAGCCACGCGCCGCACCCGACCAACTGCCGGACCTGGATCCCCTCGTCGAGCGCCCGCTGGAGCGCCGCTTGCCACCGCTCCGGCGTCGCGTGTCGGTTCGTCCGCTGCATCGTCGTTGCCACGTCCGTGACTCCTCTCCGTTTGCGTCGGTGTTCCTAGGCACCGGCGCCGCCTCACAGGGTTGGGGACTGCCTCCCTCAACTGAATTTATCTTATCATTACCTAGCATAAGTGTCAATAGGTTGTGCTATTGCATTCGTCGTCATGATCAGTTACGTTAGAAGTCATGACGTATGACGCAAGGGAACACTCCCTTGCTCCATGTGCGGAGATACCAGGTCGAGGGGGACCGATGACCGAGGAACGCTGGTACGACGTGAAATACATCGTGGCCCTCTTGGGGGTCCACGAGCAGACCGTCCGTCGCTGGATTAAGCAGGGGGATTTGCCGGCGATCCTTCTCGGACGCAAGGGGGGGTATCGCGTCAAGGCCAGCGACCTTGACGCGTTCCTCAAGGATCCGTCCGAAAAGGGAAAAGCCGCCGCGTGACGTAGCCACGCGGCGGCTGGCAGTCCCTCAACCCTGCTAGGACAGGGGGGAGGAGCTTCGATCGTACCACGGAGGCGCGGCCGATGGCTTCCCACCTTGGCGAACGTGACGCCTCAGTTCCCGCCGTCCTGCATGACTTGATCGCGGCTGCACAACGCCTCCCGGCGGACGCGCAGCGCGGACCGTTTCACGGCATCGGCGGCGGCGACGGCCTGACCCTCGAGATCGGGAGGACCGCGATCTTCCTGTCCGACGACGATGCCGGGGACCTGATTGCCGGCGACTATCTCGACATCTCCTCGATTGGCTCCGGCGATGGGTCCGTCACCCTCCTGCCGCGCGCCTTCGCGGCCGTCGAGCCCACGGAGGACCACCCCCGATGACCGATCACCGCACCGGGGACGACCTGGGAACACCGGTCGCCGGCGATGCGACGCCCCTGGCCGCTGGAGCAGCCGCCTCCGATGAAGGGGAACTGGCCGCCTTGCGCGAGTGCGTCGACCGGCTCGAGCAGCAGCTGGCCCTCATGGTCAAGACGTTCTCCGACCGGCTCAACGTGCATACCCACCGCCTCGACCGCCTCGACCCACCTGACCGGGGATGGCGCGACGAGCCGCCGATCCCCAGCGAGCCGAGCGAGCGGTGAGCGCACGATTCCTCCCTGGAGAGGTTCGACACACATTTTGCTACTAGGGTGGTGTGGAATGTGTGGAACCTCCTAGCCCGTCGGACCGACACCACGCGGACGGATGATGTCGGCGCGCCTGGCTTGCAGCGCACGACGGAATCGGTCATGCCCTTGGTCAGACTCTGTGATCTCTTTCACAATCGCCGTGGGGCAGAGGCCGATGGTGACGATCGCTGGTCAGACGTGGCACGAGCAGGAGCTCGCCGCCCTCATCACCGCTGCCCGAACCCTCGCCCGCGGCATCACTTTGGAGCGGGTCAACGGGGTCGAGATCGCTGTCCCCACCCGGCCCCATCTGTGGGCGCTCCTCGAAGCCCTGGACGCGCCGTATGATCGTCACGAGGGGTCGGACCCGGCCCTCACGGGCGATGCCGTCGTGGCCGCGTAGGGCGCGCGAGTCCGGCCGAGGAGCGACGCGACCGCCGTAGGCGACCGCTGCGGAACAACGGGAGCGACGGCGGGGGCGGTAGGTGGTTGGCATCCGGCAGCCATGAAGCGGTGTCGCACGAGGAGCACCCCATAATGGCGACGGAGAGCGTCAACCATCCTCAGAACGCCGACCATGAGGGACGAGGTCTGGTTGTGAGGCAGGTTGGCGGCGTGTTCGTGTTGTTTGCGGTGTCCGTGTTCTTTTGGAGTGCCGTGGCGTACCTCGCCGGGGTGTGGACGGTTGGGGGTCTCTGGGGCGCCCGGCTCGCCGTGCTCATCGCGGGTGTCGGTCTGGTGCTGGTGGTCGCGGGACTGTTCATCTCTGCCACGCGAGGATGGAGCGTGCTCCGCCGAGGCTGGGCGCTCTTGGGAGTGGGGGTTGTCGTCGACATCGCGGCGGTGATCGCCTTTGTTCAGGGGCTGATCCCGTTGCTGGTGGGCGATAGAGTCACCCTTGTAGCAGAAGCCGTCGCCGTGGTCGGCGCGGCCCTGGTGCTATTCGGACTCATCCGCTGGGTGTGGTGCTGGGTGATGGACGATCCCTCAGCGCAATTCGGCGAACACCGCTTCTGCCCCTGGTGTGGCACACCGATCGTCGCTCGGCAGCCCTCCTGCCCTTCCTGCGGCACGAACCTCTCAGGGAGCGCGCCACCCTCCACTGGGGGGAAGGCGGGTGCCGGAACGAAACAGGTCGCCGTGTGGACCGTCAGCGGTGCCATCGGCCTGCTCGTTGTCGTCCTGATGCTCGTCAGCTCGCCTGAGTGGCTCTCACCCGTCCGGCACCTGATGCCTGGTGACGGGAGCACCACCGAAACACAAGCGGGCGGGAGTCGCGGCGCCGCACGATCGACCGCCACGAGCGTCGTCACCGATCCCTGCATGGGGTACGACGACTGGGGCGCGCAACTCAACATGCGAATGCTCCGGATGGCGGAGTGGTTCCAGCAGACGCCGCCCGCCCTGCAGGGCACGAAGAGTGAGATGCAGACCCAGGTGGCAGCTTCCGCCCAGGACGACATCGCGCAGCTCGATGCCGTGATTGCCTGGCTAGAGCAGTCGACGGCGCCACCCGCGGCAGCCGAGTACCAGCGGCTCACCCTCGAACAGTTCAAAATCCAACGGCGGATCTTCCTGGCGAACACCTTCGAGGCGCAGGAGGAAATCCGCAGCAAGGAGTTCATACCCGTCGCACGACAAGCAGACGAAGCGAAAGACAAGATGCTGGACGCCTGTTTCGTATAGATCGCGGTTTAGTCCCGAGACGCTTGTCTTCCTCCTCACACTGGACCATCCGGCCGACAAGCCGAACGCATCGACTTCCTCCCGGCCATTGTGCGCCAGATTTGGTGCTGGGTCCCTGGCCCTCGCCGTGTAACGTCCGTGCTGACGACCGCACATCGGAGGCCCCTTCATGACCACGCCGACCGTCAACGATCCATATACACGGCGCGCCAAGCTCGCCCGCCTCTTTACCTCCGGCTGGACGCTCTTCTATGGCTCCATCCTCCTGAGCCGTGGCGTCACCGCTCTCACCAAACCCGGCACCACGCCCACGGATCACCGTTACGCTCACCTGCTCGTCGTCGCCTACGTCCTCTTCTTCCTCCTCGTCATCGCGTTCCGCATCCGTCGCCGGCGTACCCGGTCACGGGTCAATGTCGCCGCCTCCCAGGTCGCAGCCCCTCCCCCATCAACGCCCGACTGGTACGCGCAGACGTGGCCCGACCGCCACCCCGCCGATCCTCCGACCCGCCGGTGAACTGACCCGCATCGAGCCGATCGACCCAGAGGCCCCGCACCGCGACCGTTCCCAGCATTCCCGTTATCCATTAGGCGTACGTCCACGTTATCCGCATACCGCATACCGCATACCGCATACCCACCACACACCACACGCCAGCAGACCATCGAGCCCACCACACCACACACACACCACACACCACACCACACACACCACACACACCACACACCAAGCACAGCACACACACACCACACAGAAACACACACACACACCACATATACACAAGTAAGCGAGTAGCTTTGTTTGTTGTTGTGTTGGTGTGTTTGTTGTTTGGTTTGTGTTTTATTTGGTTGTTTTTGTGTGTGTTTTTATTTTTGGTGGGGGTATCCGTCCCTGAGATGTGGGAGGATCCGGGTCGGATACTCCAGACACGAGGGTCCTGACCGCCTTCGGGCTGGATTTCCTCATGGTGACACGGAAATGCAGATCACGGCCGGTCTATCGGTCACCGGAGGAGTTCGGGGTGCGTGTCCGGGGAGGGGGGACGAATCAGCGTCCCCTCGGTCCGTCGCCCGCGCAGGGGTGAACGGGCGGGCGCTGCGGGAGGCGGGGTGTTAAACTCAGGGCATGAACGAGTCAGTCGCGGAGCAGCCACTGGTCCGCGTTCCCTCCACGACCAGCACCCGGTATGACGACGAGGCGCGCGATCTTGCCTGGCAACTGTGGGGGTTCAAGCATTCCCGGAATGGGGAGGCGGTCGCCCGCGAGCTGCAGGAGACGTATCCCGGCATCGACGGGCGGACGATCCGACGCTGGGCGGATGAGGGCACATGGGCGGAGACGATTCCCCAGCAGATCCGGGCGCTGGCCCCGGCCATCCACGAGGGGATTCTGATCGATCTGATGGCGGGAGCGGCGGAAGGGGCGAGTTACCTGCGAGCGGCGGCGCGAGGGGAGGAGCGGGCGGTGCAGGCGCGGGTCACCGCCGCGATCGCCCTCTTGGATCGGTACGGCCTTGGCCCGAGGACGGACCCCTTCAATCTCCCCGCGCTGCCCAGCGAAACGGACTACGACATGAGCCCAGACAAGGCCCGCGAGCGGATGTGGGCGCGGCATCGCGACGAGTTCTAGTCCACTGGTGGAACGATTCGTGGCGTCGCGTATCCACAGAATAGCTCCGCCGGTGAGGAGAACGTCGTCAGTTTCCGCTGGCCGTCGCCGTCTCGCCCCGCCGATCAGCCCTCCTCCTTCGCGACGACGGTCTTCGCGACGGTCAACACGTCGTCCATCGGAGCGCCATCCGCGGAGGAGCCTCCAACCCGGATCAGATCCGCACCCTGCTGCACGTAGACCACGACATTCGTTGTTCCATCATCCGACGCACCAATCACGGCGCGAACCGCATCGCCAACCGGATCCACCGCGACCTCTTCGAGACCCTGGGCCGAAATCACCTGATCGGAGAAGTACGTCAGCGCGTCCGCCGCTCCTGCAGCGCTCGCGCAGCGATGGATGCTGGCGTCCAGAAACGTCGTGCTCCCGGCCGGCATGCCGGGGCCACTGAACCGCCGATAGGCGTTTTCCTGCCAACCCCACGTGTTCAGCAGGGGCATCACCTCCTCCGGCACCGCTGATAATCCTTGCGCAACCTCGACTTCCGTCCGCGTCGCGTCCTCGGTTATCGCCAGACCTTGAGGCACCTCGTCCAGTGTCGGCAACAGATCCGCGAGCGGCGTCTGCTGCCCCGTCGTTGCCTCTCCACTGGCCACCGTTTCCTGGGGCGCAGCGCGCGTTGCCGGCCGGGCGGCAGGGTTCGTCGGCGCGGGGCGGGTCGCGATGTCATCGGCGAGCGTCGCATGCACCTGACGCAACAGGGACTTCGCGAGGTTGATGGGCCGAATCTGGCCGATCGAGCCTCCCACCGGCACGCAGCCGACATCGTCGGCGTTGACCTCGCCGTCCCCGTTGGTATCACCGGGGCGGCAGTCGAGGGCGGCCCCCTGGGTCGGGACCCCAATCAACCGTCCCTGGCGGTCGACCGCCGTGCCGCCGCTGCTCCCGCCGGACAGGGTGGCGTCGGTCGTGATCCAGGCGCGGCCAGCGATACCGTCCGTGAAGTTGAAGCCACTGACGACGCCAGCGGTATAGGTCAGGGAGTCACCCCCGTTCGCGGGATAACCGAACACGTCGATCGGGTCGCCGAGCTGCACCGCGTCAGAATCTCCGAGCGGCAGAGCGGGAAGGGCGAGGCGGTCGGCGTCGACGGGGCGGCCCGCTTGGTCCGCGATCACCCGCAGCACCGTGAGGTCGAGGTCGTTATCCTCCGCAGCGATCGTCGCCGTGTAGGTCGGCTCCGGCGGGCTCCCACCGTCCGACCCAAGGATCAACACGTGGTCCTCGTCGAGGTCGACGGACAGGCGGTTCCCCTCGGCTCGGGCTTGCGCTTCCCATCGGACGAGCTGCGCCCGATTCGCGCCCATATCGACGACATGGCGATTGGTCAGGATCAGGCCGTTCGCCGAGACGACGGTGCCGCTACCAACGGAGAGGTAGTTCGACGCGGTCCCGGTCTCGTCCGTGACGTCGATGATGAGGGCGACGGCCACCGCCGCGGCCACGACCCGGTCCCGCACGACGGGATCAAGCTGCGCCTGCGCGGGACGCAGCATCACGACGGTCGCGAGCACCCATCCGACCGACACCGCGAACGCGAGTCGCCGCGCATTCCCCGGCATGCTCACCACCACCCGTACGTCGGATCACCATCGGCAGGATCGACGGGCACCAGCATGCTAGCAGTCAGGGCAAGCCTGTCAACCGCGGGAGGTGGTGATCGGCTGTGAGCGTTGGAGCGTCGTCAGGCGTCCTGATCGTCGTCGGTCCGCAAGCCGAGCACGGTCGGAGTGACCGTCGCGTCCGGTTCGCGCGTTCGGTACTTCTTGGGCGCACGCTCCCGCATCGGTTCCCAAGCGGCCAGGTCGGTGGCCGCAATCAGCGCCATCCGGCCCAGCCGCTGGGCGGGCAGCCGTCCCTCACGCACCGCCCGCGAGACGGTGTGGTAGGAGACCCCTTTGAGCTGGGCCGCCTCGGTCATTGTGTAGAGGCCGGGGAGCAGCTCCGCTGCGTCGTCGTGGCCAGCGGACGACGAGCCAAGGGGTCGCGGCGACACGGGAATCCTCCGGGATCGAGGGGGGGGAGCGGTCGATAGCATGAGCCGGGGGCCGACCGGGCGTTTCGGCCCAGGTCGGCGAGAACGCGATGTTTAGTTAGTGTCGCATGCCGTCTCTGGCCTGAGTGGCCAGCAGATGACGTCAGCCCCTGTTCGCTCGTCCACCACAGCCAACACGCCGGACGCGCCCGTCGCTGCGAGTCGGAAGGCAATCGGCTCAAGCGGTACAACATCGGCGGCAATGACGCGCGTCGTGTCCCCGGAGCGGAACTCGACACGGTAGTCAGCCGTTCGATGCGGGCGGCGCGAGGGGGGAGCAACGGGCATACGATGTGACCTCCGGGCAGCCAACAAACGGACGGGTGGGTCAAGGATAGAGTCGTACGATAGCAGAAGCGGTACTCGTGTGGAGGGGGTTCGAGTGTTCGATGAACCGGACGGCAAGCACGGTCCGATCGGTCCAGGCACTGGACGGGTGGGTGACCGCTGCGGGCGAGGCGAAGACGGAGCGCGTCTCTCGCCCCGGCCGCCGATCGGTCCGTTCGCGTGAAGGCCGCTCCCCGGCCCACCCTCAACGGGGTCGGACGCCACGAATGACCTTGGCGGAGGAGGCAGTGGAACTATAGGCCCGACGCCGATCGGTCGTGATGCCATCGTCGACAGGTGGCGATTCCGTATTGACTCTCGCCGGGCCACTTCGATAATGCCCGTGGCTACCCCGCCGATCGGCCGCTCTCCGGCATGAACCGATGGTAGGTACGGACCACCGGCTGGCCACCGACCCTTGCCTGAGGAAAGACTTGGATGGACACGGCCGGGTTCAAGGACTTCTACCGTGCGCTGGGCGTCCATCGTGACGCCGAGCCCGAGGTGGTCTCGGGCGCGTACCGTGCTCTTGCCCGCCGCTATCATCCCGACTTAAATCCTGGCGACCGTGGGGCGCATACGCGACTGACGGAGATCAACGAGGCGTACGCTGTCCTGTCCGATCAATCTCGGAGGCGTGCATACGACCGATTGTGGGACGCGAACGTGCGCGGTCCCGGCCCACCCCCACCTCCCTGGCCGCCCCCGCCGCCTCGATCGCCCCCACCATCCACTCCACCGCCTCGTCCAACGACGCCTCGACCCTCTGCGTCGCGAGGGCGCGCTCCCTGGCTCAAACGGACAGTCGGGGGCCTCGTGCTCCTGGCGCTCATTCGAGGACTGGTGTCGCTCGGCGGCGACTCCGGCCAGGGGAACAGCGGGGCATCGAGCAGCGTGCGCGCCACCGTCGTCTACGAAGCGACCACTTCGGCGAGACAGGCTGCCTCGGCGCGGACTCCGACCCCGGCGTCCAGCATCCCGACGAAGGCACAGACCCCCGTGGGATCACTGGCGCACGGGTGCAGCGGGTGGGACGAATGGGTCAGTCAAGTGAGAGCGAACGCCAACCTAGCGAGAACAGTGATCGCGACGGCGAAGGCGGTTCCCTACCCAACCAGTAATGACTACGTCCACTGGGAGAACGACCTCAACGCCATCGCGTCCGAAGTAGAGGCAAGTTCCCATCCGAAAGCCGCGGATGCATACGTTGACAATTTGGTGGCGTACTACCACGTTCTCGCGTCCGCGTACCATGGGACCGCCAACCAGACGGCCGCTACGATCGCGTGGGACCGAGTGAACTCGTACCGTGTCGAGAGCGACCGACTGTGGCAGGAGGTCTACGCGGCATGCCATGACGCACCGGGCCCACCGACCGCCATGCCAACGCCAACGCGAGCACCAACACGGACCCCCATCCCCTCGCCAACGTCCGTATCAGCGGCAAGTTGCTATGGCTGGAACGGGTGGGTGGACCGCATGGAGGCGCTGCAGCCCGCCGTCGAACGCGTCATGGCCACGGCAAGCGCGGATCGGTATCCGACGACCAACGACTACAGTCAGTGGACGTCGGACCTTCTGACGCTGGCCGGCGAGACGCGGGGGACAAACCCGCCCCCGGCCGCGTCCGCCTACGTCGACGCCGTTGCCGGTCAGTTGCTTGCTCTGAGACGGGGCTTGCTCATCGCGGAGTCCGGCGGGAACTCGCAACCCTATTTCAACCAAGCCCAACGTCGGTACGATGAGGCCGAGCGTTTGCGGATCGCGGCGAACCTGGCGTGCGCAGGGTAGCCAACGTGAGTGCACCGGAAGCCAGGGTACTCGGGTTCCGGCAGTAGCGGATTGTGAAATACGTCACAACAGTCTCGAGTCGCCATCATCGCGGTGCTCCTCACCCGGCCGGCGTCAGGCCGACGAGGTAGGCGGTGGGGTCGAACCAGGCGGCGCGGGGTCGGGCGCCGGGGCGAACTCCGCCGAGGCCGGCAGGGGGGCGACTGACTTGGCGGGTGGGGGTGCGGCGGAGGAGCCGCCGCCCATCGCCGGGTCGGCCGATCCGTTCGCCGCGTAGAACTCGTCCAACATAAAGGCGTTATAGGGATCGGCCATGGTGGGCTCCTCGGCTAGGTGATGACGGGAACGGTGGGCCGGGCCGCGTGGTGGTCGCAGAGGAAGCGGCCGTGGATAACCACGGTGGCCGCGTTCGGACAGCGCTTGCGCCACGGGCGGCTGTGCGTCACGCCGTTCGGGCCGAAGCGCGTCTGACGATCCCGCGCCATGATGTGCTCGCAGCGCCCGAGGTCGGAAGGGCGCGACCGGGCGATCCCCTGATCTTCGAGTGTCACAGTGAGCAGGCGCGGAGCGCTCAAGACGCCACCTCGCAGGAGGCGCTGGCGGCATGACGTTCGCAGGGTCCGATGCGGGCGCAGACCCGAGGGCCAAGGCAGCCGGGTGGCGGCAGGTGGAGCACGGGGGCGTAGGAGGCGCGCACATTCCGGTCGAAGGCGTCGGCGTCGGCTTGCAGGGGTGGCCAGCGGGAGCCCGCATCGTTCGCCTCTTCGGGCCCACCGTTCGCCAGTGCGGCCAGGATCTCCGCCTTCGCCGTGGCAAGAGCGTTGATCTCGTCGCTGTTGAGCACCCCAGGGGGCGCGTCCAACCGGAGCCGATCGCCGACCACCTGCAGCCGAACGCCTCGACGCGTCAAGTCACTCAGCATCTCGGTGGCGCTCATAGGTCGAACACCTCCCGCCCGGGTGGGGGCTGTAACGGTGTAACGGGTGTAACGATGACGCCCGTTTCCGCCTGCTCATGGGAAAGTTCGGCGTTACACGTGTCTGGAGGGGGTGTAACGCTCAGGGGGGACGAAACGGCGCGTATCTCCGCCGCTTTTGCCGCAGGCGTTACACCGTTACAGGTGTTACAGGGGGACACGTGGTAGGCGCCGCCGACCGACACCACTTGCTCGGCCTGCTTCATGCGATGGAGCAGGACGCGCGCGTTGCCCGGCTCCATCCCGAGCGCCGTCGCGATCTCCTTCGGGGTCAGCGGTCCGCCGGCCCGTAGGAGCGACACCACATCGGCCCGGCCCGAGGTCATTCGATATTCGGCGGCGTCGCCAAGCAGATGCCAGGTACACGTCGACGGCTCGAACGAGAGGGCGTGGTCGGCTTCGGGGACATCCCGGCCCCGGAGGTAGAGGTTGGCGTCCGCGCGACCAGGTTCTCGCGTCAAAATCAACGCCGTGTCCGCGGCGGCTGCGAGACCGGAGGTGCCACTGATCGTGTCAAGCGGGTCCTCCGCGCCGGCCTTGCGACTGTGGTGGACCGCTACCAGCGCCACCCGGTGGGCGTCCGCCACCGCCTTGAGCTCTGCGAGAATCCCGTAGTCCAGGTGGTACAGATTGCCGTTGCCGTTCGTCGGCGGTCGGAGGCGGGCGATGACGTCGACGCCGACGAGACGCGTGCCCGGATGATCGCGAAGCCAGAGGTCAAGCTGTTCGGCCGCACCCTGATCGAGGCGTGGCCACTCGGTGGCGAGATAAAGCCGGCTCGGGGCGGATTCATCTCCCAAGATGCGCCAGAGTCGCTCCTGCAGGCGGCGCTGCGTGTCCTCCAAACAGAGGAGCAAGACATCGCCGGCCTCGACGTCGATCTTGCCCAGGGCCTTGCCGCCCGCGGCGACGGCGATGCCAAGGCCCAGGAGAAACCAGGACTTCCCCTTCTTCGGCGCGCCGACGAGGAGACTCGCCCCCTCCGGCACCACCTGGCTCACGGCCCACCGGGGCTCGGGGAACTGACGCCGTACGAGGTCTACAGCACTAATCGTGGCTATTCGGAGCGGGATGATCGGGACCGGTGAATTTGGATCGAGGTCAGGCGGACCGGCAGGGACCGGGTGGGGTGGAGGCCACACGGGCGTGGCCTCCACCAGTCGGATCAGATCCTGGTACGTCGTCCCATCGTCGAGCGCGTCACTGACGTCGTATCCCTTGGGGCGGTCTGGCAGTCGCTCGGCAGCGCTCACAGCCGGACCACCTTCACGACGGCCGCAAGACCAGAGAGGGATCTTGCGACGTGCTCAGCGTGGCGGTGGCCTGGCTCGTCGTCGTCTGGAATGATCGCAACCCGTCGACCGCGGAGCGCCTCGGAATACGCCCGCTTCCACTTCCCGGCGCCCATCGGGTTACAAGTCGCCACCGCGCCGAGCGATCGCAGCCGGTCGACGTCCTTCTCCCCTTCGACGACGAAGACCCATGCGTTCGCGTCCGCCGCGAGGAGTTGGGGCGTCCGATAGAGGAGTGGCTCGACACCGGC
>JAABUN010004242.1_pt1 | contig 19990 bp, 17 predicted proteins | sample 5559311 | NCBI WGS metagenome assembly JAABUN01 (sample SAMN10711877, study PRJNA513370) | rock metagenome | isolation source: Antarctica rocks | place: Antarctica: Victoria Land, Siegfried Peak sud
AGCATATGTGGATAACACCAAGCAAGCAGCATGAAATTGTAAGAAAAAACATTTGGAGAAGTCATAACAATCCGCCCCATTTGCCCAAAACCGGATGTTACCGGCTGCGCATCCGCGTTAGGAAACTTTCCTCACTTGATGCGAAACACTGTGCAAGGAGAGAGACATCGCATTTTAGGAAACTAAACTCTTTTATAACAGCCCTTGCAAAAAGTGAATTTCGAATATCGGTAATCACTTCGAAAAATATGATTGTGTTGCCGGTAACGGTTAACGGCTTTGGGCAGATGGGGCGGATTATTCCGTCCCATGATAACCGCTGCTGAATGTATAATTAAAAGTTCATTGATTGTTTTAATGCCTGGCTTTATTCCTCCGCCCGAACAGATGTCGAAGCTTGCACATAGCTGATGATATTTATTCTGTCCGCCCCATTTGCCCAAAACCGGATGTTACCGGCAGCGCATCCGCGTTAGGAAACTATCCTCACTTGAAGCGAAACACTGTGCAAGGAGCGAGACTTCGCTTATGAGCAAACTAAACTCTTTCATAACGGCCCTTGCAAAAAGTGAATTTCGAATATTGGAATCCACTTCGAAAAATATGATCGTGTTGCAGGTAACGGACAGGGCTTGCCGAAGTACGGGATTTAGTATTCCGTCAGCCCAGAACCGATGATGATTGAAAAACTGAAGATGAAGATAACAACAAAAAGCTAAATAGATAAAGTCGAGCTGGATAAGAAGTACAGTAGAATTACCGCTGATGAAGATTACAAATGTCAGCCCGTATTTTGGCAAGCCCCCTGTTGTACGTTCGCCCTTCCCTCTGTCAGTTATAAGAATCTTGCATTTCTACTGTGTCAACCTAAAGATTTTTACCTAAGCCGAGCAGAAGGCAAGCTCTTTGGCAGGTTGGCTTCTGTGCTGTTGGCTTTGTGTGCCTGCCAATGTGCTTGCCTTGCGGTGTTGGCTATTAGAGACTTTGCATTTGTCCCACCTGATTGTGCAATGGTTGTGCAACCGATGTGCAATTTTTTTAATTTATTGGTGCAACTAAATAGCTACACTTTTGGAAAATCTTTTGCCAGTTTTACTTCCTCTATTTGCTTGATATGCCTTTCCAGGTGTGCGGACATTAAAACAATCGTTTGGTATAAATCCACAATTCCTGTTGCAGGATGTTTCCAAAAGTGGTTATGCAAATCATCCGTTATTGTATTAACGTACTCTATTGTCGCCAGCCGCTGATTCCTGAATGTACTTATTGCATCTTGAACATCCGGGTATTTACCTGTAAGTTTTAATATTTCAGGAGAATTTGCTTTGCCATTTTTATTGGTCAAACGGTTTATAATGTCCTTTTCATTAACTTGTATTTTTTTCCTGTACTCAGGATTGGAAGGTTTTAAAAGTTCTTCCTTTACAATGGCTGGAAAACGTAATTCTGCAAGTGTTATATGTTCAATACATTCTGCAATTGTCCATTTATCTTCGGCAAACCTAAAATTGAATTGTTCGGTTGAAAGGTTAGCAATAGTGTTATTAAATGATGCTAACGATTTTTGTAATTGTTCCGTTAAAAAATTGCGTTCTTCCATACTAAGTAAATTATTATTAAAGTTTGTTTTTTTAAGTATTAAAGAAGTTGCATTGCCTTCTGCCTTTTCTTTTATTCCTTTCAACCATTCATTATGCAATCGCCTTAATTTTTTGCCTTAAAACAATTTTTCAAAAAACGTCAGCCATCCATTTTGTGATTCTTCTGTTATAACCTTGCAACCCTTTTCAGTTGGGATGATTAACCAAACATGATAACCCTGAATATTTTTTTTACGGATTCCCACGCTAAGTAATTATTGGGAACATACTCTTTAATATATGAAGTAAATTTTAGCCTCATCGTTTCCCATTTCATAATTAATTTTTGCTGCAATACTGATTCTGTAGAATCTATAAAAACAATATTCTTAGCTCCTTTATAGAAACATTACCAGTTTTTAGCATCAATCAGTATCTGCCAAACCTTTTCAGGAGAGGCATTAATTTCTATCTCATTTTGTACATGAAATTTACTTTTAGATGGCTCATACTTTTGTGGCCAGTTGATAGTTGCTTATGTTGAGCATTGGTGTCAACAAGAAGCAGTGAAATAAATAGAGTGAGTATTACTTTTTTCATTTTATGGAATTTATTTGAGTAATTTATTTCTTTCGCTGGCTTGCAAGGTTCTTCTTAATTTTCATCATAATACTATCAGGTGTAAAACGTGGCAGGTTTGAAATAAACCAGTTATTAAATCCAACTAATTTTTTACCCTTGCCATTTAAAAGAAGTTTTACACCTTGCTCTGCCACTACTTTTGGATGCACCGGCTTATTTGCTTTGTAGGCATTTGTAGATAGCATCTTATCTGTATTAAAGCCAGTATCTATGGGGCCTGGGCAAAGTGCTGTAACTACTACGTTTGTACCTTCCAATTCGGCAGCAAGGGTTTCTGTAAAAGCCAATACAAATGTTTTAGTAGCTGAGTAAACGGAGTAGTATGGAAATGGCAAGAAGGAAAGTAGTGATGCAATATTCATTATCCTGCCAGATTTATTTTTCAGCATATCCCCTAAATACAATTTTGTTAGTGCTACAACTGTTGAGCAATTAAGTTCTATCATTTTCAATTCATCTTCCAATGGAGTTTCTGAAAATTTTCCGTAAATACCTACTCCAGCATTGTTTATTAGCATTGTTACTTTCAATTCCATTGAATGTACTTCATTGTATAATTCAAAAGCATGTTCCACTTTCGACAGGTCTTTAGCAATTACATGAATTGCTACTCCATACTGGTTTTGTAGTTCTGTTTTTAAGGCTTCAAGCTTTTCTGCACTCCGGGCAACCAGTACCAGGTTGTGCTCCTTTGCTGCTAGTTGTTTAACTATTTCATATCCAATGCCGGATGATGCCCCGGTAAGCAATACATATTCTTTCATATTTGTTTATTTCTTGTATGATTATTTGTATTTTGTCCAAACTTCACTTCGCCCAAAAAGTGAAATACCTATATAACCTCTAATGCTTAATCTGCCGGCATCTTTTAAGGTCATTTTACAGGAGTAAGTTTTGCCTTCCCTTGGGTCATAAATGCTGCCATCTTCCCATGTATCATCTCCGTCAAACTTAAAGTCGTTGAGGATTACCAAACCAACTAAATCTCTGCTTCGCAGTTCGGCTTTTGGATTTTTTTCGTCCTTTGTAGATGAACCTGAACCCCAGGTTATTTTTCCATAATATTTTTCTCCCTGCTTATAAATTAAAACCCGACTGTCTTTTTTAGGAGACATCCATTCTCCTAAAATCTGAGATTGATTAATTTGACATTTAGCAGTAAGTGCAGCCATTACAATAGCAAGAAGCATAAATACTCTTTTCATAGTTTTATATGTTTTGGTTTTTAGAAAATTGTTTTGATTCTATTTTAGGAGGAATTAATTTATACATAACAGGAGTTACAATTCTTGATAAAAGAGTAGAACTGATAAGCCCTCCAATAAGTACCAATGCCAAGGGGGATATTTGCGGATTGGGATTGAGTGCTAAAGGAATTAATCCACCTATAGCGGTTAATGAAGTAAGTACTACCGGCAGAAACCTTATTTCACCAGCTTCTTTAATTGCTTCATTTAGTTCCATCCCATTTTCTCTTAAATAATTAGTGAAGTCAACCAGCAGGATGGAGTTTTTTACTTCTATCCCTGCCAAACCAATAAAACCTATAATAGCTATGAACGACATTGGATTGCCAGAAAGCCAAAGCATGGTAACACCACCCACCACACCCAATGGTATAACTGATAACACAATCAGTGTGCCTTTGAAATTCTTGAATTGTAAAATCAGGATGGCAATAAAAAAAAATACAGTTAAAAGTATTACGGTAATAAATCCGCCGCCAAAAGCATCGCCTTCACTTTCTGCTTCGCCTGATAATTTGTAATAATACCCCTGGGGTAATTTTAATTTGTCCAGTTTGGGTACTACATCTTTGAGTACAATATTTGCCAATACATTTTTTTGTGTAGAGGCGGTAACTTTTATAAAGCGGTTTTTATTAAAATGATTAACAGTGGTAGGCGATGTTTCAAAAGATATACCAGCAATTTGATTAAGAGGGATGGGAACACCTACCGCATTATTTACAAATAGGTTCTTAAAAACATCGAGGTTAGCAAATTTATCCCTCGGTACATCCATGATGATATTATAATCATCACCATCATCATCAGAATAGATGCCAACTTGCAACCCAGCAACAGCAAGCCTTACTGTTCTATCAATATCAGCGGTTAACACACCCAATGTTCTTGCCTTTTCCCGCTTGATGTTTACTTTGATATCTGTCTTTAAAATATTCAGTTCATTTGTAACGTAGATAGCTCCGCTATTAGATTTTATTATTTGCTCTATATCATAAGAAAGTTTACGGAGCGTATCCAGGTTATCACCAAACACCCTGACGGAAATGGGAGCTTCTATTGGTGGACCTTGTTCAAAATCTTTTACTTCTACTTTGGCATATGGGAAGATTGCAAACTGTTCTCTTAATTCTTCAATAAGTTTCTTTTTTGCTACAGGCTTTGCATGGCTATCCATCTGTATAAATACCTGTGCAAAATCATTTTTCTCTTCCTGTTGCGAAACGTTGTAATAAACCTGCGGATTACCTTTTCCAGTATTGGAAGTAAAGAATACAATCTCTTTATGTTTACCCAAACTATCTTCCACCATTTGCGTAACCTTGTTGGTCTGCTGCAAACTGGTTTGTAATGGCATTTTTATATTGATAAGAAAGATGGGCTTTTCTGATGTAGGAAATAATTTAAAGCCAATTACAGGAAACAAAACAAACGAACCAGCAAATAATGCCAGCGCTATTAATAAGGTTAGTACAGGGCGTTTTAAAGCCACTACAATTAGTTTTGAGTAAGTATTATGGATGATACTTTTTAATCCTCTTAAAAAAATATTTCCTTGTGGATTGGCATGTTCCTTTAAAAGCCTGCTGGCAAGAAATGGTACAACGGTTAATGAAACAATCAGTGATGCCAGCACACTTGTAATTACCGCCATCGGTAAGCCTCTTACAAATTCGCCGGGTCCACCAGGAAGAAATATCAGTGGCATGAATGAAACAGCCAGCGTAGCGGTACAGCCCAATACGGCAAGGCTTATTTGTTTTGTTCCTTTGATTGCTGCTTCATTGGGTGTATATCCATCCCTTAACCATCTTTCTATATTTTCCACCACTACAATACTATCATCTACCAATAAGCCCAATGCCACTACAAGCCCTACAATACTCAATTGATTTAATGAAATACCAAAAGCATTTAAACCTACCAATCCAAGTGCCAGCGAAAGTGGTATCGCCACCATTACAATTAAGGATGCCCTTGTACCTAACGGTAGTAATGTTATTAATACCAAACCAATGGCTATCATAAAATCAATCCCTAATCCCGATAGTCTTTGAGATACATTATCTGCCTGGTCAAAACTTTTTACCAGTTTAATGTTTTCAGGTAATGTTTTTTCAAAAGTTGCAATAAATGGCAGGTATTTTTTTTGAGAGGCACTGATATTAACGCCAACTTTTTGTGCTGCGGAAACTAACACACAGCGATGCCCGTTAATACGGGTGATGTGTTTTTCTTCTTCATTCTTAAAACCAACCGTAGCAATATCTTTTAGGTAAATTATTTTCCCATTGGCATTATAAATGATTGTATTTGCAATATCATCTACATTAATAAACTTACCACTTGTTTTTACATTGAAGGTTTTTGTTCCTGCTGTTACACTACCTGCAGGAATATTTACTGCTTCGCTTTGCAGGCTGCCGGTTACGATATTTAAAGGTATTTTCAGTTCAGCCAGTTTATCTATTTTTACATCAACTCTTACTACCTCATCAGGCACACCGGCAATCTTTATTTTTTTTAATTCAGGTACCTTTTCTAACTGGTCTTTTAAATTATCTGCATAATCTTTCAGTGTTTTATAAGAAGCATTTTCAGATACAAGTGCTATCTGTAAAATATTTACATCAGATGGGTCTATCTTTTTTATTTCAATACTCCTTATATCTTTTGGTAAATCATTTCTAAGGGCATTTACTTCTCTTACTACTTCCTGATATTTATTATCTACATTCTCCCCGTATTTAAACTCAGGCTTTATTACACAAAAACCGTCTTCTATATTGGTGGTTATTTTATCAATATTATCCAGTTCGTAAATTTTATCTTCAATCGGTTTTACCACCAGTTCTTCCATGTCCTTAGGGCTGGTGCCTGGGTACACAATAATTATAGGATAAGTGGGTGGATTGATCTGTGGGTCTTCTGCCCTAGGCATGGTAAATAAAGTAACGGCACCCACCACCGCAATCATTATAAACATCACCAGCGTAAACTGATAATTCTTAACCGAAAAATTTGTAAAATTCATATCCTTATTTGATGATGGAGATAATTGATTTTTCGTTGAGAAAAGCACTGTTGGAAACAACGATGGCAGATATATTTTCTAACCCACTTTTAATAACTACTTCTTTATTATTAAAGCTTTCAATAACAACAGGTATTTTTTTAACCCTGTTATTTTCTGTAGGAACAAATACAAAAGCATTGCTACCATCAGCTTCTAATAACGCATCATACGGAATAGTTGGTAAGGTGTTTTTGTTACCAATATTTATGGTGGCTTTGCCAAACATGCCAACAGCAGGCTTCGTGTTGCCCAACGCAATTTTTACTTCTACCTGGAAGGAGCCGCTGCCAATATCAGCAGCCTGTGATTTTCTAAAAACGGTTGCAACAAAAATTTTATCGGGGAAGGCATCCAACACTACGGTAGCTTTATTACCCGTTTCTATTGCTGCCCATTCTTTGTCAGTTACGCCTAACTTTAATACCCAATCAGATGCACCGGAAGTTTCGTTGATAGCCAGTACAGACATGCCGCCACTTACTACCTCTCCTACATTAGCTATTTTCTTTGTAACAAATCCGTCGGCACCAGCATAGATATAGGTATACTTTTTATTGAACACTACTGCCTCAACAGTTTTCTGAGCAAGGTCTAAACCTGTCTTTGCGTTTTGTAATTGTTCCAGTGTAGCAACACTATCCTTGTACAAATTGGTAGCCCTTGTAAAATCCCTTTTGGCTTTTTCGTAACCCAAATTTGCCTGTGCAAGCTGTGCATCAATTTCTGTAATTTTTAAAGTGGCAAGTAATTGCCCCTTCCTGAAAAATTGTCCTTCATTTACATTAATGCTTTCAATTACCCCACCTATTTTAAATGAATATCGGGCTTCATTCACTGTGGTTAATAAGCCAGTTGATACGATTGAAGACAATGCTTCCAGCCGCTCAACCGGCATGGCTTTTACGGGAATAGTCTCTTTAGAAAAGATGGCTGTTGTATCTTTTTTTTCTTTTATACCACAAGAAGAAAATAGTATTGCTGCGGCAATTAATAGCAGTGAAAATGTTTTTATTTTATTCATAACTTTATTTTTATTTAATGCTTAATCCTGCGTTGGCTCTTTCAATTTCAGCCTGCTTTATCCATGTAGCGTACAATGAAATATTTGCCTGAAGCTGGGCAGATACCAATTGGTTTTGTGCATCTAATAATTCAATATAAAGTGCAGTGCCTTCCTTATATAATCTTAGCAGGTCTTTATAATATTTCTCGGAAGCGGCTACCTGAGAAACTGCCGCCTGGTAATTAATAACAGCAGCAGTAAAATCGTTTACAGCCAACTTTACCTGTAATGCAAGCTGTTGCTCTGTATAATTGGTTTGAGATGTTATATTTTTTGCATCGGCTTCTGCCTGTTTTACCCTGTACTCATTTTTACCGCCAGAAAAAATGGTCCACTCTAATGAAAGCCCGAAAAAGTAGTAGGGGCTTTTATCAGTTACTTTAAAATCAAAACCCTGTGACCCAACATCTAAAAAGGAATTGAGCTTGGGTCTTTTATAGGTGTTAGCCAGCCCTATAAGATTATCATTAATTGCTTTGGCAGTAGTTAGTTTAAGCAGTTCTTCCCGTCTATTTACAGTGGTATCTTTGACAATGTTTGCATCAGGAATATTAGTGATTGAATCTGTAAGTATCTCAGTAGTTAGTGGGTGGTTCATTAAAAAATTGAAATAGGCTTTTGCATTTGCCTGTGCCTGTTTACCTGTGCTAAGCTGTGCGGAAAATTTTATTACTTCATTATTACTCCTTACTACGGCTGTGCGGTTTAATTTTTGGTTATTAAAAAGTGCCGTATTTATTCTTTCATTTTCTTTTACCAGCAGCAAAGCATTTTCATAAATCTTTATGGCTTCGGTTGTTTGTAAATAATTGTAATAAGCAATTTTAATTTCTTTGGCAAGCTCCCTTTTATACAAGTCAATCTCTATCTTCTGTAAATCATATTGCTGTCCTTTTATTTTCTTATTATAGGCAAGCTCTGCGTTTAGTAAAGGATAAGTAGTATGCAGCTTCACATCATAAAATTTATTAGGGTTAAGGAGTATTCTTTGGTTTTGTACCTGGGGGAAATTATTACTGGTGGTTAGCTGGTTGAGTGTTTTATAAACTGGGTTTAATAAATCACCCACAGGAAAATCAACTGTTCTGCCACCACCTGCAAGGGTATAAGTAGCATTGAAATTAACAGTGGGAAGAAAGAGTGATTTTGCTTCTTGTAAAGCATATAGGTTTTTATCAAGAATAAATTGCTGTTGCTTTATGCTTTCATTATTTACCAAACCATATTGTATATACTTATCCAACTGCTTTTGGGCAAAGCCAGCATAAGGCAACTGTGATAAACCAAAAAAAACTAAACTGGCTATTTTTTTCATTGACCCTTGTTTTTATATTGAACATTGTTCATTAGTAAAGCAAAAAAAATTATAGTTTATCCATTATCTTTAAAAATTCTGCATACGCTTCTGTAAGTATATTCTCAGGCTTTTTAAGGTTCACGCCGCCGCTTCTTTTACTGATTTCAAGGCTACACATACCATGCACTAAACTCCATATCATAAAAGCCAATGGTTCTAATTTATGTCCTTTAAAATGCCCTGTATCCATGCACTGTTTCACAGTAGTTTGTAATACGTCAAAAGTAGCTTTACCCTCGTTCCATTCCTCAGCATTCACAGCATCTAAAAATTCCATCGGTGCTTTAAGGCTAAACATCAAATCATACATATCCGGGTTTGCAACTGCAAATTGAATATATACCTTACCCATTGCTTTCAGGCGTTCCATAGGGTCTTGCACATTGTACAGCACTATAAAATCGCCGCTTAGTTGTGTAAAGCCTTGTGTATGTAAAGCATGAAGGATTGCATTTTTATCTTTAAAATATACATACACCGTTCCTACACTGTAATCAATCGCATTGGCAATACTTCGTATGGTCGTCTGTTCCACCCCTTTTTCAACAAACAGCTTTTTAGCTCCTTTCAGTATAAGGGCTTTCAAGTCTTCCTTTTCTTTAGCTTTTCTGTCTGCAATAGCCATACAATAATTTCACAACAAAGAAAATGAACATTGTTCATTTTTCAAAATAAATTTTATAATTTTTGGTCTTGGCATTTGAAGTTGATGGAAATAGGGTTGCTGAGTATTCAAGGTAAAGATGATTAAGAATTCCGGCCGCTGGGTGGGTGAGTTGTGTGTTGGCATTTTTAGCTCTTTTGCAAGGTTGGCTTTGTGCCGGGGTTTTGTGCGCCTTGCAAATGTGCTAAAAATAGCGTGGGGTCGGTTCGGCAAAGTCATGGATGTTTAAATATGTTTAGGATGCTGTTTAGGGTGACGTACAACGTTAGTATTACCGTATTACCCGAATGTACAAAAAATCCTAATCATTGATAATCAGCACACATCAATTCGCTTTTTTGTATTGTACGTTGCGGCAATACAACTACTATTCAGTGGTGCCCTCTTCCTGATCTTACCAAAAGAAGGTATTCAATTACAGCGGGTGCAACTTATTAAGTCGGATGAAAGGGTGGTTATGAACAGGGACACACGGCTGCATCGGAAAATAAAGATTCATTATTTGTACCGGATCTTTTCGTTCATCCGACTTTTCAAAAAGCAACGGATTGCCGGCGATGTATGAAATAAAATACTGTTTGTGTGGCAGATCCGGAACATGATGTATACAATAATTTATTTATTAAAGAATTATAGCCAATGATAAACCGCTCGGATAAAGAAAGGCTATACTGTCTTAACATGCTTCCCTTTAAGAGCTGAAGTGTTCTCCAGGTACGAGGTTAACTAATCTCTAAATAAGATTTATTCCCACTAAGTAGATCCTACCCCAGACAACAACGCATGTGCTATCTCACCCTTTATTATATCGGAGTGTTCAAGAATTATGGTATCTGCTTTTAAGTTGTACAGCTTTCCGGCTTCAAATGTATAACTGGTGGTAACAGTACCGAGTGGCACCGTATCAATGGCTTCCGGAGTAAATTGCGCCCCGTTCCGGCCAATGCCTCCGTAACGGTCATTGCAGTCTCCGAGCGAAGCAGCATCGCTGCCGGATAGCTTGGATGCGATAGGGTAGGCCATACCAACAGCAACGTCTTTAATACTGTGCGTGATGAGAATGGGCCCGGATACTTTTTTCTCCGTGACTACCTTTCGAAAGAAGCCATCCCTGGTTTCATCGAATTTTTGCGCGAAGCCATTATGTGAAAAAGCTGCCTGGAGAAGAGTTAATGATGCAGGTATTATTGGCTTCATTCCTTCTGGTCCGTCAGCAAGCGCTGTTACCAACCGTCCACCGAAGCTATGACCTATTAAATGTATTTTTAAATCCTGGTGCCGCTCACGCAAACGCGACAGCATAGTGTAAGCACCATTGCGGCCCACCGTACCGGCACGCTCTTTCATCTGGTAGTAAGTGGTGAAATTAAGCACTTTGCGAAGGGCTGACTTAACGCCGCCAAAAAAGTCGAATCCCGCGGCGGCCCCTGTATCCGGGATGGTTACTGAAGCATCAAAGTCAGCAGCCCCGCCCTGGCCGGGCTGAACCGGAACAGGAATATCCGGTCTGCTCAATATGTCTACCAACTCGTTAGTGGTAAGCCTGAAGAATTCATCCGACTTGTCATCCGGATGTATCTCTTCTTTTTTAGGAAGAGATCGGATAATGTCAACAAATTCGGTGGCAGCGGCCTGGTCTGTTTCCACCCGGCCTGATAATACTGCAGCACGCTCCAGGAGGATATCAGCCTCGGGATTATCAAAAACACCTTTCAGCAAGTCAAGCTGCTGCCGAAGTTCATCTCCGGGTTGCGTTGCGCCTACACTGGCTGCTCCGCTGGCAATGAGCGCTGCATCTTCAAATTTCATCGAGGGCCAAAGTATTCCAAGAACAGCAAAATTTCGTTGTTGCAGTTTTGGAAGCCTGCTACTATCGATTTCAGCACGCACCTGGCCAAAAAATGCTTTATATAGTTTACGTGCATCATCCATGTTGTTGTTCCATCCGTGACTGATGACAAAGAGGTCTGTTACCGTGCCTTCATTCATAAAATCCAGCAACAGCTTTACTTCATTGTCATCATGTATGCTGCCTTCTTTGTTGAATTGTACTTCGAAGTAGGGAAAACTAGCTGTAGTTTGCATTAGTATGGTAGTTTAAATTAAACAGATTGAATGGCGCGCATAAGGTCGACAAGGCCATGGCCCTGAAAATATTTTTCACGTTTAAGGTCCGTAGCTGTTGATAAGAATATCTCTTTCAATGCCTCCGGATTGCCGATATATTCCCGCCGAACCGACAGAAATGCTGCTACAACGCCCGATACATGCGGAGCGGCCATGCTTGTGCCGCTATCTTCCCGGTAATAACCGGTAACTGCCGGGCCTTCTTCCTTTTTGTCATCCTGCGCTGGTGGTGCATCCGTAGGTGTAATAATGGTAATAGCTTCTCCATGCCGGGCCCGGCGCTGATTAGAATCGCACGAGATGATTTTCTCTCCCGGGGCAACAAGATCAGGCTTCAGGCGGCCATCGCCAGTTGGGCCTTTTGATGAGAAATAAGAGACTCCGTAAATATGCGGCATTTCACGGTGTGTGGAACCAACGGTGATGGCAAGGTCAGAATTGCCGGGATCATTTATAGTGAGGTCTAACCCCGCCGTAACAGCAGCAGGTTTTCCCTGTGCCTGTACAAAACCATAACCGGTGTTGCCTGCAGCTACCACTACCACCACGCCAGACTTTACAAGCCTGTCTACTTCTACACAAAGTGGACTTTGCCCACAGGCAAACCATTGGGGATCGAATTCATATCCAACACTCATATTTACACCGTGAATTCTTATGCGGCGGCCATAGCCATTTACTTCCTGAATCCATTGTATGGCAGCAATAAGATTACTAGCATCTCCACGGCCATCTTTATCCAGTATTTTCAAACTCACCAGCTTGCACTTAGGGGCCATCCCTGAGATCCTTGCTTCGATCGGAGCAGGCACATCTGTTTTGATGTTGTTTTCATCCCTGGATGAGGTAGTCGCTATGATGCTATTACTGTTTGTTTTTTCAAACTCACCAGCAATAATACCAGCTACATGCGTACCATGGCCATAACTGTCTTCCAGCGGTTTTTCCTCCGGATCAACCTGCATATCAATTCTCCTTGAAAGATCCTCGAAGTTAGTGCTTAGCCTGGTGCTGATAACGGTAAAGTCGCGATGCTGCAAAGGGTCAGGGGTAGGGAAGAGCTCCAGGTTTTTATTTTTTGCGAAGTGTACGTGCCCACCGTCAATCCCTGAATCCATTACAGCCCAATAAATTTCATGACCCAGGGCAGAAAAGGAATTACGGGCGGCGTCGGCTTTAACCGTAGATATGGATTTGGTTATTAGCTTGTTTATTTTAAAGTCAGGCCAGATATGATAAATCGCCCGGGAATTAGGTTGAGGTTTATCGCCTGAATTTTGAAGGGCGCCATCACGTTTTACAAGTTCTTTTATCACAGCTTCTTCCAGCACGGCAAAAACATACTGCTGGCTGAATTTTGTTTTAACAGGGTTGATCCCTTGTGATGGCTTTCCTTCTTTTGGAAATGCTGTTAAGATGTCGATGATGAGCTGCTGCACTTTTGTTTTTGCTTCTTCACGACCGGCATGATAAAGGAGGTTAATATCGATGATGACGGAATATACATCCTGCTTTTCTTTAAATTTTTCAAAGAGGGGTGCAGTTATAATGGTTTTATCAAGAACTATAGGTAAAAATCCAGGTTGACTGGGATCACTGTCTTGTATGTCAGGCAAAGCGCCCCCAGCTATTGTTGACCCTTTTTGTTCTATTGTTTTGTCCCACGAAGAATCATTCCCTTGCTCCTTACCCGAAGCAGTTGTTGCTGCAGGAGCAGCGATCCCTCCTTCAACATCTTCCTGAGGAGCTTCCTGCAGTGTTCCTTGTTCCATTTTTTCGCTATCCGCTTTATTGATTGCTTTCTTTATTTCCTTAGGAGGTGATTTGCTTTTGGCCATTTTCTATCATTTATTATTAAGTTATCCTACATCATAATATGTTGAGGTGATCTTTCCGTGACGCATTTTGCTATCAGCTGTCAGCGGTCAGCTGTCAGGAGAGAACAACAGCAACAGTTTAGCTGATACCTGACAGCTGATAGCAATAACATTACACCACTATTTACTGGGGCGCCTGCACCAGTCCTGCGCCTATATCAAAGGGATCCAATCCACTTTGTAGACCATTGGTGGTGCCCGAGCCAATCAGGCGCACTGATAATTGTAAAGCATTGAACATTCCAGCACTACTGAGTTTCTCTGCCCATAGCGCAGCTACACCGGCTACGTGCGGAGTTGCCATGCTGGTTCCGCTTAGGGTTTTCAGGCCACCGTCTTTATTTGCTGAAATAATTCCTACTCCAGGACCAGAAACGTTGGCGAAAGTGTTTGAGAATGGTGCCACCACCAGGCCTTGTGGCCCCTGGCCCAAGGCTGCTACCGAAATAATTCCTTCTGACACGGCGGGAGGAGATACCGCCACTTCAAAGACCGGATTTACATCTCTCCTGCTTTCATTACCGGCAGCCGCAACAATAATCGTTGGTTTAGAAAATCCTCCCTGGCTTTGCATCCTGATGAGCGAAGCAAGACGCTCAAATAGAAGCACGTTTGCGCGGAAGCCTTCAAGCGCCCTTGAAGCTGCTATTTCCGTAGGCAGACCGCTGGCTTCCAACTGCTTTACAAAACCAGGAAAATCAATGCCCAGCGACATTGAAATAATATTAGCCCCGTTTTCAACTGCCCACTGGATAGCACTTACAATCATATCGCTTGATCCGCCACCGTGCTCGCCAAGCACCTTACCTATTAAAACCTTTTTTACTCCTGTTGCAACGCCTATGCGGGTGCCTTCGATGGATTGGCCAAAGATAGTTCCTGAGCAGTGTGTGCCATGTCCGTTACGATCTCCATTTCCCTCGCCTGTAAAATCTTTCTGAACGATGCTGATGCCGGCAAACGCGGGATGTCCGGCATTTATTCCTGTGTCTAAAACGGCCACTGTTATTCCGTTACCGGTGAACGGAGAAGTGTCGGCCCCTACCGCTTTCACACCCCATGCTACTCCTTGGGCCAGGGCTTCCACACCGGGGTCAATATTGAAAGGTTCAATTAACTTTATAGGAATAGACGGAGCCACTGCTACAACATTCGCGTCACGGGTGATAGAGGAGATCTGCCTTCTGTCAACGATGTCTTCTATATCAACAGCTAAACCACTTGCTTCCGGGAAATCAAAAGATGCTGCCCCGCCGCTGCTTCGTGCAGCAGGGCCCAGGAATATATCCCGGGTGGAATTTGAACCGTCCCGAAGAACAATGTGTTTATCTTTCATATAATTGTATTGTAATGTGAAAAATCTTTTAGTGCCATGCTTCTTATTGCTATCCTGGAAATAATACGTAAAGCATCTATATATTTTTTAATTCAGAATAGCATATTAATGTATAGTAGAAAGAATCTGCCTGTAATTTTTCCCTTTAGAATTTTTAATTTATTTACTTGACAATTACAAAGGCTGATGCAAAAGCATCAGCCTTTTACTCCTTAAGGACAAATTGTGTTCATCACACTCAAAAATGACCTAATGGCATTTTTAATAGAGCCTGGGATAAGCGGGAAATTCACAACAGCCTGCAGAATGGGTCTGATTCCCCTATAAACCTGACAAACTCTTTGTAATTGTGCTCCTAAATCCTGGGCCTGAGCATGCGGTTGATTAAATTGTTCCAGGTTTGCACTTTTAATGTGTGCTTCAATTTGTTCCAGGGTCATTTGGGGTTCTTGAACTTTTTCCATAAAAATGGTTTTTTTGCCTACTCTTTTATACCGTTTTCGGCTACCCGGTATGATATATAAGATTTATGTTCTTAATCATTGTCTAACAATACACGAGTGCTTTTAAAAAGTCTCGAATTCATGTAAAATACAAAAGCGATTTTTCTACCTACCTATGTTGCAAACCCATCCTGCATTTTAAAATGGAAGCACGTTATTCCATGAAATCTTCCAGCCTGAAAAATTGTTGTATAAAACAGTAAATTTTTATACATTTTTTATGTTTGATATTAACACCCCATTCCCATAACAGCCATGAGCAAACGACAGCCCTATACTCTTTTGCAAAAAATATGTTTATAAATTAAATGATCGTCCAGTATTCTTTTGAGATGGTTTATTCATTCAATACTTTCACTATGTATGATTGGTATAAGCTAACTTTTGACATTGCGATGCGGCATACCACTTGGTTGAATTACATACTTTATTGTTAAGTATATTGGATACTAATCGACACAATAACTTACAGTAACCGATTAATTATTTGAAGCTTTATTGTAATAGGGACAAATTAATTGTTATCTTAAATACTTTATAACAATGCTTGCAGCGTGTTATTACAATAGTATATTATTTTTTATATACTTGCAACTTTTTTTAAATAAAATATTACCATGTCTGGTAATAAAAGATACCTGGCAAGTTCATATCGTTATGATGAAAGGCACAGCATTTTTGTAAGACAAGAAATGCGATTATGCTGCAACAAACTACTAAGGATCAGCAAAGCAACTATTGTATTATTCTATGATATGCAGGAGAATCATAATAATTTCCAGGAGAAGAACCGGTGATATTTACAATGGGAAAAGGATGATATGGTACATACGTTAAAAGAAATTCACCATGAATTTCAACCATGTTTTCCAGTTTAAAAGTATATTGGTATTTTTAAATTTGTGAAAATAAAATAACCGGTTATGTCAAAACAATATAGTTCAGAAAGACAAGCGCATGATTTTGATTTGGTTCGTTTTATAGAAGCACAGGAGTTTGTATATCCTAGAGTTACTAATGAATTAAAAAATGGGAAAAAGCAAAGCCATTGGATGTGGTTCATTTTTCCACAAGTAATTGGTTTAGGAATAAGTTCTATATCTAAGCTATATTCTATTAAAAGCATTGAAGAAGCCAAAGCTTATTTGAATCATCCGGTACTTGGTAAAAGGTTAATAGAATGTTCAGCAATCTTATTGGATATAAAGGATAAGTCAGCAAATGAAATTTTTGGATTTCCGGATAACGTTAAACTACAATCCTGCATGACCTTATTTTCTATCGTATCTCCGGAAGAACCGGTATTTGATAAGGTATTGGCAAAGTATTTTAAAAATATAAAAGATCAACGCACTGCTGAGATATTATATACTTTATAGAAGGATATCATTATTCTTTAAAGTTGTGTTATCGTTAATAGCTGAGAAATTTTTACGCTGACAAATGTTTAGCCCCTTTAGTTATTAAATGATTCGGAGAACGTTGACCATAGGCCTTCAACTATTAACCTCAATAGTAATGCCTTTCGTTTTACCGATAAGGAAGAGGAGCTTTGTACATTCAACATGAAAAATTTTATATCAGCATTAGTTTCTTGCGGACGAATATAAAAAACTCCGCTATCGTTAATGCTCACACGAAGTAAGTAATTAAACGCCAGCATTAAAACCTGTGCTGCCCGAATGTTACAGTTTATTATTTTCTTTTAAATGCATAGCCTATACATAAACCCAGCCGGTAATCCGCTTTGTAATCATTAGGGCTCACGTCTGCTATATAAGTGCTATTGTAAGTGAATAATACTTTGGAAGAGCTAAATGGAAGGTACCCACCACCGGCAAAAAAGTCGAGCGTAAGGCCTTTGCGAAAGATCAACTGGTAACCAACTGTAGCTCCTCCGCCAAATAAATTATAAGCCACTTCGGATAATTTACTTCCAGAGAATAAACCACTGCCTATGTTACGTACGTTGACATATCTCAGGTAAGGGCTCACATAAAAACCAGCAGGGTTGGGCCGGCGTTCTGTGCTTTCTTTCTTTGAAAAATAGAACTTATAAGCCCCGGTAAGAATAAAAAATTTATCGTCATTCCCTAAAAATTTAAAACTGCTACGGTTTATACTTACCTGCAGGCTTTGCCTGGGAAGTACCTGTGCCTCATACAAAAGTGAAAACGGCCCTGTCAAATTTGTTTTCAATATATTAGGACGGTCATAAACCGCAACAGAATCCTGGTTCCGTAAAGCTAATTTACTTTCAGGAAGGCTTTGGTTCGGTTGTGCAAAAACATTCGTTATTGCCCCTGCAATAAAAAGAGATAGTAAAGCAGTTTTAGAAAAATGGTTCATAAGGTTGATTTAAAGTGTGGCTTATATTAAAAGGCAATTATTGTTATTCATGCACCAATTTACTGTGAAGTGTAGTATAAGCTTCCGGTGATGGGAAAGCCCGGGTGGTTATCCGGTGTGACAGATTCAGATTCATAAATAAGTTTAGCGTGTTAACGTTTAAAAGTTATAAAGAAACAGTGTTCATAAGGGTATTAACACCAAATCATTCTACAGGAATACACTTGTTCCTGCACCGAGTACGTTGACAGGATCATATTTGAGCTTTGCACTCGTAAGCTTTCTCCAGAACGGCTGAAAATGTTTTTCCCAATCCTGAGCTTCCGTTGGTATTGCACTTATGGTTTAGAATGAACCACCGAGCGCACGGTTTTGCTCAAACAAATTCCTGTTTTCTGCCAGTACAACCTTCATTGTAGTTACATCAGAGGGTACGGTACGCAAAATATCAAATAGAAAAAATGTTTTTTCATCCGGAGTTCGGAATAGTGGCCGCTTGAGCAATGACTTGACAAATGGGTAGAACAGTATAATAGAACCCGACAGAAAAAGCGCCGGATCTAGCTTTGCTATAGTTTGTGATGCAAATGCGTTGATCTGTGAATCGGCAATAAGTAAGTCGAGCCATGGATGTGGAGCATTGCTGGGACCCGCCCCCTCTATTGACTGTACAACGAGGTCTGTGTACTCGAAGTACGTACGGTCCGTGACTTGCTCCTTGCCGGAAATAAAGCTGAGACCTTGCAAGGGATTACGAGGCAGCTCACCGGGCGATGTATAAAACGATGGGGCTTCTATAAAGAAGACGAAGCCCCCTGGTACGCCTGGTGCTGCTACACTGTTGCCTCGTATGTAATCGAATCGTTGATCGCGAACCAAGAGCCGGAGGTCATTGAGCAGAGTGGGTGCAGACACTAAGAATGCACATCCGATAAAAGCATATAAAAACCGCATATTAAAATTTTAAAAGGTGATGCAGGAACTCCGTATTTCAAGGGTTGGTTAATAATTCATTGTTCACCGGTTAAGATAAATGAATATCTTTTATAAAAAACTTCTCCTTTATATTTTATTCTTTGTGAATAAAGCAAGAAACAATTAGTGAATCTTATTTACTGTTTTATAATTTTATGAGTTGCTATTAAAACGTCATCTGAATTATATACTACAGCTATATATGTGCCTCTTGTAAGCTTTTCTGTTGGCATTGCGGACTAATAGTATAACTGCCGTCTGGCAATACAGGTGAAAAGAACTGATCTAATGTTATTGAAAAAGTTGAATGGGCCATGTCACTGGAATAGCCTTTAGGTGTAACAAGAGGAGCCTCGAAAACGGCTGGTTTATTAAACACCTTAATGTTTAAATTTGAAGCTACTATTATCTGTGCAGCCCCTACATCACCGCAGGGATCAGGCGGCCATCCTACTATAGGATTTTCGTAAAAATCAGCGCTAAGAAAGTTGGACCAGGCTTTTTGAGTTGTGTTTGTGCTGGCAGCCGAAGAAGATATACTTAAAGTATTCCTGGAATTTTCTTCTGCAACATTTTGAGGTGCAATTTTGCCTGCAACAGCAGGCCCTTTTTTAGACTCCGTAAAAATGGGAAAATTTTCAATCCCAGGGTTTAACAATCTGATTTTAGTGGAATCAAATTGTTTTCTTACCACCGGTTTTACGGCAAGCAGTTCTGAAATTTTCTTCTTAATTCCAGCATCTCCAAAATAAGGCTGCAACTGTTTTCCTGAAGTTGACTGAGCATTAGAATAAAAAGACAGCAATAAAAAAGCGGCCATCAATAGATACAATTTTTGTTTCATAATAATAGCATTTAGTAAAAATCAGAAATGAAGAAATATGAATGAATTAATAAAAGGTTTTATATCCTATCATTGCAGCAAGGCATTGCAGAAGGAGAGCTATTTAATATAACTTGCTCCGCATAGAAAAATAGTAACCTTTAATAGCTAAAAGCAATTAGAGTATTTCTGGTTACGGCTAAGAAAGCAATTGTACAATTTTTAATATTCGGTTGCTGATGTAAAATTCAGAACTCCTTACCTAGACACGTAAATTAAAGGTTTGTTCGCAAATTAAATATGCGTTTAATTTGGGGATGCAATTACAACTTCCGTTATTTCCGTCAGGCAGTAAACTGATATCAGATTGT
>JAABUN010004244.1_pt1 | contig 19986 bp, 20 predicted proteins | sample 5559311 | NCBI WGS metagenome assembly JAABUN01 (sample SAMN10711877, study PRJNA513370) | rock metagenome | isolation source: Antarctica rocks | place: Antarctica: Victoria Land, Siegfried Peak sud
GGCTGCGGCGGCTCCCAAGCGGAGTGGTAAGGCTCGCAAGAGTCAGGTGGAGTTGCTGAAGACTCTGGCTGTCGAATGGGCCGGAGAGGGTGGCGTGGGACGACTCGAGAAGCGCATTGGAAAGTCTCTCGCGGACCTCACCCGCGACGAGGCGGATGACTGGATCGACCGCATCACACCCAAAGACCGCGAGTAGCGTCCGCGCATGTGATCATGGCTCGCATACTCCGGTTCACGGCATTTTGCGCGCTACTTTTAATGTCGATGTCCGGTTGCGGAATTCCTCTCTCCGGTGGGGTTTCACCGCCCCCGTCTGGCTCGCTTTCGGTCAGTTTTATCGACGTTGGGCAAGGGGATGGAATCCTGATCCAAGCCGGAGACTCGGACTATCTGGTAGATGCGGGCCGGGCTGAAGCGGGACCGCACGTGGTGGACTTTCTGCACGGTCGTGGAGTCGACTCACTGGACGGAATAATCGTCTCCAGCCCCGACGCGGACCATATCGGCGGGTTTCTGGACGTGATGGAAGCCTTCGAGGTCGCGAACGTCTACGTCGCCGGTGACCGCAAGGGAACTTTGACTTACAATGCTTTCCTGCGCGGTGTAAAGGATGAAGGCTCGAAGGTGAACGAGTTGCGTGCTGGGGCTCTGATGGATTGGAGCGGCGTGCAGGTCGATGTTCTGGCTCCTCCACCAGGCAAGTTGTATGGAGAGACAAACGAGAACTCTATCGGGCTTCTCTTGACTTACGGATCGGCCCGAATACTACTTGCCGGAGACGCGGAAGAGAAGTCAGAAGAGTACATGTCGAACGGTCCGAACACTGGCCCGGTAACCGTTCTAAAGGTTAATCATCATGGGTCTAATACTTCGTCTTCGTCGCTGTTCTTGAATAAATTTCGGCCCAAGATCGCCGTTATTCAGTCAGGAGCGGATAACTCCTACGGCCATCCAACACCCGAAACCCTTAGCCGTTTGCAAGAGTTCGGAGCCAAAGTCTTCCGCAACGACGAAGACGGAGATGTCATAGTGACGATAAAGGACGAGAACGTGGACGTGGCCGTCACGAAGCCGCGACTTCAGTCGTTGATTAAATCCTCTACTTCTAGACTTCCGTTTAGTTTTCCGCGTTCCCAGAGCCAACGTTCGATCGTGCTGCGACGCCAACCGTAGAAGCGACGACCGATCAAAGCGTCCGGCGCGGGTATGCGACCCAACTCCCAAGCCCGGATCGAAACGTAACTCGGAAACGTCCGAGCACTCATCACTCCCCGATCCTCCAATATCCGCGAAACTTCTCCACTAGATAAATATTCTTCCATAACTCAACAGTATCATCGTTCTACAAATTAAACAACTTTTTACGACTTAGTACTTGTGAAATAGAAATAGTTCTGTAGACTGGGAAGGAATGCAGGAATCGAGGAGAGGATAGTAAGTTATGGTCAGTTTCAATCGGGTGGTATTGGCGGGGAATCTCACGCGGGATCCAGAGCTAAGGTTCACGAGCAACGGTATCCCGGTATGCGGTTTCGGGTTGGCGGTAAATCGGGTGCGTTCCAAGAGCGAAGAGGTTGATTTCTTCGACATTACGGCCTGGCGGGAGCTTGGTGAGACCATCGCCAACTACAAGAAAAAGGGAGACCCGATCCTCGTGGAAGGCAAGCTACAGTTCTCCACCTGGGAAGCGAAAGACGGCTCCAAGCGCAACAAAGTCGATGTAGTAGCTGACAATGTGCAGTTCCTCGGCAGCCGCGGAGACTCAGAAGGCGGCGGTGGTCGTCAAGGTCAGCAAGGCGGTCAGCAATCCGGCGAGCGCAACGACGTGGACATCAACGAAGAAGACTTCGACGATATACCGTTCTAGCTAGGCAGCTTAGTCAGGACGGGGAGTAGGGGCGGAAACGTCCCGTCTCCCCGTTTCGTTGCGTTCGGGTTATCCGACTCTCGCGCCGTCGCTGATCTTGTCGGCGATAAACGGGTATCGGTAATCCACGCCCTGGCTCACCTTGTAAGCCGCGTAAGCTCCGTGGGCTATGGGGATCAAGGGCAGGAAAGGCAACAAGATGAACATGAACAGCCCGATCACCACTATTGAGAGTATGGTGGACAGTATCGAGTAGGCGATGATTATGACTAGCCAAGCCACCTGATACCAGAGCGACTGCAAGGCATGAAAGCCGATCCTCTGCGACTTGTCCTTGTAGATCAACCAGATGACCAACGCGCCAATGGGCGCCACCAGTACGCTTACGTGCGAGAGTATGGACCACAATCGCTCGTCCGATTCACTGACTTCACCAGAACTGCTCATCTGACTACCCGTACCGGTCGAACTGTCACCGCCAAATAGTGGGCTGGCACCTTCGTTAGGCGCGTTGCTTTCGGAGTCCCGTGGCTCTTGCATTGTCGCTCCTTCCCGTCAATGTACGTGCCGAATGTACCTTAACGGATGTAGTGCTCACCATGCATCCCCCAAATGAGCTATTTTTGAGCGTGTAAGACAAGAAATGCAGAGTTGCTTACATCAATCCAAGTCGACGATCCCGTAGCGGAGGCAGAATAACAGAGCCTGAAGGCGTGAGTGAGCGCCGAGCTTGGTCATTTATGTTCATGATGTGGGTTCGTTCGGTCTCCAGGGAGATGTGCAGTCTCTCCGCTATCTGCTTGTTGCTCAGGCCGTTCGCTAGGGCTTCCAGGACGTCCAGCTCCCGTGGGGTGAGCTGGTCTGCGGCCCTCCGGGCGTCGCGCTCGCGTTCGCGGGTACGAGACGCGAGTCTTAGCATCTCGACTATCTCGTTATTCGAGAGAAGCCGCCCACCCGAAGCGACGCTTCGGATGGCCGTCAGGATGTCATCCAGGTCGGCGGATTTATGGAGGATTCCGGCAGCTCCAGCTTCCACCGTGCGAGCCAGGTCTTCGCGGTCCAGGCTGGCCGTCAAGACCAGCGCGGCGAAGTTTGGATTCGCGGCTCTCAGTACCGGGATGATCTCGGTCCCCTCGCCGTCGGGAAGGTCCAGGTCCACGACCGCGAGATCTATCCCAGATCCCTCTCGCGCTATGATGGAACGCGCCTCCGAGATCGAGGCTGCCTCGGCGACCACCTCGAAGTCCGGCTCGTTGTTCAGCACGAAAGCCAGCGTCTGCCGGAATGAGGTGTGATCCTCGATCAACATCACCTTATTCAAAGGTACCCTCCGATATGCATTGTCAACATCTCACGGGTATGACAACAGCATATAGCATTCTTGACTCTCGCGGGTCTCCAACGCGAGTCTATGGAGCATGATCTTCACAGGGAAGAGAGGATACGTTTGCCTCGAAGAGTACCGTGGTCCCCAAACCGGAGTCGCTGTTGACCTTGATTTTGCCTCCGAGCGCGGAGGCGCGTTCACGCATCCCGGTAAGGCCCATGCCAGGTTTGGTTCGGGGATCTAACCCCAGTCCATTGTCCGAGACTTCGACTCCGACTCTCTCTCCGTCCAGGCCCAACCGAATGGTCGCGTGGCTTGCTTCGGAATGTCGCCGGACGTTCACTAGGGCCTCCTGGATGATGCGAAGGAGATCCCGGCGGGCCGTCATCGAGAGTTTGTCTGAAAGTCGATCCCCGTCTCCGAAGACGAAGAGCTTCACGGAGCACTCCGGCGCGATACTGCTGTGGAACTCGATCAGTCTCTCTACAGATTCCACGAAGGAGCGCTGCTCGTCCTCCTCGAAGCGAAGGTCGTAGATAGCCGTCCGCAGGCCGCCCACCGCGCGATCTAAAGCCTCCACCAAACCGTCGAGTGGCAAATCGTCGCCCGAACCTTTGTTGACCGGGCCGCCGATCCGGCGCATCACCCGCGTGGCTTGCAGGGCGTAGGTAAGGTCTTGCAGGGCTTCGTCGTGAAGGTCACGGGCGATGCGCCGACGCTCGGACTCGCGCATCTCACGCAGATTCGCCTCAGCGTTCTTGCGCTCAGTGACGTCTTCGACGGTTCCCTCAAAGCCAATCAAAGCCCCAGAAGCATTCAGGACGGACTGTATCGAGAAAGACGCCCACATGAGACTGTCGTCTGCACGCCTCATCCTGGCCTCGAAGCCGGAGACCGAACCGTTGTGGCGCATGATCTCGTAGAGCTCTCTGCGGCGGCTGGGGTCCTCGTAGAGTCGGTCTTCGATCACGGGAACTTCTCGCAACATTTCCTCCGGGCTCTCGTAACCAGCCATCCTAGCCAGCGCGGGGTTCGCTGTAACAAGTTCCCCCTCCACCGTGGACTGGAAGATACCTTCGATGGCGTTCTCGAAGATGGAGCGATATTTCTCTTCCGCCAGCCGCCGCGCTTCCTCGGCCTTTTTGCGCTCGGTTATGTCTTGGATGGTTCCCGTTAGACGTATGGCGTTGCCCTCCGAGTCCCGGTGAGCCTCGTAAGCGGTCTGGACAGTGCGCGCCTCGCCACTGGGACGGACTATACGGTACTCGACTGCGTTCTCGGACGCGCCGTAAAGAGCCTCCCTGACCGCGTTACGGACTATGCCCCGATCCTCTGGATGAGCCAAGTGTAGAAACGAGCGATACGTCGGGACGAATTGTTGGGGGTCGAGGCCGCAGATGCGGAACAACTCGTCCGACCATACCGCTGCGTCGCTCCCGGGGTGGTAATCGAAGTTGCCCAGACGCGCTATGCGCTGCGCCGCCGACAGGCTACGCTCGCTGCGGAGAAGGTTCTCCTCCGCCCGGCGCCGCTCGCGTCGTCCCTCAGCTTCCCGCAGTTCGCGTTCTATAGCGCTGTTCAGGCGCGTGAGGTTGTCCTTCATAATGTAGTCTTGCGCCCCGGATTTCATGGCGGCTACTGCGGCGTCTTCGCCAATGCGCCCAGAGACGATAATGAACGGCAGGTCCGGGAAGCCGCTATCACGTAGCAGTTGCAGGGCGGCGGTCGAACTGAATTTTGGCATGGAGTGATCGCAGAGAACCACATCCCACGTTCTATGCTCCAGGGCCGCGCTCATCGCCTCGTGGGTGTCCACTCGCTCGAAGTCCGGGCTATATCCGCCGTTGCGAAGTTCCCGCAACAGGAGCAGCGCGTCGTCCTCGAAGTCCTCCACGATCAGAACCCGCAGACGCCACTCCCGAGAATCCTCACCGCCATATCGACCGTCCATAGCTTTGCCTCCGCAGGACAAAAATCCGAACAGCCTAATCTTAGGCTTGACCTAATTCTCGAGCAACTACCGGGCTTCGGGTCTGTTATCCGGGCCGCCATGCGAGTAGACTGACGCAATCTTGTGTAGGTTGCGCTTGCGTGACTCGTCAAGCAACCAGAGAGGTTGTTGGATAGACACTTGCGGGTAAGGACCGAGGGACTTCGATCAGAGGGAGGAAAAGTGGAGATAGGGATATACGGCCTGGGTAGGATGGGCGCGAACATGGTACGCCGCCTTCAGCAGAGCGGCGAGCACCGAGTGGTGGCGGGCAACCGATCCAAGGAGCCGGTCGACACTGCTGTGGAGGAAGGAGCCGAGGGCGCCTACTCGATGGAGGAACTGGTCGAGAAGCTCTCGGGGGATGGTCCGCGCGTGATCTGGACGATGGTCCCCGCCGGTGAGGTTACTGGCAAAGCCCTGACGGACTTCGCGGACATGATGGACCCCGGCGACATCCTGATCGACGGGGGCAACTCCTACTTCCGCGACTCCATCCGCCACGCTGAGACGCTGAAGGAGAGGGATATCCGCTTCCTCGACGCTGGGACATCGGGTGGGATCTGGGGGCTCGAAGTCGGCTACTGCCTTATGGTCGGAGGCGATTCGAGCGCGTACGAACACGCCGAACCCGCGCTAAAGACGCTCGCTCCAGAGAACGGCTATGCATATCTGGGCGAGGCCGGAGCCGGACACTTCACCAAGATGGTCCACAATGGCATCGAATACGGCATGATGCAGGCATACGCCGAGGGATTCGAGATCCTGGAGAAGAGCCAGTACGATCTCGACCTTCGCGCTATAAGCAGTCTGTGGAACCAGGGAAGCGTCGTGCGCTCGTGGCTACTCGAACTCGCAGAGACCGCCTTCGAGCAGGATGGACACCTCGACAGCGTCCGGGGCTACGCCGAAGACTCCGGCGAGGGACGCTGGACGATCCTCGAAGCCATAAACGAGAGCGTCCCAGCCCCCGCTATCTCCGCGTCGCTCTTCGCCCGCTTCGCTTCGCGCCAGGACGACTCTTTCGCCATGAAAGTAGTCGCCGCGCTGCGCGGTCAGTTCGGCGGTCACGCCATCCAGGAGGCGAGCACCAAGTACCCGGAGAAAGAGCAGTAGAAATACCTGCGCCATGGCCATGCGGAGGGATACAGGCTCCGCATCGCCTTTCGGTCCGTCGTCGATTTGGCGGGCTTCGCGAATGGTTGGACAAGTGATGGAGGTAAGCTTATGCTATGCGTATCACGCGAGGGTAGGGGGCTAAAAGCCTATGGCTGACAGCTTACGAGACGATCAACGTCTACCCCGAAACCCCGAGCCCGCCGTAATGGTCATCTTCGGTGCTTCCGGGGATCTAACAGCTCGCAAACTGGTGCCCGCGCTCTACGATCTCGCGGCTCAGCGTCGATTGCCGCTTGAGTTCGCGGTCGTGGGGGTTTCGCGCACGGAGATGAGCCACGAGGAATTCCGGGAGAAGTTGCGGAAAGCCCTCGGGGAACATCGCTCTGGAGAGGTCTCGGACGATGTCTGGGAATCCTTCGCTAGCGGCATCTTCTATTTAGCTGGGGATTCCAAAGAAGCCGAATCCTACGACGAGCTTAGAGAGTTCTTGAAGAAGCTCGACACCGAGCGTGGGACGCAGGGAAATCGGGCGTTCTATCTCTCGACATCGCCCTCGCTCGTGCCGACTGTTGTGGAGCGACTCGGGGAGGCGGGGCTCAACAAGGGTGAGGATGGTGGATGGTCGCGGTTGGTGGTCGAGAAGCCTTTTGGTAGCGACCTCCAGAGCGCCCAGCAGTTGAACGACGATATTCGCCGGTACTTCGATGAAACTCAGATCTACCGCATCGACCACTATCTAGGTAAGGAGACAGTCCAGAATATCCTCGCGCTCCGGTTCTCGAACGGAATCTTCGAGCCGATCTGGAACCAGCATTACGTGGACCACGTACAGATCACGGTCGCCGAGGATATCGGTGTCGGGACCCGAGGCGCGTTCTACGAGGAGGCGGGCGCTCTCCGGGACATCGTCCAGAACCACCTGATGCAGATTCTCTGTCTGACGGCTATGGAGCCGCCGGTTGCCTTCGACGCTCAATCGGTGCGCGAAGAGAAGGTGAAAGTCTTGAAAGCCGTCCGCCGCATCCCGGAAGAGGATTTGGAGATCCACGCGGTACGCGGCCAGTACGAGAAGGGCTGGGTGTGGGACGAATCCGTGGCGGGATACCGCGAGGAGGAAGATGTGGCCGAGGATTCGGTGACGGATACGTTTGTGGCTCTGAAACTTTTTGTGGACAATTGGCGTTGGGCAGGAGTCCCGTTCTACGTGCGGGCGGGCAAGAGGATGCCGAAGAAGTCGACGGAGATCGCGATCCAATTTCGACCAACGCCGCATACGCCGTTCGCGGGCGACGACACCAAGAACCTCGACCCAAACGTCCTCGTCATCCGCATTCAACCGGAGGAAGGGATCTCGTTGAAGATCGGGGCTAAGGTGCCGGGCCAGGGTTTCGAGGTGAGCAGCGTGAACATGGATCTCCTCTACGGCACAGCGTTTCTGGAGGAAGCACCGGATGCCTACCAGCGTCTTCTGCTTGACTTGATGCTCGGCGATCCGACGCTCTTCATTCGGGCGGACGAGGCCGAGGGAGCGTGGAGTATCCTCGCGCCGGTGATGAAGTCCTGGGAGGAGAAAAGGGAGGTCGCAATGTACGCGGCTGGCGAGTGGGGGCCCAAGGACGCGGACGAGTTGTTGGAGCGCGACGGACGGGTTTGGAGGAGGCCGTGATCGGGGAATCCCGCAACGCCCCAGGTGGTGGCCCAATGAGCGTGGAGGAGATAGAGCACGAGCTAGCCGGGCTCCGCATGAACGACGATGGAACCCTCGCTCTACGCTCCAGCGTGCTCAACCTCGTCGTCGTCACCGACGAACCATCCGCCGCCGATGTGACGCAGGCCGTTTCGGGAATCGCCGGTCGGTTCCCATCGCGGGCTATCGTCCTGATCTCCGACCCAAGCGACGAGCCTAACGTGGATGTGCAACTGGCGGCTTTCTGCAGCATGAGAGGCGGCGGGGCTCAGGTGTGCGCCGAGCAGATCACCATCCACGCCGAAGGACCACCCGCCGAACATCTCGACAGCCTCGCTGGTCCTTTACTACTGCCGGACCTTCCGGTCTTCCTGTGGTATCCGGGGGCTCTTTCGTCCGAGTCCCAGGAATTCGCCAGGCTGACCGGACTCGCAGATCGCATAATCATCAACTCCTCGGCCTCGGGGGAATGCGCCGCTTCGTTGCGCGACATCCACGCCCTGCTCGAAAAACCCGAAACACCGGCTATTGGGGATCTACAGTGGGTTGGACTCTCGCCGTGGCGATCCTTGCTCGCGGATACTTTCAGTGCACCCGAACGCGCTGGTGAGCTAGAGAAGATAGAGCGGGTGGAGATAACGTACGCCACCGGTGGCGAGTGCCGGGCCGCGCTACTCATCGGCTGGCTCGCCGCAACCCTGGGCTGGAGCATCAGCGACGTGAACCGCGAAGATGACACGCTGCGAGCGACTTTCGAGGGACCGTCGGGGGACATAGCGTTCGAGATGTCGCCAAGCTCTCCGGATGTCCGGTTGCGTCGCATCCGTATTCGCTCCGCCGACTACAGTTTCCAGGTCTCGCGCCACCACGAGATCTCGGACATCTGCACCACCGTTATGCGCGATGGCGAGCTACAGGCCGAGCGCACCGTACACATAGGCTCTTTCGATCTGGGCGTACTTGTGGGAGAAGAGCTCCAATACCGGGGCCGGGATCTCGCCTACGAAGCCGCACTCAAGATCGCCGTGGAGGTACTTGGATCATGAACCTCACAATCCACAAGGACAAACAAGCTCTGGCCGAAGCCGCCGCACGAGATTTCGTCGTCCGCGCCGCCGCTGCTATCGAGGAGCGCGGTCGTTTCACCGTCACCCTCGCCGGAGGCTCCACCCCCAAGACAGCCTACGAGCTTCTCGCCCGCGACCACACCGATGAGGTGGATTGGGCGAACGTCCACGTTTTCTATGGCGACGAACGGAGCGTGCCACCCGAACACGAAGATTCAAACTACCGAATGTCTAAGGAAGCGCTGCTGGATCACGTCCAGGTAGCAAGCGTCCATCGGATGCAAGGCGAACTCCCCCCCGAGCAAGCCGCCAAAGCCTACGAGGAAGAACTAAGAGAGTTTTTTGGAGACGAAGACCCGCCGCGCCTGGACCTCATCATGCTCGGAATAGGTGGCGACGGCCACACCGCAAGCCTCTTCCCCAACACTCCGGCCCTTAAAGCCACAGACCGCCTAGCCATAGAGAATCCGGTCGAGAAGCTGAACGCAATCCGCATAACTCTAACCGCCCCAACGATAAACGCCGCCCGAGCCGTAACCTTCCTCGTAGCCGGAGAAGACAAGGCCGAGGCACTGTGGAAGATCTTGGAGTGCGGAGGAGATCCTCATACCTATCCTGCCAAGCTCGTACGACCGTCCGGCGGCGCTACCTGGATGTTGGACCGGGCGGCGGCGGGTTCTCTGAAAAATACGGACTAAATATACGTTTGGACAGTTTAGTGCTCTCGGGCCTGGGTATAAGGGCTAGGACGTGAAAGCTACTTCGATGGAGATACGAAAATGAAAAGTAAGAAGGCGTGCTTGGCGGCGGTTCTCACCGCTGGGACCATGACCCTGACCTTAGCGGCTCCTGCCATTGCAGCACCGAGCCCGACGAACCAGTCCGGCGGGGCAGCAGGTGTCATCGCCGCTGTAGTGCAGGTAGACGACACGCTAAACGACCTCAGCGTGCTGAGCCCCGGTGGGGACCAGAACATCGAGGTTGTTACCGTCAAGAACTCTCTGAACAACGTGCTGAACAACAGTCCGATCCTCAGCAACAACGTCATCACGCTTCAGGGTTTCCTGAACGATAACACCGTGCTCACGGACTTCCTGAACGACAACAACATCCTCATAACTGATGTCGTAGCCGTTGACGTGCTGAGTGGTGGCGATATAGTAGTCTTCGTTCGGTAATAGGAACGAACACCACGGACTCTGGCGGGTCGGAACTTTCGTGTTCCGGCTCGTTGATTCGATTAACGGGTCGGCCAGCTTCATTGACGTGAAAGCAGCCGAAGAGCGATAAACGCAAAGGCTGAGGGCCGACCCGCCTTCTTGATCTTACGCTAGAGTCAGTGGTTTCGGATCACTTAGAAAGGAAAAATATCCGAACATTCGGATATTTTTCCTCTTTGTACGAAAGATTTTCCCTAAAACACCTTTTTCAGCAATCCAATAGCTCCCTGTTTCCACGGCACCCGGTGAGAGACACCAGAGGCGTTCTCGAACTGCTTGAGATTCTCCAGATACCAGCGAAAGTTCCGCAAGAGTGCTTCCTTGTTCGAGAACTTAGGTGCATAGCCCAGTTTATCCTGGGCCTTCTCTATGGAGACGAACGAGTCTTCGGAGGCTGTCTCGTAGACCCACTTGTAGAGCGGCGAGAGCTTTAGCTTGTCCAGGACGCGCAGGCCGATAATGGCGGGTGCTGCGGGGAAGCCGATAATCTTCTTGCCGTGACCGGCGTAGTCCAGGACCGTCTGGTAGTCCTCTTTCATGGTGGTGAACTCTGCAGCGCCGATGTTGAACGTGTCGTTGACATCCTCTTCGGGGAGCGAGAGCGTCAGGGCGATGGCGTCGCAGAGGTCTTCCACGTCCAGGAGTTGATATCGGTTGTTGCCGGACCCTATCATGGGGAAGTTATGACCTTCGTAAGCCCAGTCGTAGAACAGCGCGAAGACCCCAAGACGCTCCGGCCCGACAAAGCTTTTGGGACGAATGATCGGTACGACAAGCCCCTCCGAGCGATATTCCAGGCAGATCATCTCGGCCTGTATCTTGGCCTGCCCGTAAGGTCCAACGCCTTCAAGCTTATCCGTCTCATAGAGCGGATGATGGTCGGGGATGCCGTAGACTGCCGTTGACGAGACGTGGACAACCCGCTCCGCGCCGTTGCGTAGCGCCGCGTCGAGGATGGTGCGGGTTCCTTCTACATCGGTGGTGTAGATGTCCTCGGGTGAGTAGAGGGGGAGGGCGGCGGCGGTGTGAACGACGAAATCTACGCCTTGCAGGGCGCGGTCTACGACGGACTTGTTTCGTATGTCGCCCCGGATTGCTTCGACGCGGTCGCGTTCCGGGTAGTCGAAATCTTCGACATCCAGGGAGGCTACGTCGTAGCCGCGAGTTAGAAGGTGGCGGGCGAGGTTTATGCCCAAAAATCCGGCTCCACCGGTGATAAGGACTTTCTTTTTTCGATCCATCGAGAGGTCTCCTTGTATGAGTTTGGTGACGGTCGCGAAAAGCTTCCGTAAGCGGCGGATTCTAGCATTACCTCTGGCGGATCGAGTGCAAGAGATGTGTAGAAGTCCGTTGAGGCGTATCATCTGGGCATGATCGTAGACCGCGCAATCTATGTGGACGGTCGCCGCACAGAGGCACCGGACTCCTTCGGCGAGACTTACGAGGTCTGCCGAAAGCGAGGTGGCCTGGCCTGGATCGGGCTGTACGAGCCGGATGCTCGGGAGTTCGCGGTGGTGGCCGAGGAGTTCGAGCTTCACGATCTAGCGGTCGAGGATGCCATCGAAGCCCACCAGCGCCCCAAGCTGGAGCGTTACGGAGCGTCGCTCTTCGTGGTCCTCAAGCCTGCCCGGTACGTGGACGAGTTCGAGACGGTCGAGTTTGGGGAGATACACGTTTTTGTCGGGAAGGATTTCGTAATAACCGTTCGTCATGGTGAGGCGTCGTCGCTAGAAGAGGTACGCGAGCGGTTGGAGAACGAGTCGGAGCTTCTGCGGATCGGGCCGGAGGCGGTGCTGTACGCGATCATGGACCAAGTCGTGGACGATTACGCGCCGGTGGTCGAAGGTCTCGAAAACGACATCGACGAGATAGAGACCGACGTGTTCAGCGGCAATCCTGGTGTATCCCGTCGTATCTACAAACTCTCGCGGGAGGTCATACAGTTTCAGCGGGCTGCCAAGCCGCTTGCCGCGAGCCTGCGGTATCTCCTGGAAGACGAGGATATGGACGATGAGTTGAAGAAATATTTGAGGGATGTCGAGGACCATATATTGAGGGTCGCGGATCAAGTCGACGGATTCCGCGAGTTGCTGGCGAACGTCCTCAGCGTCAACCTGACGCTAACCGGCATAAACCAGAGCGACCAGACAAAGAAAATCTCCGCCTGGGCCGCAATCCTCTTCGCGCCCACGCTCGTGGCGAGTATCTATGGTATGAACTTCGATCGCATGCCCGAACTACACTGGCTACTCGGCTACCCGTTCGCGATCCTGCTGATGCTGATCGTATCCCTGACGCTGTACCGAGTCTTCGACAAACGCGACTGGCTCTGAAACCCATCCAAAGGAGACGACGAACCTTGCGAAACAGAAATAGCTCAACACTCTTTCAAATAGCATTGCTGACGCTCGTAGCCGCGCTCGTCCTCGCGGCCTGCGGTGGCGCTACCGGCAACGGCTCTGGAGGCGGCTCGGGCGATAGTGGCTCGGGCGGCGGAGACTCCGGCGGAGGTGACACAGCATCCTCCGAAAAGCAGGAGAAATCCTCGGGTGCCACAAAGTCTTCCGGGGAGAAGCAAGAGCCAAAGGCGGCCTCTTCGGGGAGCGGCGAGCTTGGGAATCCGAGTCTCGGTGATGCGGATGCTCCGGTGGTGATGCTGGAATATTCGGACTTCCAATGACCGTTCTGCGGCAAACTCACCCGTGAGGTGAAACCGGAGTTGATGAAATATGTCGAAGATGGAACGCTACGCATCGAATGGCACGATTTCCCCGCGCAGGGTCAGGAATCCGCGAATGCGGCCTTCGCGGCTCGGGCCGCCCAGGAGCAGGATAAGTTCTGGGAATACCACGAACTGCTGTTCGATAATCAGTCCTCGGGCAACAGCGGCGGCTACAGCGATGAAAACTTGGTCGCTTTTGCCGAAGAGCTTGGTCTGGACACGGAACAGTTCAAGAAGGATTACACGAGCGTTCGTGTCGAAAATGCCGTGAACAACGATTTCCAGAAGGCCCAGGAAGATGGCATTGTTGGTACGCCGACGGTCGTCATCAACGACCAGGCTCTCGTTGGATTTCAGACGGTGGATGTGTACGAGACGGCCATAGAGAACGCTAAGGCATCCGCTGGTGGTTGAGGTATCGTACCTCGCTGCTTTTCTGGGCGGGTTGCTCTCGTTGCTGTCGCCTTGTAGCGCGTTGCTGCTACCGGCGTTCTTCGCTTATGCGTTCGGGTCGCGGGGGGAGTTGGTGCGCCGGACGCTCGTGTTCTACGTTGGGCTCGCCGTTACGCTCGTGCCGCTCGGGATGGGGATAGCGGCTGTTAGCCGGTTGGTCTACGGGTATCGGGGAACCCTGATCCTGGTCTCCGGTCTCCTCATTATCGCTTTCGGGGTGATCCAACTGTTGGGCCGGGGTTTCTCTATTGGCCCCCTCTCACGCCTGCAAGGCAAGATAAAGGGCGACTCTCTGGCTTCGACTTTTGCCCTTGGAGCTGTGTACGGCTTCGCAGGTTTCTGTTCTGGTCCGATCCTCGGTGCGGTCCTGACCGTCGCCGCCGCCTCTGGGACTGCGTGGACCGGAGCGGTTCTTTTGGCGATCTACGCTGCGGGGATGGCTGCGCCGCTCTTTGTGATGGCGCTGCTCTGGGATCGCTTCGACCTCGGACATCGTCGGTGGTTGCGGGGGCGCGAGATCTCTATCGGCAGTGTGCGGATGCACTCGACTAATCTGATCTCCGGTCTCCTCTTCATTACCATTGGCGTGCTGTTTATCGTCTACGAAGGTACTTCTGCTCTAGAAGGCGTATACGCGGCCAACGGCGCCACCGAACTGGCCTTCGCAACGCAGCAATGGGTCGGCGGTTTCGCCGGAAACCCGTTCGTCGCGGGAGCTTTTGTGGCGCTGGTACTGCTCGGTATCGCCTACGCCGTATTCCGCTGGCTACGGAACCGCAAGAGCCGTTCGTCGAAGAAGCCCGTGGAGCATCAGGGGTAGAGCGGTGCGGTTATTTCTGCCGGGACGTTTCGAGGCTGCGGAGGACGCTTACGTGTATACGCGGTCGCTCTTCGAGGGAATCGCCTCGGGCGAGGTGGGGCCGGTCGTCTCGATCTCGCCATCCCTCCGGCACGTAGGCGTTACCCGCAAAGACACTTTTAGACCCGGTTTCGAGGTTGCCAGGGATGCCGCGACCGCTGACGGATACCCGGTCTTCGTTCGCTCCTCGGGCGGCGGTGCGACCGCTGCGGATGTCGGTACTTTCGGGTTCTCGATAGTGCGTCCGACCACCGGGCCTGGAGGCGACCGGGGCGGCATAAAAGAGCGTTACGACGAGTCGACCGGGCTGGTTCTAGCGGCCTTTGAGCGGCTGGGGATGCGGGCGGAAGTTGGAGAGGTGCGCGATGAGTTCTGTCCAGGGGATCAAAGCATCCGGTTCGGCGGCCCGGAGGGCGCGAAAGTCGTGGGGATCGCTCAGCGCATCACTCGCCGGGCGACGAGCGTCGGCGGCATAGTGCTGGTCCACGGAGAAGAAGACCTCGCTCGAGTCCTCGAAAAAGTCTATTCGGCCATGGACCTGCCGTTCCGACGGGAAAGCGTAGGAAGCCTGCGACGCGCCGGGTACGATGGCGACGTGGACAGAGTCATAGAAGCGTTCGCTCTCGAAGCAGAGCACCGCTACGGAGCCGAACGTTCGCCGGTCGACTCCGGGATGAAGTTCGTTAGAGAGGAGAAGTCTTGGACTTGATAGAGAGGCTTAGCACTGGCGGGACCGTCATTATGGACGGCGCGACAGGGACGGAGCTTGAGAAGCGTGGAGTTCCGATGGACGGCGCGGCGTGGTGCGCGGCGGCGCTCTCGACTCACCCGGAGGTCATTCGGGAAATTCACGAAGACTACATTCGGGCGGGGGCGGAGATCGTCATAACGAATACCTTCCCGGCGGTGAGGCGTGTCCTTGAGCCAGCGGGTCTTGGAGACCGCTTTCGAGAGCTGAATGGTCTCGCGGCGCGACTGGCGCTGGAGGCTCGGGAGAACGTCGCCGACAATGCGGTTTATGTCGCTGGATCTGTTTCGACGTTTCCACCGTTTCTCGACCACAGCCGCACGTTGTCGGGGAAGGAAGCGCGGGACAACTATCTTGAGCAGGCCGAAGTATTGGCTGAGTCGGGGGTGGATCTCATAATGCTCGAAATGATGCGCGACATCGAGCAAACCAGCTACGCCATCGAGGCGGCGGTTGCCACGGGCCTCCCGGTCTGGGTAGGATTTAGCTGCAAGATACAAGAGGATGGGACGGTAGTGCTATGGGACGGCGAGACTACTATCGCGGCGGCGTTTGATCATCTGTCGCTCGACGGAGTCTCTCTGGTTGCGGTTATGCATACGTTGGTCGAGGATACTAAGCCCGCGCTGCGCGAGGTCGTGGGACGCTGGGATGGGCCGGTTGGGGCTTATCCGCACGCCGGGCGGTTCGTGATGCCGAATTGGCAATTTATAGATGAGATCACACCGGAAGACTTCGCCGAAGCGGCCGCCGAATGGCACGCGCTCGGTGCCCGAATGCTCGGCGGTTGTTGCGGCATCGGGCCGGAGCACGTTCGGGCGGTAGCGGAGCGTTTTCACACGACCAGCGATGCAATAGAATAGGCTTCCTGCTCTCGAAGGGATAGGCCGGGAAGATGAAGCCGGGCGACTGGAACATGAAGAAGTTGCGTGACGCGGCGGCTGAACACTGGACCTTGCGGCGGAGCAAGAAGCGGGCACGCTCTGCGCCGTCCTCTGCGTCAACACCGGCGACGCCCATATTCGTCTCGCTCCGGGTTCTGGTGACTATTATCGTGGTCTCGGTCGTCGCGTTTGGACTGGTTCTCTACGCGGCTCCGACGGTTCCGCTGGTCGCGCTTGGGGGGATGGCATTGGCTATCGTGCTGTCGTTTCCGGTGCGGGCTCTCACGCACATCATGCCGCGAGGGTTGGCTATCCTGGTCACGGTGCTTGTACTTGTCGGGGGGATCGTGCTCGCGTTTGTTGTGCTCGGGCCGTTGCTCATACAGCAGTTGAGCAACCTGATCGTGCGCATACCGACCATCGCCAACAGTGCCAACCAGGCTTTTATCGAGGTGATCGGGTTCCTAAACGACCGCAAGCTCCTGCCAAGCTCAAGCCCGGAGCGATTCGGACAAGTAGTCGTCAACGATCTCTTCGACCGCGCCCAGAACCTTACCGAGAACCTGCTGCGAGGTCTGATCGGCTTTATCCCCCAAGCGTTCAGTTTTGGCATCGCTCTCTTCGGCGTGCTGTTCGTGGCGGTCTACCTGCTGGTGGACATCCGAAAGGTGAAGGCCGCCTACCTGAAGGCCGCGCCGATGCGTTATCGCCGCGACGCCCGCGACCTCTGGGAAGCTTTCGGCGAGTCGCTCTCTCGCTATCTCGGCGGGCTGGCGGTGGTCGTCGTCATACAGGGCGTGCTCGCCGGTTTCGCCCTCTACTTGTTGGATGTTCCGTATGCGATTCTGCTCGGAGTCTGGGTTTCGGCGACGGCGATCATCCCGTATCTGGGAGCGTTTCTTGGCGGGATACCGGCGGTCGTGGTCGCGGCGGTATTCGAGGATTCGGACCCCACGATAGAGTCGACGACGACGCGCGTGGTAGTCGTGGTGATCGTGTACGTCCTGATCCAACAGCTAGAAGGCAACCTTCTGACACCCCGCATCCAGGGCAACGCCCTGAAAGTCCACCCCATAATCGTACTCTTGGCCGTAATAGGCGGCGGCGAACTAGCCGGTCTCGCAGGCGTCATCTTCGCCGTCCCAGCTGTAGCCGTCCTCCGCGTCTTCTTCGACTTCTTCCGAGCCCGCCTCCGAACCGCGCCCACCAACAACCCCTAAAGTCAATTAGCCGGAGCGAGTCTTCGTAGTAAGCATCGACGAAACTCAAGACGCGGTCTTTGCTCACGTTTTGGGAGTCTGGTGTGGCAACTTGGAAGGAGAATAATTCTACAAGGTCTACGAAGACACCCGTTCCGCATCGTACAGAAGCTTGACTGCGTCAGTCCGGCTAGAGATATCGAGAATCTTGTAGATGTTGCCTAGCCGCTGCTTGACGGTCGATTCGGAGACAAAAAGCCTGTTGGCGATCTGGGAGTTGGTCAGACCTTCAGCGACCAGAGCCAGTGTCTCGCGCTGGCGTTTGGACAAGGTATGTAGGTTTGACTTCACTTTGCGTTCCTCCTCTCGCTTCACAAGGTAACCGAGCAATTGTCGAGGAGCTGCTAGCCCGCCATCCATAACCACTTCTATGGCGCGAGATGTCTGCTCCGGAGTCATCCCCGCATGAATGAAACCTCGCGCTCCATCCTGCAATGCGGCGCAGGCCAAAGCGGGATCCAAACACGAGCCACACGCCAGAACCCGTGTGTTGGGTGCCAGCTCTCCCTGTTCGACGGCCCGGCTACCTTCGTGAGGTCCTTTGGCTTTGCGTCCCCGTCTCGCGACGGGTTTGCCTTTTCGCAGTGGAGACACCGTCTCCATGCCTGACATTGCTTTTATCGGCACACTGGGGAGAAAACTTTAGCGGCTCGACAAAACCCCTCTCACTCCGGGGCTGCTCGAACTATGGTTCTATCTGGATAAGCGAGGCCCGCTCAGCTAAACCGCAGGGATGTTCGGTGCGGTATCCCACCTCGAATCCAACGAGTCGGAGGGACTTGGTGGCTTGAAACCCGAGGCTCCGCACTCTCGCCTTGCTGAGGATTCTTGACTTCTTAAGTGGCTCGGTCTTCCTATAGAGAGCTTTGGCTGCCGTTTTGGAGGAGCCTCGCAGCTTCAGAACGGTTACGAACGCCGAGAGCTCTGTAAGCGGCTCTGAGGTGTTACTTTATCGTAGACTCCGAAAGAAAGAGGCGGTGGGTTCAACCGGTCGGTGCAACACGGTAGGTTTTGGGTGTTGTCTGGATCGGAGGTACATGAGTGGCGAAACTGGGTCGTCCAGGAGGGTTGTCCTCGGCAGGCAAGAAGGAGTTGTGGGAGCGGTGGAGAGCTGGGGAGTCAATCAGCGACATTGCCCGGGCCCTACAGAAGGCTCCCGGCTCCATCCACGGGATGATCGAGGCCACCGGCGGCTTCTCTCCGCCCGGCGCTCGTAGCCTTCCGAAGACAGCCACTCGCCCGAGTCCTCTAGCTGCGCGACACTTACCACGAGGTCCGCGTCACGCATGATCTCCGAGAAATGAGGCTGCGGAATATCCTTGAGATACAGTACCTCTCCGCGGACTCCAGGGCCGACGCTGGTGCGCCGGACTTCGCCACGCTCCGCTTCAGCCATTGAGAAGAACCATATGTCCGCGGTCCTCGCGGCTGCCCCGAAGAAGTGTCCATTGGTATCGAACTCGAACACAGCCGTAATCCCGGCTGCTGGATGCTCCTTGTACAGAGACCGCCCGTCGCCGGAATGCTCCCAACCACGACCACCGAGGATGCTCCCCGCCATGCGTGGGCTGATCGTGTGTCCCGCGAAACGGGCCGAACGCTCGCCAGCCGCAACCTCCGCCGGGGTTACGACGTACAGCTCGCGAAAGACTTGCTTCACGCGCTGGCGAATACCTCTGCGTACAACGAGCCGCTGAAATGCCGAGAGCGCATCAGAGCCCTCAGCGAGAAGGTCATAGGGATGGGCGACCCGTACCGGAAGTTCGACGATATGAAGTTCGCCGGAGAGTGAGGCCCGTGCTCTCCGAGTCAACTACTATCCTCGGTTACGTTCCAGGAGCGCGGTCGCATCCGAACCAGACATTGGTTCCCAGAAGTAGAAGCCCTGGGCCAGCTCACAGCCCATGTCCGAGAGTTCGCCTAGCTGCTGGGCGGTCTCCACTCCTTCGGCGACCGTTTTTATACCCATAGCGTGCGCGAAACCTATTATTGCCGACACGATCCGTTCGGCGCCGTTGCCGTTTCTTCCGAGCTTGCCAACGAGCGAGCGGTCGATCTTGAGTATTTCCATGGGGAGCCGTTCGAGATAGGAGAAAGATGAACCCTCCAGGCCGAAATCGTCGAGGACAAGTCTTACCCCCAGGCTCCTGAGTTTTTGGGCCGTGGATACAACATGAGGCGCCTCATTGATACAGAAGTTCTCGGTGACCTCCAGCATGAGGCTGCTCGGATTCAGCCCGGTCCTCCGCAGGGCGGCGTCAACGTCCTGAGCTAGAGTTGGCTGGCGAAACTCCCTGGCGGAGAGGTTCACGCTCACGAGCGGCGGGGCTTCGGGGTACTGCTCTTGCCACACCAGAGCCTGACGGCAAACCTCCTCCAGAATCCAGCGTCCGATCGGGACGATCATGCCGTTCTTCTCCGCCAACGGCACGAACTCTTCCGGCGAAACCGCGCCACCCTCGGGATCCCGCCACCGCAAAAGCGCTTCCATACCGACGATTTCGCCGTTCTCCAGCGTAACCTCCGGCTGGTAATGGAGGCTGAGTTGCCCCCGATCAAAGGCTTCCTTGAGGTCGTGCTCCATCTTCAGACGTCGGTGGGCGACATCGGACATAGCCTCTTCGAACAGCTCGAAGCGATCCTTGCCCCTCTCTTTGGCCCTGTACATCGCAAGATCCGCCCGCCACAACAGATCCTCGGCGTGTTCCCGACCGGAGTCGCTATGAGCCATCCCTATACTAACCGTGATGAAACGCCGGTGTCCTTGAAAAACGATCGGGGCGC
>JAABUN010004245.1_pt1 | contig 19986 bp, 21 predicted proteins | sample 5559311 | NCBI WGS metagenome assembly JAABUN01 (sample SAMN10711877, study PRJNA513370) | rock metagenome | isolation source: Antarctica rocks | place: Antarctica: Victoria Land, Siegfried Peak sud
CCCGTGGGTGTGGGTGGTAGGGGCGGTTCGTGAACCGCCCTCTTGCCGCGCCTCGATGCGACGGGAAAGATCGGCACCCGCCGGGGCAGGGCAGTTCACGAACCGCCCCTACGCCACCTTCACCCCCGATTCACCACCCCCGGCCCCGCCGTCGCCAATCACCAATCGTTCCCACGGGGGGGGGGTGTCGCATAGGTGATTGGTGATTGGCGACGGGCGACGGGCGACGGATGACCGACCGCCGACAGGAAAACGCATACACCGTGGCAGCGTGGCGGCGTCCGCAGTTCGCAGTCCGCAAACCGCAAATTGCACACGAGGGGGGTGTAGCGGGGTTTGCGGTTTGCGGACACGCCTGATCGCTATTTCGGCATGTTCTTCAGTGCCGTGTACGCGGGCCGGGGCATGTTGCTCTTGTCGAGCACGCCCCACGGGTGTTTCTCGTCGCTTTCGGGGGTGATGGCGGCGAAGTTCAGTTGCCACACGAACATCACGCCCATCCACGGGTACGACTTGCCGAGTTCAATCGCCCGCACGAGGTACTGCGCCTGCTGCTCCGGCGAGTTGTACCGCCCGTACTCGTAGCCCTTCGCCGCGTTGTTCGTCGTCCAGCCGAACTCCGTGACCCAGATTTTCTTGCCGCCCTCGCCCGCGTCCTCCATCACCTTGCGCATTTGCTGCACCCGCTGGAAGTAGAACGAGTTGTCCTTGGTGAAGCTGCGCCCGCCGTCCGGGTCGGTGCCGCACGGATTGATGGGCGGCATCGCGGGGTAACTCGCGTCGGGCGGGTTGCAGTTCGAGCCGGGATGCACACCCATCACGTCGTACAGCCCCTTGATCTCGCCGCCGTTCAGGGCGTAAATCTGCCGCAGATACGCCTCGTCGTTGAGCGCGATGCCCGCGTCGTCCACGCCCGTGGGGGTGAGGCCACCGAAGACCACCACCGCCGCCGGGTCGTTGCGCTTCACCGTCTGGTAGCCCGCCCGCAGCACGGGGATGTACGCCGCGACGTTCACCTTGCCGCCGGTCTCGTAGGCGTAGTTCTGCTCGTTCCAGATTTCGTACGCCTGCACCCGGCCCTTGTACCGCTGCGTCAGGAAGGTCATGAAATCCGTGAAATCCTGCGCCCGCGTCGGCAAACCGCCGTTCATGCCCGCCCACTTCGGCGACTTGACCACCGAGAGCATGACATTGATCCGCTTCGCGGCAGCCCCCTCGACGAACTTGTCGAGGAACGCCGTGGTGTCGGTGCCGAAGTTGCCCTTCGTCGGCTCCATCGCCTCCCAGATCACCTGCTGCCGCATCCAGCCGAAGCCCGCCCCCTGCACATCGGTGTACACGCGGTCGCGGAACTCGCCGCTGGCGTTCAGCCCCCAGACGTTGAAGCCGTAGCCCTGCCCGCCGTCGCCGATGTGCAACTGCGCGAGGCCCGCGTTTGCGCTCGTCGCGGGGCGCGGCGTCGCGGTCGTTCCCGGCATCCCCGGCGACGCGACGGGCGCGACCGCCGAACCCGTACCCGCAGGCCGCGCCGTCGCCGTTGCCGCACTTGCCAGAGCGGTAGGTGTCGCACCCACCGTCGCGGCGGTCGCCGATGCGCCGCTCGCGGGCGAACCCGACGTGGCGGGCATCACGGCGGAGGCCAGTGTTGTCGGCTGTGCCTGCACTTGCGCCGCCGCTGTCACTGTGGTGGTCGGGGCGACACTCGGCACGGCGGCGATCTCGCCCCCGCACGCCGCGAGCAGCACCGCGAGCACCGCGATCAATCCAAGCCACCAGCCGCGCCTCTGTGTAGTACTCCGCCGCGTGGCCCCGTTCCCGTGCGTCCTCATCCAGTCCCTCCCGCTACAAGACCCGTCGTTCCGTGCCGCGCCCACGCACACGACTCCGCCCGGTGGGCGCGGCACGTCGCGCCGGAAGGATACCACACTCTTGTACGTACAAGGGAGGGTTTATCCGCAGGTGTACAGGGCTTATGCGTTTTCCTTTCGGCGGTCGTTGCGGGGGAAATGCGCCCACCCCCCCCCGGCCCCCCTCCCCTGCGGGGGCGGGGGGAGAACTACGGCAGGCACCAGGCGTTCCCGATACGCCTCGATGCCGACAAAGTTCTCCCCCTTCCCCACGGGGGGAGGGAGTCGGGGGGAGGGGCGCATTTTCTCAGAGAACGCATAAGCCCTGCGCAGGTGCAGACCTTCCGCAACACGGCGAGTGGGGGCGTTGCACACGCCGCGCTTCGTGCGTTATACTGCCACTACGCACTTGTGAATTCTTGCACGAATAAGGAGCGAGCAGCATGTCGCATGTGGTGGCGCAAGCCGTGGCCCCGACCGACGCCGTTGACACCGCGACTACGCCCGCGCCCGTCGCCGAGGCGTCGCCCCTGTGGATAGACACCGCCTTGACGCGGCGCGTCCTTGCCCGCTTCATCGCGGAGGAGATTCGCAAGTTCGGGCTGACGCACGGCATCATCGGGGTGTCGGGCGGCATTGACTCTGCCCTCGTGCTCTACCTCGCGGTGGAAGCATTGGGCGCGGAGAATGTCACCGCCGTGACGATGCCCTACCGCACGAGCAACCCGGACAGCTACAACCACGGCATCCTGTGCGTGCAAGACCTCGGCGTGCCGCACCTGCACATCCCCGTGACGCCGCAGGTCGAGCCGTATTTCGCGCAGTTCCCGGAGATGAGCAACCGCCGCCGGGGCAATATCATGGCCCGCGAGCGCATGAAAATCCTCTACGACCAGAGCGAAGCGACGGATGCGCTCGTGATCGGCACGTCCAACAAGACCGAGATGCTGCTCGGCTACTCCACGGTGTACGGCGACGCCGCCGCCGCCATCCATCCCATCGCGGACCTGTACAAGACGCAGATTCGCCAGCTCTCCCGCGCCGTGGGCGTGCCGGAGCCGATTATCGGCAAGCCGCCGAGTGCCGACCTCTGGGAGGGGCAAACCGACGAGGCCGAGCTGGAACTGACGTACGCGAGCGTGGACGAGATGCTTTACGCCCTCGTTGACCGCCGGATGCAGCCGGACGACCTCGTGCGCACGGGCGTGGACGAGGCGGTGCTGCGCCGCGTGCTGAAGATGGTGCGCGGGGCGCAGTACAAGCGGCGCACCCCGCCGATTGCGAAACTCTCCGCCCGCACCATCGAGCAGGATTTCCTGTACCTGCGCGACTGGGGGCATTGAAACGTGCCGCGTGCCGCGTGCTGCGGAAATACGGTATCACCGCGCATGGTGGCTCCGGTATTTCACGCAGCACGCAACACGTCCCTCTACGGCACGAACGAGCTGTAGTCCACGCTCGCGCTCGGCGGCTTAGGGGCGGCGGCGATGAGGCGTCGCCACCAGAGGTTGTCGAAGCGCGACGACGCGAGTACCCCGCGCTCCTCCGCCGCACTGCCGTGGCGCACGATCACGAGGTCCATGCTCGGCACGATGTACATCTTCTTGTCGCCCGCGCCCAGTGCGGCGACCATATCCGGCGGCGCGAACGGCACGAGATGCCCCGACCCGCCCCCCTGACCGGGGAGCAGGTACGTCTCCTTGCCGTTCAGCCACCACAGGTAGCCGTACGACGGATTGAGCGTCTGCGACGACGCGGTTGCGGCGGCGAGGTAGGCCGCGTCGCGCAGCACGGGGGTGCCGTTCCACACGCCGCCATTCTGCACGAGCAGGGCGAAGCGGGCCATCTCCCGCGCCGTGGCGAACATCTGGTTCCCCTGCCAGCGCGACCGCGCCATGCCGATGCGGCTGAACAGCACGTTGCGGGCGTACATATCGAGCGGCACGCCCGACGCCGCCGCGATCACGTCCTGCATCCGGTAATACGCCGGGGTGTTGTAGTGCCAGACCGTGCCGGGTTCCGCAACGGGGCGCAGGGTGTCGTCCAGCCCGCTCGTCATTGTCAGCAGGTGGCGCACCGCGATGCGTTCCTCCGCCTCCCGCGTCGCCCGCGACCAGCCCGCGCCGAGGTGCGCCGAAACCGGGTCGTCGAGGGTGAGCAGGCCCGCCTCTTGCGCGATGCCCGCGAGCACGGCGACCACGCTCTTGCCGGCGGAGAAGATGTTGGCGATACGATTGGCGTCCCAGCCGTCCCAGTAGCGTTCCGCGAGGATGCGCCCCCGGTAGATCACCATCACCGCAGTGCTGCGCTGCTCGTTCGCGTAGCGCAGGGCGTCTTCGAGGGCCGCCTCGTTCCAGCCCACGGCGGCGGGCGGGATCGCCTCCCATGCGTCGCCCTTAAGCGGCGGAAAGGAGACCGAACTTTCGGCATGGGCCGTGAAGAGCGGCAAGATGAGGTTCGGCAGCGCGAGGTGATCCACCCGCGAGAAGAGACCGCCGCCAATCAGCGCACCCGTGAACGCGACGAGCCGCCGCCGCTGCATCCGAATCGTGAATACCACGCCTCTCGCTCCTCTCGCTCCCACATCATCGTGGCGTCGCGCCGGTTGCGTGGTTCGTGTACGGGGGAATGCCGCGAGGACGTGCGCCGAACCACCCCGGAATGGTACCACCGCTTCGCGTATATGGGGAATGGCGGGGTGAGGTCTCCCTAATTCGCCACCTCAGCGAGGGCGGTGGTGATGCGGGCGTTCACGGCATCCCACCCCCGGTGTTCCGCCACGGCGCGGGCCGTGCGGCCCATGCGGGCGCGGAGTACGTCGTCGGCGAGCAGGCGCAGGGTGGCGTCCGCGAATGCGGTCACGTCCCCCGGCGGCACGAGCAGCCCCGTCTGCTCCGGCACCACGAGGTCGGCGGGGCCACCCGCCCGTTGCGCCACGACCGGGAGGCCGCTCGCCATCGCCTCCTGCACCACCTGCCCGAACGTCTCGCTCCGGCTTGGGAACACGAACAGGTCCGCCGAGGCGTACATCGCGGCGAGGTCCTCGCCCGTCAGCACGCCCGTGAAATGCACATCCAGCCCCGCGAAGAGGTCGCGGATGCCGCGCTCGATCTCCGGGTTCGCGTTGCCTCCCGTGACAACGAGGCGGAACGGCACATGCACGCCCGCGTGCCGCGCCCGTGTGACGAGGTCGCGGTACGCCGCCGCGAGCAGGTCGTACCCCTTCTCAAGGCTGAGGCGGGAGACGCACAGCAGAAGCACCTCGCCGTTCGGGGCGAGCCGCGCTCGTACCGCAGCACTCCGCTTGCGCCGGTCGAACAGCACGCAGTCCACACCGCGACCGAGCATCCGTATCTTGCCCGCCGGCACGCCGAGGCCGAGCAGGTAGTCGCGGCTCTGCGTAGAGGGGCAGAAGGCAACGCGAATTGCCCCGTCGCGGTAGCCGCGCCCCGTGATACAGTCGAGGGCCCAGCCGACGAAGCGGCGCAGGGGGCGCGGCAGCATCAGGCGGGCGTACGTGGCGAGATCGGTCTGGAAGTTGGCGACCACGGGGATGCCGAGGTGCCGCACCTGCAACCAGAGCTGCAAACCCAGCGTCGCGGGGCTGGCGAGGTAGATCACATCGGGCCGACCGATGCACCGGAACAGCCCCCGGAGGTTGAACGGGTGTACGAGGCGCAACTCCGGGTTGTACGGCAGCGGCATCCCGGGGAGCCGCACGGTGCGCTCGAAGGTATGATCGGCGTCGGTGCCAGTTTCGGGCGCGACCGTCACCGTGGTCACTCCCTGCTCGTGCAGGTAGGCTTGCAGGCTCGCGGTGGCCCGCGTCACGCCGTTCACGGGACCGAGCGATTCCGTGGCGATCAGCACGCGCTTCCCCGCCAGCGACCGGGGTGCCGTGCGGGGGCCGGGAGGCGGCAGGAAATCGGGAACAGAGCCAACCGCAGGGGACAACGTCTCCACCATCAGGTGTTCCTCCTACGCCTCGCGCACGAACGGCGACGTGATGCGTGCGGTGTACCGCCCTCATTATACATGACCTGCATTGCCGTACGGTGAGCGAAGCATGAACGAACAACCAGCGTGCGTAGGCGATGTTCGTACATTCCGTTCACGCATTCGACATGCCACCGACACGGATTGCACGCATGGCCTATGATACGAACCGTTCCGGGCCGCGTGTCGTTCCCGTACGGTCTGTCATCACGGAGGGTTTCGCACAACAATGCCACCCCTGCATGAACGCATCGCTGTCGGCGGTAGTGACCGTAGCAACCGCAGTGACGGTATCGCGCTGCATGTCGCCCGCTGGTCCGCCGAGGCACCGCCGCTCCTGCTCATCCCCGCGATGACGCAGACATGGCGCGACTGGCTCCCCCTCGTGCCGCTGCTCGCGCCGCACTTCGACCTCGCGGCGGTGGACTTGCGCGGTCACGGCGAGAGCGACAAGCCCCCGGCGGGGTATCAGATCGCGGACTACGCGGCGGACGTGATCGCCCTCACGGCGGCATTGCGCTGGACGGCCCGGACAGGGGAGGATGCCCCGAAGGTCAGCGTGATCGGGCATTCGCTCGGCGGCACCGTGGCGCAGATGGCGGCGGCGACGCACCCCGCCGGATGGGCGCGGCGCGTCGTGATCGAGGACAGCCCGTTGCAGTTCGAGCGGCCCGACCGCCGTGTGGTGCTGCTGGCGAAGGCGTACCTGCGCATGTATCGTCGCCCCCGCGACGAGACCGCCGCCCACTTTCGCCGCGTCCACCCTGACTGGACGCCCGTGCAGATCGAGGCAGCGACCGACGCCGCCCGCGCCACCGCCCCGGCGGTGCTCGAAGAATACCTCGCGCACCGCCCGCTCACCCGCGACGAGACGCTGCGCGGGATGCGTTGCCCGGTTCTGCTCGTCCACGGCGACGAGGCTTCGGGTGGCTTCGTCTCCGACGCCGACGCCGCAGAATACCTCGCGGCACTCCCCGACGGGCGGGCCGTGCAGATACCCGGTGCCGGTCACAGCCTCCACGCCCGCAAACCGGATGCCTTCGCCGCCGCCGTGCTGCCCTTCTTGCGGGGAGGGGATTGAGCCACAAAGGCACAAAGACACGAAGGCACGAAGGGGAAACGAAAAGGTTTCGTCACAGAGAACACCAAGGGAATGTTGTCGTTTCTGGCCTCCTTTGTGCCTTGTGTGTCTTTGTGGTTCGATTGTTTTCAGGAGGTGGCGTGATGATGGAGATGCGCGAGTTGGTGGCGGATTTCGTCGGGCGGCGGGTGTGGGCGGTGGTGGGGGCGAGCAACGACCGCGAGAAGTACGGGAACCGCGTGTTCCGCGTGCTGCGCGAGCGCGGCTACCATGTCTACCCCGTGCATGTGGTCGAGGAGATGGTGGAGGGCGACCGGGCGTACAAGACCGTGCGCGACTTGCCACCGGGGGTGGAGGTGTTGAATATCGTGATTCCGCCGCTGCGTGTGCCTGATGTGCTGGAAGCCGCGAAGGAGGCGGGCATCACCCGCATCTGGTTGCAACCGGGGGCGGAGTCGCCGGAGGTGCTGGCGCGGGCCGAAGAACTGGGTTTGCAGATCGTCGCAGGCGGCCCATGCGCGATGGTGAACGCGAAGCGATGGGATAGGTAGCCGAAAGACGAAAGACGATAGTCGTGCGTCTCGCTCCGCCGTCAATGGGTTGTCCGTTCCCGCCCTCGTATCTATGCATAGCCGCGACGCTTGACGGGGATGGTACGTTGATCCGATAGCTTCAACTCGGCCCCCTGCCCCGGTGCGCGGCAAACTCTGCGTACGGCGGGAATGGGGAAACAACGGAGGCTCTCACATGGACAACGACCACCCCGCAATTGAACCGTACCTCTACCCTCCGGCAGCGTGCGATGACTACGATCCTTACGCCCCGACCGTGGCAGCACTCGTTGCGGGCCTCATCACGCGCCGCCTGCCCGCCCTCTCGGTGGAGCACATCGGCAGCACGAGCATTCCCGGTTGCGCGGGCAAGGGCGTGGTTGACCTGATGGTGCTGCCCCCGCCGGGACACCTCGAAGCGGCGAAGCGATTGCTCGCTGACCTCGGTTTCCAGCCCCAACCGAACGCGAACCCGCATCCGGAATCGCGCCCTTGTCGCGTCGGCACGATCTGGTACGAGGGCAGGCCCTTCCGGCTGCATGTGCATGTCATCCCGCCACAATCCCCGGAGATCGAGCAGCAACGCGCTTTCCGCGCCCGCCTCCGTGCCGATCCGCAGATGGTTGCAACCTACGTGGCGCACAAACGTGCGGCAATCGCTGCCGGACACACCGACGCCGCCCGGTACAACGCCGGAAAGGAATCGTTCATCGCGTCAGTGCTGCACACCGGGGAAGCACCGCAGGCAACCTAGACCATCCGGACAACATGGACAATCCTTCCCCGTCGCGGTACGGTGTCACACAATGTGGCATCCGTCGCGCCCTCTCGCGGCGTACCACAGAACAACGGGGGAGGCGAGCCGGATGCGCGGGGTACTGCGGGGGCGATGGACGCGGCGGGGGGAGCGGGCGCAGGACGACCCGGAGTTGCGGCGCACGGGTCGGCTCCTGACGCTGGAGGCGTCGCTCGCCACGCCGCTCCGGGTGGTGACGCTCGGTGCGGCGACGGCGGGCCTCGCCCTCGCCCTCGGTGCCACGCCGTTGCAGATCAGCCTACTCACCGCCCTGCCGCAGTTCGCCGCCCTGATGCAGCTCGGCGCGGGGTCGCTCGGCGGGCGGTTCGGCAGCCGCAAGCGCGGCGGCATCGCCCTACTCACCCTCGGTCGCGCCGTGGCCCTGCTGATGGTGCCGCTGCCGCTCTTGGCGTATCTGTTTCCGGGATCGCGGGACGCCCTCGTGTGGGGCGTGATCCTCGGCCTCACGCTCACGGTCGGCGGCACCGCCCTCGGCACCGTGCTCTGGCTCGGTTGGGTGACGGATTTGGTGCCGCCCACGCGCCGGGGCGGTTTCTTCGCGCAGCGGTCGCTCGTCGCGGGGGTGCTGGCGATGGCCCTCGGCCCCGCCATCGGCCTGTGGCTCGACGCGGACCGCGCCGCCCCCGGTGCGCCCCCCGACCTGTGGCGGTTCGCGGCCCTGTTCGCGGTGGTGACGCTCGTGGCAATGACGGCGAGCGGCGTGCTCGCCCGCGTGCCGGAGGCGCAGTCGCCGCCGATGCAGGGCCGCAACCTGCGGGCGGCGGTGCGGGCGACGTGGGAGAATCCGCCGATGCGCACCCTGCTCATCCACAAGATCGCGTTCGGGTTCGCCATCGGCTTCGGTGCGCCGTTCTTTCAGGTCTATCTCATCCGCGACCTCGCGTTGCCGTACACGCTCATCTACCTCACCGGCACGCTGAACGCCCTCGTCGCGCTCGTCAGCTACCGCGTCTGGGGCAGAGTCCTCGACCGACGCGGAGCGCGGCCCGTGCTCGCCATCGCGGTCGCCTCGAAAGGGCTGATGAGCCTCGCCTATGTGCTGCTCACGCCCGCCACGGTCTGGCCCTTCCTTATCATTATCAATCTGTTCGGCTACGCCGACGCGGGGCTGGAACTCGGTACCACGAACCTCTTGATGAAACTCGCCCCCCGCGAGCGCAACACCGAGCAATTCGCCGTGGTACTCGCCTTCGCGGGGGCGGCAACGGCCCTCTCGCCGCTGCTCGCCGCCCCGCTCGTGATCTGGCTCGCAGACACCGACCTCGCCCTCGGCGGGCTGCACATCGGCGCGTTGCAGATGATGTTCCTGCTCTCCGGCGTGCTGCGCATCGCCTCGCTCGCCTTCATGCGGGGCTTGCGCGAACCCGACGCCGCCCCCGCCGCCCGCCCCGCCCTCTCGCAGGGGTAGAATCGGCAAGCGGGGATGAACCACAAAGGCACGAAGGCACGAAGGCACACGAAGCCAGATCGTGTTTTTGTCTTCATCGATCCTGTATAGTATTTTTGACTTCCTTCGTGTCTTTGTGGTTCGTTCCCGGCTTCTGGAGGTGGTTGGTATGGCGGGTGCGTTGGCGGCGGATGTGGCGGCGGCGGCGGTGCCGGAAGGGTCGGTCGCGCTCTGGTGGATCGGGCAGGGGAGTTTCATCTTCAAGGGGAGCGACGGCACGGTGCTGGCGATAGACCCGTACCTCTCGGACGCGGCGGGCAAGCGACCGCCCCCGCGCAGTGCGCCGCGCACCTTCCCGACGCTCATCATGCCGGAGGAACTCGGCCCGCTCGCCGCCGCCGTACTCTGCACGCACGAGCATCTCGACCACGTAGACCCGGAAGCCATCGGCCCCCTCGCCGCCGCGAACCCGCAGGCGCGTTTCATCGGGCCACGGGGCGTGCGGGCGGCGTATGCAAAGTTCGGCGTCCCCGACGGTCAGATTGACGCCCTCGATGTGGGCGAACGCATCGCCCTCGGGCCGTGGACGATCACCGCCGTGTTCGCCGACCACCCCGCCGACGGCCCCATCGGCTTCGTGCTCGACACCGGCACCACGCGCCTCTACCACAGCGGCGACACCGAGGCGCACCCCCGCTTGGCGGAAGTCGCGCCCTTCGCGCCGTCGCTCGCCACGGTCGTCATCAACGGGCGCATGGGCAACATGGGTGCCGCGCAAGCCGCCGAGACGGTGCGGATGATCGGCGCGAAGGCCGCGATCCCCACGCACTACGACCTGTTCGCCAGCAATCAGGCCGATCCGCAGGATTTCGTCGCCGCCCTCGCACGGGAAGCACCGGAAGCGCGGGCCGTCGTGTTGCGGCGCGGGCAGCGGTTCGTGTGGCCGGAAGGCGCGGCATGACGGAACTCTACCGGCGCGTCGCGGGCGTGCTGCTCGTGGACGGCGCGGGGCGCGTGTTGTTGCAGCACCGCGACGGCAACACATCCACGGGCGCGAACAAGTGGAGCCTCGTCGGGGGCGGCATCGAGGGCGACGAGACGCCGGAGGAAGCCGCGCACCGCGAGACGGCGGAAGAAACCGGCCTGACGATCACCTACCCGCTGGTACTGTTCGACCATCATATTCGCCCCCGCCACGACGAACCCGATCAGTTAATCGAGCGGTTCATCTACTGCGCCGCCACCGACGCACGGCAAGAAGACGTGGGCTGCTACGAGGGGCAGGCGATCACCTTCATCGCCCCCGACGATGTGTTCGCGCTCGATCTGCACGGGGCGGCGGTGGGGACATTGCGGGATTTCCTCGCCTCGCCGCATTACCGGACGTGCCGCGAACAGGCGGCGCGAGACGGGGCGGCATGAGCGCGGCGTGGAAACCCCGACCGCGTACCGTGTCGGTGCTGCTTGTAGATCGGGCGGGGCGGGTGCTATTGCAACAGCGCGACGCCCGCCCCGCCGTCGCGCCGCTGAAATGGACGACACTGGGTGGCGGCATCGAGGGCAACGAGACACCGGAGGAAGCCGCCCGCCGCGAGGTGATGGAGGAAGCAGGGCTGGCGATCATGCGCCCGCTCGTGCAGTTCCGGCACGCGGTGTTCCCGTCGCCCCACGACCCCGACACGCCGCTGGAGTGGTTCGGCTTCTGTGCCGCCACCGACGCGACGCAAGCCGATGTCGTGCTCGGCGAAGGGCTGCAAATCCGGTTCATCGCGCCGGAGGCCGTGCCTATGCTCGACCTCTGGGCAATCTTCGTACCCGTGCTGCGGGACTTCCTCGCCTCACCGGAGTACCGGAGGTGCGTGGCGTCGTTCGGGTAAGGGGGGTGAGGTCACTCCCGCGACCCCACCGCAGCGGGCGACGCGGGCAACGACGCGGGGCGGCGTTCGGGGCGGGAGGCAAGCACCACGCCGCCGAGGATGAGGGCCAACCCGATGAGCGCACCGGGCGTGATCGCTTCGCCCAACAAGATCGCGCCCAGCACGAGCGACACGCCGGGGCCGAGGTAGGTCGCCAGCGACGCCCGCCCCGCGCCGATTTCGTCAATCAGCGTGAAGTACGCGAGTTGCCCGAACGCCGTGCTGCCGCAACCGAGGATCAGCAGGGCGACGAGGGCGGAAGTCGGGGGCATGGCGGTGGGCCACGTCGCGGCGGCGGGGATCGCCGTGAGGACAGCACTGACCGACACGGTGAAGAAGGCCCGCGTCGCCGGGGGTATGTCGCTGTAGAACCGCTTGACGATAAACCCCGCGAGCGCGAACAGGGTGGCGGCACCGAGGATCATCAGGGCGGCGAGGAACTGCGCGATGCTGCTCACGCTCTCCACGCCGACCACGAAGGCCACGCCGAGCAGTGCGACAGCGAGGCCCGCCGCCCGCCGTGGCCCCACGCGCTCGCTTGCATCGAGGCGGAACGCGAGCAGGGCGGTGAAGATCGGCACCGACGCGATGAGCACACCCGTGAGGCCGCTTGGTATCTGTCGCTGCCCGAAGGCGATGAGCAGGAAGGGCGCGGCGATGGCACACGCACCGAGCAGCAGCGCGTGCCACGGGCGGCGGCGCACGTCGCCCAGTGCCGCCCGCATCTTGCCGCCGCGCACGAGAACCACGGTGAGCAGGATGCCCCCCGCCAGCACGCAGCGCAGGAAGACGATGGCGACGGGCGAGAAGCCGCCCAACGCCATGCGGATGAAGACGTATGCCGACCCCCAGAGGAGCGCGGCGGCGAGGAGCATCGCCGTCTGTCGCGGTGTCACGGGTACCCGTTCCCTTCCCGGTGCGCACCACGCGCCCTGCCCCCGGAACACTGCCCGCCGGACGCCTATTCCGTCGTATCCACCGGGGGCGCGGACAGCAACCACGGGGCGTAGCGGCGAATGTCGTCGCCAATCGGCCCCGTTTGCCAGTGCGGGTCGAACCATTCCAGAAACACGGATGATCCTCGCCACCAGACGCGCTCACGCAGCAGCAGCCGTTCGCCGTACACCCATGCGTCGAAGAAGTTCCTTCCGCGTGTGATTACCTCCACGTCGGGCCAGTCCCCTTTGATCGTGATACCAAGCGTCACGTAGGTGAAGCCTCGTGGCGTTGTCGTGAGCGAGGTGGTGAAGTAATACAAGACCCAGATCGTAACCCCACCGGAGAACCCGCCGCTCCACCAACTTCTTTCCCGGTCGAGCAACACATTGATCAGCACCAATATCGCGTTTCCAAGCAACCACGAGAACGCGACCGCCCCCCACAAGCGCGGGTTATGCAACGACCACCGATAGACGTGCGTTTCTTCGAGAGTGGCATGGGCGGAATGCATCGTAGCCTCCAGTGTGGACCGGCAGCGTCTGACTACGCGCCGTTTCGCAGGATGCGGGCCAGTTCGCGCTGCACCAACTCCGGGCGTTCGTCGCGCAGGGCGGGGAAACCGATGCGGCGGCGGCGCGTCTCGGAGCGGTCTATCTCCGCGATCAGCAGGTGTTCGTCGAGGGAAGGGGCGGTGGCGATCTCGACGCCGCCCGCGTCCACCGCGAACGATTCGCCCCAGAAGTTGATGCCATCTTCAAACCCGACGCGGTTGCACTGCACCACCGGCACGGTCATCGCCCCCGCGTAGGAGCGGCAGATCGCCCGCACGAACTCGATGCTGGCGATGTCTCCCGTGTGGCTGTTCGTGCCGCGACCGGGGTGGTTGTTGCAGAACAGGAGCATGTCGGCCCCGTCCATCCACAGGAGGTACGGGTTGCTCATGTGCCAGAAATCCTCGCAAATCAGCAGGCCGACGCGCCCGAAGCGCGTGTCGAAGGCCCGCACCGCGTCGCCCGCCCCGAAGAACCGCCCGTCGTCGAAGAAGCCGTACGTCGGCAGGTACACCTTGCGGTGGCGATGCACGAGCACCCCGCCGCTCCAATACGCCGCCGCGATGTAGTAGCGGCCCCGCTCGTCCTCCTCCGCGAACGACAGCACGACATCCATCGGCCCCGCGAGTTCGGAGAGTTCGCGCAACCGTGCGTCGTCGGCCCGCACCGCCACGTCCGGCACGAGATCGCGCAGGAAATAGCCCGTCAGGGCCAGTTCGGGGAAGACGAGGATGTCCGCCCCCGCCGCCCGCGCTGACGCGATCACCCGCCGGTGCATGGCGAGGTTGCCGTCGAAGTCGCCGAGTAACGGGCGCACCTGTGCCATCGCCACGCGCACGCTGCCGCCGCCCCGCGCCGCCGGGTCCGCTTGGGTCGCCGGGAGCATGGTCTCCTCCACCGCCGCCATCTGCCGCCCTTCCTACCCTCGCGGGCTATTTGTGAAATGCATCACGAACCACGTTGACCGCCAGTGTACCGCCTCGGTCGCGCAAAGGGAAGGGCGCATCTCGCCCCTTGCACGGCGTGCAGCGAGGCTACGACATTCGTGGAGGGTGGGCTTATGAATCTTAGATCGAGGCACAAGATGATTGGCGGGGTATTCCCCATGTGGCGCGGTGCTCTCAGCCCGTGATTCGTCTCGCGGGCAGGAATCACGGGCTGAAGCCCGCGCCACAAGGAATGCTCCGTACTATCCGATCTGGTTGTGAAGGTTTATCGGCCCGCCGCATTGATTACATCAGTCAATGCGGCGGGCTGAGAGCACCTCCCTCCACCGTAACTGCGGTACATATGTCACAACTTCATTGACCCCCGCCCCTTGACGCGCCGCGCTACACTGCCCGGAACAGGCGTATTCCATTGATAGGAGAATTCCATGCAAACTGCGGAGCTTCCCACCCCAACGGAGAACGACACCTACACCACCGCGCCGCTGAATCACCGCCGCCTCGCGCCGGAGGAGAGTCTTGCACGCTCGCAGGCTTTCTTGCAGACGATGCGAAACAGGCGCAGCGTGCGCATGTTCTCGCCGGAGCCGGTGCCGTTCGCGTTGATCGAGAATGCGGTGGCGGCGGCGGGTACGGCACCGAGCGGGGCCAACCAGCAGCCGTGGACCTTCGCGGTGATCGGCGATCCCGACATCAAGGCCCGTATCCGCGAGGCGGCGGAGGCGGAAGAACGCGATTTCTACGCCCACCACATCACACCGGAGTGGCGGGCCGCGCTTGCCCCGCTCGGCACCGATTTCCAGAAGGCGCACCTCACCGACGCGCCCTACGTCGTGATCGTGTTCACGCAGGCATTCGGGCTGGAAACGCTGTCCAACGGCGGCGAACGGCAATGGAAGCACTACTACGCGGTCGAGTCCGTGGGCATCGCCACGGGGCTGTTCCTCGCCGCCGTCACGCACGCGGGCCTCGTCGCCCTCACGCACACGCCAAGCCCGATGGCCTTTCTCGCGGAGATTCTCGGTCGGCCCCGCAACGAACGCGCCTTCGCCGTGATCCCCGTGGGCTACCCGCACGCGGAGGCCACGGTACCGGCGCACGCCCTTGACAAGAAGCCGCTCGGTCGCATCATGGCGCGATACTGAGATGCGCGACGCCGCAACCGATACCGCGACCGTGATCGCCGCCGACATGGGCGGCACGAAGACTGCCGGGGTACTCGCCGACCGCGAGGGGCGGTTCCTCGCCCGTGCCGCATTGCCGACGTGGCCCACGGGCGGCGGGCCGGAAGGGTTGGACGCCCTCACAGCGGTGATTGCGGAACTACACAATGCGGGCGCGGCGATGGGGCGACCCGCCGCCGCAATCGGCGTGAGCGTGGCGGGCGTGGTGGAGCGCGGCACGGGAATCGTGCGGCTCGCACCGAATCTCGGCTGGTACGACTTCCCGCTGCGCGAAGCCCTCGAAGCGCGGTTCCCCCTGCCCGTGGCCCTCGGCAACGACGCGAAACTCGCCACACTGGGCGAGTATGCGGCGGGCGCGGGGGCGAACGAGCCGGTGCTGATCGGGGTATGGATAGGCACGGGCGTCGGGGGCGGCATCGTGCTCGATGGGCATCTCCTGCACGGGGCGCGGGACGCGGCGGGCGAAGTGGCGTATATGCTCCCCGACCGCGCAAACCTCGCCCGCGAATACCCCGACCTCGGCGCACTCGAACTGGAGATCGCCGGCCCCGGCATTGCCCGCCGTGCGGCGGCACTGCTCGCCGCCTCGCCCGACACAGGGAGCGTTCTGCGCACCGATGCGCACGAACCGACGGCCCAAGCGGTGCTCGCGGCAGCATTGGAAGGGGACGCGCTCGCCGTGGCGGTCGTGGGGGAGACGCTGGACACGCTCGCCCTCGCCCTCGCCGCCGTCAGTACCGCCCTCGATCCGGGTCGTATCGTGCTCGGTGGCTCGGTGGGTCTCGCCCTCGCGCCGTGGTACCCCGCCCTCACCGCACGCCTCACGGGACGCATCCCGCACGTCCCGCCCCTCGTGGCGGCGGCCCTCGGCGCGAACGCCCCCCTCGTCGGTGCCGCCGCCCTCGCGTGGGGCATGGTCGCAAGGGCAGTGGGGAGGAATCGCCGGGATACGTAGGGGCGGTTCACGAACCGCCCCTACACCGACCCCTGACGCCTGTTGCCACGCTATCCGCCCCGCCATCTCGTGCGGTACACTCGCCGGGGAAGGTGGGCGATGTGCATCGGAAGGCGCGGATAGGCGGCAACAGGCGGCGACAGGCTTCGGAAGGTGGTGATGGGTGCGGGGAGCGAGAATTGCGGCGGTAGTATTGGGCTTTCTCGGCGGCGGCTTCGGCCTCATCATCGCCCTAAGTGCCGTCGCGCTCGGCTACGAGGCGATTCTGGGCAATGAGCCGGGGGGCGTGGTGGCGACGATGCTCGCGGCGTCGGGCGTCCCCGTCTCGGCAATCGCCATGATGGGGGCGTACATCGCCCGCGAGCGGGCGGGCTTCGCGGCCCGTGTGCTGCTCGTCACGGCATTTGCCGGCTTCGTCTGCCTGTACGGCATCTCCTATTCGCTCTGGTTCATCCCCGGTCTGCTGCTGCTCGCGGCGGCGGTGCTGGCCTTCGCCGTGCGCCGCACCGACTACGTGCCGCCGAAGGACACCGTCGCCTGATATTCACAGGCGGCGTGTGCCGGGAGACGAACGGGGGCGAAGTAGCCGGAAACCGACTCCGCACGTACCACTTGGGGCAGGTGCGGAGCGGCACGCTAGCGCAGGAAGAACCAGAGCACGGCGAAGATCACGATCACGACCGCCGCGATCAGCAGCAGGCGCACGAGGTCGCGCCGCTGGTACTCCATCTCGGTCTTGATCGAGAAATCGGCGGCGGTGCTGATGGTGCTGACGGTGCGGTTCGCGGTGCGCACCCCCTCGCGGGTGCGGGTACGCGGCGTGCGCAAATTCGTGGCGGTGCGCGTCACCTCGCTCACGATGTCGGAATCGTCGCCACGGGCCACAGCGGTGGCACGGGCAGTACTCGCGGCGCGGGCCTCCATCGCCTTGATCTGGGCGCGGGTTAGCTGCGGGGGCTTGCGCCCGCCGCTCGTGCCGCTCGTACCGCCCGTGTTTCCCCCGACGGGTTGCGCCGCGCCGCGCTCTCGCGTCGCGCTCGGCACGTTCGATACATTCGGTGCTTTCGGTGCTTTCGGTCGGTTTGCCGCCATCGCCTCATTCCCCACCTGTGTTCGCCGCGCCGCATGGTGACGCGCCGCGAAGTATACGGGCAATCGCCGCCTGCGGCAAGCCGCGTGTGGCGGGGCAAGGAACCGACCCACGACCTGCGGGTATGATACAGTCGTTCCACGCCTGTCCGGGGCCGGTCGAGGGGAAGCACTTCGGGAGAAGGGTTGCGGCGATGCGCGAGGCACGAGACCGCTTTGACACGTTCCGGCGCGTTCTCCGGCGCGATATCCGCAATTATCTGCCCGGTCTCGTCGGCACCGTCGCGGTGACGGTCGCCGCGACCGCGCTCCGCAACGACCTGAACTCCGTGACCGTCGCGCTCACCTACCTCGTGATCGTCCTCGTCGCGGCAGTGGGCGGCGGCACCGGGCCGGGGGTGCTCGTCTCGCTCGTGGCGTTCCTCTCGTTCAACTATTTCTTCCTGCCGCCGTATTACACTCTCGCCATCGGTGCGCCGCAGGATGTCGTCGCCCTGTTCGTGTTCCTCGTGGTGGCGGTCGTGACGAGTTCGCTCGTCAGTCGCCTGCGGGGGCGGGAGCGCGAGGCGGAGCGACGGGCGGCGGAACTGGAAACGCTCGTCGGCCTGACCTCCGCCCTCCTCGCGGACGCCACGCTCGACACGGTGCTCGCCACGGTCGTGGAGGGGGTGACGCGGGTCTTTGCGGTCGAGGCCACCGCGATCCTGTTGCCCGACGACGCGGGTTCGCTCGCCGTCCGGCTCGCCTATCCGCCGGAGACGAGCGGCAGTTTCCTGAGGAATCGGGAACACGACGCGGTGGCGGGACACGTCCTCGCCACGGGCGTCGCCGCCGGTGTGGGTACCACGAGCCGCACCGTGCGCCCGCACGCGCCGGGTGATGCGGCCCTCGTGCGCCCGCGTGGGCGGCGCGTGCTGTATGTCCCCGTGCGGGCGGCGGGGCGAAGCGTGGGCGTGCTGGGGGTGGCGCGGGGCGGGGCGACCGAGTTCGCGGCGGACGAGCGGCGCGTCCTCACGGCGTTCGCGGATCAGGCCGCCCTTGCCATTGACCGCGCCCGCCTCACCGAGGAGGCGACCCGTGTCGCCGCGCTCGAACAGGCCGATCAGTTGAAATCCGCCCTGCTCGCCGCCGTGTCGCACGATCTGCGCACGCCGCTCGCCTCGATCAAGGCGAGTGCCACGAGCCTGTTGCAGACCGACATCCACTGGGACGCCGAGACGCAGCGCGAGTCCTCACGGCGATAGACGAGGAGACCGACCGCCTTGCCCGCCTCGTGAGCAACCTGCTCGACCTCACGCGCATTCAGGGCGGCGCGTTGCGGCCCGAAAAGGACTGGTACGACATCGAGGAGGTGATCGCCAGTGTGACGGATCGCCTCGCGCCGCTCCTTGCCCCGCACGCCATCCGCACGGAGATCGCGCCCGACCTGCCCACGCTCTCGTTCGACTATGTGGAGATCGCGCAAGTGCTGACAAACCTGATCGAGAACGCCGCGAAGTACAGCGGCCCCGACACGCCGATCACCGTGGCGGCGGAGCGGGACGGCGGTTTCGTGCGCGTGCGCGTGGTTGATCGCGGCATGGGTATCCCGGCGGCGGATGTGCCGCACGTCTTCGACACCTTCTACCGCGTGCAACGCGACGGGCGGGCGCGGCGCATCGGCGGCACGGGCATCGGCCTCTCGATCTGCAAGGGCTTCGTGGAGGCCCACGGCGGTGCCATCTCCGTCACGTCCGCCGTGGGCGAGGGCAGCACGTTCACCTTCACCCTGCCGATGAGCGGCGAACGGCGAGCGGCGAGCGGCGAGCGGGCAGGGGCAACCACCCTTGTTGAGGTGCCGGTATGACGGGTGGGATTCGCTCGCCGCTCGCCGCTCGCCGCCCGCCGCCCCTTCTTCGGGGCGCGGCATGAGCGTACCCGTGCGCGTCCTCGTCGTGGACGACGAGCCGCAGATTCTCCGGGCGTTGCGGGCGACGCTGCGCGGCAACGGTTACGACGTAACCACCGCCTCGGACGGCGAGGAAGCCCTCGACCTGATCGCCACGCACCCGCCGGATATCGTGATCCTCGACCTCGTGATGCCGGGAAAGAGCGGCTTCGATGTGGTGCGGGAGGTGCGGACGTGGTCGGCATTGCCGATCATCGTGCTCTCCGCACGCGGCGGCGAGCGCGACAAGGTGACGGCCCTCGACCTCGGAGCCGACGACTACCTCACCAAGCCTTTCGGGGCGGAGGACCTGCTTGCCCGGATGCGCGTCGCCCTCCGGCACCGCCCGCAGAATGCGTCGTCGCCGGTCGTGGTTGCGGGGGACGTGGCGGTTGACCTCGCGCAGCGGGTCGTGACGCGGGGGGGCGAATTGGTGCATCCGACGCCCACCGAGTGGCAACTGCTCGCGGAACTGGCGCGAAACGCGGGCAAGGTGCTGACGCAACGGATGCTGCTCGCCGCCGTGTGGGGGCCGCAGTTCGCGGACGAGGCGCAGTATCTGCGCGTCTACGTGAACCAGTTGCGGCGCAAACTGGAGGCCGAACCCGCCCGTCCGCGCCTCCTGCTGACCGAGCCGGGGGTTGGCTACCGCCTCGTCGCGGACGACTGAACGCCGCCCCCCAAACAGCCGAAGAATACCGTAGGGGCGCGATGCTCGCGCCCTCTTCCCACGCCGTAGAGCGGTTCTCGGAGACATCGGCGGCATCGGTGGCATTATGTGGCGCGGGCTTCAGCCCGT
>JAABUN010004246.1_pt1 | contig 19984 bp, 14 predicted proteins | sample 5559311 | NCBI WGS metagenome assembly JAABUN01 (sample SAMN10711877, study PRJNA513370) | rock metagenome | isolation source: Antarctica rocks | place: Antarctica: Victoria Land, Siegfried Peak sud
TCTCCTTCCGGGCCGCCCGCCACGCCGGCCAAGACGCTCGCCCCTCGGGGGCTCCCGTCCTGACCGGCCGGGCAGCCAGCCGCTGGTCGATCACCACGACCACACACACTTCATCGGACAGACCCCGAACACGCGCTGGTCTGCCGCTGCCACCGCCACAAGGAGAGAAACGTCACCGACCTGCTGCCCGAGCGCGACCGCGATCAGGTCCGGACCCGGATGCGCGGCGCGTGGGCGTTGACCGACCCCGAGCTCGCCCGCCAGCGGCTCGAGCTGCTCGCCAGCGAACTGAAACGCACGTGGCCCGACGCGGCCGGCTCGCTCAGGGAAGGCATGGACGACACGCTGACGCTGATGCGACTCGGGATCGGCGGCCAGCTCGCCAAGACGCTCTGCTCGACCAACCCCTGCGAGTCGATGATCGAGATCGTCCGCTACACCCAGCGCAACGTGAAGCGCTGGCAGGACGGCGACATGCGCAAGCGCTGGACCGCCGCCGGAATGCTCGTCGCCGAGCAGCAGTTCCGGCGGATCATCGGCTACCGCGACCTGGCCAAGCTCATCATCGCCGTCGAGCGTCACGCCCTCACCGCCGCCCCCAACGACCACACCCGTCAGGACATCGCCGAGCCCGTTACCGTCTGACCGTCAACCCACAGGACCGCCGTCGAAGTTCCACGACGATCCGGACATCCTCCAAGGTTGGCGACAAGGAACCAGACGCCTGCGCTGGACCGCCGCCGGGATACTGCCCCATGACGTGGTCATCGTCGACGAGACCTCGATGGTGTCGCTCTCGCTCACGGCCCGGCTGATCGAGGCCGTCCGGCTCGAGGCGGAGCTTGCGCTCGTCGGCGACCCCGGACAGCTCACCTCGATCGAGGCCGGCGCCGTCCTGGGCGACATCGTCGGGCTGACGAGCGAGGGACTACGCATCGGCCCGACAGCCCGGGAACGGCTCCCGCGCGTGACGGGCTTGGAGGGTCCCGCGGGCGATCCACCCTCCGCCTCACCGGTGGGCGACGGCATCGTCGTCCTCGACCGCGTGCACCGCTTCGGGGGCGGGATTGCCACGGTGGCCGAGGCGGTCCGCCGCGGGGACGCCGACGCCGTCGTCGAGGCCCTTGCGTCCGCGCCCGAGCGCTGGGGTGGATCCCCGAGGCCGTCGCCGACGCGGATGACCAGGCGCTTGCGCCCGTACACGACAGCGTTGTCGCCGCGGGCCGCGCGGTGATCGGGGCCGCGCGGTCGGGCGACGCGTGGCGGGCGATTGAATCGCTTGGAGCGTTTCGCGTGCTTTGCGCTCACCGCCGCGGGGCGCACGGCATGGCGACCTGGATGGAACGGTTCGAGAACGGCCCAGCTCAGCTCAGAGAACGGCGTCGAGCGCTTCGACGATCGACTTCGCGTTTCCGAAATGGGCATCAACTTCGGACACGTCGAGCTGCGCCCGCCCGCGGCCAACTCGATCGCCGCTATGAGCAATCCGGTTGCGCCGCTCGGCCAGCTCGTCGAGCTGTTTCTCAGATGTGCCCTTCGTGACCTTGCGACGCCCGTCGACTTTCGGCCAGAAGCCCTTCCGACCCACCGTTGAGAAGACCTCGCCGATCTTCCGCGAGCTCGCGCTTGCCTCTCGCTCGAGGTGGGCCTTGATCAGCTTTCGATGACCCCATCCGCGTCGTTCGTAGTGCTCGAGCAGCAGCGCGTCCTCGAGCGTCAAGGGCATCGAGAGCAGCCGAGCCGGTTGCGGAGTGGCCTTCAACGCCTCCGCGATGTAGCAGCAGGCCTTCTCGGCAACGTACGACTCGATAGCGGCGGCAATCGCCACCACCGACTGCCGGAGGAGGGGGCGGAGCTCCGGCTCGGTGAAGTGATCTCGCGTTGCCACGCCTCCTGGCTTCATGACGACGAAGAGTGCGTCGGACTCTGCGCAGTCCAGCTCGTCGTGGTTCTTCAGCGGGATCCTCAGCGCCTCGCCCACGCGCTGACGCTTCTCTTTGCGCATCCGATAGGTCCGAGTGTTCAGCAGGGCACGCGTGAGCTGGATCAGGCGCTCGGCGTCGCCGATGTTGTCCTCGAAGACAGTGAGCGGAGTCGACGCGGGCACTTGCGTCATCCTGACGCATCGACTGCCTCTCGCCTCGGCCCATGGTGATCGTCAGCCGCTTCGAACCAGTGACCAAGGACCGCCTCGGGCGCCCCAAGCAGACCGATTGCGACTGTGCGCGGGTCGAGATCGACGGCACGAGGTACTTCGTCCTCGAGTTGAGCCGAACCGGGTTCCACGAAGACCGGGTTATCTGGCGGCATGGACGGTAGGGACGGGATCGGACGCTGGCCGTCCAACGGGCCGGCATCAGCCACACCCAGAGCGAGGTTGACGTCGCTCGCCAGAGGGCGCGCTCGCGAGCGTATCTACGCCCTCTCGGCCGCCGCCCACGCCCGCGCCAGCGCATCGATGCGCCCGCCGGCGTCGTCGACCACGGAGGACAGCAGGTTCGGCGGCCGGTTGTCGTTCGACAGGGGACTTGTGCCGATCAGCGAGGGGAGCTCGACGCCGAGGAGCTGGCGAAAGCGCTCGGCGTGCTTCCAGCCGCGGCGGTTGGACCCGACGAGGGTGCTCCAGACCAACGCGGTGTCGGAGATGTCGTGACCTCGATTGCGCCGCAGGGTGACCTCCGCGCGCAGGCCGTCGCGCACGGCCCGGCGGAAGTCGCGCTGGATGGCGAGCGCATCGCTCTCGTGGCGGGCACGCTCCACCTCGGTCGCCCGCAGGGCGCGTCCCTCCACCACCGAGCGGGCGATCTGGGCCGCTCGCTCCTCAGCGTCGCCGAGCGCCACCGGCTCGCCCAGGCCGGTCAGCTCGCCCACCTCCGTGACGGCCTGAGGCGGCACCCGGTCCGCCCGCACCGCCGCCGCGCACACCTCGTCTTCGGCGAGCACGAGGGCGCGCGGACGCGCTCCCTCCAGCTCGACGGCCTTGAGTGCCACAGGGAGCTCTGGGTGCCCGAAGGTCACGAGCGCGCGCCAGTCCTCCGCGTCTCGGCTGGCACGGCGCGGATCAAGCGTGACCGGAGCCCCCGGGCTGTCGAGCGCGAGCCCGAGCTCCTCGGTCACCGTCCGGCCCAATGCACGCGCGTCCAGCGCCGGCGGCGGCAGCGGCACAAGGGGCAGCGGATCCTCGTCGGAGAAGTCGATCCCGCCGGCATCGAGCTCCTCGATCTGGCGCTCGAGGTCGCCGACCGCGCTCTGGGTCGCCGCATCCCGCTCGGCGCGCGGGCGGCGGTAGACACTGCGCAGCGCCCCCTCCGTCGCTCCGAGAATGGGCTGCAGGCGCCCCACGAGGTCGGCGAACGAGTCGATCCGCGCGAGCAGCGCCGCATAGACCGAATCCTCCACCGTGCCCGGAATGGTGTAGGAGCGGACTCGCACCACCGGGGCGACCTGGCCTATGCGGTCGATGCGACCGATCCGCTGCTCCACTCGCATGGGGTTCCAGGGCAGGTCGAAGTTGACCAGCCGTGAGCACGCCTGCATGTTCAGGCCCTCGCTGGCGGCGTCGGTGCAGACGACTACCGTCACCTGCCGCGCCTGCAGCGCCTCGACCAGATCCTGCTTGGAGCACGAGCGCCACTCGCCGTCGCGCCAGAGCTGCCCACCGCCGCCGGAGTAGGTGGCGAGCTCCTCGCGATATGCGGGCTGGAGGCGGTCGCGGAGGTAGCGCATCGTCGTGGTGAACTGGGTGAAGACGATGAGCCCCTCCAGAGCCGCCCGCGCGTCGTTGACATCCCGGCGGAGCTGCTCGTACTTCGAGTCCTCCTCGCGCACGCGCTCCAGGCGCTGGAGGTAGTCGGCCATCTGGGCGACCTCATCCGCGGTGAGCGGCACGGCGGCGGACTCGTCCACCGAGTCGCCGCCGAGCTCCTCGTCGGCGTCATCGAGCTCGCCGAGCAGCTCGAGGTCCTCGTCGAGCTCGAGCCGCGGCGACTCCTCCGCGACCCGCCGCGCAAAGGACTGGCGAATCGCTTCCCACGAGGACGTCAGACGGCGCCGGTACGTGGTGAGCACGAAGCCGGCGCCCCTGCGCGTGCCGTGCGCCTCCATCAGGCGGCCGATGAGGTCGTCGAGCTCTGAGTAGAGCTCGCCCTCCTCCGGCGTGAAGTCGATGGGCACGACGGTCGTCTCGCGTTCGGCGATGGGCTCGTGCAGCAGGCCCTCGGCCCGGTAGCGCTTGAGCGTCTCGCGGGTGTGCCGGGTCACGAGTCGGCCCACCGGGCCGCGCTGGCGAATCCAGGCGCGCAGCTCGCGCCGCGCATCCGCGCCGAGCTCCTCGGCGAGCGCACGCGGATCGCCGTCGCCTCGGCCGAAGGCGCCGATGCGCGACTCCGCGTAGGCGCCTACCTTGTCGCCGATCTGCTCGAGAACGGCGTGATCGGCGGGGTCAAGATCGCCAGGAAGCTGACCGAGGTAGCGGGCGAGCGACGTCCAGTTCGTGGCCTTCTCGGCCGGACGGCCGAGCTGGCCGAAGAACGCACGGAACGCGGGGTAGCCACGCTGCGGATCCTGGCCGAGCCCGACGTGGCGCAGCAGGTCGAAGAGCTCGACCGGATGCACCTGCATGGGTGTGGCGGTGAGCAGCCACACCGCCCGGGCGTGGCGGTTCTCCGACACGGCGTCAAGGAGCTCGAGCAGGCGCGAGGGGCGGTAGTCATCCGGGTCCGAGCCGCGGCGTCGAGCGTGGTGGGCCTCGTCGACGATGAGCAGGTCATAGGGCTCGGCGGCGAGGATGAGCCGCTGATGCTCGCGCCGGCGGGCGAGGTGGGAGGACACCAGCAGGACCGACTCGGTCTCGTAGGGGTTCTCGTCCGGTGGGAGGCAGCGCACGTGATCCGGGTGCGCGCCGTGCACCTCGCGGCCCTCCAGCCGCGGCACCCACAGGGCGAACTTCTCGAACAGCTCGTCCTGCCACTGGCGGCACACGTTGGCCGGGGCGAGGATGAGCACCCGCTCGGCCTGGGCCGAGAGCACGAGCCGGCGCAGCGCCATTCCCGCGGAGATCGTCTTGCCGAGCCCGACCTCGTCGGCCACGAGCCACGAGCGCGGGTACTGGCCCGCGAGCCGGTCGACCACCTTGCGCTGGTGGGGGAACAACGTCACGCCGGTCGTCGCCTCGAGCGTCGCCTCGCCGTTGGGCAGCCGCGGTGCGCGAATGAGAAACGCCGCGAGCGTGGGGCGGTCGGCGGGGGGCGCCGGCTCGGCGAAGTCGCGCTCGGGCGGCTCGTCCGGGGCGAGGTCGACCAGGCCGGCCTGCACCGCCGTGGGCAGCGGGACGACGGCATAGCGCGCGATCCTGCTCTGCCAGCGCTCCTCGAACAGCGCGGCGAGCAGGAGCGTGCGCTTGGGCTCCTCCCAGGACGAGGAGGCCGAGAAGGACTCGAAGTTGTCAAGCCACGCCGCCCGGGACTCGTTGTTCGAGCCGTGCATCGCGACGACGTTGCCCTCGGCGTCGTAGAAGATCCCGAGCTTCTCGTGGAAGTAGCCGTCGGACTGCTCGGGCGTGAGCGGCCGGCCGTCGGGCCCGAGCTCGACGGCCAGCCGCACCTCCAGCCGGCCCACGCGCACGAGCCACGCGAGCACCTCGATCCGATGGCGGGCGATCTCGTCGCTGGTGGCCAGGCCCGCGAGCAGCCGCGCGGCGAGGTCGCCGGGCACCTCGGCGTCGCCGAGCAGCGCGTCGCAGTCCGCGGGTTGCAGCGCGGCTCCGCACACCAGCCGCATCGTCCCGCCGTGGGCGATGAACCGCGCGACGCCCTGGGCGGCGGCGGCGAGCGAGGATGCGCGGAAGTAGCCGGCCGTACGGTCGTAGCGCGCCGCCCGCTGGAGCACGGGAACGTAGAAGGCGGTGAGCGCGGAGGCGCCCTCGTAGACGGGCTCGAGGTCCAGCCCGGTGAGGAGCGGCGGCCGCACGGCGGTTCGGGCGGTCACGCGGTGAGGCCTAACGCGAGCTGATCCTCCGGGCGCGCCTCCTCGGCGGGGATAGGCACGTCCGGGAAGAGCGTCTCGCGGAGGGAGTCGAGCACCCGGGCCTCCTCGCGGACCCACTCGCCTGTGAGCTTCGTGCGGGGGATCGCGAACAGGGCGGCGCGCACGAGCCCCGCGAAGCGTTCTGAGTCGAGCAGGTTGCGCTGGACCAGCCAGCTTCGGGCGGCCCCGAGTCCATCCTCGTCGTAGATCACCATCAGCGCGTGGAGCGCGTCGACGAGCGTGGGATGCTCGTGCGCGCTCAGGTCGATGGCGCGGGCGGTGCGGCGCTGCTTGGGCGAGAGCAGCGTGACCGTCCCGGAGGCGGCCTTGGCCAGCTTGTGCTCTCCGATCAGGTCGACGAGGTCGAGGTGGGTGGCGAGCGAGAGCTTGAGCGCCTCGCCGGCCGGGAACTCGGCGGCGCGGAAGTCCGACCAGGCGAGCAGGTACCAGTCGGTGGGTCGGTCGAACTCGATCGCCTTGCCCCCGAGCAGTCCGGCCTTCTTGAGCTTGGCCACCTCTCCGCGGGCGAGGTCGAGTGCCACGTCGGGGCGGATGATCACCGACTGGCCGTGATCGTCGAGCTCGCCGGTGTAGACCGGCCAGGAGCGCGAGAGCACGGAGAGGACGGGGCCGAAGGTGGCGACGGTGAGATCGACGCCGGTGAGCCCGTCACGGGCGAGGTCCGCCGCCGCCCGGCGCGCCGCCCGGGCGACATCACCGCGGATGTCGGTCCAGTAGGCGGGCTCGGTGGCGGGCCGCTTGCGGCAGGCGAGGAAGATCGTGGAGGAGGCGGAGTTCTTCTTCGCCTGGTGCAGCGAATGCTCGGACTCGGTGTGGACCGGCCACGAGGAGTGAATCGAGAACCCGGCGGCGAGCAGCGAGGCGCCGAGCGTGTCCCACGCGTCGACGCGCTTGTGGGTGAACATGACGGTGAGCACGCCGTCGTCGCGCAGCACGCGGTGCGCCTCGCGCCACGAGTCGGCGAGCAGGCGCTCGTAGTGCCCGGTGGCGAGCTCGAGGGCGGTCCTGGCCCCGGGTTCTCGTCGCCCGCGGCCGGAGTGGGTCGCCAGCTCGCGGAACAGCGCCGGGTTCGCGACCGCCTCGGCGCGCTTCTCGGTGAGCTCGAGCTCGCAGAACTGCGGCCAGGTGTCGCGCAACGCGCGCTTGAGCCAGACGTAGAAGTAGTCCGAGCACTCGGAGTAGATGACGTTGTCGTAGTAGGGGGGATCGGTGATGACCGCGTCGACGCTGGCGGTGGGGACGCTCGATAGGGAGGTGGCGCTGCCGCGCAGAACGCGGGCGCGCGACGAGGGCGCTCCGCCGTTCAGCGAGGTGGGGGCGTGGATGAGTTTGACGATGCCGCGCAGCGCGTCGTCGACCTGCCTCACCACCCATGGGTAGAGCGAGCGGGCACCGTCGAACTCGGTGAACGTGTGCTTAAAGGCGAAGTCGTGGCGGTCGAAGGTATTGCGCACGGCTTCTCGGGAGGAGTGCCAGCTCGAAAGGCGGCTGTCGTAGTCGACCGACTTGTCGAGTGCCATCGCGAGATACAACGCGACGGCCCGCGCTGACTCCTCGCCCTCCTCACTGCGGCACTCAGCGACGATCCCGTGCAGCTCCCGGAGCGCGGTACCGTGCCCGAGCGCCTGGCGCGGCGTGAACATGGAGCGCCATGTGGTCAGGCCCATCTGGGGACAGCGTGCCGTCTCCTTGCCCTCCTCCACCGACTCCGTCGGCAGCACGCCCTCGACCTCGAGCTCCGGCTCCCGGCGCGCGTACTCGGCGCGCGCGGCTCCAACGGCGGCCAGATCCTCTGGGGTCGGCAGGCGGTAGGAGCGCCCGCGGACGCCCGGGCGGGTCACCACGACGGCGAGGAGGATCTCACCGAGGTGCCCGGCCTGGGCGGACTCGCGGATCGTCGCGCCGGTGATCGGCTGACCGGTGAAGATCGACACCGCGTTGCCGCCCTTGTACGTACCTGTCGGCCCCACCTCGCCCGCCTCGTCGCCGGTGACGAGTCGGCGCCGGATCTCGCCCGTCGCGGCATCGCCCTCGACCGCGATGGCCACCCGCTTCGCCCCCGCGTTCGCCAGCCAGGAGTTCGGGATGAGCGGGGTGAGATGACCGGTCTCCGGGCACGGGATCGCGTGCGCCCAGACGTAGGCCAGTCGATCGTTCGCCTGCTCGCGCGGGAAGTAGCTGTCGAGCCGCTCGCGGATGCGCTCGCACCAGCGCTCGCCGTAGCGCCGGACGAGTGCGGGCAGCTCCGGGCCGTGCGCAAGCGGCAAGGAGATCGTGGCGGCGAGGATGGCCGAGGCGACCGGGTTGAGCTCGTTCGCGATCGTCTCGCAGCCGTAGCGGGCGGCCTCGAGGGGAATCGAGCCACCGCCGGCGAACGGATCGAGCACGACGGGCGGGTTGCCCACTGCGCCCCGAACACGGGCGAGCCGGTGAATCCGTTCGCGCTCCTCCGATGACGGGGTGACGGTGTACGCCCGGTCGTATCCGTAGGCGTTGCCGTCGGTGGTAGTGCCCTGAGCGCGGGCGGCGGTGATGGCGGCGCGGCCGGCCACCGGATCCCCCGCGATCCCCAGCACACGCACGAACCACGTCCGGTACTCCTCCTCGCCGCCCGGAAACTCGCGCTCCAGCGCGCCGCGCACTTCCCCGAGGCGCTCGTCGGCCGCGGCCTCGTCGTCGGTCGGCCACGCCGGCAGCAGCGAGGCGACGATGGCGGCGCGGCTGGCGGTGAGCGGCCGCCGGGCCCACCACACGTGGAGCCGGTTGGGCGGTGGCTTCTGCGCGGCGCTCGCGTCCCGCAAGCTCTCCGCCCCCACCACCGGCGCCGGCAGCCACCGCTCGATCAGGCTCGGCACCGCCATCAGCGCCGGCCTCCGACCAGCACCCGCAGGGCGCGGAGCCCCCGCTGTCGGTGGCTCTTGGCGTGCCAGTAGCTCGCCTCCTCGCGCCCCATGCGCGCCACCGTCTCGGCCACCCGCTCGATGCGATCGACGCGCCGCATCGGCTTGACCGCGGCCAGCAGCAGCTCCGCCTGTGCGCCCGTGACCTGGTCGAGCGCTATCGGTCCGGTCGAGGCCCAGGCGCGGCCGGTCACCCCGCGCCCGCGGACGAGCTCGTGCAGCGGCCCGACGACCCGCAGCGCGCGCGAGCCGTTGAGCCGCACCCGCCGGCGCGCGCCCGACAGGTCCTCGGCGTCGAGCGCCACCGCGACGACCTGACCCTCCTCGCCCCGCTCGAGCGCGAGCGAGTAGGACTCGCGCCGGGCGTCCGAAGCACCGCTCACGACGCGGGCTCGGGCACCAGCGTCACCCGGCAGTGCGCCGGCCCGACGGTCTCCGCCAGCTCGCGCAGCGTCTCGAGCTCCTGGCCGTCTGCGTCGACCGGCTGGGGCCACGTGGCCACCGCGCTGGCCTTGATATCGGCGGGGCGATGCTGCAACGCGGTATCGACACCGGACTTCAACGGCTGCCAGGTCGTCGCCGGCCCCCGGAAGCGCACCGAGAGCTCCTGCCCGGTCGCGCCAAGATCGGCCACGAGCCGCAGGTCGTACTCCACCTCCGCGCCCGACGTCGCCGTGGAGAGCAGCCCGAAGAGGCGGTTGAGCTGGGTGCGCGCGGCCTCGCCGCTCTCCTCCAGGGCGATCCTCACGGTGCGGATCTTCCCGTTGTCGGCGGACAGCGCGGCGGTACGCGCCTCCCCGAGCGCCCACCCCGCCTGCCCCTGCTGCTCGAAGCGCTGCTCGGGTGCAGCGTCGATCCCCGCGAACGGGTCGTCGTCCCCGTCGTCGTCGCCCTTCTCCTCCGGGACCGGCGGGGCGGAGCCCGGCGGGTACAGGAATGTCTGCGCGTCGAGCCGGAACGCCGCGCTCGGGCGCTCCTGCGTGGCCCACCCCTTCTCACCCCGGCCCGGATCCTCGTACTCCCAGGTGCCGTTCTCCACCCCGGCCTGCACCATGCGGACGAGCTGGGCGCGGTCCAGGACGATCTTGAGGTCGGCGCGCTGCGCGAAGAGCTCGGCCACCCGGTGCGTCGGCATCGCCGTGGCGAGCTGCTGGCCGACCCTGGAGCGGAACAGGCCGGGGTCGAAGACCTTGTCCCCCGCCGCCAGCGTCTTGCCGTCGGCGGCGAGGCGCTCCTCGATCGCGGTGGTCTGGTTGCGCGCGGCCGAGGCCTGCGTGACGACGTCGAGCTGCTGGGCCTCGAGCCGAGGGGCCGGCTCACCTCCGCGCGGCACGTACAGGAGGTTCATGTGGTTACACACCGCGATCCGCGCCCCGAGCGCGGCCTCCTTGTGGAGGTCGGAGAGCTTGGCGCGCTGCTCGTCGGGCAGGGCGGAGAGCTGGCTCGGGCTCTCGAGCAGCGTGCGCAGGGCGACCGCGCGCCGTACCGCCCGCAGCATCTCGCCGTGCGTCTCCGCGCTCGGCGCGAGGAAGACGAGCTCGTTGCGGTACAGGCGCTTGCCGCCGGCCGGATCGTTCTCCCATACGGACTGGATCGCCGCCGGCGTCGCCGCGTCGGGATCGCGCACTCCCTTGTCGTCGCCGAAGGACTCCCAGTGGGTGAGCACCAGCGTCGGGGCGTCCATCTGGTCGGGCACCTTCGCGTCCTCCCACAGCCGGCGGACGCGGAAGGACGAGGTCTTGAAGGCGTCGGCGAGCAGCGTGGTGGCCTCGGTGGAGACCTTGGAGGGCTGGAGGTCGCGCTCGGCCTCGGCGATGAGGCGCGGCAGGGTGATCTCGGTGGTGAACTGGAAGCCGGCCTCGGCGGTCTGCAGGTACCAGGCGGAGCGCTCGAGGTCCTCCAGCGCCTTGGCCAGGGCGTTGTGGTCCACGCCGGGAGCGAGGACGTCGCCGGAGAGCACGGGGACGAGCACCCCGGGCACGTCCCGGGTGAGCGAGTAGAGGAGGATCGTGGTCGCCAGCCAGCGGGCGAGGGGCAGGGCTCGCCCGGCGTCGATCGCCTCGGCATGGGCGGGGGCCGCGCCGGGCTGAGAGGCGATGTCCGCGCGCACGACGATCTCGAACGCGCCGCGATCGAGCCGGGAGGTGAGCTCCTCGACGATCGCCGGGTCGCGCAGCGAGGCGTGATGGGGGTGCAGCAGCAGCGCCTCGGTGGGGCGCTCCTCCCACAGCCGGCGCACGACCCGGGCGAGCAGGCGCAGGGCGCCGCGAGTCCGCTGGAAGTTCGGGTTGGTGGAGAGGCGCTTGTCGAGCAGCGCCACCAGATCGGGGTGGAACGGGTAGGCGCGCTCGAGCTCGGCGCGCCACCCCGGCGCGGTCATGCGCTCGGGGAGCTCCGCGCCGGTGGCGTCGGCGGCGGCGAGATGGTCGACGTACGCGCCGGCGACCTCGCCGGCCGCGGTGGCCTCGACGTCGGTGAACAGCCGCCGGGCGAGGATGCGGGGCAGGTCCGCCTCGTCGGACGGACGGATGACGTGCTCCTGGCGGGCGACGATCGACATCGCCTCGCCAAGCGACTCGAGTACGGCCACCGTCTGGTCGCCGAAGGTGTCCGTCACCTGCGTGGAGGTGAGGACGAGCACCGCCCGCGCCGACGCCGACACCGCCTCGATGAGCGCCATGAGGAAGGCGGTCGTCTGGCGCGCGAGCGTGGAGTCGCCGACGGCCCGCGCCTGGGCCGTGGCGAGATACCGGGCGAGCTCGTCGATGAGGATCAGGGCGGGCTGCCCGCCGATGACGGCCTTGAGTGCGCCCGCGCCGGGTGCGGAGAGGTGCTCGTCGTCCTCGCGGATGTGCGCGTAAGCGGCCGCGCCCCCGAGCTGGAGCGCGAGGTGTCCCCAGATCGTCCGCGGCTTGATGCCGTCGCGGACGGGGAAGTCGGTCGCGCCCGAGGAGGTGCCGACGAAGACGCCGATGGCCTGCACCGGCTCGGCAGGGAGGAGGGCCGGGTCCATGAACTCGGCTGCGTGCTCGGGCCCGAGCCCCCCGCGGGCGGTATGGAGCAGCCCGATGAGGTTGTGGGTCTTGCCGCCGCCGAGGTTGGTCTCCAGGCGCAGGATCGGCGCGTTGTCGGGGCGCACGCCGGAGAGCCGGCCGAAGACCTGGTCGAGCAGCTCCCGGAGCCCCCTCGAGGCGTGCGTGGAGGCGAAGAACCGCTGGGGGTCGCCGTAGACCTCGGGCGCGGTGCCCGCCGCCACCTCGTCGAGGTTGGCGGCGAAGATCTCCTCGCCGAGGTCGCCCGCGAGCACGTCGGGGCGGGGAGTCACGGCGGTAAACAGGTCAGGCGGCATGGGGCGTCAGCACTCCGGTCGGCGCGGCGCCCCGCATCCTGACACAGCCGCTCCCTCTCTCAGATCAGATCCACCCGCACCGGAGCGCTCACAGGCAGGTCCGCAGCGCCGTTGCTCCTGGGAATGCGACGTACGCAGGCAATGAGTGGGAAGCTCCCCTCGCTGTGAGCAGGTTCGACCTCGCGTACCGCATCGCCTTGTCGAGCCGGTCGACGGGGTCGATCCGCTGAAGCTCTTCGTCACCGTCATCGAACGGCCTCCCGGCCACGATGCGATTCGCGGCCGCGAGGATCTCGCGCGTGTTGCGGTATCGCCGCCAGCAACTCGAGGCCGACCTGCGTGAGGTCCTGCGCTTCGTCGACGATCACGACGTCGAACCCATTCGGGTCACCTTGCGCGCGGACGTGATCTCGAGCCAGCCGGAGGACGTCGTCGAAGTCGTGCGCGACGGGGCCGGTCTGGGTACGACGGCCCCGCCTGCTTCACTTCAGGTGGTGTCGAAGCGACGCCAAGGCGGCTCAGCAAGCGCGCAAGTCCGGGCTCCGACCACGCTGTCGTTGTTCACGGGCGCCGGCGGACTCGACCTTGGGTTAGAAGCTGCCGGCTTTGTCGTCGCCGGGTGTGTCGAGGTTGATCCCGATTGCCGCCGGACGCTCGCGCGCAACAGCAGCTGGCCGGTGATCGAGGGCGGCGATCTGACAGCCCGTCGTCCGGCGGACGTGCTGGACGAGCTCGGCCTTGCCGCGGGCGAGCTGACCATGGTCTCAGCTGGCCCGCCTTGCCAGCCCTTCTCGAAGGCGAGTCAATGGAGGAGCGGACAGGCGCAAGGGATGGCGCATCGCTTTGCGTCGACCCTGCACTCGCTCGTGGAGGTCATCGACTCCTCGCTTCCGGAGGTCGTGCTGATCGAGAACGTCACGGGCTTCCTCCGGTCAGGCTCAGGGAATGGCATCTCCGGGCTCGATGTGCTGACCGCGGGCCTCGAGCGCGTGAACATCAAGCACGATGTCGCGTACGCGCCCGCGGTGTTCACGTTCGACGCCGCCGACTACGGCGTCCCACAGCATCGACGGCGCGTGTTCGTTGTCGCGTCCCGCCGGGGTGGGGCCTTCGAGCTGCCGGCGGCGACCCATGGCCGCGCGCTGGCCGAGACGGGCGGGGCGCGTTTCTCCACGACATGGGACGCGATCGGCGATCTGGCCGATGGTGACGAGGGGCTGGCGGCGACAGGGGCATGGGCAGAGCTGCTGCCAAGCATCCCTGAGGGCCAGAACTACCAGTTCCACACGACGCGCGGCGACGGCGAGCCACTGTTCGGCTGGCGAACGCGCTACTGGTCGTTCCTGCTCAAGCTCGCGAAAAACCGGCCCGCGTGGACGATCCAGGCTAGTCCGGGCTCGGCGACGGGTCCGTTTCACTGGAGCAACAGGCGCTTGAGCGTCCGCGAGCTCGCGCGGCTGCAGACGTTCCCGGACGCGTGGGAGCTAGCTGGCGGCGCGACGGCGGGCAGGCGTCAGATCGGCAACGCGGTGCCGGTCGCGGTGGGCGAGCTGTTAGGGTCGGCGATCCGTAGGCAGTTGCTAGGGCACCCGACCGATATGGCGCCACTGACGGGGATCCCGAAGCACCGCTCGGATTGTCCAGCCCCCGAGGCGCCTGCTGTCGTGCCCGAGCGGTACCTGGACCAACGCGGCACCCATCCTGAGCACCCCGGGCGGGGCCTGGGCCCTGGGGCGACGCGACGGCTCGAGGCCGCGGCGAAGGCTCGAGTTGATGCATGAGGACGCCTATCCGCTGCCACTGGATGCCGATGTGTCGATACGCATGCGAGCCAACCGTCGTCGCGACACCCGTCCTGAGCGGCGGGTGCGCTCGTTGCTGCACGCGCGCGGGGTGCGCTTCCGCGTGGACCACCGGGTTGTGGCGGGCTCGATCAGCGTGCGTCCCGACGTGGTGTTCACGAGAGCGCGCTTGGCGCTGTTCGTCGACGGGTGCTTCTGGCACGCGTGTCCGCTTCACGGCAATGAGCCGCAGCGCAACCAGGCGTATTGGACGCCGAAGCTGCGGCGCAACGCCAGCCGCGATCAAGCGGTGACCGCGGCGCTCGAAGACGACGGATGGCTGGTGATCCGCGCGTGGGAGCACGAGGCTCCCGAAGAAGTCGCTGAATGCGTGCTACGCGCCTTGCGAGCGCGCGCGACGGCGTGAACCTCGGGCGCGGTGCGCGGTCGTCAGCCGTAGGACGGGTGATACACGGGCTCGCTCAGCACCGCGTCGAGGATGCCCTGCTGGTCTGAGTCGACTGACGGAAGGTGACGACAGAGCCGGATGCGATCAAGCACGAGGCGCCCATCCGCGGTCGAGAGATGCAGCATCTGGTGGTTCTCCATGTGATGGGGCACCGCCAGGTAGGCGAGCGGCCGGATCACCGAGCCGAGGAGCGGTCCCCACTGACCGGGCTTGGGCTCTGACATCTTCTTTGACCACTCACCGCTCTTGGCACACGTCGCCTGGCCGATGAACAGCCAGTGTCCGGGCCGCGTATCGCCCCAGGAGAGGTGGCTCACGGTGTCGACGCCCTCCTCGTTGGCCCACCGCTTGCTCGGAGCGGCTCCGGGGGCCGGCAGGACTCCAATGGTCTCGCCGGCGGTGCGGACCGCCTCGCGGAAATCGGTCGTCGTGCGGCCGGCAAGCCCCATGTCGACGGTGTGCAGCCCGCGAGCGGTCATGGCGGAGGCGACCACCGCCTCGAAGGCATCCTCGGGGGCTGAGGGCGACGTGATGCGGTAGTGGTGGGCAACGGTGATGGCGAGCAGGGCAAGGTAGAGGCGGTGGACATCCTCCAGCGGATGGACGACGGTCAGCTGGACATCGTCGCTGACGAATGGGTAGCGGTCGCCGAGCATCGCCTCGCGGGTAACGAGGAGGTCGAACACGCGCCCGGCGGCCTCGTCGGCTGGAGAGACGCCGGGTCCGCTCTCCAGCTCGTCCTCGGACGGCTCCGCGCCCGGGGTTCCTGGGCCGGCGGCGTGGTAGAGCTCGCGCGAGCGAACAGGCCAATTGTTGTCAGCCAGGAAGTCCGAGAGGTTGGCGCGCCTGAGCGGGAGGCCCGCCAGGGCAAGCAACTCGAGGTAGTCGGCGAGGTGGGTGGTATCGGCCTCGGCGCCGTACGCGTCCTTGCGGGGCTCGATCACTCGTCATCCCCGAGCGCGGCGACGGCGGCGCGCAGCGACCGTGCGGATCGGAAAAGGGCATCCGCGGCATTCTCGAGCTCGTCGCTCGGCTCGGCCCGCTGCGCTTCGTCCAGCGCCACGTCGGTTTGGTCTCGCAGCGAGAGGATGCGCTCCGGCAGGGCGGCGAGCTCGACGATCTGGCGAGCGATGCCGAGATCGCGGTAGCGGCGCATCACGTCGTGCGCGACCGAATGCTGAAGCACCCGCCCGTAGACGGTGACGTCGCGCGAGTCGTTGAGAAGTGGCCGCTTCTCGCCCTCGGCGGGTGTCAGGTCGCTGAGCACTTCTCGCAGGTTGTCGCCGTCGGCGTTGCCGATGTCCTCGCGCACGTCCTCGTAGGAGCGCGCACTGTTCAGGCCCACGTAATGACGGACGTCCTGAGCGGTCATGCAGCGCAGCCAGACGCCGAAGCGATTCTGGGCCACGTAGTTGATCGGGATGCCGAACTCGTCGGTGGCGTGTCGGAGCAGGGCGAGGGCGGTGTAAGAGTTCCGAACGCCCTGGGAGTTACTGCCGACGCGTCGGGCGACGACAAGGAAGGGGTTGTCGGCGCCGCGCGCCGCGGCTTTCTCGGACTCTTGCAGGAGGTACCGCGCCTTGGCTTCGGCGCTCCACGTCTTGATGCCCCCGATGTGACGAAAGCCGAGGTAGCGATGCACCTCGTCGCGATCGTCGACAACATAAACGGGAATCTTGCGCAGACCTTCGAGGCGCTCCTTGGTCGGCGGGGAGTCGAGCAGCGGCTCAAGCCCCTCGTCACGTGCCTCGGGTGATCCCAGCAGGACCTTGAGCGCAGCCAGGCGCCGGTTGCCCTCAAGTACGACGAAGCCCTCGAGGTCATGGTCCTCGTAGGCGATCAGGGGCTCGTGCTCGAAGAACCCGTTGTCGTTGAGTGACCTGATGATCTCCTCGAGCACCGCCTCGTCGTTGAGGTAGCGCAACAGCTCCGACTGCTCGGCGCCCTGAAGATCCTCGGGAAGCCTTGGATTCTCGGGGTCGAGCAGCAGCTCGGCGACGGCGATGTCACGGCGCTCAGAAGCCATGCGATGACTCCCTCAGTAGGGCGACAAGCGAACGGCGCCCTTCGCTGGCAACGTCTCGGGGGTGGACTCTCATCAGGCGGCCCTGCGATGCTCTGAAGCGAAAGCGGCGGAGAGCAGGCGGGCGTGGTCCTCGCGGCTCTTGTGGTGCAGGTAGCGCATGGTGGTGGTCATGTTCGCATGGCCCCTCCACGCCTGGACCTGGACGATCGAGCCGAAGTTGATCGCCAGCGAGCCGAAGGTATCGGAGGTCGTGGAAGCGCAGCTCGCGCAGGTCAGCGGCCTCGCGATCCTTGAGGTGGCGCCGGCGCAGCACCGACCCGTCCATGGGTGCTGCCGAATCGCCGACCTGCGCGACGACACCCTCGCAACGATGGCCGAGGAGCTGAACCAGGATACGACTGAGCAGCTTCTGCGCGAGCGGCTTGGGCCGGCGGATGATCTTCAAGCCGGTGGATCCGCGCCATGTGGAGGGGGGTCAAGTTCGCGGCGGCGCTCCCACCCGCTCTTGTCGCCGAGATGCCGCCTCCGCGGGCGGGACCCGGAGGCGCTGGCGCGCGTGGCGGCCGAGCCGGTGGTAGTGGTGGCGGAGGCTGGCTCAACCTCGTGACCGTGCCCCCTTAACCCGCTGGGCTCTGCCCGAGGGCGCGAGCCTCGGCAGGGCGCCCTCCTCGGCAACGCCACTCTTGGGCCGGCAGAGGGCACAAAGTCCGAAATGGTTGCGAGCCTCGGCCCGGACCGCTCCTACGATCGCTCGCCGTGACCCCTGTCGCTGCGACACCCTGCCCTGACGGCGTCGCGGCGGTACTCGCCCTACGCCCGAGCACGGGCGGGGCGTCCGGGAGCTTCCTCGTCGCCGCCGACGATCAGCAGCGCTACTGGTGCAAGCCCCTGAACAACCTCCAGGGCCCGCGGGTCGCGGTGACGGAGCAGCTCGTCGGTCGGCTGGGCGCTCTCCTCGGCGTGGGCGTGTGTCGCGTCGCGCTCGTGCGTCTCGACGGCGTGGCCGGGTGGGAGTTCCGTCCAGGTCGCCGGATCGAGGCGGGTTGGGCACACGGATCGGCTGCGCTTGAGCCCGTCATCGAGACACGGCAGCTCGACCATCGGCTCGAGGACGACAACCGCCGCCGGCACGCCGGGTTCTACGCCCTCGACGACTGGCTGCTGGGCAGCGACCAGCAGTGGCTCTACGCAACGGACGAGAGCTATGCCTACTACAGCCACGACCACGGCTTCTTTCTCGGAGGCCCGGCGTGGAGCGCCACTTCGCTCGCGGCGGCGGGGACGGCGCCGAGCGCCTTGAGCGCCGACCCGGCTGGTCTGGACGCCACGGAGCTGGGACGGTTGGCCGAGCGCCTCGAGTCTCTGACCAAGCAGGAGATCGCGAACGAGGTCGCGAAGATCCCGGCCGAGTGGCCGGTAACCGACGCCGAGCGTGCCGCGGTGGTGCAGCTGGCCGACGAGCGGCGCGGTCCGGTGGCGGCTCGTCTGCGTGCCCTCGTGGTCCTAACCTCGTTCGCCGTGAGCCTCCGCTACTCGCTCGTGCGCTTCGTCCCCGATCCGGCTCGCGGAGAGTTCATCAACATCGGCGCGATCGTGGGTGACGAGGAGGCCGGCGAGTGGGACGCGCGGATCATCTCGAACCACAAGCGGGCGAAGGGCATCGACCTCGGTGGGCGCTGGTCGGCGGCGCTCACGTTCGTCGGCGAGCTTGATGACCGCCTCGCCGCCGGCGATGAGTTCCCAGGGACGGAGCAGGCCACCCCGCTCACCGTCGCCGAGCTCGAGCGCATGGCGGCGGAGATGAACAACATCGTGCAGCTCACCGCGCCGGCACCGGTCGTCGCGGCGAACGCGGACGAAGCACTGGATCTGATCTTCGACCAGCTCATCGTCGACCCCGCGCGAGCGAGCTTCCGGTTCGCCAAGAAGAACCAGGCCCAGGCGTCCACGCGGGCGGCCTACCGGAAGCACGATCTGCCGTCCGGCACGGTCCGCGAGCGGGCCGCGGTAACGAGTGGAGTGTTCGAGGAGCGCTTCGACTTCGTGGTTCACAACGGGCGCGCCGTGCAGCTCGTGCAGTGTTGGTCGTTCCAGCTACCGAACCAGGATGAGCTGGCCGCTCAGGTGAAGTCGTGGTCGTGGGTCGTCCATGAGCTACGCAAGCAGGGAGGGGTGCTCGCGGCCGGACATGCCTCGGTCGAGGTGCCGGCGGACCTGGACGTCTTCGCCGTCGCCATCGAACCGGAGCCCGGCGCGGACGCCCCGGCGTACGAGGAGGCTCGTGCCGCGTTCGAGGAGAATGACGTACGGGAGCTCGGCCTCAGTCAGGCCGAGCAGGTGGGCGCCCGGGCGGCACAGCTCCTCGCGGCCGCGACCTGAGGCGCTTCGCCCCGCGATGCGGCGCCAGCTTGAAAGCACGATTGGACCAGGCGTTGGCTTCTCGCCAGCGCCCTGGGCTGGAACGCCCCGCTGCTTGGCCGCAACGTCCCACCCTTGCGGGTGACCATGCTCGGCTGGTTCGGGACGCGCCTCATCAGCGCATCGCCGTCCTCGACCTCCTCGACGTCGTAGCCGCTCAACGATGGGCGGCGAGTCGAGCCAGGGCGAGCTGGAGGCGTTGCTTGTCGCCGGGCAGCACCCCGTCGAACCGGTAGTGCGTTCCCTCCTCGTCGCACACGAAGACCGCCGTGGCTCCGCCGGGCTCGACCTCGAGCTCGAGTTCAAGCGGTCCCGCCGCCCATTCGAGCTGGACCCCACCACTCGGCAGGGGAAAGACCTCGGGGCCAGGCAGATCGCGAAAGGCGGGATGACCGAGCACTGCCCGCGCGGCCCGGAGCGCCCGCGCGTCGATGGACCGAGCGCCGTAGCCGTCCCAGTCGGGCTCGAGGCGCTCCAACTCGACGAAGCGCGGCTCGGCCGCGTCGGCAGGGTCGCCGGGACCCTCTCCGACCCAGGTGATGCCCGGGGAGAGCTCGTCCCGCCGCTCGGCTGTCGTGATGTCGCGCGAGACGACGCTCAACGCGTGGCGCTCGCACACCTCGTGCATGGTATTCGTCGTCACCGCCGTGAATCCCTCGACGATGTCCACGTGGCATGCCGCGAGCACGTCCTCCACCGTCCCGCCTCCTACGAGCCTGCGGCTGACGATGCGCAGGTGGAGAAGTGGCTCTCCCACGTCATCGAAGAGGGGCTCGGCGATCACGCGCAACCGGCCCACGAACTCCCCGTTCTCCTGGAGGACCTCGGAGAACGCGACCGTGAGCTGCTCCACCTGGTCGTACGGGGGATCGGCGGGCGTGGGTGCGACCACCTGAAGCACTCGGTGCAGGTCGCGGAAGGTCGACCAGCCGCCGTCGGCGGCGGGGATCCGATTGTCGTAGACGAGCTCGACGTACTCGGCGGGGTGCTCGGCGC
>JAABUN010004247.1_pt1 | contig 19982 bp, 20 predicted proteins | sample 5559311 | NCBI WGS metagenome assembly JAABUN01 (sample SAMN10711877, study PRJNA513370) | rock metagenome | isolation source: Antarctica rocks | place: Antarctica: Victoria Land, Siegfried Peak sud
GCACTGGAACGCAGCAACATGCAGCCATTGGCCGAGGGCCAAGCAGTGCTGATGACCGTGGTGCAGGGCAAGAAAGGTCCGGAGGCCGCGTCGGTCAGCGCCTCCTGAAGCAATGAAACCGGCGGCGGGCGGTCCCAACCAGGACCGCCGGCCGCCACTGTTCAGCGCGTCGAGACGTCGCCATCCGCGGTGCGGCGGGTAATCCTGCGGTAGGCGAACAGCAGGATGATGGCGCCGACCACGGCGCCGATGAACCCGGCCCCCTCGCCGGCGCGGTACCAGCCGACCGCCTGGCCCAGCCAAGTCGCTACCACCGCGCCGATGACGCCGAGGAAGATGGTGACGATCACGCCACCCGGATCGCGCCCAGGCATGATGAATTTGGCGACCACCCCGGCCACGAAGCCGATCACGATGCTCCAGAGTATGCCCATCGACAGGATCCTCATGTTGATCCTTGCATAAACCGCCGGTGCCGCTTGGGTTCCGCTCGGATCACCGTCGCGGCGGCGGAAGGGCGCCTTTGCGCGCTTGGCTCCAGCCGATCCGCAGCCCGGCGCCGACGATGATCGCCGCGCCGAGCCAGGTTGCCGCATCGGGCAGGTCGTCGAACAGCAGCCAGCCGACCGCGACCGAACCCAGCAACTGGAAATACTGGAAGGGCGAAACGACGTTGGCCGGCGCATAGGCCAGCGCCCGCGCCACGCAGTAGTGGCCGAACGCGCCGAGCGCCCCAGTGCCGCAGAACAATGCCAGGTCGGCGAGGCTGGCAGGGGTCTTCCAGACGAAGGGCACCACCAGCAGCATCCCGAAGGCGCCGACGCAGGAACTGTAGATGGCCGAGGTTTCCGGCGGGTCGATGCCGGAAATCCGCCGCGTCAGGATCTGGTACAACCCATAGTGCGGTGGCGCTGGCGAGCACGAACAGCGAGGCCCATTCTAACACCGCGGTGCCGGGGCGGATCACGATGAGCACGCCTACGAAGCCGACCGCCAGCGCCGCCACCCGGCCGTTTGTGGTGCGTTCGCCCAGCATCGGCCAGGCCAGCAACGCCACGATCAGCGGCGATGCCAGGCTGATCGCCGCCGCCTCGGCGATGGGGATGAAGGTGATGGCGTAGCAGAAGCACAGGTTGGAGGTGAACAGGCAGCAGGACCGCAGGACTTGCACGCCGGGGCGCCGGGGCCGCAGCATCGCCAGCCCGAAACGCGGTAGGAAGGCCGCCAGCATGAACACGACATGGCCGAAGGCACGCGCCCAGGAGACCTGAAGCGTGGAATACTCGGCGCCCAGGATCTTGGCGAAGCCGCCCATCACCGGGAAGGCCAGCCCGGCCAGGCAGATGAAGCCGATTCCGAGCAGCACCCGGCGGTCCGGCCCGGCGGGGTCGGAGCCGGGCGGGGACGACTCGGCGGCGGCCGCAGGCGTGGCGGGGGCGGCCGGAGCCGCGTCGTTGTGGTTGGCGGGCCCACTGGCTCCCCGGTTTCCGCAGGCCATGCCCGCCGGGGTGCCATGTTGGGTGCCAAGCGGGGTGCCGGGAGGGTCCGGATCGGGGTCCCGCGCGCCCGGCGCCTGCCCCTGCTGTCCCCGATGCTCTGCGGTCAATCCGTCGACCCTGTCCAGTGAGGTGGTTGTCGGGGGCGCCCAGGCACCAGCCCCGGATACGGGTCCGGGGAGCACCGCTATCCGCCGCAGCATGATGGACTCGGTGCGACAGTGGCAATTCGCCGCGGGTGCGTCTATATCAGGAGTCGGGGCGGACTGCGGTCGGCTTGGCGGCCTTCACCTGATGGCAACCTGGCCCGGTTCATGGATAGACCCCACGCGTCCGCCGAATTCCGGGATCGTCCTGGTGACGATGCGCGCCCTCCGGCGATAACGCCTTATCCGAAATGCGAACCCAGCCGGCTTCGAATGGTTTTCGAACCCGACAGGTCCCCGACCCGGCCGGCGACAGCCTGGCCACAGCGCGCCCGGAATCGGGACGCGGAGAGAATGACTTGACCGATGCAACCGGGGCGCTTGCCGACCCCGCAGAAACCCTGCCCGCCGAAAACCTGGGCGCCAGCCTGCTGGCCGACCCGGCCGGCTGGACGGAAGCCCCACCCCTGGCCTCTCCTGCCGAGGCCGCGATCCTCGCCGCCGGCCTGGCGGTCGAGACCCGCGAGATGCCGATGCTGGCCCGCTTGGTGGAACGCCGGATGCCAGCCGATGCCGGCGCGGTGGCGCAGGCGCTGTGCGAGGTGCGCCGCGGCGCCTGGACCGCCCGCCTGAGGCGACTGGCCCAGGATTCCGGCGCGCTCTGGGTGCGGCGCGAGGATGCCGCCGCCGCGGCCGCGACGATCCACCAGCCCGAACCGGATGATGCCGGGCTGCTGGCCGTGCTGGACGGCGTGCTCGCCGCCCGGTTCCGCGCCGCCGCCGCCAGGCCCGGCGCGGCGATCGAACTGGTGGTGGCCGAGGTCGCCGACAGCGGCGCCGGCCGCCTGACCACGGAGGCCCATGCCACGCTGGCCGCCGCGGTCGCCGCCGCGCATGGGCTGGATCACGCCGCAGCCGCGCGCTTCATGGCGGCGGTCGTCCGGGTCGAGCAGCAGCGCCGCCAGGAACAGCGCGCCTCCGAGACCGCCGCCCGGACGCTGCGCCGCGAGGAAGTGCAGAAGCTGCGCGACTGGGAGCGCAGCCTGGTGGAGTTCACCGCCGTCCCCGGCCTGCTCGGCTGCTCCAACAGGGAGGCGTTGCAGTGGGTCGGGCTGAACCGGATTCCCATCGCCCGCCGCATCCCGGCCCGCGGCAGCGGCCAGGAACGCTGGGAATTTGACCCCGCCGAACTGGCCAGGGTGCGGCCCCAGGTGCCGGGTTGGCGCGAGGCCGAGGCGCCGGTCCGCGAGGGTAGGAAGGGCCACAGGCTCCCCGCGCCGGCGCTGAAGCTCGGCCGCGGCGCCAACGCCGCCGTGGCGCGGGTTGCCGCGCTCGACCGCTACGCCGGGCATTTCGCCACGGCGCGGGCCTTGAACCGCCGCATCACGCTGGTCACCGGCCCGACCAATTCCGGCAAGAGCCACACCGCGCTGGACCGCCTGGCCGCGGCCGAAAGCGGCCTGGCGCTCGCGCCGCTGCGGCTGCTGGCGCATGAATTCCGCGAGGCGCTCGGCGCCCGCGGCGTCGCCGCCTCGCTCTCCACCGGCGAGGAAAGGATGCGGGTGCCGGGCAGCCGCCACTTGGCCGCGACCGTCGAGATGTGCCCGTACCGCGACCCGGTCGAGGTCGCGATGGTCGACGAGGCGCAGATGCTGCAGGACCGCGACCGTGGCGCCGCCTGGACCGCCGCCATCATGGGCGCCCCGGCGCGCGAGGTATTCGTCCTCGGCGCCCCGGAATGCGCGACGCTGGTGCGGCGCATCGCCGCGCTGTGCGGCGACCCGATCGAGGAGGTGACGCTGGAGCGGAAGGGGCCGCTGACCCCCGCCTCCAAGCCCGTGGCGCTGGGGGATCTGAAGACCGGCGACGCGCTGGTGGCCTTTTCGCGCCGCGATGTGCTGGACTTCCGGGCGGAGCTGGTTCGCCGCGGCCGGCGCGTGGCGGTGGTGTACGGCGCGCTCAGCCCCGAGGTGCGCCGTGCCGAGGCCGCCCGCTTCCGCGACGGCGACGCCGACATCCTGGTGGCGACCGACGCCATCGGCATGGGCCTCAACCTGCCGATCCGCCGCGTGGTGTTCTCCACGTTGCGGAAGTTCGACGGCGAGGCCCGCCGTGAGCTTTCGCCGCAGGAAGTCAAGCAGATCGGCGGCCGGGCCGGGCGCTTCGGCCGCTTCGAGGAGGGCGTGGTGTCGGTGCTGGCCGGCGGCGGCAGCCCGGATTTCGTCCGCGCCATGCTGGCCGCGCCGCCGGCGGTGCCCGAGGACCTCCGCCCGCAGGTGCAGCCGGATGCCGACATCATCGCCGCCGTCACCTCCGAGATCGACTCCGACAGCCTGTTCGGCGTGCTGGCGCGGATCAAGCGCGCGGTGCTGCGGGTGGACGACCCGAATTACCGGCTGGCCGACATGGAGCAGTGCATGGCGGTCGCCACGGCCATCGACGGCATCGCCGGCCTGAAGCTGCTGGAACGCTGGACCTACGCGCTGTGCCCGGTCGATGAGCGCGACAACGGCGTGGCCCGCTTGGCCCGCTGGGCGGTCGAGCATGGCGGCGGCCGGCCGGTGGTGCCTCCCGCCGCCGGCAAGCTGCCCGCCCCGGAACGCGCCGACCGCGCCGAGCTGGAACGCGCCGAGAAGACCCACAAGCGGCTGGTCGCCTGGCGCTGGCTGTCGCTGCGCTTCCCCGAAGCCTACCCCGACCACGCCGAAGCCTTGGCCGAAACCCATCGCCTCGACCGCTGGATCGAGGACGTGCTGCGCCAGCAGCGCCGCGCCCGCCTTGTCGCCTGATGCCGAGCCGGACCTGATGCCAGACCTGAAGATTGAACCGATGACCCCCTTCCCCACCCTTCCCCCCGCGCTGCAATCGGCGCTTGCCGAACGCGGCTACGCGGTGCCAACCCCGGTGCAGGCGGCCGTGCTGCAGCCGGAAACCCACGGCCGCGACCTGCTGGTGTCCGCCCAGACCGGCTCCGGCAAGACCGTCGCCTACGGCCTCGCCATGGCGCCCGAATTGCTCTGCGAGGCCGAACGCCTGCCGGCCGCCGCCGCGCCCCTGGCGCTGGTGGTGGCGCCGACCCGCGAACTTGCCCTGCAGGTGCGGACCGAATTAGCGTGGCTGTACGCCGCGGCCGGCGGCCGGGTGGTCGCCTGCGTCGGCGGCATGGACCCGCTGGCCGAGCGCCGCGCGCTGGGGCACGGCGCGCATATCGTGGTCGGCACGCCGGGGCGCCTGCGCGACCACCTGGAGCGCGGCAACCTGAAGCCCGAGGCGCTCCGCTGCGTCGTGCTCGACGAGGCCGACGAGATGCTCGACCTCGGCTTCCGCGAGGAACTCGAGGCGATCCTTGAAACCACGCCCAGCGAACGCCGCACGCTGCTGTTCTCCGCCACCGTGCCGCGCGGCATCGCGGCGCTGGCCAAGGGCTACCAGCGCGACGCGCTCCGCATCGCCGCCGGCGACGTCGGGGCGCAGCACGGCGACATCGAATACCAGGCGCTGCTGGTGGCGCCGCACGAGATCGAGCGCGCGGTGGTCAACACGCTGCGCTTCCACGACGCGCACAGCGTGCTGGTGTTCTGCCGCACCCGCGCCACCGTGACACGGCTGCACGGCAACTTGGTGGAGCGCGGCTTCGCGGCCGTGGCGCTCTCCGGCGAACTCTCGCAGGCCGAGCGCACGCGCGCCATGCAGGGGCTGCGCGACGGCCGCGCCCGGGTCTGCGTCGCGACCGACGTGGCGGCCCGCGGCATCGACCTGCCGGACCTCGCGCTGGTGATCCACGCCGACCTGCCAACCGACCCGGACACCCTGCTGCATCGCAGCGGCCGCACCGGCCGCGCCGGCCGCAAGGGCATCAGCGCGCTGCTGGTGCCGCACAACCGCCGCCGCGCCGCCGAACGCCTGCTGCTGGACGCCAAGCTGCGCGCCACCTGGATGCCGGCGCCGACCGCCGAGGCGATCCGTGGCCGCGACGGCGAACGCATCGCCGCGCAGGCCGCCGCGATGGCCGCCGAGGAAGCCGACGAGGCCGATCTGGCGCTGGGCCGCACGCTGCTGGCGGACCGCTCGCCGGAAGCGCTCGCCGCGCTGCTGGTGCGGGTGCTGCGGGCGCCGCTGCCGGCCCCCGAGGAACTCGCTGAGTTCAACGACCGCGCGGCCCTGCCCCGTGCCGCTCCTGCACCACGTGGCCCGCGCGAGGCGCCCGGCGAGGGCCAGTGGTTCCGCATGAACCTTGGCCGCACCGGCAACGCCGACCCGCGCTGGATCTTGCCCTTCCTGTGCCGCCGCGGCCACGTCACGCGCCAGGAAATCGGCCGCATCCGCGTGCTGGAACGCGAGACCCGCTTCGAGGTGGCGCCCTACGCCGCCGCCCGCTTCGCCGCCGCCGCCCGCAAGCCCGGCGAGGACGACCAGCACATCCGCATCGAGGCCGCCGAGCCGCCGGCCGGCCACACCGCCGCGCGGCCTCCCGGCGTGGCGGGGACACTGCGCCACGCGCCCCGCCCCGCAGCACCGCGCCCTGCCGCGCCGGACGTGCAACATGCGGCGTCCCCACGCGTTCCTCATGCCGCATCGCCGCGCGTTCCGCGTGATGCCCCCAACCGCCGCCGCGCCTGACTTCGGCCGCCGACACCACGAACCGCCGGGACCAGCACGTCCCGCCGATTGCGAAGGGAAATATCGAATCGTGCAGTTGAACCACCAGCAGATCGAGGCCGCCCGGTCCAGCGGCATCGACTTCCGGCCCGCGACCGACGAGCAGGTTTCGCGCCTCACCATGCAGCGCCGCATCTTCCTGCTGCCGGACGGCCAGCCCTGTGTCGGAACCCGCAACGGGACCGTTTGGGAAACCCATGGCGCGGTCGTCCTGGTGCTGGGCGGCGAGGCCAACGGCCAGCCCGCCGCAACGGTCGAGACGTTGCAGGAAGCCGCGCTGGCCGATGTCGAGACCGCCGTCGCAATGGCCGCGGAGCAAGGCTCGGCCCGCGGTGCCCAGGTGATCAAGCGCAACACCGGCCGGCCGCGGACGCCCTGGGCCGGCGGTGCCGCGCGCCGTTCCACTTGAACCATTTGCCCGGACGTCCCGCATGACGCTCCGCTTCGCCGACATTGCCGTGCCGACGCCAGACCGCGACAGCCTCGCCACTCGGCATGCCGCGATCGACGCCTTGCTGGACCGCGGCAAACGCGCCGCCGCGCTGGCCGAATGGGACCGGCTGCGCCGCGATACCGAAAGCTGGTCGTCGCTGGTGCATCTCCGCTTCGCCCAGGACACCACGAATGCCGCGGCCAAGGCAGCGCGCGAATACGCCGATGCGCTGGCCCCGGCGGCGACCGAGCACGAGACCGCGCTGAAGCGCCGGCTGCTGGCCGACCCCGACCGCGCGGGCCTGGCGGCGCTGGCCGGACCGCATGCGCTGCGGCTGTGGGAGACCGACGTCACCACCTTCGAGCCGGCGATCGCCGCCGCGCTCGAGGAGGAATCGCGCCTCGGCGCCCGCTACACCGCCCTGCTCGCCGCCGCCCGCTTCGAGATCGGCGGCGAAAGCGTGAACCTCGCCGGCCTCGCGCCCTACGCCGAGGCGCCCGACCGCGCCATCCGTCACCGCGCGGAAACGCTGCGCTGGGAATTCTTCGCGGCGAACGGCGCGGAACTCGACGGCATCTTCGACAAACTTGTGAAACTTCGCCACGGGATGGCGCGGACGCTCGGCTATGCGGATTACGTTCCGCTCGGCTACCGGCGGCTGCGGCGGGTGGACTACGATGCCGCGGATGTCGCCCGCTACCGCGACCAGGTGGCCGAGCACGTGGTGCCGCTGGTCGCCCGCCTGCTGGAAGCGCGCCGCCTCGAGAACGGCTGGGACCGGCTGCGCTTCTGGGACGAGGCGCTGGTGGACCCGGCGGGCAACCCCAATCCGGTCGGCGGGCACGACGTGCTGGTGGCCCAGGCGGAGGTGATGTTCGACCGCCTGTCGCCACGGCTCGGCGATTTCTACCGGCTGCTGCGCGACGGCGGGTTCCTCGACCTGAAGAACCGGCCGGGCAAGGCGGGTGGAGGCTTCTGCACGTCCTTCCCGACCCATGGCGTGCCCTTCGTCTTCGCCAATTTCAACGGCACGCCGCATGACGTGGGCGTCTTCACGCACGAGATGGGGCACGCGTTCCAGAATTGGGAAAGCCGCGACCAGCCCAATCTGGATTACCTGTGGCCGACCATGGAGGCCGCGGAAATCCACTCCATGTCGCTGGAATTCCTGACGCTACCGCAGATCGGCCTGCTGGTCGGCGAGGCCGCGGCGGACCGCTTCCGCCGGATGCACCTGGTCACGTCGCTGGCGTTCCTGCCTTATGGCGTCTGCATCGACCACTTCCAGCACGAGGTCTATGCCAACCCGGACGCGACCCCGGCGGACCGCCATGCGATGTGGCAACGGCTGGAACGCCGCTACCTGCCCTGGACCGATTACGGCGACCTCGCCTGGCCGGCGCAAGGCGGCCGTTGGCAGGCGAAGCACCACGTCTACCGCTCGCCGTTCTACTACATCGACTACACGCTGGCGCTGTGCTGCGCGTTGCAGTTCTGGGTGCGGGCGCGGGGCGACGCACCGGCGGCGCTGGCTGCCTACATGGCGCTGTGCGGCCGTGGCGGGTCGGCGCCGTTCCAGGAATTGGTGGCCTCGGCCGGGCTGGTTTCGCCCTTCGCGCCGGGTGCTTTGGAAGCGGTGGTGCGGGAGGCGGCGGCGGTGCTGGGCACCTGAACCGCTTTCGGTGATGGTCGGAGTGGCCGGATTTGAACCGACGACCCCTTGTCCCCCAGACAAGTGCGCTACCAGGCTGCGCCACACTCCGCCGACGTGTGTCCTAGCAGCCGGGGGTCGTCGCGGCTAGGGGCAGGTGCTGCGCGATGTAGGGCGGCAGGTGGAAGGCGCCCGCATGGATCTCCGGAGTCCAGTAGCGCGTGGTGCCAAGGATGCCCGCCGCCGCCGCCCGGCGCCGGATCTCCGCTACCCCCAGGGTCCGGCACCCGGCATCCTTCGCCGCCCAGCCGAGCGTCATGAAGCCGCCCACATAGGTCGGCACCGCGGCGACGTAGGCGGCGACGTCGGGAAAGGCCTTCGCCCGCCGCAGGCTGGTCTCGCGCAGTTCCTCGGATTGCATGAACGGCACCCCGCACTGGTTCACCACCAGGCCGCGGGCGGTGAGGATGCGCGCACAATTCGCGTAGAATTCGTCGGTGAACAGCGCCTCGCCCACGCCGATCGGGTCGGTGCTGTCGACGATCACCACGTCAAAGCTGCCATCCGGCGCCTGGCGGACATGGTCGATGCCGTCGCCGATGATGATTTCGGCCCGCGCGTCGCCCCACGCCTCGCCGCCAATGCTGGGCAGCAGGGCCTTGGCCAGCCGCACCACCTCGCCGTCGATCTCGACCATCACCGCGCGGCCGACGTTGCGATGCTGCAGCACCCGCCGCAGCACGCCGCCATCCCCGGCGCCGATGATGAGCACGCTGCTCGCCGCGCCATGCGCCAGCAACGGCACGTGCGCGATCATTTCCTGGTAGACGAACTCGTCCGCCTCGGTGATCTGCACCACGCCGTCCAGCAGCATGACGCGGCCGTGGGTATGGCTTTCGAACACCATTATGTCCTGGAAGGCGCTGCGCACCCGCGCCAGTTCCCGCTTCACCAGGAAACGCTGGCCCCAGGCCTCGTACAGCGTCTCGTGCACCCATGGATTTTTCGGCATCGCAGCCCCCAAACATAACAAAGGCGGGACCTTGCGATCCCGCCCCGCCTGCGCCGCGCGCCGCCGCGCGTCAGCCGATCAGGCCCCGCTTGTGCTCGGCCAACTGCACGCGATCCGGCAGGAACCCCTTCTTCAGGACGGGGAGCGCCTTGTACGGGTTGCAGTCGCCGCAGACGAAGATGTCGAGCGCCGCATAGTCCCGTTCGGGCCAAGTGTGGATCGACACATGGCTTTCAGCCAGCACCAGCACGCCGGAAACGCCGCAGCCCGGACCGAAATGGTGGAAATGCCCATGCAGAATGGTCGCGCCGGTGGCGATCGCCGCCGCACGCAGCACCGCATCGACATGATCCACGTCGCCGAGGTTGGTGGCGTCCCACAGATCGATGATCAGATGGGTGCCGGCGAAGCGGACGCCGTCGCGCTGGACGAAGTAGTCCTTGGTATCGTTCTGGGCTTCGCTCGGGAGTTGCTCCGAAACCATCCCCAGTTGGACGAGAGCTTCCATTGCGGGCTCCTTCCCACCAGCAGATGACCAGGGGATCGACGATCGATCAGGTCAATGGAGCGCGCATATGGGGCAGTTGGCGCTGTGACGCAAGTGAATTCGGCCCATCGGCCGAAAATTTTGCCGCCGCTTCCCATGGCCGCACTCGACATAACGCGTGACCGGGCCACCCGCCCGCAATGCCTCCAGCCGCACCGGCAGACCACGGAACAGTTGCAGTTCCCGCTGCAGCCGCGGCAGGTCGCCGAGGCCGCGCAGCGGATCGCCGGTGAGCAGCGTGAACGCGCCGTGCAGGGCGCCGTCCCGCAGCCGATCCGCATGGGCGGTCCGCAGCGCCGCCAGTGCCGTGTCGTCGCCGGCCAGCGCCAGCATCGCCGCCTGCCGCACCAGCAGCCGGTGCTGCGCCTGGTCCAACGGCGCCGGCGACGGCGGCAGCGCCGCCTCGATGTGCGCGCCCAGCGCCGCCGCCGCCGCCGCCCAGTCTTGCGCCTCGGCCAACAACTCGGCCAGCGGCTCGAGCGCGGCCGTGCCCAGCGCCCGCAACGCCGTGACCGCCTGGGGCAGGTGGCCGCGCCGCGCCTCGGCCCGGGCCGCCAGGATGGCGCGGTCCTGGGCAACGGCCTCCGCCAGGCCGGTCGCCGCGCTTGCCTCCAGCGCCGCCAGCGTGCCCGGCGCGTCGCCCTCGGCCAGCCGGAGCGCCGCCAGCCGAAGCCCGAGCATCGCCCGTGCCTCGCCCGAAGCCCGCTCCATCGTCTGCCGCAACAGCACCGCGGCGCGGTCGGTGAGGTCCAGCGCCACCAGCCGGTCCGCCAGCGTCACTGCCGCCGGCTCGCCGCGCGCATCGCCGCGCAGCAGCTCCGGATAGGCATCGAACAGCGCGACCGCGGCGAGCGGCGCATGGCCCTCCAGCGCCGCCACGAAGGCCGACTGCATCAACGGGCGCAAGGCCGCCGCCTGGTCCGGGAACAGCGCCTCGCTCTCCCGCAGCAGGGCGAGTGCCGCCGGCGCGTCGCCCGCCAGGCGCCACAGCTCGGCCACCCGGACGCGGGCCGTGAATCCCGTCGCATCACCGCGCCAGGCGAACAGCGCCGCGTCCAGCGCCCGCGCCGCCTGGGGCGCCGTCATCCGGCCGCTGGCAAGCCGCAACTCCACGTCACGCCGCAGGGCCCCGGCCCGCATTTGCCGGTCGCGAGAGCGCGCGGCCACCGCGTAGCCCGCCAAGGCATCTTCGACACGCCCCTCGGCTTCGGCGAGGACCGCGCGCGCCAAGGCGGAGTCGAACTCCGGCATCGCCCTACGCAGCAACAGGCCCAGCGCCGCGGCGTCGCCCGACTCGGCCAGCGCCAGCGCCGCCAGCGGCAGCAGCCGGGCGCGTAGCCCTTCCGGGTAGTCGAGCAACAGCGGCAGCGTGGCGGCCAATCCGGGGGCGGCGGCCCGCGCCTCGCCGTGCGCAGTCGTCAAGACGGCGCGCCACAGCGTCAGTTCGTCGGTGCCCGCAAGGCCGGGGTCCTGCAGCGCCGCCGCTTCGGGCAGCCGGCCCGCCAGCAACGCGGCGGCCGCGCCGAGCGCCGCGAACGGCAAGTCCGCCGCGGCAGTCGGGTCCTCGAGCAGCGACAGGCCCAGCATCGCCTGCGCCTCCTGCGGCAGGCCGAGCGCCAGCAGCGTCTCGGCCGCTCCGCGGCGCTGCGTCAGGCGGGCCAGCGGCGCCGCCGCGGCGATGCCGCCCAGCCGGGCACGCAACTGCTCCAGCAGCCTGGCGGTCGGCAGCGCCGGCAGGTCGAACAGCCGGGTCATCGCCGCCGCGTCCGAGGCGTGGGCGGCGGTGGCGTCCAGCGCCAGCCGCGCCCCGCCGGCGGCGCCGATCATGAAGCGGTCCAGCCCGGCCTGCATCGTCACGCTGTCGGCGCGGGCCAGCACGGCGGCGCCCAGCAGCGTCGCCGGCAGGTCCAGTTCCGGCAGCCGGCGGCCGACCGGCATCGCCTGCCCGGCCTCCCGCACGGTGCCCAGCAGCAGCGGCAACCCGCTTTCGGGATCCGCCAGGGTGACCACCCGGCCAGGCTGCACCGCCCGCAGGACCAGCCGGGACATCGAGCCGGCATCGGCCTCGATCGCCATGGCCCGCACGGGCACCGGCGTCATCGCCGCGGGGCCGATCGCCTCCAGCAGCCAGACGCTGCCCGCCAGGCGCGCCACCAGCGTGGCCGATGCGGCAATTGGCAGGTGGAGCGCCGTTCCGCCAGGCAGCGGCAGGGCGGTGACGGCGCCGAAGGCCGGGTCGCCCCGCAGCGCCGCGAGGTCCAGCGGCAAGGCGCTGTCGAAGACCGCCAGCAGGCTGCCGCCGCGGCGGAGCAGCGCGGCGCCGGTGCCGGCAGGAAACGGCAGCGCCAGGGCAGGGCCCCGCCCCGGCAGGTTCATCACCCGAACCACCAGGGCGCCCGCAACGCTGCGCGGGAGAGGGCCGGGCGCGGTTGCTGCGGGTGCCGGCACGCCAACCACGCCGAGGCCGGCCGGCGCTGAGCCGGCCGGCGCCGAAACCGGCAAGTGCGGGCGTGGCGGCACCGTCGCCGCATGGGCGGGTTGGCCAAGCGGCAGTCCGGCAGGCTCGACCGGCACGGCGGTTGTCGCCAACGCGGCCAGGCCGCCCCCGACCAGCAGCATGGCCGCGGCGGGCGCTCCGCCAATCGCCGGTAGCGCAGGCACCGGCCCTGCCGGCCGCAGCCGCGGCGTTGCGTTTCGCCGCGCCACGCTCGCCGCCTCGCCTGGCAGGCTGGCTGGCGGCGTTGCGGCCAGGACCGGCGCGACATCGGCCGGCCGCATCGCCGGCTCCGTTACCGATTCCGCCACCGGATCGAGCAGGTCTACCACCACCATCGGCCCGAGCAGGAAATGCCGGACCCGCGCACCGGGCCGCAGCGTGATCTCGATGCCTTCGGCGCCATGGGCCAGGCCTGCAACGTTCCGCGGCAGCCGCCGGGCGCCCGACAAATCCACCGCCGCCTCGGGAAACCGCAACACCACTTGGTCGCCAACCTGCTCCGACCGATAGGCCGGCGGGCTTGGCCAGTCGAACACGATGCGGCCATGGCCCGGATGGTCGCCGACCCGCACCCGGACCGGCTGCTGCGCCAACGCCACCGGCGTCCAGGCCGCCGATGCGATGCACAGCGCCAGCAGGATCGCCCGCCACATCGGTCGAGTCTCGACAGCAGCCGGTCGACCCCCGCCGGCGCCGCCGCGGCGGAACCGAGTGCCGCCACCCGATGCCCGATCACCTCCGCCTTGCCGATCCGCTGGCCAGTGCTGGCCTGGAAAGCCCCAAGCCTCGGCCACGCCCAGGCCGCCGGGCGCGGCGCGCACCGCCGTCCCGATCCGGCCGGCTTCGGGGTCCGCCATCCGGTCGACGTCAGGCATGGATCATCGCCATCTCGATCTTCTCGCGCAGCGTCTCCGCATTGAAAGGCTTCTCAATGTAGTTGGAGACGCCCGCCTGCTTCGCCGCGACGACGTTCTCGATCTTGCTTTCGGCGGTGGCCATGATGAAGGACAGCTTCTTCAGCCTGGTATCGGCTCGCACCTCGCGCAGCAGGTCGAGTCCGGTCATCGGCGCCATGTTCCAGTCGCTGATGACCAGCCCGAATTGGCCGGCGTGCAACATGGCCAGCGCCTCCTGCCCGTCGGCCGCTTCCTCCACGTTGTTGAAGGCCAACGGCTTCAGCAGGTTGCGGATGATCCGCAGCATGGTCTTGTAGTCGTCGACGATCAGCACGTTGATGGTCCTGTCGAGCGGCATCATGCGGCCTCCTTCGCGCGCGGTCGCGGCCGTTCACCGGAACCGGCGGGGTCACGAGGCAGGCCGGGGCCCAGGCAAGCGGCGTGGCTCATTCGACCGGACGGGTGCGGTGGCGCGCCAGTTCCGTGGTCAACAGCCGGGCGCGCTCGGGCCGCATGGCGCCCAGCACTGGCGCTGCCTTCGCCTCGCGCATGCGGTCCACCACCTGGACCAGCACCGGCAGGTCGAGTTCGTCGAAGATCGTCGCGGCGTCGCGCGGCCTCATGCCCTCGTACAACTTCACCAGTTGCTTCCAACCGGAATCCTCGCGCTCGCCACGCTGCCGGTCGGCCGCCTCCAGCCGCTGCTGCAATGCCGAGAGTTCCTCGATCCGTTGCGCCAACCGGCGTTCCGCCGCGGCCAGCACCATGTCGCGGGCCGCCATGGCCTGCTCGCGCGCCTCGATCTCAAGGCGTCGGGCGCGCAGCCCTTCCAGCACCGCCTGCTCCGCCCGTTGCTCCGGGCTGGGCTGCGACCCGGCGGGGATGGCCGCCGGCGGTGCCGCAGGCGCCGGCCCGGCCTGGGCAGCCGCGACCAGTTCCAGCCGCGGCGCCGTATCCGGCATCCCCACGGCCAGCCCGTGCAATTTCGCCACGGCCAGCAGCGCGATCGCCGCCACCGCGGCCGGGACCAGGCGAAGGCGGCGGCTCACCGGGCCAGCCTCAAGGCCCGCAGCAGGTCGCGTTCCGCCTGGCTTGGCGCCGGTTGCGGGGCTTCGGCCGGCCCCATCGGGCGGCCCGGTGCGCCGGCGATCGGGCGCGCCACCCGCACCAGCCCGTCGAGCCGGTCCGCCAGCGTCTCGGCGCGCTCCACCAGGTAGCGCAGGTCGTCGCGCAGCGGCTCGGCCGCCGCCAGCTTCTCGGCGATCTGCCGCCCCGCGGTCTCGGCCGTGGCGCGCAGCCGCGTCGAGGCCGCCTCCGCCAGGCGCGAGGCCTCGGTCAGCCCTGCGGCGCTGCCGTCCAGCGCGCCGCGATCAGCCCGCAGCGCGCGCAATTCGCGCTCGAGCCGCAGCGCGAACGGCATCGCTCCCAGCAGCAGCGCCACCACCGCCAACTGCAATCCCCATTCCAGCCACTGCATCGCATCAGGCCTCCTGCCGCAGGCGCAGGTCGCGCCCGATCCGCACCGCCAGGCGATTCTCGCGGCGGCCCAATTCCCCTTCGAACAGCGCCACGTCGCCGCAGCGCAGCCGCACCGGCGCCCCCGGCGCGACGCCCAGCGTGATGCGGTCCCCAGGCCGCAACGACAGCATCGCCGACAGCGGCATCACCTGCTGGTCCAGCACCACGTCGAGCGCCAGTTCGGTGTGCTGCAATTCCTCAGCTAGGTGGGTTTCCCACATCGAGTCGCGGCCGAACTTCTCGCCCATGAACTGCTGCAGCAGCATCTCCCGCACCGGCTCCAGCGTGGCGTAAGGCAGCAGCGGCTCGATCTTGCCGCCGCGGTCCTCCATGTCGACCCGCAGGCGCGACAGGATGCAGGCGTTCGGCAGCCGCGAGATGGTGGCGAAGCGTGGGTTGACCTCCAGCCGCTCGAACCTGAAATGCACCGGCGACAGCGGGCTGAACGCGTCCGACAGATCCTGCAGAACCACCGTTATCAGGCGTCCACCAGCGTGCGCTCGATGGTGGTGTACGGCCGCCCCTTGATCCGCATGGCAGCGGTGCCGCGGCGGCCGCCCAGGAGCACGTCCACCACCGAATAGATCAGCGCGGAATCGATCACCAGCAGGCCGTAATTGTCCCATTCTTCCACCCGGAACACTGCCAGCATGGCCGGCAGCGGCACCGAATTCAGGTAGTCCCCGAACCGCAGCGACACGATGCTGTCGATCGAGACCTCGACGTTGTCGCTGGTGAAATTCCGCAGGCTGGTCGACATGATCCGCACCAGCCGGTCGAACACGATCTCCAGCATCGGCAGGCGTTCGTAGGATACCAGGCCGGCGCTGACGATGCGGCGGATGCCGGATTGCTCGTCCTCGGCCTCCGGCGTGTCGCCGAAGCCAAGCAGGCTGTCGATCTCCGCATGGTTCAGCACCCGCGCCTGGTCCGGCGCGTCCTCAGCCGGCGCATCGCCCCCGCTGGTGGCCCCACTGGCGGCGAGATCTTCCCCCGACGCGCTCATTGCAGCAGCAGCTCCACGAACAGTACGTCGGTCACCCGCGCGGGTGCGGCGGCGATGCTGGCTCGCGCCATCAGTTCCTCGCGCAGGCGGTGGGTGCCGGCGCTGCCGCGCAGCTCCTCCGGCCGCATCTCGCGGAGGTAGGTGGTGAACAGGTCGAGCAGCCGGGGCATGGCTGCGGCAATGGTGGCCGCGTCCTCCGGTTTCGACAGTTCCAGCTTGCTGCGCAGCTTGATGTAGCTGCTGCGGCGGCCGGGCGCATTCAGGTTGGCGACGATGTCCGGCATGTCGAAGAACACCGGCGCGCGGGCGGCCGCCGGCGCCGCCATCGCACCCGCCACCGGGTGCAGGCCCAGCATTCCCGGCAGGATGCCGCTGAACCACAACCCGCCCCCGGCGACCGCCAGCAGCAGCGGCACGCCCACCAGCAGCAGCCTGCCACGGCCGCCGCCCTTCGCCTGTTCGGCCTGTTCTGGCTGTTCTGCCGCTTCGGTCATCGCGCCCCCGGTGCTGCGTTGCCGGCACTGTGCGCCGCGGACGTTAAGGAAACCTTGCACGGCAAGGCTGGCCGCAGGGCCGGCAAACCCTGCCGGGGCCGGCAGGTCCGGCCGCCGGAAAGCCGGCTGTTCCCTGGACCAACTCCTGGCACGGCGGTTGCGAAGCCCCGGCACCACGGCGCCGCGATGCGCCACCGGAGACCGCCATGGACAGCCCCGGCTACGTCATCCTTTCCCGTCTCGGCGCGCAGCTCCGTGCGACGCAGGTGCTGGCCAACAACCTGGCCAATGCCGACACCCCCGGCTTCCGCGCCGAACGCCCGATCTTCGCCGCGCAGTTGCAGCGCCAGCCCGGCATCAACGGCACGCCGGGCGAGCCCGCGGTGGCCTACGCGATCGACCGCGCCACCTGGCGCGACACCACCGCGGGGCCGCTGAACACCACCGGCAACCCGCTCGACGTCGCCATCCAGGGCGAGGGCTTCTTCGCGGTCGAGACCTCGCAGGGCGAGCTCTTCACCCGCGCCGGCCGCTTCACCCTGCACCCCGAGGGCCGCATCACCGACCACGACGGCAATGCCGTGCTGGATGCCCGTGGCACGCCGATCGCCGTCAGCCCGAACGACACCCGCCTGGAGGTCCTGGGCGACGGCACCATCCGCAGCGAGAACGGCGTGCTCGGCAAGCTGCGCGTGGTCCGCTTCGAGGACCCGCAGCGGCTGCGCGCGGAAGGCGACCGGTTGTTCGCCAGCGACGCCGAGGCGCTGCCGGTGGCCCGCCCCGCCGTGCTGCAGGGCACGCTCGAGGGCAGCAACGTCCGGCCGGTGCTGGAGGTCACGCGGATGACCGCGGAACTCCGTGAGTTCCAGTTCGCCGCGCAATTCGCCGAACGCGAGGGCGAACGCCTGCAATCCGCGGTCGAGCGCATCCTGCGCCGCCGCAGCTAAGGAGAATACCGATGCGCGCCTTGCAGATCGCCAGCACCGGGATGGTGGCGCAGCAGACCAACGTCGAGGTCATCTCGAACAACATCGCCAACATGAGCACCACCGGCTACAAGCGCCGCCGCGCCGAGTTCCAGGACCTGGTCTACCAGAACCTGCGGCGCGTCGGCTCGCAGTCGTCCGACACCGGCACCATCCTGCCGTCGGGCGCGCAGATCGGCCTCGGCGTCAAGACCGGCGCGATCTACCGGATCGGCGAACAGGGCAGCCTGTCGCAGACCGAGAACCGCTTCGACCTCGCGATCCGCGGCAACGGCTTCTTCCAAGTGCTGCTGCCCTCGGGCGACATCGCCTACACCCGCGACGGCACCTTCGGGCTGTCGCCGGAAGGCATCATCGTGACCGCCGAGGGCTACACCGTGCAGCCCGGCATCACCATCCCGGCCGCCGCGCGCGACGTGACCATCAACGCCGCCGGCGAGGTGCTGGCCAAGATCGACGGCCAGGTGGCGCCGCAGAACGTCGGCCAGGTGCAGACCGCGATCTTCGCCAACGAGGGCGGGCTGGAAGCGGTCGGCGACAACATGCTGCTGGCGACCCCGGCCTCGGGCCAGCCGCAGGCCGCCGCACCCGGACAGCCCGGTCACGGCCAGGTGCTGCAAGGCTTCATCGAGACCAGCAACGTCAACGTGGTGCAGGAGATCACCAACCTCATCACCGCGCAGCGCGCAGCGCGCCTACGAGATGAACAGCAAGGTCATCACCGCGGCGGACGAGATGCTGTCCACGCTGTCGCGGATGCGGTGAGGAGGCACGCCATGCGGATCGCCACGCTTGCCCTGCTGGGGCTGCTGCCCGGCCTCGGCGCCACGGCGCAGCCGGTCGCCACGCTGCGCCCGTTCGTGGTGGCCGGCGAGGCCACGCTCCATCTCGGCGACCTGTTCGACGGCCTTGGCCCCCGTGCGGCGCAGCCGATCGGCGCGGCGCCGTCACCCGGCCACCGGCTGGTGCTGGAGGCAGCGCAATTGCAGGCGCTGGCCCGCCTCCACCGCATCGCCTGGCAACCGCTCGGCCCGCACGAGCGCGCGGTGGTCGAACGCCCAGGCCGGCCGGTGGCGCGGGACGAGATCGAGGCTGCGCTGCGGACCGACCTGCTGCGGCTTGGCTTGGACCCCGACGCCGAACTCGACCTCGGCACGCTGCTGCCGCCGATGGTGCCGCCGGCCGCCGCCGTGCAGCTCACGACCGAGGGCAGCAGCTACGACCCGGCGACCCTGCGCTTCGCCACCACGCTGGTGGTGCTGGCCGAGGGCATCCCGACGCTGCGCCAGCGCCTCGCGGGGCGGGCGATGCCGACCGAGGCCGTGGTCGTCGCCACCCGCCGCCTGTCGCTCGGCGAGACCGTCGGCGACGGCGACGCCCGGCTGGTGCGGCAGCGCACGGAACGCGTGCGGTCCGGCACGGCGCAACGGCTGGACCAGGTGCTGGGGCAGCAGCTCCGCCGGCCGATGGCAGCCGAGGCGTCGTTCCTCGCCGCCGACTTCGCGGCGCCCTCGCTGGTCGAGAAGAACACGCTGGTGGTGCTGCTGCTGGAGGCGCCCGGCCTGTCGCTGACGGCGCAGGGCCGGGCGCTGGGCAACGGCCCGCGCGGCGGCTTGGTGCCGGTGATGAACCTCGCCAGCCGCAGCATCGTGGAGGGCCAGGTGATCGGCCCCGGCCGGGTGCGCGTCGCCATGGGCGCCAGCCCGATTCCCCGCTGAAGGACCGGCACATGCGCCTGATCCCCCTGCTGCTGCTGCCGCTCGTGCTGTCCGGCTGCGGCGCCGCCGAGCGCATCTCCCGCATCGGCCGGCCGCCCGAGATGTCCGCGGTGGCCGACCCCACCGCCGACCCCGCCTGGCGCCCGGTGGCGATGCCGACGCCGGCGCCGCAGGACCCGCCGGCGGTCGCCAACAGCCTGTGGCGCCCCGGCAGCCGCACCTTCCTGCGCGATCAGCGGGCGGCGCAGCCGGGCGACCTCATCACCATCCTGGTCAGCATCGCCGATGAGGCGCAGTTGCACAACCGCACCCAGCGCGCCCGCACCGGCAACGACCGCGTCGGCCTGCCGCAATTGTTCGGGATGCAGACCCGCTGGCTGCCGCGCGGCGCCAGCCCGGAGACGCTGCTCGACGCCTCCGGCAGCCAAGTCACCGACGGCAACGGCACGGTCAAGCGCAACGAGACCATCACGCTGCGCCTCGCCGCCACCGTCACGCAGTTGCTGCCGAACGGTAACCTGGTGGTCTCCGGCCGCCAGGAATTGCGGGTCAGCAACGAGCTGCGCGAGCTGGCGGTGCAGGGGGTGATCCGGCCGCAGGACATCGCCAGCGACAACACCGTGCGCCACGACCGGCTGGCCGAGGCGCGCATCGCCTATGGCGGCCGCGGCACGCTGTCCGAATTGCAGCAGCCGCGCTACGGGCAGCAATTGCTGGACGTGCTGCTGCCGTTCTGATGCCGAATGGGCCGCTGCCATTCCGGCCGGGGCACCCCATATCGGCGGCATGTGCGGACGGTATTTCCAGCAGCGCGGCCCGGCCTCGGTCGCGGGCTACTTCGAGACGGTGAACCCTCTGCCCAACCTGGGCGCGAGCTGGAACCGTGCGCCCACGCAGGACGCCCTGGTGGTGCGGCGGCATCC
>JAABUN010004248.1_pt1 | contig 19981 bp, 15 predicted proteins | sample 5559311 | NCBI WGS metagenome assembly JAABUN01 (sample SAMN10711877, study PRJNA513370) | rock metagenome | isolation source: Antarctica rocks | place: Antarctica: Victoria Land, Siegfried Peak sud
GATTTGTAGGATTGACAGGGACCGGGAGACCATGCAAGCCGACCGCTTCACCATCAAGTCGCAGGAAGCGCTGCGAGCCGCGATCGACCTGGCCGCTTCACGCCGCCACACGCAGGTTCTCCCCGAGCACCTGCTGCTCGCGCTGCTCGAGGCGTCGGACGGCGTCGTGGTCCCGGTGCTGCAGAAGCTGGGCGCCCGACCGGACGAGATCCGCGGCGACGTCAATACGGCGCTCGACTCCCTCGCCACCCTGGCGAGCGGCGATCTTCCAGAGCCGACGACCGCCCCCGAGCTCATGCAGGTGCTGCGCGCGGCGGAGCGCGAGATGTCCGAGCTCGGCGACGAGTACGTGTCCACGGAGCACTTCCTGCTGTCTCTCGCCGGCCACAACTCCAAGGCCGGCGAGGCTCTGCGCCGCGCCGGCGCGACCCGCGACAGCCTGCGCAAGGCGGTCGACGAGGTCCGTGGCCCGCATCGGGTGACGAGCCAGAGCTCCGATGATGCCTACCAGGCGCTCGAGAAGTTCGGGCGCGATCTCACCCGGGCCGCGGAGGATGGGGAGCTCGACCCCGTGATCGGTCGCGACGACGAGATCCGGCGTGTGATCCAGGTTCTCTCGCGGCGGACGAAGAACAACCCGGTCCTGATCGGGGAGCCCGGCGTGGGCAAGACCGCCATCGCCGAAGGCCTCGCCCAGCGGATCGTGTCCCAGGACGTGCCCGAGGGGCTGCGTGACCGCCGTGTCGTAGCGCTCGACATCGGCGCCCTTGTCGCGGGCGCGAAGTACCGCGGCGAGTTCGAGGAGCGGCTCAAGGCGGTCCTCAAGGAGGTGGGCGACGCCCGGGGCCAGGTCGTCCTCTTCCTCGACGAGCTCCACACCATCGTCGGCGCCGGCGCGTCGGAGGGCGCGGTCGACGCCGCGAACCTGCTCAAGCCGATGCTCGCGCGCGGAGAGCTTCGGGCTGTCGGCGCGACGACGCTGGACGAGTACCGCAAGCACATCGAGAAGGACGCCGCGCTCGAGCGACGCTTCCAGCCCGTGCTGGTTGGCGAGCCGTCGGTGGACGCGACCGTGGCGATCCTCCGGGGCTTGAAGGAGCGCTATGAGGCCCACCATCACGTGCGAATCGCCGATTCGGCCCTGATCGCGGCGGCAACCCTCAGCGACCGTTACATCGCCGACCGCTTCCTGCCCGACAAGGCGATCGACCTGATGGACGAGGCGGCGTCGCGCATCTCCATCGAGATATCCACGGTGCCCACCGAGATCGACGAGGTCGAGCGGCGCATCACCCAGCTCGAGATCGAGCGCGTGGCTGTCGAGAAGGACGACTCCGCGGCCGGGCGGCGCGAGGAGCTCGAGCGCGAGCTCGCCGAGATCGCCGAGGTCCGCGACGGCATGCGGGCGCAATGGGAACGGGAGAAGGAGCAGCTCGAAGGGACCGGCCAGCTCACGGAGCGCCTCGATGCCGCGCGAACGGAGCTCGAGCGAGCGGAGCGTGAGGCGGACTTCGCGACGGCGGCCAGGCTCCGTCACGGCGAGATCCCCGAACTCGAGCGCAGGCTGGCTGAAGCCGATGCCCGCGACCCGGACGAGGCGCCGCCGGTGTATCTCAAGCGCGTCGTGGACGCCGACGAGGTCGCTGAAGTCGTCGCCCGCTGGACGCACATCCCGGTCACGCGTCTGCTTGAGACCGAGGTGGCCAAGCTGGTGCACATGGAGGATCGCCTGCACCAGCGGGTCATCGGCCAGGAGGAGGCTCTCGAAGCCGTCGCCAACGCGCTGCGCCGGTCGCGGGCGGGCCTGCAGGATCCTGACCGCCCGATCGGCTCCTTCCTGTTCCTGGGCCCGACCGGCGTCGGGAAGACCGAGCTGGCTCGCGCGCTCGCCGAGTTCATGTTCGACTCCCAGGACGCGATGATCCGCATCGACATGTCCGAGTACATGGAGCGCCACGCCGTCTCGCGCCTGGTGGGAGCGCCTCCCGGTTACGTCGGCTATGACGAGGGCGGACAGCTCACGGAGGCCGTCCGTCGCCGCCCCTACTCCGTCGTCCTGCTCGACGAGATCGAGAAGGCGCATCCCGACGTCTTCAACATCCTGCTGCAGGTGCTCGACGACGGCCGCCTCACCGATGGTCACGGCCGGACGGTGGATTTCAAGAATGCCGTGCTGGTCATGACGTCCAACATCCCTGGCGGGCGCGCGGGGGTGGAAGCCCACTTCCGCCCCGAGTTCGTCAATCGCCTGGACGACATCGTGGAGTTCTCGCCGCTCCGGCGCGATCAGCTCTCGGAGATCGTCGACCTCCAGGTCGCGCGGCTGGTCGCCCGACTGCAGGACCGTGGGGTCTCGATCGAGCTCACGACCGCGGCCCGCGAGCTGCTCGGCAACCTGGGCTACGACCCGACCTACGGCGCCCGGCCGCTCAAGCGGGTGATTCAGAAGCACCTGGTCGACCGGCTCGCGCTCGGCCTTCTGGAGGGTGTGTTCACGGCGGGCGACCACGTGGCGATCGACGCGATCGAGGGCGAACTCGTCTTCGGCGCTGTGGAACCGGCCGAGGCCGCCGCCTGAGATCTCAGCGGCCGGACGAGCGCCAGTGGCCGAGCGCGCGACGAACCGGCGCCCCCGCGCCTTCGGTCCTGGCGCTCGACGTCAATCTCGGCGGTGTCCCGCCGATCGACGTCCATCCCGGCCGGTTCCGTCGCCTGACGCAAGTTTCGCCGGTTCCCGCCGATAGACGTCAACCCTCGGCGGTTTCCAGCCGATAGACGTCACCCCCGGCCGGTTCCGTCGCCTGACGTCAACCCCGCTGGGTGGGGAGAGGTGCGGTCAACCCCGGCTGGGTGGGGAGAGGTGCAGTGGGGGGGTCGGCGTAGGCAGGTCAACGCGCATCTCGGTGAGTCGGGAGGGTCGAGATGCACGTTGTCCGTTCGGCGTCTGACCCATCCGCGACCAGAAGTCGAGACTCGGCCTTCCCAGGCGGGGTTGAGGTTCAGATCAGCGGAAGCGGACCGTCCGAGTGACCGTGATGGACTGCTGGACGAAGGCGGTCTTGGGCGTCGCCGAGTACTTCTTCTGCTGATCGAACTGCACGATCCAGAGGCCCGTGCTGACGCGCGAGAACGGGAACAGCCGGCGGCGCACCTCGAAGCGGCCGCAGGGCCCGCCGGGCGTCACGGAGATCCGCTTGCGCGTCTTGCCCTTGAAGCGGTAGTGCAGGTAGACCTTGCCGCCGAGCGTGAATCCGCGCCCGCGGAACGTGACCGTGCGGCCCGGCTTGCCCGTCCGCGGCTGAAAGCTCGCGCTGAGTGCGGTGACGCGAGATGCGCCCGTGACCGTGTTGATCGGGTTGCCCTGCTCGGCGACGGTGATCGCGAAGGCCTTGTCGCCCTTGGTGACGAACGGCGCCCGGACCTGCACGCCGGCGGGCAGGCCGCCTGCGGGATCGACCGGCACGCCGCTGACCGCCGGCACCCCGTCGACCGCGATGTCGACTTTCGATCCGGGGGTGAAGCCGTTGCCTCCGACCGCGACGGGTTCGACCTCGCGCGACGCGTTGGGAACCGAGACGTAGCACGGCTTCAGGGGCGTCAGAACCGCAGCCGACGCGGTGCTCGGCAAAGTGAGTCCGATGAAGGTCACGGCGCATCCGTACGCGGCGAGCCTGCGAGTTGGCATGTGGCCGTTCCAATTCGTTGCTTGAGTTCGGAGCCTAGTACGACGACGCGCCGGATCAGGTAGAACCGACGGCTCCGACGTCCTTCCCCGAACAGGAGCGCGCCCGTGCCCGTCTGGATCATGCTGACGACCCTCTCGCCCGAGGGGGTCCAGACCATCAAGAACAACCCGCAGCGGATTCGCGAGGTCAATTCGGAGATCGAGCAGCTCGGTGCGACGGTCAAGGCGCAGTGGGCCACTCTCGGCCGCTTCGACTTCGTCAACGTCGTCGAGGCGCCTGACGACAAGACGATGGCCCGGGTCTCCATGGAGCTCGGCTCGCGCGGGACGGCACGCTACGAGTCACTCACGGCGATCCCGATCGACGACTTCATCTCCGCTCTGTGACGTCGTCCGAAGGCCCTCTGACGTCGACCGGAGACCGCTGCGCAGCGACGAGCGAAGGCCCTGTGACCTCGTCCGGAGATCGCCGCGCAGCGGTGATCGAAGGCCGAAAACCTATTCTCCCGTGAACCCCCGTTGAAGGTCCTCGTCGTCGGCGGAGGCGGCCGCGAGCATGCGCTCGTTCGGGCTCTCGCTCGGTCTCCGCGCCGTCCGCAGCTGCTGTGTTCGCCGGGCAATCCCGGTATCGCTGTCGATGCCTCGCCTCTGCCGGAAGGCGACCTGGTCATGGCGGCGGCCGCCGCAGGGGTCGGCCTCGCCGTCATCGGTCCAGAGGCTCCCTTGGTCGAGGGGCTCGCGGACGATCTCCGGGCCGCAGGCATCCCCTGCTTCGGCCCGAGCGCACAGGCGGCGCGCCTCGAGGGATCCAAGGCGCTCGCCAAGGAGGTCATGGCGGCGGCCGGCGTGCCCACCGCCGCCCACTCGGTCGTGCGCACGGTGCCGGACGGCCTCGCGGCCATCCAGGGCTATCCCGCGGTGATCAAGAGCGACGGCCTGGCCGCCGGCAAGGGAGTGGTCATCGCGCAGGACGAGGAGGAAGCCGGGGTGGCCCTCCAGGCCATGCTCGTCGAGCGCCGCTTCGGCGAGCATCCCGTCGTCGTCGAGGAGCACCTGACCGGGGATGAGCTCTCCGTGCTGGCCGTGTGCGACGGGGAGCGGGCGTTGGCGCTGGCTCCGGCCCGCGACTTCAAGCGGATCGGGGACGGGGATACAGGGCCCAACACGGGTGGGATGGGCGCCTTCTCTCCCGTTCCCGAGCTCGGGCCGCAGACAGTGCAAGAGATCACCGCCACGGTGCACCAGCCCGTCGTCGAGGAACTAGCCCGTCGCGGCACCCCGTTCCACGGCGTTCTGTACGCCGGTATCATGCTGACCGCCGACGGGCCGCGGGTGCTCGAGTTCAACGTGCGCTTCGGCGACCCGGAGACCCAGGCGGTCCTCCCTCGGCTGCATTCGGATCTGCTCGACCTGCTCGAGCGTGCGACCCGCCCCGGGGGTCTGGCCGGCGTCGAGCTCGAGTGGGACGAGCGCTGTGCGGTGAGCGTGGTGCTCGCCTCGGGCGGCTATCCGGAGAGCGTGTCGAGCGGCGACGTGATCTCGGGTCTCGATGCGGTGGAACCGACGCTCGAAGTGACCCACGCGGGCACCGCTCTGCGGGGGGACGGCGCCCTGGTGACCGCGGGCGGGCGCGTCTTGAACGTCACCGCGCTCGCGGCCGACCTCGCGAGCGCCCGCGCGGCCGCTTATGCTGGCGCCGACATGATCGTCTTCAACGGCCGGCAGCTGCGTTCGGACATCGCCCAGCGTGCGGTGGAGATCGAGCGGGCGACAAAGAGATGAGCGAGCCCGATCCCCCTGTCGACGTACCCGTTCCGTTGGTCGACCTGCCTGTGGCGTCCCCCGTCACCGAAGCCGAAGTGGCGCACCAGTTCGACGCGCTCGAGGTCGACGCCCCGCGCGTCGCGATCCTCATGGGCTCCGAGTCCGACATGCCCGCGATGGATGCCGCCGCCAAGGAACTCGAGTCGCGCGACATCCTGCATGAGGTACGCGTGATGTCCGCGCACCGCGATCCTGAGATGGTCGCCGACTACGCCCGCAACGCGCAGATGCGGGGAATACGGGTGATCATCGCTGGTGCTGGGCTCTCCGCGGCCCTCCCGGGCGTGGTGGCCGCGCATTCGGAGCTGCCGGTGATCGGCGTCCCACTCACCTCCAAGCGCTCGATCGCCGGCGGCCTCGACGCCGTTCTGTCCATCGTCCAGATGCCGCCGGGCGTGCCGGTCGCCTGCGTGGGCGTGGATTCCGCGCGCAACGCCGCGGTGCTCGCAGCGCGCATCCTCTCCGCGTAGGGCACGATGATCGCCCGCTACACCCGACCCGAGCTGGGGGCGGTCTGGACCGACGAGGCGCGGATGTCCGCCTGGCGCGACGTCGAGGTGGCCGCCGCGGAGGGCCTGGAGGGACCGACGCCGGCTGAGCTCCAGGCCATCCGCGCCGCCACCTTCAGCGTGGAAGCGGTGGCCGAGCGCGAGCGGGTGACCGACCATGACGTCGCCGCCTTCGTCGATGTGCTCTCCGCCGACGCGGGCCCCGCCGGGCGTTGGATCCACTACGGGCTCACATCATCCGACGTGCTCGACACGGCGCTGGCGCTCCAGCTCCAGCGGGCAGGAGCGCCCATCGTGCGCGGCGCGCGGGAGCTCGCCTCGACGCTGGCCGAGCGCGCCCGCGAGCACGCGGGCACCCTTTGTGTCGGTCGTACCCACGGCGTGCACGCCGAGCCGACCTCCTTCGGACTCAAGCTGGCCGGCTTCGCCTTCGAGGCTCACCGCAACGCCGACCGCCTTGACCGGGCGTTCGCCCAGGCCGCGACCGGCGCGATCTCGGGGGCGGTCGGAACCTACGCGACGCTCGGCCCGGGCTTCGAGGCGCAGGTGCTCGAGCGGCTCGGCCTTGCCCGCGAGCCCGTCTCGACCCAGGTGGTCCCCCGAGACCGCCACGCCGAGCTGCTCCAGGCCATCGCTCTCGCAGGCGCCGGGCTCGAGCGGCTCGCGACGGAGATCCGCCACCTGCAGCGCACGGAGGTTCGCGAGGTGGAGGAGCCCTTCCGTGCCGGTCAGAAGGGCTCGAGCGCGATGCCCCACAAGCGCAACCCGATCACCACGGAGCGGATCACCGGGCTCGCGCGGGTGCTGCGCGGCCATTCAGCCGCGGCGGTCGAGAATGTCGCACTCTGGCACGAGCGCGACATCTCGCATTCAGGGGCCGAGCGAGTGATCCTGCCCGACGCCACGATCCTGCTCGACTACATGCAGGCCCTGGCCCTGCGGGTGGTGCGCGGGATGACGATCCACGCCGATCGCATGCGGGCGAACCTCGAGCTCACGTGCGGGGCGTTGTTCTCGCAGGCGATCCTGCTGGCGCTCGTCGAGGGTGGCATGGCCCGCGACGAGGCCTACCGGATCGTCCAGCGCGCGGCGCAGGAGGCGTGGGACTCCCAGACGCCCTTGCGGGAGCTGCTCGCGCGGGAGCCCGCAGCCGCCGGGCTCGACCTCGACGCGGTCTTCGACTACGGCCGCTACGTCCGTCACGTGCCCGAGGTGCTCGCCCGCCTCGACGCCGTCGCTCCGGCCTGACCGGGACTTCCGATGCGGCTGGCACAATGACCGGGTCGATGGCCGAGCCGATCCTCATGCACGCCGCCCCTGAGCTCTTTGCAGACCTCTTCCACGCCGTACCTGTGGGGATCGGCGACCCCTTCACATACGTCGAGGTCGCGGGCCGCCGGATCGCGATCATCAGCGTCCTGGATCGCGACGCCGTGGCGGCCACGGGCGTCGAAGTGGTGGACCCGAGCGGGCTCGGGCGTGACGAGCTCTCCGCCGACGGGGTCGATCCGCTCACCGCGGACGCCGAGTTGGCGCTTCGGCTCTTGCGCGACCTCGGCCTCCAGAGCGTCGTCGTCCCGCCCGACTTCCCGCTGTTCGTGGCCGATCACCTGCGGGCCGGTGGTCTTGAGCTGCACCCTGAGGGGGATGTGTTCATGCGGCGGCGGCGGGTCAAGACGGGTGTCCAGCTCGAGGGCATCATGCGCGCGCAGACGGCCGCTGATGCCGCCATGGCCACCGCACGCAGCCTCTTGACGGACCTGCGCGAAGGGCTGACGAGCGAGGACGTCAGGCGGGCGATGCAGGCGGTCTGCGCCAAACACGACGCGGAGCTCCCGGACGATGTGATCGTGTCCTCCGGGCCTCAATCGGCCGTCGGTCACGAGTCGGGCTCCGGGCCGATCGCCGCTGGGGCGCCCGTGATCGTCGATATCTGGCCGAGAGACAAGCGATCACGTTGCTGGGCGGACATGACGCGCTCCTTCGTCGCAGGCGGTGGGAAGCCATCGGAGGAACAGGCGCGCTTCTGGGAGCTGTCGCGCGACTCGCTGGACCGTGTCCTAAGTGCCGTGCGGCCGGGCGTGGCCGGCGGCGAGCTCTTCGCGCTCTCCTGCGAGCCCTTCCACGCGGCCGGGGTTCCGACCCAGCTCTCCAAGCAGCCCGGTACCACGCTCGAGGAGGGCTACTTTCACTCGCTCGGCCACGGCGTCGGCCTCGAGATCCACGAGCGCCCGTATCTGGGCCGCGCTTCGGACGATCTGGTGACGGGCGACGTCATCGCGGTGGAGCCGGGCTGCTACCGGCGTGGCTTCGGTGGCTGCCGGCTCGAGAGCCTCGTCCGCGTGACTGAAGAAGGCGGCGAGGTCCTGACCACCTTCCCGTACGAGCTGTGAGGCCGTGAACCATGAACCATGAACTGCCACTGCTCGCGCGTGGCAAGGTCCGCGAGCTCTACGAGCTCGGAGACGACCTGCTGATGGTCGCGTCCGACCGCATCTCGACTTATGACGCCGTCCACCCGACGCCCATCCCCGACAAGGGCCGGGTCCTCACCGGCCTGTCGGTGCTGTGGTTCGGATTGACCGGCGACATCGTGCCCAACCACCTGCTGTCCGCCACGGATGAGGTTCCGGACGACCTGCGCGGCCGTGGGCTGCGCGTGCGGCGGTTGTCCATGCTGCCGGTCGAGTGCGTGGTGCGGGGTTACATCACGGGCTCGGGATGGAAGGACTACAACGCTACGGGCTCGGTCTCCGGGATCCGGCTTCCCGATGGCTTGTACGAATCAGCGCAGCTTCCCGAGCCGATCTTCACGCCGTCCACCAAGGCCGACGAGGGTCACGACGAGGCCATCGACTTCGCCCGCGCGGCGGAGCTCGCCGGCTCGGAGGAGCTGGCCTCTCGACTGCGGGACGTGTCCATCGCGGTGTACGAGCGGGTGGCCGCCTTTGCGCGGGCGCGCGGGGTGATCCTGGCCGACACGAAGTTCGAGTTCGGGCTCGATCCGGATGGAGTGCTCGTCCTCGGCGACGAGGTCTGCACGCCGGACTCGTCGCGCTTCTGGCCCGTCGAGGGCTACGCGCCCGGCCGCTCGCAGCCGTCGTTCGACAAGCAGTTCGTGCGCGACTGGGCGAGCGGAACCGGCTGGGACAAGGCGCCGCCCGCACCGCCCATCCCCGACGAGGTCGTCGCCGCCACGCGTGACCGCTACGTCCGGGCCTACGAGCTGCTGGCAGGGGAGTCGTTCTCGGCCTGGCTCGAGCGGTCGGGCGCGCCGTCATGAGAGCGCGGGTGCTCATCCGGCCCAAGGCAGGGATTCTCGACCCGCAGGGCCAGACCGTCGAGCGCGCGCTGCCGGCGCTTGGCTTCGAGGGCGTGCGCAACGTCCACGTCGGCCGGCTCATCGAGCTGGACGTGGAGGATCCGGCCCGGCTGCCCGAGATGTGCGAGGCACTGCTGGCCAATCCGCTGATCGAGGACTACTCGATCGAGACCTCTGGGCCGTGAAGTTCGGGATCATCCGCTTTCCCGGTTCGTGCGACGAGCGCGACGCCCTGGTGGCCGCGTCCAAGGTCGGCGACGCCGAGATCCTGTGGTATCAGGACCAGGGGCTCGGAGGGGTCGACGCGGTGATCGTGCCCGGCGGATTCTCGTACGGCGACCATCTGCGCGTGGGCGCGATCGCGCGCTTCTCGCCGATCATGACCGCGGTGGACCGATTCGCCCGCTCGGGCGGGCCCGTGCTCGGCATCTGCAACGGCTTCCAGGTCCTCTGTGAGGCCGGGCTGCTGCCGGGCGCGCTGCTGCCAAACACCTCCCTGCGCTTTATCTGCCGCCAGGTCGAGCTCGAAGTGGTGAACCCTGAGACGGCGTGGACCCGGAGCTGCGTGCCCGGCGAGCGCCTGTCCGTCCCGGTCAAGCACACGACCGGGCGCTACTACGCCCCCGAGCCGGTGCTCGAGGAGATGGCCGTGCACGGGCAGATCGTGCTGCGCTACGCGCCCGGCCAGAACCCCAACGGCTCCGTCGGCGATATCGCGGGCGTGGCCAACGCCGCGGGCAACGTCGTCGGGCTGATGCCGCACCCGGAGCACGCGGTGGACCCGCTGACGGGGTCGACGGACGGGTTGAAGCTCTTCGCTTCGGTCGCAGCACCGGCGCCGGTCGCGGCGTGACGCCTACGGCGGCGCCTCATCGTGAGCTCGGCCTCACGGATGGGGAGTACGATCGAATCCTGGCGGCGCTGGGTCGCGAACCCAACCAGGTCGAGCTCGCCGTCTTCAGCCTCATGTGGTCCGAGCACTGCGGCTACAAGCACTCCAAGAAGGCGCTGCGCACGCTTCCGACTGAAGGTGCTCGCGTGGTCATGGGTCCGGGTGAGAACGCGGGCGCCGTAGACGTGGGCGGCGGGCTGGCCTGCGCTTTCAAGGTCGAGTCCCATAACCACCCGAGCGCGGTCGAGCCGTTCCAGGGCGCGGCGACCGGCGTCGGCGGGATCCTCCGCGACGTGTTCGCGGTCGGCGCGCGTCCCGTGGCGATCCTCGACTCGCTGCGCTTCGGCGAGCCGCGTGACTCCGCCCGTTCCCGGTACCTGCTCGACCGGGCGGTGGCGGGCATCGGTCACTACGGCAACTCGATCGGCGTGGCGACGGTGGGCGGGGAGATCTACTTCGAGGAGGCCTACGAGCACAACTGCCTCGTCAACGCCATGTGCCTCGGGCTGATCGAGACCGACCGGCTCATTCGGTCGGCTGCGGCCGGCGTGGGCAACGTGGTCGTGCTCTTCGGGGCGCGCACGGGGAGGGACGGCATCGGAGGAGCCTCCGTGCTGGCCAGCGCGGAGCTGGGGGAGGGAGACGCGGCGAAGCGGCCGACCGTGCAGATCGGAGACCCGTTCGAGGAGAAGAAGCTCTTGGAGTGCTCGCTCGAGCTGCTCGAGCGCGACCTGCTCGTCTCCCTGCAGGATCTGGGCGCCGCGGGCCTCACCTCGTCCGCGGCCGAGATGGCGTCCAAGGGCGAGGTCGGCATCGACCTCGACGTGCGGCTGGTCCCCCTGCGCGAGGCGGACATGGAGCCATTCGAGATCATGATCTCCGAGTCGCAGGAGCGGATGCTCTGCGTCGTCGAGCCCGATCGAGTTGTCGACGTGCAAGCGGTCTGCGAGCGCTGGGAGACCCGGGCCACGGCGATCGGCGTTGTGACGGACACGCGACGGATGCGGGTCCTGGACGCCGGTGAGCTCGTCGGGGACCTGCCCGTGACTGCCCTGGTGGATGACTGCCCGTTCTACGACCTCGAGCCGGCGCCCCCGGCGGTCGGGCTGTATCCCGCGCCACGGGCCGTTCTGCACGAGGGCGCCGGCGTGTCCGAGGTTGTGCTCGCGCTACTCGGCTCGGCGAACCTCGCTTCGCGCCGCTGGGCGTTCGAGCAGTACGACTGCCTGGTCGGGAGCGCGACCGTGCGGCGGCCGGAAACCGCCGACGCGGCGGTTCTCGTCCTGCCGGTGAATCCTGACCTGGTGGGCGGCTCGAGCCGGGCGCTCGCCGCCTCCATCGACGGGAACGGGCGCCGCGTTGCCTGTGATCCGTACCGCGGCACGGTGGAAGCCGTGCTCGAGTGCAGCGCCAATCTGGCATGCGTCGGCGCCGAGCCGCTCGGGCTGACGAACTGCCTGAACTTCGGCAACCCCGAGAAGCCTCACATCGCATGGCAGTTCACCCGCGCGGTGGCGGGGCTCGGCGATGCGTGCCGTGCTCTCGGCGTGCCGGTGGTGGGCGGCAACGTCTCGCTCTACAACGAGGGCGGCGGCGGTCCGATCTACCCCACGCCGGTGGTGGGGATGGTGGGCGAGCTCCCCGACGCCGCGCGAGCCGGCCGCCTCGGCTTCGCCCGGCAGGGCGACACCGTCGCGCTGATCGCGGCGGCCTGTTGGGTTCCCTCGCTCGCGGCCTCCGAGCTTGCCAAGCTCCGTGGCGAGCCCATCGCCGGAGACCTCCCGCACGCTGATCTGGGCGAGCTGCACATGACCCACGCCGCGATTCGCCAGGCCGTGCGTTCAGGAGCGCTGCGTTCTGCGCACGACGTGGCCGAGGGCGGCCTGGCGATCGCGTTGGCGGAGTGCTGCATCGCTGGTCAAGTCGGCGCGAATGTCGACGTGACCCCGCTCGCCGCCCGCACTCAGGATCCGATGGCGCTGCTCTTCGGCGAGGGCCCCGGGGCGTTCGTGGTGTCCGGTCCGGCCGCCACGCTCCGGGCCTTCGGCGGCGCCGCGGTGGCGTTGGGGACCGTCGGCGGGGATCGCCTGACGCTGAGCGGTCCTCGAGGTGAGGGCTCCATTGCGATCGAGGCGCTTTCCCAGGTCCATGCCCGCGGCCTCGCCGACCTGCTCGAGTAGTGGCGAATGGGGCCGCCGGAGCCGCTGCTACGGTTGGCGTGCTGGCGCCCTTCCGGTGATCGAGTCCCCGGCAGCACCCCTCCTTGGATGATCTGACCGACTTCCGCGATGGACCGCGCGATGAGTGCGGCGTCTTCGGCGTGTACGCGCCGGGTCACGACGTCGCCCGCTTGAGCTACTTCGCGCTCTTCGCTCTGCAGCACCGGGGGCAGGAGTCGGCCGGCATCGCTTCGGCACTGGACGGCCATATCATGACCGTCCGGGACCAGGGACTCGTCAGCCAGGTGTTCGACGAGCAGAAGCTGCGGGCCCTCCAGGGCGAGATGGCGATCGGCCACGTGCGTTACTCGACCACGGGCGCGAACTCGTGGGAGAACTCACAGCCCGTCTGGCGTGCCGACCGCCGCGAGATCGCCCTCGGCCACAACGGCAACCTGACCAACGCGGTCGAGCTGCACGCTGCGATGCGCGAGGAGGGCCTCGCGTTCCGCTCCACTTCGGATTCGGAGATCATCGCCGCTCTGCTCTCCAACCACCCGGCCGCCACCATCGAGGATGCGGTCGCCGACGTCATGCCCAGGCTCGAGGGCGCGTTCTCGGCCGTGGTGATGACCAAGGATCGCATCGTGGCCTTCCGCGACCCGGTCGGGCTGCGTCCTCTGGCGCTCGGGATGCTCGGGGACCGCTACTGCGTGGCGTCCGAATCGTGCGCCTTCGACATCATCGGCGCCGAGTACCTGCGCGAGGTCGAGCCCGGAGAATGCGTCTCGCTCACCGACCGGGGGCTGCGCACCCGGCAGATCGGCCGGAGCACGCAGCGAGCCTTCTGCGTCTTCGAGCACATCTACTTCGCGCGCCCGGACTCAAGGCTCGAAGGCCGGGTGGTCCACACCTCCCGCTCTCGCATGGGCGAGCTGCTCGCCGCCGAGGCCCCCGTCGAAGGGGCTGACCTCGTCATCGCCGTGCCCGACTCGGGCAACGCGGCGGCCCGCGGCTTCGCTCGCGCGAGTGGGCTGCCCCAGGACGACGGGTTCGTCAAGAACCGCTACGTCGCCCGCACCTTCATCCAGCCCGGCCAGGAGCTGCGCAAGCACGGTCTCCGGATGAAGTTCAATCCCCTGCCCGACGTGGTGGCCGGCAAGCGGCTCGTGGTGGTCGACGACTCCATCGTGCGCGGCAACACGACGCGCCAGATCGTGAAGATGCTGCGTGACGCCGGTGCGAGCGAGGTCCACATGCGGATCTCGGCGCCGCCCATCCGCAACCCGTGCCACTACGGCGTCGACATGTCGACCCGCGAGGAGATGATCGCCCACGGGCGCACCGAAGCGGAGGTGGCATCCGAGCTCGGCGCCGACTCGCTCGCGTACCTGTCCCTCGAAGGCGTGTACCGGGCCATCCACGGGGAGCGCGCCACGCACTGCGACGCCTGCTTCTCGGGCCGCTATCCCTTGTCGCGGTCAGGCGCCGCACAGGGCAAAGACGCGTTCGAGGCGGTACCGCTGCCTCTCGTCCGCGTCTGACGCAGCGGCGTCGAGCCGGGACCCCGGCGTTTCCCCCGGCCCGACAACAACGTTGTTATCATTTTTGCCACCTTGGTGAGAACCCAGCCAATCCTCTTCGACGCGATCGACTCGGACGCCTACGTGCCGCGGATAGGCGTCGAACGCCAGCTCCTCAAGGCAGTTGAGAGCGGCGAGCGCGGGATCCTTTTGATCGGCCCGGCGGGCTCCGGCCGGACGACAACCCTCAACTGGCTGCGACGTCAGCTCGAAGATCGGCGGACCGTCGCGCGAGTCGACGCCGGGGTGCTCCAGAGCCCGGCTGCGCTGCTCGATGCGGTCCGGGTCGCGCTTGCCGAGACGTCGGGCGAGGAGGAGGCTCCGCTCGACGCGCCTGCCGCCCGGGTGGACGCGCAGACCGAGCCGGTGCGCCTTCAGGGGCTGGTCCGGTCGTTCGGCGCTGTGCCGCCGGCGGTCGTGGCGATCGACAACCTGACCCATCCGGGCACCATCCGGGCGGTGTTCGGCGGGTTGCGCGAGCTGCTCTGGGAGACTCGCCACACCTATGTGGTCTCCGTCAGGCCGCTGGATCTGGCCGTCTTCCTCACGCCGCCGGCCGACTCGTTCTTCCGCCGGCGCGTCGAGCTCGCGCCGCTCACCGAACTCGAGCTCAGAGCGCTGGTGGGCCATGGCGAGCAGCCCGAGGCCGCGTGGCGGCGGATCCGCGGGCAGGTTCGCCATCAACCGCGGGACGTGATCGCCGCCCTGCGCGCGGAGGAGCCGGCGACGGATCCGTCACCGGCGGCGGACAGCCTCTCCCCAACCTTGAAGGAGCTCTGGACCCAGCTCATCTCCATCGACCGGCCGGTGACCCTCCACGACGACGACTTCATGGCGCAGGTCAGGCGCCCCCCGAACACGGTGCGCCGACAGCTCAACGCGCTCGTCGACGCCGGACTCGTGGTCAGATTGCCCGATCGGACCGGCCAGCCGGGACGGCCCGCAGTGGCCTATCAGGCGCGCCGGGGGCCGGCATGAGCCTGGCCGAGGCGGTCGTCGCCAACGCCTTCGAGCTGACCACTGACCCGGTGGCGCTCGCTCGTGCACATCAGAAGTTCTCCGTGATCACCGGCCAAGCCGTCGAGCAGGAGCTCTTCCGCGCGCTGCAGCGCGATGACGTCGCCTGCGCGGCGGAGGTCGTCGGTCCGTCTGGCTCGGGCAAGAGCTCCTGCATCATGCGCGTGTGCTCCGACATCGCCGGCATGGACGCCACCGGGCACGAGATGCTGATCCTGAGCGCCGGGGACGCCGCGAGCAGCCTCACCGACCCGGCCGCCTTCGCCCATCACCTCGTCGACGTCATTCGCAGCCAGGGCTTCCGGTTCTCCACGGACGTCCAGGACCGTCTCGAGCTCGTCGGGGCTCGTGAGACCGAGGTCACCGAGCCCGTCCGCACCCACACCGGACGCGCGGAAGGCGGGGTGCCGGGCGTTCGCGCCAGCTATCAGCACGCGTTGCAGGAAGCACACCACAAACGGGTGTTCGGCCAGAGCGCCGCGCAGGCCCGAGGCGATCTCTCGGACATCCTCAAGGTCATGCGAGCCGAGGGCGCCCGGCCGGTGGTCGTCATCGACGACACCGATCGCTTCGTCGATCCTCCCGGCGAAGATGGGCTCTCCCCAACCGTGGACTTCCTGTTCGTCAACGCCGTCCGGCTGCTCTCCGAGCTCGCGGTCGACTTCGTGGTGGCGGTCCACCCACGGTTCGCCGGCACGGACGGCTACGAACAGGCTCGGACGCGGCTGCTGCGCACCCGCGTCGAGATCCCACCGCTGCTCTACGGAGGTCGCAACCCGCTCAACGCGATCCTGGCCGGGCATCTGCGATCACACGGCATCCCCGAGCCGGTGAGCGGGCTCGTCGGCGACGGCGCCCTCGATGTCCTCTACGGCGTCTACTTCGCCGAAGGCCGTGATCTTCGTGAGGTCCTGCGGGTCACCGAGCGCGCGGCCGCACATGCGGTGGGGCAGCGCCGTCCGCTCGTGGAGGCGGCGGACGTCGCCTGGGTGCTCGCCGAGCTCACGGACTGATGCCGGTTGTGACAACCCGGCTTAGGTTCTGTGGCGAAAGGCATCGCGTCCTCTGATGCGCCGGACCCGCCGCTAGTGTCCGCCGTCCTCGAATGACCCTCTCAGTCGCCACCGATTCAGCGCCGTTGGTCCTGCCCGGCCTCGGCCCGCCGCCGCCCGCCCCGGTTGCGCGGGCTCGTGATCCCGAGGGTGCGCTGGCCGAGCTGTTCGGCTTCCCGGCGTTCCGTCCCGGGCAGAGCGAAGCGGTCGGCGCGGCGCTCGGAGGTCGCGACGTGCTCGTGGTGATGCCGACCGGCTCGGGCAAGTCGCTCTGCTACCAGCTTCCTGGCCTCATGCGGTCAGATCTCACCCTCGTGGTGAGCCCGCTCGTCTCGCTCATGCAGGATCAGGTGGAGGCCGTGGAGCGCGTAGCGCCGGGGCGCGTGGCGCTGGTCAACGCCCAGCAGGATGCCGCCGCCAACCGGCGTGCGATCGACGCCGCGGTGAGCGGTCAAGTGCGCCTGTTGTACGTGGCACCCGAGCGCTTCGCCTCCGTGGGCTTCGTCGAGAAGCTGCGCTCTGTACAGATCGGCCTCTTCGTGGTCGACGAGGCCCACTGCGTCTCGCAGTGGGGCCATGACTTCCGTCCGGACTACTTCCGGCTTGCCGACGCCGCCCGCTACCTGGGCGCCCAGGCCATCGTGGCGTCGACCGCCACCGCGACGCCCCAGGTGGCCACCGACATCGTCACCCGTCTCGGGCTGCGGGATCCGGTCCGCGTGTCCACGGGCTTTGACCGGCCGAACCTCTCGTTCGCGGTCATCCCGTGCGCGACCAAGGAGGCGGGAAATCAGGGCATCTCTGCCGCACTGGCCGAGCCGGGTGCCCTTCCGGGCATCGTCTACGCCGGAACTCGCGCCGAGTGCGACAAGCTCTCCCGCCGCCTCGCCCACGAGCTCGGCGAGCCCGTGCTCGCCTACCACGCCGGCCTGCCTCGGGACGTGCGCGCCGAGGCTCAGCGGCGGTTCATGGACGGCAAGGTGCGGGTCGTGGTGGCCACCAACGCGTTCGGGATGGGAGTCGACAAGGCCGACGTGCGCACGGTCTGCCACGAGACCGTTCCCGGCTCGATCGAGGCCTATTACCAGGAGGCGGGGCGCGCTGGGCGCGATGGCGCGCCGGCTCGGTGCCTGCTGTTCGCCTCGAGTCGAGACAAGGGTCTGCACGTGTTCTTCATCGACCGCGGCACCGTCGAGGAGCACGCGATCGCGCGGGTAGCCCAGCGCATCCTCTCCCGCGCCTCCAGTGGGCGCTACGACCTCGGGATGAGCGAGCTGACTGGCACCTCGGGATGCGACGAGGAGGGGGTGCGGTCGATCATCGGCCACCTCGCACGTGCCAAGGTCGTCCAGCCCGCCCCGTCGTCGCCCGACCGTGCGCTGGGCCGGGTGACCGGGCCCTGGGATGGACGGTCGATCGCCGCCTGCCGCAGCTCGGCGCAGGACGGCACCCGTGCACGGTGGCGGCAGTACCGCTCCGTCTGGGCCTGGGTGGAGGAATCCAAGTGTCGCCGCGTGGGCATGCTGCGCCACTTCGGCGATTCCGCCACACCCGCGCCGACGGTTCCGTGCTGTGACGTCTGCGATCCCACCCTTGTCCCGGCTCCGCCCGCTCGAGTCGCCGGCAAGGGCGCTCCGCGGCCGGCCCAGCTGGCGCAGCGTCCTGCGGCCGGCTCCGATCTCGACGATGCGATCCTCGACGTGGTCGCGTCGGCCCGCCCGGAGGTCGGGCGTACGCGGGCGGTGGAGATCCTGCGTGGCGGTCGGTCGAAGGTCATCGCCAAGCACTCCTACGACGGGTTGCCGCACTACGGCACGTTCGGGCATCTCGCCGGCCCGCTGGTGCTCAAGCGCGTCGACGCCCTGGTCCAAGCGGGCACCCTACGCTCGACGGGTGGGCGCTTCCCGAAGCTCGAGGTGGTGTGACACCGACGCTACGGGTGGGCGTCCTCGCTTCGGGGGAGGGAACCAACCTGCAGGCCATCCTCGATCGGGTGCACGGCCGGGACGGCATCACGGTCGTGGCCGTCGGCTCGAATCGGCCGGGTGCCCGAGCCCTCGCGAGAGCTGCGGCTGCGGGAGTGCCGGTCGAGACCTTCGAACTCGACGCGGACGCCAACCGGGAGAAGCGGGACGTGGCCATGGCACGGTGGCTCGAGAGTCATGACGTCGGCCTCGTGGTGATGGCGGGCTACATGCAGCTCGTGACTCCCGGCTTCCTCGACCGGTTCCCCGACCGGGTCATCAACGTCCATCCGGCGCTGCTTCCGGCCTTCCCGGGGATTCGAGCGGTCGAGCAGGCGATTGCCTATGGCGTCAAGCTCTTCGGCGTCACTGTGCATTTCGTGGATGCAGGCGTCGACTCAGGGCGCATCATCGCCCAGCGCGCCGTCGAGCTTCCTGATCCGGTCGACGCGTCGCAGGTGCGGAGCGCGCTGCGCCCGCTCGAGCACGACCTGTTGTGCGAGACCATCGCGCTCGTGGCCCGTGGAGCCGTGCGGCTAGATCCCAGCCACCGCCGCCGGGTCCTGGTGGCGCCGGGTATGGTCCGGCCGCGATGACTCAGCCAGGCGAGGTACGGATACGGCGAGCGCTGCTGTCGGTGTCCGACAAGCGGGGGATCGTGGACTTCGCGATGGGACTCGCCGAGCTCGGGGTCGAGATCGTGTCGACGGGCGGCACCGCGCTCGAGCTCTCAGAGGCCGGTCTGAGCGTCCGCACGATCCAGGACTTCACGGGCTTTCCGGAGATCATGGACGGTCGCGTCAAGACCCTGCACCCGAAGCTCTACGCCGGGTTGCTCGCCCGCCGTGACGAGCCCGCCCACATGGTGGCCGCCGAGGAGAACAGGATCGAATTCGTCGATCTCGTGTGCGTCAACCTCTATCCCTTCGAGCGCACGGCCGCCCGTCGCGGCGCATCCGATCACGAGATCATCGAGAACATCGACATCGGCGGCCCCACGATGATCCGGGCGGCGGCCAAGAACGCCGCCTTCGCGGCCGTGGTGGTCAAGCGCGAGAGCTACGACGCCATCCTGCAGGAGCTGCGGGACGCCGACGGGCGTCTCTCGCTCGCGACCCGGGAGAACCTGGCCGGCGAGGCGTTCGCCTACACCGCGCGCTATGACTCGGCGATCGCGCGCTGGTACGCCGAGCGCCAGGACGACTTCCCGGGGCTGCTGCTCAATGCCTACGAGAAGGTGACCGATCTCTCCTACGGCGAGAACCCGCACCAGCGCGCGGCCTTCTACATCCAGGCGGGCTCGCGCATGAACGTGCTCTCGATGGTCAGGCAGGTGCACGGCAAGGAGCTCTCCTTCAACAACGTGCTCGACCTCAACGCGGGGCGGCTGCTGGTACAGGAGTTCGAGCTTCCCGCGTGCGCGATCATCAAGCACAACAACCCGTGCGGGTGCGCGGTGGGCACTTCCGCGCTCGAGGCCTACGAACGGGCCTTCGCGTGCGATCCGCAGAGCGCGTTCGGTGGGGTCATCTGCCTCAACCGTCCTGTCGACCTCCCGCTCGCCGAGGCGCTGACCGAGCAGTTCGTCGAACTGATCTTCGCTCCTCTCTTCACCGTGGAAGCGCTCGAGGTGCTCGAGCGCAAGGCGAACGTCCGCATCCTCGAAGACCACGAGCGCCGCCGGGCGACCGTCGCGGAGCGCGACATCAAGCGCGTGATGGGCGGCGTCCTCATCCAAGATCGCGATATGGACTTCGAGGACCGCACGGAGATGGAAGTCGTCACGGAGCACAAGCCCTCCGAGAGCGAATGGGGTGAGATGCTGTTCGCCTGGAAGGTCTGCAAGCACGTGCGCTCGAACGCCATCGTGCTCGCTTCAGAGCTCGCGTCGATCGGCATCGGAGCGGGCCAGATGAGCCGAGTGGATTCCGTCCGGCTCGCGATCGAGAAGGCCACATCCGCCGGTGCCAAGAT
>JAABUN010004249.1_pt1 | contig 19978 bp, 19 predicted proteins | sample 5559311 | NCBI WGS metagenome assembly JAABUN01 (sample SAMN10711877, study PRJNA513370) | rock metagenome | isolation source: Antarctica rocks | place: Antarctica: Victoria Land, Siegfried Peak sud
CCAGTCGTACCGCTTCCGCTTTGCACTCCGGCGGATACGCCGGTTTGGTTCGGGGCATCGGGACACCTCCTGTTGAGCAACGCTTGCCCAATGATCGAGTGTCCACCGAACCGGGTCAACTTCACCTCACCGACGGCGAGATGACACGCCAATACTCCCTCGGCAACCGTGTCGAGTCGGCATGGACACCCGGTGCGCCCTATCGCAACCTCGATCCCGCAGGGAACACCGTGACCTCGGGCGACGTATTGGAGATTGATCCGCCCCGGCGGCTCGTCACCACATTCCAGCCCCACTGGCACCCCGAAGCAGTGGGCGCGCAACCCTCGGTCGTGACGTGGGAGATCGAGCCGCGAGGTGCAACCTGCAAACTCACCGTGACGCACGCGGGCCTCACGCCCGGTAGCCCGCTCACGCGAGAGGTTGTCACGGGATGGGCGCACATCCTCTCCGGCCTCAAGACGCTTCTGGAAACCGGGGAACCGCTGGTGATCGGCACGTAACAGCCCGCACAGCCCGCCCTTTCCTCGCGGCACCTCGGCCCACGAACCCACGCACCCACACACCTACAGGAAACCCAACCGTACGAAAAGGAGCCTGTCATGCTCTTGATGGAAAAGCACGCCCTCGTGTTCGCGGCCACGGGCGACATCGGCGGCGGCGTCGCCCGCACCTTCGCACGGGAAGGGGCGCACGTCTGGCTCTCCGGGCGGAACGAGGCCGCGCTCGGCGCACTCGCCGACGCGATCAAGGCCGATGGCGGCACCGCGACGGCGGAAGTCGTGGACGCAACCGACCCGCACGCGGTGAGCGCGTACGTGGATCGCGTCGCCGCCACGGCGGGGCGCATTGACGCGGTGTTCAACGCCATCGGGCAGCGGCCCGTCGAACTCGGCTACCCCGCCGACTCGACAACGCAGGAACTCGACCTGTTCCTGAAGCCGCTGCACGTCATCCTCGGCTCGACCTTCCTGACCGCCCGCGCCGCCGCCGCGCACATGATGCGGCAAGGCAGCGGCTCCATCGTCACCCTCTCCGCCTCCCTGAGCGACGGGCATTTCGGCTACATGGCGGGCATCACCGCGACGTGCGGGGCGATAGAGGCGATGACGCGCTCGCTCGCCGGGGAGTTCGGCCCCGCACGGGTGCGCGTCAACTGCGTGCGGGCGACCGCGATGCCGGAAACGCGCACGATAGCGGAAACCAGTGCCGGGGTCGCACGGATCGCGGGCATCCCGGTCGAGGCGGCGACCCCCGCCTTCGGCCCGCAACGCCGCCCCCTGACGGTACGCGAAACCGCCACCGCCGCCGCCTTCCTCGCCTCCGACGCCGCGAGCGGCATCACGGGCCAGACCATCAACGTCTACGGATAGAGGGCGAGCAGCACCGACAAGCAACGACGAACGAGGGGGCGGGCAGTGTTGCCCGCCCCTTTTCGTTCGCTCGTTCGCTCGTTTGCTGCACGGCGACGGTGCGCTTCGTTCCTGCGCATTGCCCCTTGACACATGCGTCTACCAATGATAGATTAATGACCAGTGAAAGGAGAGACGATGCCGAGCGCAGAGCGACGACAACGCGAACGAAGCGAGACGCACGACCGCATCCTCCACGCGGCGGTCGCACTCGCCCACGAGGAGGGATGGCAAGGCGTGACGATGCGGAAGATCGCGGAGCGCATCGAGTACACGCACGCGGCGTTGTACCCGTATTTCGCCACGAAGGAAGTATTGCTGCTCGCGCTGTTCCGGCACGGCACCGATCTGCTCATCGCGGATATTCACGCGGCATCCGCAGCGGCAACCATCCCCGACGATGCCCTTCTCGCCGTAGCGCGGGCGTACTGGGACTTCGCGTGGCGGCACCGCGAACTGTACGAGGTCATGAATGGCCTCGGCGGCGTGTCGCTCTCTCACCCCGACACGGTGCGAGAGGGGCAACGCATCGGCGACGCGGTGAGCGCGACGATTCGCGCCGCCCTCGCGCACCACGACGCGACGCTGGACGATCTTGACGCCGAGATCACGCTGCTCTGGGCCTCGCTTCACGGCCTGATCGCGCTCGCCCTCGCGGGGCGGCTCCCGCAGGAGGCGAGTGCGCGGTACCTCGTACGGCTGGTACACAACGCTCGCGCCGCGTGGGGCATCGCGCCCTGAATCACATCGCGCATCACATGTGTTCGTTGCCCCATCGAGGGGGAGGGGGCCGTTCGCGCCCCGCAATATTTGTAACGCCCACAACGACCGCCCACAATGGGAAGAAGAACAGGAGCATCGCATGGACGCCAACACGGAACTGCACGTCGTCTTCGGCACGGGGCCAGCAGGGTTGACACTCGCGGGGGAATTGCTCGCACGCGGCAAGCGCGTGCGCGTCGTCAACCGGAAAGGCACGGGCGCGGTTCCCGCCGGGGCGGAACTCGTGCGGGGCGACGCCGCCGACCTCGCCGCCCTGCAAGCACTGGCGCAAGGCGCGACGACAATCTACAACTGCACGCACGCCCCCTACGAGCAGTGGCCGGAGGTGCTGCCGCGCTTGCAGGAGAATTTCATAGAGGCGGCGGCGATGGTCGGGGCGAAACTGGTCGTCATAGATACCCTGTACATGTACGGCGAGACGCACGGGCAACCGATGACCGAGGAGACGCCGCACAACGCGACCTCGCGCAAGGGCCGACTGCGGGCGGAACTCGCGTGGGGCTACCTGCAAGCGCACCGCGTCGGCAAAGCCCGCGTCGCCATCGGGCGGGCGGCGGACTTCTTCGGGCCACGTGTCCGCAACTCGGCACTGGGGGAGTACGCTTTTCCCGCCGCCCTCACGGGGCAACCGGCGGCGTCATTCGGCAACATTGACTTGCCCCACAGCTACAGCTACATGCCCGATATCGCACGCGGGCTGGCGACGCTCGGCGAGCGCGACGAGGCATTGGGGCGGCAGTGGCACCTGCCCGTCGCCCCGACCGTCTCGACCCGCGCCATCCACGAGATGATCGGGGCGGCAATCGGGCAACCGCTCGGAACGATGAACATCCCCTCCGTGGACGCGGCACACGCGATGGGCGTCTTCGACGACACCCTCGCGTACGAGTATGCCGAGCTGTTCTACCAGTACACCGAACCGCAGATCGTGGACTCCGGCGCGTTCGAGCGGGCGTTCGGGCAGCACGCGACGCCGGTCGACGCGGCATTGCGTGACACGATTGCGTGGTACCGGACACAAGCACCCGCTTGATACCGAACATAAGGAAATGTCCCCCGTAGGGGCGGTCCGTGAACGCCCTCACGCCCTGCCCCATTGCAAACCGGCACACAAAGAGGGGGGCGAGCATCGCTGCCCGCCCCCCTGTATCTCGGAACTTGGAACTGAGAACTCGGCACTTCCGGGGCTAGTTCCCGGCCTCGCGGAACTCTCCCTCGATAGTTTCGTCGCCGGGAGCCTTAACGGGCTGTCCGGGCTGTCCGTCCTGCCCCTGCTGCCCGTACATCGCCTGCCCGATCTTCGAGAGTGCCGCGTCGAGTTCGCTCTGCGCGGTTCCCATGCGGGCGGCGTCGCCGCTGGCGAGGGCATCGTTCGCGGCGCGAATCTTGTCCTCCACCTCGGTCTTCGTGGCGGCGTCCACCTTGTCGCCGAAGTCGCGCAATGCCTTCTCCGCCGCGTACACGCCGCCTTCGAGCCGGTTGCGGGCCTCGATCTGCTCGCGCCGCTCGCGGTCTTCCTGCGCGTGGCTCTCGGCGTCGCGGATCATCCCCTGAATCTCGCTCTCCGAGAGGCCCGACGACGCCGTGATCGTCACGCTCTGCGTCTTGCCCGAAGCCAGGTCTTTCGCGCCCACATTGACGATGCCGTTGGCGTCAATGTCGAACGAGACTTCCACCTGCGGCACGCCACGCGGGGAGGGCGGGATGCCATCGAGGATGAACTTGGCGAGCGTCTTGTTCTCGCCCGCCAGCGTGCGCTCGCCCTGCAAGACGTGAATCTCCACCTGCGGCTGGTTGTCCGAGGCCGTGCTGAAGACTTGGCTCTTGCGCGTCGGGATCGTGGTGTTGCGCTCGATCAGCGGCGTGCTGACGCCGCCGAGGGTCTCGATACCGAGCGTGAGCGGCGTCACGTCGAGCAGGAGCACGTCCTTGACCTCGCCGCCGAGCACGCCTGCCTGGATCGCGGCACCGAGGGCCACCACCTCGTCGGGGTTGATCGTGCGGTTCGGCTCCTTGCCAAAGAACTTGCCCACCCGCTCCTGCACCGCCGGCATCCGCGTCTGCCCGCCGACGAGCAGCACCTCGTCAATGTCGCCCACCTTGCGGTTCGCGTCCTTGAGGGCGGAATTGAGCGGGCGGATCGTGCGGTCAACGAGGTCGCCCACGAGTTGTTCGAGCTTCGGGCGGGTGAGCGTGACATTGAGGTGCTTCGGCCCCGTGGCGTCCGCCGTGATGAAGGGCAGCGAAATGTCGGTCTGCTGCGTGCTCGAAAGCTCAATCTTCGCCTTCTCGCCCGCCTCCTTCAGCCGCTGCAACGCCTGCCGGTCGGTGCGCAGGTCAATGCCGTTGTCGCGCTTGAACTCGTCTGCCAGCCAATTGATGATATTCTGGTCGAAGTCGTCGCCGCCGAGGTGCGTGTCGCCGTTCGTGGCGTCCACCTCGAACACGCCCTCCGAGAGCGAGAGGACCGAGATGTCGTACGTGCCGCCGCCGAGGTCGTACACGGCGATCTGCTCGTCCTTCTTCTTGTCGAGGCCGTAGGCGAGGGCCGACGCGGTCGGCTCGTTGATGATGCGCAGCACCTCCAGCCCCGCGATGCGGCCCGCGTCCCGCGTGGCCTGCCGCTGGGCGTCGTTGAAGTACGCCGGTACGGTGATGACCACCTTGTCCACCGTGTCGCCGAGATAGGCTTCGGCGTCGGTCTTCAGCTTTTGCAGGATCATGCCGCTGACTTCCTGCGGGCTGTATGCCTTGCCGCCGAGCAGCACTTGCGCGTCGCCATTCGTGGCGGCGGAGACTTTGTACGGCACGAGGGCGACATCGCGCTGCACCGAGGGATCGTTGAATTTGCGCCCGATGAACCGCTTCACCGAAAATACGGTGTTCTCCGGGTTCATCACGGCCTGTCGCTTGGCGAACTGGCCCACGAGCCGCTCGCCGCTCGCCGACACCGACACCACCGAGGGCGTCAGGCGGCTACCCTCGGCGTTGGGGATCACGGTCGGCTCGCCGCTCTCCATCACCGCCATCACCGAGTTTGTCGTGCCGAGGTCAATACCGATAGTGCGTGCCATGTATGCTCACTCCATTCGTATGTCGGCAATCGGCAGTCGGCAGTCGGCAGTCGGCAGGAAGCCAGGAACCGAACGAACGCCGCAGTGCCGCGCCTGTATTTCGCCGCCGACCGCCGACTGCCGACCGCCGACTATTGTCCTTTTCCTACCTTCACCAGCGACGGGCGCAGCACGGTGCCGCGCAGGGTATAGCCCCGGCGCAACTCCGCGACCACGAAATCGCCGCCGCCGTCCTCCATCATTACCGCTTCGTGGCGGCTGGGGTCGAACCGCTCGCCCTGCGCGGGGATGGCTTGCACCCCCTCGCTTTCGAGCATCTGGCGCATCTTGTGCGCGATCAGGGCCACGCCGTTCACCCACCCCTCAGTTTCCGGGGCGGCAGGGCGGTTGGCGAGGGCGAGATCGAAATCGTCCAGCACAAAGAGCGTCTTCGCCACGACCTGCGCCCCGGCGAACTCCGCCTCGCGCTGCCGCTCCGTCTCGATGCGCCGCTTGTAGTTGAGGAAATCCGCCCGCTCGCGCTGCCACGCATCGCGCAGTTCGGCACTGCGGTGCTGCTCCGCCGCGAGTTGTTCCGCGAGATCGCCCTCACCCGGCGCGGGGGCCGATTCCCCGTTCGCGCTGGGCGTTTCCGCATCCGCCGCCGTGGGGGACGTTGCCGCCTGACCCGCGTCGCCGGGGAATGCCGCTTCGCCGGAACCCTGCTGTTGTCGCTCGTCCAAAATGCCCGCTCCTTTACGAATGTTCCGGCAGGAGGGCGGACGGGCCGCCCCCCTGCCCGCCATAGAGTTCACCGAGCAAGTCACTCAACACCTGAGATACGTAGGTGACACTGGAGATGGCCCGCTCGTAGTACATGCGCGTCGGGCCGAGCACGCCCACGAGGCCGGAGATGTCGTCCGGCAGCCCGTAGGTGGCAACCACGATACTGAAATCGCGCAGCACCTCGGAGCGGTTTTCCGTCCCGATAAGTACCTGCACGCGCTCGTCGCGGCCCGCCCCCGCCGCCATCGCCACGAACTCCGGCAAGAGCGACAACAACGCCCCGCCGCGCAGCACGTCCACGAGGCGACCGGCCCGCTCCTGCGCCGAGAACTCCGGCAGTTGCAGCATGTTGCCGAGGCCGTCGTACACGACCTCGGCACTCAACGCCTCTTCGAGATTCTGCAACAGGTGCGCCGCTTCTTCCGCGATGATGCGGTCGAGGCTGGAGAGATCGGGCGCGAGGGCGAGCACATCGGCGCGGCCCCGGTCGCGCAGTTTCGCGCTCATCCGGTCCGCCGCCCCCCGCAACCCCGCCTGATCGAGCGGTTCCGGCACGGGGATCATCGCCTGCCGCACCGCACCCTCGCCCGTCACCAGCACGAGCAGTGCCGTGCGCTCCTGCACGCCCACGAGTTCGATGCTCTTGACGCGGGGCAGGTGGGCGCGGGGGGTCGTCACCACCGCGACATTGCCCGCCATTCGCGCCAGCACCGAGGCCGCGAGCTTGATCCACTCGTCGAGGTGAACCTCCACCTGATGGAACTGATGGCGCACCATCATCTGCTCATTCGTGGGCAGCACCGGGCGACCCATCAGACGCTCCACGTAGTAGCGGTAGCCGATATCAGTCGGGACGCGCCCGCCGGAGGTGTGCAACTGGTGGATGAAGCCGAGCCGTTCGAGCATCGCCATGTCGTTGCGCACGGTGGCACTGCTGTATTCCAGCCCGCCGCGCTCCACGACCGTTTTCGAGCCGACCGCCCGCGTTGTCAGCGTGTATTCGCGCACCAAGAGCCGCAGGATGCGCTCCTGCCGCTCCGAAAGCGGTACATTCGCCATCGCCTCGCACCCTCCGACCCCATGCAACCCGCGTTAGCACTCTCGCCACAGGACTGCTAACGTCCGCACGATACCACTTGACATGTGCCGTGTCAAGGCGATACACCAATTTCAGCCGTGGGAGGACGAACATGATCAAGAATCACCTTTCTTATACCTAGGTCTGGCAGCAGTGCAACAAGTGTCGTGATGCTGTCAGGATAGGTGCGATATCACGATGAGACAGGTGTCAGGAAACGGAGAATCCGGCTAGAGACTGACGCCTAGACGTGTATGGACCTCACGTCAGTCTGAGGTAGGCCCTATTTAGACACTTCTTGCCGTAGTTCGTAACTACTTCGGGTACGTTTTGAGCAGAAACCGGAAACAACCCATTGTGTACTATGTCGTGTCCTTCGGTCTGGTTGAAAGATGCCATGTCCAGTGCGAGGCTGGCCGACATGATGCAGATTCTCTTTTGGCTCCTCGCGTTCGGCGCACGAATGAACCCGCCATCAGGCAAAAAATGATAGATCATTGCAACCTAGCCCGATGCGACTTATAGTACGGCTCGGCCTCACCGAAGGCCGCAAGGCCGTAGCGATCATCAAGAATACCGAGATAATCATCGGAGTCGAATACGTGGCGATGCGGGTACTGGTGCGGGGTGTCAACGACATCGGTTCGGCAGTCGCGCATCGCCTCGCGCCGACAGGGTACGCGGTGGTTATCCACGATACGCCGTACCCGCCCACGAGCCGCCGCACGATGGCCTTCACCGATGCGGTGTTCGATGGTCACGCCCACCTCGCGGGCCGCGACGCCTGCCGCGTGGACGAGGCGCATTCCCTTCTCGCGCTCCTCCACGCACACACGGCGATCCCGGTGTTCGTCGGGGCACTCGCCGATGCCCTCGCCGCCGTGCGCCCGGATGTCCTCGTGGACGCCCGGATGCGCAAGCGGGCGATACCGGAGGGGCAGCGCGATCTCGCGCCGCTGACGATTGGCCTCGGACCGAACGTTGTCGCGGGTGAGACGACGCATCTCGCGGTCGAGACCGCATGGGGAGACCGCCTCGGCGCGGTGCTCACGCGGGGGGCGACGCAACCGCTCGCGGGCGATCCGCGCCCCATCGAGGGGCATACACGAGACCGCTTCATCTATGCTCCCGCCGCCGGGGTCTTCCACACCTCCCGGCACATCGGTGACATGGTTGCGCAAGGAGAGATCGTCGCGCACCTCGACACGCTCCCCCTCGCGGCCCCGCTCAGCGGCGCACTTCGTGGGCTGACGCACGATGGCGTCCCCGTCGCAATCGGCATCAAGGTGATCGAAGTCGATGTGCGCGGGCCGGTGGGCATCACGTACGGCATCGGTGAACGTCCGGGGCGCATCGCAGACGGCGTAGAGCGGGCGATCGCGGCATGGCAACAGCGGGAGGGGTGAGTGCGTACGGTTGATCGTGTCCCACAGAGTACCCCTTCGGCGCGGCGTCCCCTCTTTGCGTTTCTCACCGCCATCCCCATCGCGGTCTTGGGCGGACTGATCGGCCTCGGCGGGGCGGAGTTTCGCCTGCCCGTGCTGGCGGGGCCGCTCGGCTACCCGGCGCGGCGGGCGGTGCCGCTCAATCTCGCTGTGAGCATCGTCACCGTGGTCGCGTCGCTCGCCATCCGGTCGCGCACACTCGCCCTCGACGCGCTGGAACCGCTCGTCCCCGCGATGCTCGCCCTGATCGCCGGGGCGGTGGTCACGGCGTTCGTCGGCCCGTCACTGGCAGGGCGGCTGTCGGATGCGCTCTTGGAGCGGATCATCCTCGTGTTGCTCGTCGTCATCGGGTGTGCCTTGATCGTGGAAGCGTTCCTGCCGGGGGAGGCTCCCGGCATCCCTGCTGACCTTCTCGCGCTGCGCATCGTCGTTGGATTCGTGCTTGGCCTCGTCATCGGGCTGGTGAGCAGCCTCTTAGGGGTAGCGGGCGGCGAACTCATCATCCCCACGCTCGTGTTCGTGTTCGGGGCGAGCATCAAGGTCGCGGGAACGGCGAGCCTGTTCATCAGCCTGCCCACGGTGGCGGTGGGCATCCTCCGCTATCTGCGGCGGGGCGCGTACGCCGACCGGGAGGACTTTACCGGCACCGTCGCGCCGATGGGTGTCGGCTCGATCATCGGGGCGATCATCGGCGGGTTGCTCGTCGGCTTCGTCCCCGCGCCGCTCCTGAAGGTCATCCTCGGCATCATCCTCAACGTGTCGGCCCTCCGCATCTTCGCCCGCGAACGGGCAGGCCACAGAAAGTGATACCCATGCAGACCGCTCCCGCCCCGACGACCGCCGACGCCGCACGGCCCGCCCCACGACGGCGGCGGGGAACCATCCGCCCGCCTACCCCCGTGGTCGCGGTGCAGCGAGCATTGCTGGCAGTATGTACACTGGCGTTCCTGCTAAGTAGGTCGGCAGCGAGATTTGGACGGAATCGGCGGGCTTTCGCCTGCGGGTTTCTCCCGATGCGGCGGGCTTTCACCTGCCGCTATCCCGTCCAGAATCAGTTGCGGACCTACTTAGAGGGTGTAATGGACTTGGGAGCGCGGTAGACTTCCTGCATGGAAAACAACCGCCCCCCCTACCCGACCGATGTCAATGACGATGAATGGGCGTTTGTCGCCCCCTACCTGACCCTGATGACGCCCGACGCCCCGCGACGGGTGCATGACCTGCGCGAGGTGTGCAACGGCGTGCGCTGGAGGGTGCGGGCCGGTGCCGGGTGGCGACTGCTGCCGCACGATTTCCCGCCGTGGGCCGCCGTGTACCGGCAGACGCGGCGGTGGATCAAGGCGGCGGTGTTTGCGGACATCGTACGTGACCTGCGGGTCGTGCTACGGTCGGCGGCAGGGCGTGATCCCCGACCCACGGCGACGATTCTCGACAGCCGCACGCTGCAAAGCTCGGTGGAGAGCGGCACACGGGCGGGGTACGATGGGGGCAAGCGCAAACGGGGGAGCAAGGTGCATCTCGCGGTGGACACGCCGGGCGAGTTGCTTGCGCTGCACGTCTCGCCCGCGAACGTGCAACACCGCGATGCGGTTGCCGCCCTTGCCGCGAGTGTGCAGGAGGCGACGGGGAACCATGTGGAACCGGCGTCCGTGGACGCGGGGTACACGGGCGAAGAACCCGCCCGCAACGCCGAGGAGTACGGGATACGGCTGGAGGCGGTGAAGCTGTCGGAGGCGAAGCGGGGCTTCGTGCTGCTGCCCCGCCGCTGGGTAGTGGAGCGCGATTTCGCGTGGACGACGCGCTTCCGCCGCCTCGTGCGCGACTACGAGCGATTGCCGGAACCGTTGGCGGGCTTGCATCTCGTGGCCTTCGTCTTCCTCATGCTGCAACGAGCGTTCGCTGCGGCTGCAAGTCCATAACACCCTCTACTGCTCGTGATTCCTCTCGTCGCTATCTTCTGGGGCGCGTTGCCGAACGGCGCGTTCTTCGCGGCGATGCGCCTCACCGTGGTGCAAGACGCGCTCCGTCTCAGCCTTGCTACCGCCGGGGTTGCCCTGCTCGTAACGGTCGTCCTCGGCACGCCACTCTCGTGGCTCCTTGCCCGCCATCAGTTTCGCGGCAAGGGGTTGCTCGATACGTTGCTCGACCTCCCGATGGTTTTGCCACCGAGCGTAGCGGGGTTGGGATTGCTGATCGCCTTCGGGCGGCGCGGGCTGTTCGGCCCCGCCCTCGAAACCGTGGGCATCACCCTCCCGTTCTCCACCGTGGCGGTGGTGATCGCACAGTGCTTCGTCGCCTCGCCCTTCTACATCAAGCCCGCGAAGACTGCTTTTCTCGGTGTAGACCGCGAGTTGGAGGAAGTCGCGGGGACCTTCGGCGCGAACGGCTGGCAAACCTTCACGCGGATCACCCTGCCGCTCGCCTTCCCCACGCTCGTGGGCGGCGTGGTGATGATGTGGTCACGGGCGTTGGGGGAGTTCGGCGCGACGATTTTCTTCGCGGGCAATCGGCAAGGGATCACGCAAACGATTCCGCTGGCGATCTTTCAGGAGGAACAGGCGTCGCATTTCGAGACGGCCCTCGCCATGTCCGCCGTCCTCGTGGCGGTCAGTTTTGCTATCTTGCTCACAGTGAAATGGTTGAGTGGACAGTTGCAGGGCGACCGCTGAATGCCGAGGAGTGGCTTACAGTCTCATGGTACATCGACGTGACCTGCCCCCGGTCGTTGTACCAGCCGTTATGGGAGTGCTTCCGTCCGCCGCTGCGCCGCAAATACCGCAGGTGCCTGACCGCCCAACGCGCTGTGCGGTCGCTCGTGATTGTCGTCTACTCGCCGCGCCTCGATCAGTCGCCGTGCCTCCGGCAGGTCACGGAACCAGTGCTGATTCAGGCACTCGTCGCGGAACTTGCCGTTGAGACTCTCCACCGGCCCGTTCTCGGTCGGCCTGCCCGGTGCAATGAAGTCGAGCCGCACCCCCTTCCCGTACGCCCACACATCCGGTGCTTGCCCCGCAAGCTCCGGCCCGTTGTCCACGCGAAGCGTCTCTGGCACCCCGTACCATGCCGTCGGCCGCTCCGAGAGCCGTACCACGCGTTGCCCCGGCAAGGAGGTGTCCACCTCAATCGCCAGGCACTCCCGCGTGTGGGCACCCACCACGTTCACGGTGCGGGAGCATCGCCCGTCGGCGAGCGTGTCGCGCATGGAGTCCATCGCCCACCGCTCCCCCGCACGCTCCGGCACCAGCGGCGGCAGCCGATCTGCGGCGGCGACGCGCTTGCGCCGCTTCTGCCGCACCCGCAATCCGTCTTGCCGATACCAGCGATAGACCCGCTTGGGGTTCACCGCCCCGTACGCGCGCCGCCGCAGCACATGCAGCCGTCGGTAGCCGTACCGGGGTCGTGTCCGTGCCAACTCCCGCAGCCGTTCGCGCCTCGGTGCCGCCTCTGCCGCGACGGACCGCTAGCGCACCGTGGCCCGCGCCACCCCGCTCACCGCACCCCCCCGCCGCTCGGAGAAGTCGCGCCGCCCTCGCAGATACGCCACCGCTGCTCGCCCCGCGTCGGGCGTCACCGGTTTTTGTCGGCACGTCCTTCGGGGCGACGTTGTCCGGCGTCAGATCGGCGACGATCCGCTTCAGCCGCCCGTTCTCCTCCTCCGATTGCCGCGACCGCCGCAACCGGCTCGCCTCCGCCCCGCCGTACTTCGCCTTCCAGCGGTAGTACGTCCGCTCGCTGCTGCCCGCCTCGCGGCAGACCGCGCCCACCTTCTGCCCCGCCTCGGCACGCTTGGGGATGGCGAGGATTCGCCCCTCGCTGAACCGGCTCGTCCGCATTGATCGTGCTCCCTTTCGCCTCTCGTCGCGGGAAGACTCGCAGGATAACTGGCTCAGGTTTCGGGGGGCAGGTCACATCGACCTCCTCATAATCATGATAAACACTGACGAAGGGCCATACGGTAGGTGTCTGGGGAACGGTGGCGTAGGGGGAGGAGGCAGAAAAGCGCGAGTTCAGTAGACTCTTCTTTGTCGAGAAGGAGAGACCATGAACCCGCGAGAGGTATTCTGCCCCACTCCCGACTGCCCCGCAAGGGGACGATGCGACGCAGGGAACATCCGTGTCCATGCCCGCACGCCGCCGCGCTACCGCTGCACGGTCTGTGGCAAGACGTTTGGAGCGCGGGCGGGAACGGTGTTCCATCGCCGTGCCACGGACGAAACGACGATCACACAGGTGGTGACGCTGGTGGCGCACGGCTGTCCGGTGGCGGCGATTGTGGCAGCGTTCGGGGTGCAGCGACATTCATGCCTCCTTCTCAGGTGGGCGGATTACGATTCCGTGGCTTCGTAGTCCTCATCTATGTATGTGGGTTCCGGCTGCGCGAAATCACGTACGACGGGCTTGCCTGTTGCCCGCTCGATTCGCCCGATGAGTGCATCGAACCGATGATCGAAGAAGGCGTCGAAGTTGTCCGATGCCAATGCCTGCACGTCTATCACATGAGAGGCGACAATTCGCTCCATGTTTTCCTGCGACGACAGATAATTGTTGCGGAGTGTTTGCAAGTAGAGGCTCGGTGCTCGTCCACCGATCATCTTATTTGTGCGAGCAGAGAGAGGCGTTTTGTTGACGACACTTTCATACCGCTTCGCATCCAAATCATGCTTGATGCAATAATCACGAGGGAAAATGTGATGGATATCAATCCGCTCATCGTAGTAGAAGGCAACATCAATCGGATCGCCACTACGGAAATCGAGAGCACCTTCGCGCAGCAGGAGCGCGTTCAGTCCTTTGTACGCAGCACTATTCCGGCTACGCAACGTGAGCAAGCGTCGCGCCGAGAACGTGCAATCCGTGACTGTCTTTGGCTCTAAGCCTCCCCGTAGCCACTCCGTTACGTCTACTGCATCGCGGGCAATACGGGTTTCTACCGCTCCCCCATACAACTCCCCGAACACGCCGCACCAGAACCAGTGTGCTAATTTCGTGCGCGTTGCATCGGTGTCGAGTGCGTGACCATGCAACGCATAAAGCACTGCAAGCGGCACGACTTGTGTGCGATACGGCAAGTCCTGACGCGAGTACACATGCTGAGTGTGCAGGAACTTGGCTGCCCGTTCGAATCCTGCTGCCGCCGCGTTGGCATAAGTGCAATACTCCGCAAAGGGCAAGCGAAGCACGTCGCTACGGCGACAAAGCACGAAAGCTGTCGAGTCTTTCGCCCGCCGGTGCATTGCCGCAAGAAGCGTTACGGCTTGGAGAAAATCGGTATTCTCGACCGATGCCAGCACTTTGTGCGCGTATATCTGCTTGGCAACCCTCGTCCAGTCGTCGCGCAAATTAAAGTCGTCAACGGCGTATGTAGCCGTGAGCAGTTCAAAGACTGTGAGAGATACCCCTCTGGTATTTACCTTCTCGAAAACTTGGCACACCGCTTCCTTCGGCGTACCGCTGCCAAGCGTGATAACGGGAACTTGGTACTGCTGAAATCGTTGGACGATTTCCGCGTTCACTCGGTTCATTAGTGCTAGGCGTTCAACCATCTGCTGTGGATCGATGTTGATATAGCACATCATCCAGTTTGTGAAGCCTGCCACGTCGAATACAAGCGGTAGGGGCAGCAAGCCCGCGACGCACTCTTTCTCCGTCGTCGTCACATCCTGTTCTACTTTCCCTTGGAAATTCCGAAACTGTTTATCGGCAGGAACACTGATAATTGTTTCGTCGCGATTTATTGTAGAGGTTAAAGCCTTGGCGACATCAATGTAGTACCATCGCTCGATAGCCCGCCCCGTTGCGTCCTTTGTAAGTACAGCTTTGCCAGATGCAAGCGACTGGTAGAGCGATGTCAGCCGTTGCTGCCCGTCAAGAATCAGCCGTTTTGGAGCAACTGACGTTTGTAGCGTCACACCCTCGATGGGGCGAACTTTGAGGCGAACATCAGGATTGCCCGCTTCCAGCAACATAATTGCACCAATAGGATACGACAGGGAGATGCTCGACAGCAGACTGCGAATGTTCTCGTCGTCCCACACCCAACCGCGCTGAAAATCCGGCAATTGCGCGTTCCCGTTGCGTACATCGTTGAGCAGAGCAGACAAAAAATCCTTTGTGCTATCAAAGGATGTAAACATTTTCCACGTACTAGCTCCTACCTTGCAAAAAGCGGACGGCGCATGCTGTGTATACTACACGCTCAACCGCTTGAAGACGCGCTCCGGCACGGCGCGGATGCCGTACATGACATACCGCCAGAAGAACGGGGTGTAGACCACCTCGCCCTTGCCCGTCATCGCGGCGTGGATGTCGGCCCCGACCTTTTCCGCCGAGGCGAACAGCGGCCCCTTCGGCAAGTGCGCGGTCATCGGCGTGTCCACGAAACCGGGCTTAATCGTCACCACGCGCACGCCCCGCGCCGCAAGACGCCCGCGCAAGCCGCCGAGGAAAGTCGTCACTGCCGCCTTCGCGGCCCCGTAGGTGTAGTTCGTCTTGCGGCCCCGGTCGCCCGCCACGCTCGTGATGACCGCGATCACTCCGGCACCGCGCCGCTCGAAGTCGTTACCCAAGAGCGTCAAAAGCGCGATGGTACTCGTGGCGTTCGTGTGCCACTCGCGCAGCGTCGCCTCCACGCTCGCCTCGGTCGCCGCCTGATCGGGGAGCGTGCCGTACGCCACGAGGGCCATGTCCAAACCGCCCAATGCCGCGTCCGCCGCCGCAAGCATCGCCGCGTGCCGCTCGATCTCGTTCAGGTCGAGCGCGAAGGTGTCTACCCGCGTCGCGCCCCGCGCCCGCAAGTCGTCCGCCGTCTCCGCGAGGCGTTCCGCGTGCCGCGCCACGAGATAGAGCGCGTCGCCGTTCGCGGCAAACCGCCGCGCCGTCGCCGTCGCAATCGCCGATGTCGCCCCCACGATCAGTACGCGCTTCATGCCCTCGCCCCTTCCGCCGCCACCGGCTCCGCTTCCGCTTCTCCCACCGGCACCGGCACCGCCGCGTCTCCGTCCACCATCACGCGCCGCCAGAACGACGACGAGAAGTGCGGGTCCACATGCTGCGCGAACTCCCGCCACTGCGGAAAGGAGGCGCGGAACATCTCGCCGCTCATCCGGGCGTCCTTCGCGGGGTAGACGCGCCCGCCGCTCTCCCGCACCACGGCGTCGAGGTCGTCCATCAGGCGCAAGGTGTTCGCGCCGTCGTTCGGGAAGTCGAGGGCCAAGGTAATTCCCGGCTGCGGGAAACTCATCAGCCCCGGCGACGGCACCGCCCCGAAGGTCTTCAGCACGACGAGGAACGACCCTGCCCCCGCCGCGTGGATGCGCCGGAAAATCTCCTTGATCGGCTCGTTCTCGCCGCCGAGCGGCACGATGCACTGGTACTGGAAGAAGCCGCGCTTGCCGTACATGCGGTTCCACTGGAGGATCGCGTCGAGCGGGTAGAAGAACGGCTCGTACGGCACGACGTGTTCCGCCCGCTTAGCGAACTGCTTGCCGTAGTACAACTCGTTGAACGCCTTCACCGAGAGCGTGTTGAGTGCGAACCCCGGCGCGTCCACGGGCATGGCAATCTTCGGCCCCGGCTTCAGCGTGCGCGGGCGGTTCGGGTTCACGTCGTGGTTGCCGCGCATGAACAAGCCCCGCGTGTAGCGCGGCGGCCCGACGAGGCAGTCCGCCCACGACACAGTGTACTCCCAGTCGCGGTCGCTCGCCGCCGTGATCTGCAACCACTCGTCCAGCGAGTCGAACTTGACGATCTCCTCCGCGATGTACGCATTGGTGATCGGTTTCAACTGGATTTCGGCCCACGTAATCAGCCCCGTGAGGCCCAGTCCGCCAATCGTGGCGCGGAACAGGTCGGCGTTCTCGGTGGGCGAACAGACGAGCCGTTCGCCCGACGAGCGCAGCAACTCGAAGCGCAGCACATGACGACCGAATGTGCCGCCCCGGTGGTGGTTCTTGCCATGAATATCGTTGGCGATGGCCCCGCCCACGCCGACGAATTTCGTGCCGGGAGAGACCGGCAGGAACCAGCCACGCGGCACGATGACCGGCAATAACTGCGCGAAGTTCACGCCCGCCTCGCAGCGGAGGACGCCGCTCTCGGGGCCGAAGGCAATCAGCCGGTCGAGGCCGCGCACGTCTATCAGCGTGCCGCCCGCGTTCAGGCAACTGTCGCCGTAACTGCGCCCGTACGCATACGGCAGCACGGGGCCGGGGAGGCGGTCGAGCGGCGGGATGTCGTCGCGCCACATCACGCGCTCCACCCGTGCGGGCGCGAGGGTCGGGTACCGCCCCCACGAGGGGTACTGTGCCGCGAGGGCGTCAGACGGAGAGGGAGCGGGGCGCGCATGGCGCAAACGGCGCATCGGGGTCACTCGCCTTCCTACATACGGGGAAGCCGCACGCACGGCACAACGAGATGATCCCGCACATCGCCGGATGCGTCAAGATAAATAGTAGTTCAAAAAGAGCAATTGGCAGGTCGCACCCCTCCCCCCGAGGGGCAAGAGGTACGAGGGGGGCAAGACGGCGGACGTTGATCCTCGGCCCTCATATGCGCCGTACGCACGGTGCGTCAGGAGGCGATCACGACGCCATTCATGAGGATGTGCTGTCGCGCCGTAATCAGCGCGTCCAGTTCGTCGGCGGAGAGGCGCGTGCAGTTACGGGCGATAGAAACGAGGCTTCCCTCAGTGAGATAGAGGGCGAGATCGTCCGCCGTCATCTCGGACCGCAGAGCCGCCGCCTCCTGCCCCGCCCGCACGATCTCCGCCACGAGCGGCAGGTAACTGAGGCTATTCTGGGCCGCATTCGCCCGGTCGTTCTCGTAGTGCAGCAACTCACTCGCGGTGATGCAGAGAAAAGTCGGGTGTTCGCGGGCCGCCTGCTTGGGGATATTCAACGCTCGCCACAGCAGGGCAACGTAGTCGTCGCTCTCCGGGATCGCGGCGTGCATCTCCCCCACCTGATCGCTCATGTAGGCATCCATGAAGGCGAGGATCATCAACTCCTTGTACGGGAAGTAGTTGAAGACCGTTCCCCGGCTCACATCGCACGCCGCCGCGATGTCCTCCAGCGTCACCGCGTCGAACCCACGCTCCGCGAACAACTCTATCGCGGTATTCACGAGCAGCCGCCGGGTCTTACGCTTCTTGCGCTCCCGAAGCGGCAACTGCAACTCTTCCGACGGTGCAATCATCAATCCCTGCATGTTCCCCCACTCCTTTCGCGCTCACCCGACTTTAACACATACACCTACATCCCACAAGGTTGTACACAAGCACGCGATTACGCCATACGGTTAAGATACACGAGACTAAAGAGTGCAGATGACAATTTTGTCATCATGCGGAACATTCGCTCGCTACCCCTCCTTGACGAGGCGCGTGCCGGGGATGATACTGAGCGGACGTGGGGCTACACAAGTGCAGGATAGACGTGACGACCGCCCCGCGTGCGCGAACGAGCGGGTGGCGGCATGACGAGAGCGCAAAAACACGGGGGAAGTCGGCGGTGGCGCGGCCTCGCGCTCGTCTGCGTGGCGTGGGCGTGCGTACTCGTGGGCTGCGCACCCCCGGCTACCCCTCCCTCGCTCGATACCGCAATCGCCGAACGGCCCACATCGTCGCCGTTCCCCGCGTTGCCCAGAGACGCCCCCCTGCGAGACCAACTCCGCCTGCGCCCTGCCGCCTCCGACGCGCATACCCTGATCGTGCAGCCCGACGACGGGCGCGACGCCATCCTCGACGCGCTCAACGGGGCGCGGGAAGGTATTCTCCTGCAAATCTACCTACTCACCGACCGCGACACGATCCACGCCCTGCAAGCGGCGGTGAATCGGGGCGTCACCGTGCGCGTGCTGCTGGAGGAGCGGCCCTGCTGCTCCCAGAACAACGCCATGCACCGTGCCGTCTTCGCGGAGTTGCAGGAGGCCCGCGTGCAGGTACAGTGGAGCAACCCCGCGTTTCGCCTCACCCACACGAAGATGCTCGTCGCGGACAACGCACAGGTCTTCGTGATGACACAGAATCTCACGAAATCCGGGTTCCAGTACAACCGCGAGGCGATTCTCGTCTCCCGCGACGCGGGCGACGTGGCGAGCGCACGGGCGGTCTTCATGGCGGACTGGCATCGTACGTCGCTCGTGCCGGACAACCCGAACCTCGTGGTGGCGAACCTCAACGCCCGGGCGAAACTGCTCGCGCTCATCGGCGGGGCGCGGCGGTCGCTCGACGTGGCGGGCGAGATCATGCAGGACCGCGAGATCGAGGACGCGCTGATCGCGGCGGGGCGGCGCGGTGTGACGGTGCGCTATCTCGGCGCGGTGCCGCCCGCCGGGAACACGGGCGGCGACACGAGCGCGGCGGGCCGCAAACACCTCGCGGCGGGCGGCGTGTCGGTGCGCGTGCTCGCCTCGCCCTATCTGCACACGAAAACCATCGTGGCGGACGGGGCGGTCGCGTACGTCGGCAGCATCAACTTCTCCACCGCCTCGATGGATCAGAACCGCGAGGTCGGCATCCTCACCGAGAACCGCACCGTGATCGCCCGTCTCGAAGGCGTCTTTGCAAAGGACTGGGGCGCGGCGAAGGGAGAATGAAGACCCCTCCCCCATAGGGGAGGGATGACGTGTTGCAAGGTCTAGGACTACTTTTATAGACCGGGAGTAGCCTCGATGTCGGTATACGTCACCTCGCCCCTGTGGGGGAGGGGTTCCCTCACACTACGCTCCGCACCAGTTCCACGAGCAGCGCGACCGCGAATAGCAGCATCACCGCGCCGGAGAAGCGACCGATCCAGCGATGCGCCCCCGGCGGCAACCGCGCCCCGAAGAACCCGCCGATCACCCACAACAGCAGGAAGAATAGCCACGAGGCCGTAACCGCCCCCGCCGCGAACGGCGTGCGGTCCGCAACGCCTTGGGCCGCGATGGTTCCACCAATCACCGCCACGGTGTCGAGAATCGCGTGCGGGTTGCCCCACGACACGCCGACCCCCATGAGCACCTGTCGCCACGGCGACACGGGGAGCGCGGCGGCCCCCGCAGTACCGGCGGTACCGACGGAGCCGGAGAGGTTCGCGGGCGCGACCGCCGGAGCCTTCGCAGCTGCACGCAAGGCGGCGACGCCGAGGTAGCCGAGGAACGCCACACCGAGTGCCAGCAACGCCAGCCGCACCCCCGCCGCCCGCGCCAGCACACCCGACAGCCCCGCCGCCCCCACGAGGATCAGGGCGGTGTCGCAGCACCCCGCCGTGATTGCCGCCACGAGGCCGCGCCGGGGGCCACCAAGCAGCCCGCTGTTGAGCACGAACAGGTTTTGCGCCCCGATGGGCAGGATCATCGAGAAGCCGAGCAGCAACCCGCCCCAGAAGGCCATGTCTGTCCCCCTTTGAGGAACCTCCACCCCCCGGCCCCCTCGCCTGAGTA